>JAABUZ0100006509.1_pt1 | contig 14571 bp, 12 predicted proteins | sample 5562091 | NCBI WGS metagenome assembly JAABUZ01 (sample SAMN12813069, study PRJNA571459) | rock metagenome | isolation source: Antarctica rocks | place: Antarctica: Victoria Land, Linnaeus Terrace sud | collected 2015-12-21 | reverse complement strand
GATCCCCTCGGGCGTGGTGAATTGCAGCATGGCCTGCTTCTCGCCCAGCATTCGCCGCGCGACACCATCGCTCTCGGCGCCTTCGGCCTTCGCGCGGGCGTCGATCTGCGCCTGCACCAGCGGCGTCAGCACCCAGCCGGGACAGATTGCATTGACCGTCGTGCCGGTATTGGCCAGTTCGAGCGCGCCGACCTTGGTCAAGCCGATGATCCCGTGCTTGGCGGCCACGTAGGCCGACTTTTCGGGGCTGCCGACCAAACCGTGGGCGGAGGCGATGTTGATGATGCGGCCCCAGCCGGCTTGCGTCATGGCGGGGATGGCGGCCTTCATGGCGTGGAACGCCGCCGAGAGATTGATCGCGATCACTTGGTCCCATTTGTCGTCGGGGAAGGCGGCGATCGTCGAGGTGTGCTGGATGCCGGCATTGTTGACGAGGATATCGAGCCGGCCGAATTCGCCTGCGGTGCGCGCGATCAAACCGGCGACGGCTTCCCGCTTTGACAGGTCGGCGCCGTCATAAGCCACGCGCACGCCGGTTTCGGCGATCTCGGCGCGCAGTGTCTCGATCGCGGCCGGGTCGCCGAAGCCGTTGAGCATGAGGTCGGCGCCTTCGGCCGCGAGTGCCCGCGCAATGCCGAGTCCAATGCCGCTCGTCGACCCGGTCACCAGTGCGACCTTGCCCTGCAAACCCATCCCTGTCCCCTGTTCCAATCCGACGGCACTTTCGTCCAGAATGGCGTTCCCGCAAAGCGGGGTTTTCCATCCTGGGCAAAGCGGGGTTTCCGACCGGGCGCGAACGCGGCACGATCGCGCGATGCCGACGCCTGCCGCCCTCGTGCCGCTGCGCCATCCCGACTTCCGGCTGCTCTGGACCGCCAACGCGATCACCGCGCTCGGCACCTGGATGCAGAACACGGGCGCCGGCTGGCTGATGACGTCGCTATCGCCGGACGCGCTGAGCGTGAGTCTGGTGCAGGCAGCCACCATCATCCCGACGTTCCTGCTCGCCCTGCCGGCCGGCGCGATTGCCGACACGGTCGACAGGCGGCGGTTCATGATCGGCGTGCAGGTCTGGACCATGCTGGCCGCGACAGCGCTGGTGATGCTGACCTATGCTCAGGCCATCGACGCGGCCGGGCTCATCATGCTGACGTTCGCGATCGGCATCGGCACGGCGATGTATCAGCCGGCCTGGGCAGCGACCGTGCCGGAAGTCGTGCCGCGCGAGGACCTGGTGCAGGCAATTGCGCTCAACGGCATCGGCTTCAACCTGGCGCGCGCGCTCGGACCCGCCGTGGGCGGCATCCTCGTCCTGTTCGGCGGGCCGGCGCTCGCGTTCCTGTTGTTCGCGCTGGCCTTTCTCGTCGGCGTCGGCGCGCTGTTCGCCTGGAAGAGGCCGCATCGACGCTCGAGCCTGCCGCCGGAGCACTTCTTCTCGGCGATGCGCACGGGAATGCGCTTCGTGCGGCATACGCCGGCGATGCGCGCCGCGATCGCGCGCGCCGTCGCCTATTTCCTGCCGTGCGCGGCGCCCTGGGCCATGCTGCCGCTGATCGTGCGCGAGCAGCTCGGGCTCGGGGCGGGCAGTTTCGGCGTTCTGCTGGGGCTGATGGGGGTCGGCGGGGTGACCGCGGGGATGCTGCTCCCACGGATCCGCGCCCGAGCCGGCCGCGGCCTGACCGTGATGGCGTCGACGCTCGTCTCAGCCAGCGGCATGGCTTGTATCGGCCTGACGCAGCATTGGGCCCCGGCCGCGCTCGGCATGTTCCTGTTCGGCGTGGGCTGGGTGTCTGCCGCCAGCACGACGCAAGCGGCGGCGCAGTTGGTCGCCCCGGCCTGGGTGCGGGCGCGGGCGCTGGCGATCTATCAGCTGGCGTTCAACGGCGCGCTCGCATTCGGCTCGCTTCTCTGGGGCGGCATCGGCGAGCGGCTGGGACTGCAGACGTCGATGCTGATCGCCGCCGTACTGGCGGCGGTTCTCGCGGTGGCGGTGCGCCGGTTCGGGATCGAGGGCACGGTCGCGGCATCGGGCCCGCTTGCCGCCCTGCCGCAGCCGGAGGCCCCGGCGCCGGAACTCGCCTTGCAACTGCCGGACTCGCGCGGGCGCATTCTCGAGGTGATGGCCTACGAAGTCGCGCCGCAGGACCGGATCCGCTTCCTGGAAGCGATGCAGCATGTGGAACACGTTCGCGGCCGGGCCGGGGCGGTGGACTGGCGCCTGTATGAGGACGTGGCGCACCCGGATGGCTGGATCGAGGTCTGGAGCATGCAGAACTGGACCGACCACCTCCGCGAGGCGATTCGGCTGTCCGACGAGGACAAGCAGGTGCTCGCGGCCGTGCGTGCATTCCATAAACCCGACGCGCCGGCCCCCTCGCGCTATCTCGCCGTTGATCCGCGCATGGCCGATGCTGCGAAACGAGAGACGCGGACGCACGTTGGGCCGACATCCCATTCGACAGGAGACCACGATGGCCGATAACCCAAAGTCCATGGACGATCAGACCAAGGGCGCCTACCTGCATAAGACCAACAACGATCTCAAAAACAACGCCAAGGCCGTAGCCATGCAGTTGCTCGAGGCCCGGCTGGCCGACTCGATCGACCTCGGCTTGATCACCAAGCAGGCCCACTGGAACCTGAAGGGACCGCAGTTTATCGGCGTCCACCTCATGCTCGATAAATTTCGCGGCGAGCAGGACGAGTGGACCGACACAATGGCCGAGCGCATCGTTCAGCTCGGCGGCACCGCGCGCGGCACCGTCCAGGAAGTCGGGACGCGGACCGCGCTTAAGCCCTATCCGACCGATATCTACGCGGTCGCCGACCATCTCGCGGCGCTGATCGAGCGGTTCGCCACCTGCGCGAACGCGGTGCGCAAGAGCATCGAGGAAGCCGACGAGGCGGGCGACGCCGACACCGCGGACGTGTTCACCGAGGTGTCCCGCGGTCTCGACAAGCAGCTCTGGTTCCTCGAGGCGCACACGCAGGAGCCGAGCGGGAAGTTCCGCAACTAAGGCCGCCGCCGAGCGAATCGCTTGCCCACCCTGCTCCGGCCCATTAGGGTCCGGAGCAGGACCGGGAACACAGCATGAACGATCTTCTATCCTCGATGCACGGTTCCGGGGCCGAGCCGGATTACTCGGCCCGCGACATCGAGGTGCTCGAAGGTCTCGAGCCGGTCAGGCGCCGTCCCGGCATGTATATCGGCGGTACCGACGAGACCGCCTTTCACCATCTTGCGTCCGAGGTGCTGGACAATGCGATGGACGAGGCGGTCGCAGGCTTCGCCAGCGCCATAGAAGTCACCCTCGAGCCCGGCAACTGGCTGACGATCCGCGACAACGGCCGTGGGATCCCGGTCGATCCGCACCCCAAATTCACCAATCTCAGCGCGCTCGAAGTGATCCTGACCACGCTCCATTCGGGCGGTAAGTTCGGTGGCAAGGCCTATGCCACATCGGGCGGCCTGCACGGTGTGGGCAGCTCCGTGGTGAATGCCTTGTCGGACAAGCTCGAGGTCGAGGTGGCGCGAGACCGGGTGCTCTGGCGGCAGGAGTATTCGCGCGGCAAGCCGACGACCAAGCTGCAGCAGATCGGGCCCGTGCAGAACCGGCGCGGCACCACGATCCGCTTCCATCCGGATGCCGAAATCTTCGGCGAGCTGCATTTCAGCCCGGCCCGACTCTACCGCCTGTGCCGGTCCAAGGCCTATCTGTTCCGCGGCGTGAAGATCCGCTGGTCCTGCGCGGCGGCGTTGCTGCGCGGCACCGAGGTGCCGGAAGAGGCGCTGCTGCATTTCCCAGGCGGGCTGCGCGACAGTCTCGCGGAGGATATCGGCGACGCGACGCTGGCCGTCAGCGAAGTCTGGGCCGGCGAGGCGGAGCTGCCGCCCGACAGCAGCGGGCGTGCCGGGGGCAAGGTGGAGTGGGCGTTGACGTGGCTCGAGACGGCCGACGGCGCGCTCCAGTCCTACTGCAATACCGTGCCGACGCCGCAGGGTGGCACCCATGAGGCTGGTTTCCGCTCGGCCCTTTTGAAAGGTCTGCGATCCTGGGGCGAGCAGCGTGGCAATCGCCGGACGGCGCAGGTGACAGCCGAGGACGTGCTGGGGCCGATGGCGGCCAAGCTCTCGGCCTTCGTGCGCGAGCCGCAGTTCCAGGGGCAGACCAAGGAGAAGCTGACCAGCCCGGAGGCGGCCCGCCTGGTCGAGCTGGCCCTGCGCGACCGCTTCGACCACTGGCTCGCCGGCAACCCGGCGCAAGCCGACAACCTGCTCACCTTCGTCATCGAGCGCGCCGAGGAGCGGCTGCGACGCAAGGAGAGCAAGGACGTCTCGCGCAAATCGGCGACCCGTCGGCTGCGCCTGCCGGGCAAGCTGACCGATTGCACCCGCGAAAGCCGCGACGACACCGAGATCTTCCTCGTCGAGGGCGACAGCGCCGGCGGCTCGGCCAAGCAGGCGCGCAATCGCGATACTCAGGCCGTATTGCCGCTGCGGGGCAAGATCCTCAACGTCGCCAGCGCCAGCGACGAGAAGCTGATGCAGAACCAGGAGCTGAAGGACCTGATCGAAGCGCTCGGCTGCGGCGCCGGCGATCGGTTCGATCGGGCGCGGCTGCGCTACGGCCGGGTCATCATCATGACGGACGCCGATGTGGACGGGGCGCACATTGCCTCGCTGCTGATGACCTTCTTCTACCGCAAACTTCCCGAGCTGGTGCGGTACGGCCATCTGTATCTCGCCCAGCCGCCCCTCTATCGCCTGACCCAGGGGGCCCGCTCGGTCTACGCGATGAACGACCGGGAGAAGGACCAGCTGACCAAGCGCGAGTTCAAGGCGGGCAGCAAGGTGGATGTGAGCCGGTTCAAGGGCTTGGGTGAGATGCCGCCAGCGGCGCTGCGCGAGACGACGATGGATCCGAAGCGGCGGACCTTGCTCAAGGTGGTCGCCGCCCCTGAGGAGCGGGCGGCGACCAGCGAATTGGTGGAGAGCCTGATGGGGCGGCGACCGGAGCTGCGGTTCCAATTCATCCAGGAACATGCGCGCACCCTGGAGACGCAGGAGCTCGACGTTTGAGGAGCCCATGACCCGCGACCCGGCCACCGAAGGCGCCAGTCCCCGCTACACCGAACTCGAGACCTGGCCCGCGGAGACCGCACTGCAGGCCATGTGGGAAGGACAGCTCGCGGCGATCGCCGCAATCGGACCGGCGCTTCCGGCCCTGGCCGCGGCGGCCCAAGCCGCGGCCGAGCGGCTGCGCGGCGGCGGGCGCCTGGCCTATGCCGGCGCCGGCACATCCGGGCGGATCGGGGTGCAGGACGGCGCAGAACTCGCCCCCACCTTCGATTGGCCGCTCGACCGGCTGGTGTTCCTCATGGCGGGCGGGGAGCAAGCGTTGATCCGCGCCTCCGAAGGCGCCGAGGACCGCGCCGACCAAGCCGAGCAGGACGTGCGCGACGCCGGGATCGGCGGCAGCGACGTCCTGATCGGCCTGGCCGCCAGCGGAACCACGCCCTACACGATCGCCTGCATCGCCGCCGCACGCGCGGCAGGCGCTCTGACGATCGGCCTCGCCAACAGCCCCGGCGCCCCGCTGCTGGCCGCCGCCGCCCATCCGATCCTGATCGCGACCGGGGCTGAGGTGATCGCAGGCTCGACCCGGATGAAGGCCGGGACGGCACAGAAGGCGGCGCTGAACCTGTTCAGCAGCATGGTGATGACGCTGCTGGGCCGGGTCTACCGCGGCCAGATGGTCGACATGCTGGCCCGCAACGACAAGCTCCGGCGCCGGGCTTTGCGGATGCTGCAGGGGCTGACCGGGTGCAGCCTCGAGCAGGCGGCCGCCGCGCTGACGCAGACCGATGGCCGCGTAAAGCAGGCCATCCTCGTGGTGCGAGGCCTGCGCCCGGCGGATGCCGCGGCCATGCTCGAGCGGTGCGGCGGCGACCTGCGCCGCGCCGAGCGGACCGTGGACTAGGTGTTTCGTCTCCTGTGAATGGAAGCACGCACTATGGGCCAGGTTCTCCACGGCAGCGCCACAACGACAGCGCCACAACGACAGAGGTAGTCCGTCGAGCGATACAGCATAGTCAGGAGAGCCTGAGAGCTCTGATGAGCCGGTATGGCGTCAACCAGAAAACCATTGCCAAGTGGCGGCAGCGGAGCTCCGTCGATGCCCTGCTGCCTGGATGCCTTGCAGGGCCACCATCCCGCATCTAACCCGATCGTCGCTGCACCGCTGCCTGCAACGCAATGGCATCAGCCAACTGCCCAACGTCGACGGCGACAAGCCAGCCAAGAAGGCTTCAAGGCCTGTCCAATCGGCTTCTTCCACATCGACATTGCCGAAGTGCAGACCGCCGAGGGCAAGCTCTACCTGTTCGTCGGCATCGATCGCACCAGCCAGTTCGCCTACGTCCAGTTGGTCGAGCAGGCCACCCGCGTCACGGCGTCGCCCTCGTCGCGGCCGTTCCCTACCGATCCACACCGTCCTAACCGGCAACGCCATCCAGTTCCGCTTCGCTCGTCGATACGCGTCGGAGCCCAAACATTTTAGTCGGCGGCGCAGAGATCCGCGTTGGCCAGGTCGAACCGCGCCAGGAGGGAGGGCACCTCCGCGTTCGAAATGGGCTTGCTGAACAGAAAGCCTTGAACCTCGCCACACGTCAGCAGCAGGGTTGCCGCGAGCATCCGCAGCGTTCCTCGGCCGCTGAATGCGAGCTGCAGGGACGCCGAGGCGAGCGCAGCGCCGACCAGGATTGAGGCGGCGACGAGACCTGTGTCCCAGAACACGGTGGCTGGCAGGCGGACTGCGGCGACGCCGATGTAGGGCATCGCGGCGATGTCGGCACCAAGGCAAAGTATGCCGATCCACCGGCTCCGCGGTTCGGCGCGGGTCGCCGCAGCAAAGGCGAAGCCGGCACCGGCGATGGAGGCGATGATCGAGAACAAGGCCAACCCGACGTCGTAGGAGATGGGCAGCCCGGGATCGAGGGCGAGCATCGCCACGAAATGCGTCGCCCAGACCCCGGACCCAGCAGCGATGCTGGCGGCCAAGCTCCACATCATTGCGCCCTGAGCACAATGGTCGAGGCTGCGCCGCGCCAGGTTAAGCGCGGTCCATGCCGCGAGGCCGCAGAACGCCTGCGACCTCGGAGAATAATGCGGGGGTGTTAACAGGAAATGGAGACAGCCGAGGTCGTTTGCCGCCCGGACCGGATCACTCGTCGGCGAACGGGTTCTTGGTGCCTCGGGTGAGCAGGCGGATCGGCACGCCCGGCAAGGAGAAGTGCTGGCGCAGGCTGTTGACCAGGTAACGCTCGTAGTCTTCGGGCATCTGTTCGGCGCGGGTGCCGAAGGCGACGAAGGTGGGCGGCCGGGCCTTGGCCTGGGTGACGTAGCGAAGCTTGAGTCGGCGCCCATCGACCAGCGGCGGGGCGTGGCGTTCGAGCGCGTCCTCGAACCAGCGGTTCAGCGCGCCGGTGGCGACGCGGCGGTTCCAGACATCATGGACCTCGCGGATGGCGGGCAGCAGGCGCTCGAGGCCCGCGCCGGTGAGCGCGGAGAGGGTGACGACGGGGATGCCCTTCATCTGGGCAAGGCTGATCTCGAGCCGGTCGGTGATGGCGCGCTTGGCGACCGTGCGGTCGGGCACGGCGTCCCACTTGTTGAGGACGAGGACGCAGGCGCGGCCCTCGCGCTCGATCAGGCGGCCGATCTGCAAGTCCTGCTCGTGCAGTCCGTTGACGGCGTCGATGCAGAGGACGACGACCTCAGCCATCTTGAGCGCCTCGATGCTGGCGCTGACCGACATCTTCTCCAGCGGCAGCTCGATGCGCGCCTTGCGGCGGAGCCCGGCGGTGTCGACGATCTCGATCGGGCCGATGTCGTCCTGCAGCATGACGGCGACGGCGTCGCGCGTCAGGCCCGGCTCTGGCCCGGTGATCATGCGCTCTTCGCCGAGCAGGCGGTTGAGCAGGGTGGACTTGCCGGCGTTGGGGCGGCCGACGATGGCGAGCTTGAGCGGACGGCCGGCGTCCTCGGCCTCGGGCGCCGGGTCGGGCCGGCGGTCGGCGATCTCGCTCATCAGGTCGGAGAGGCCTTCGCCGTGTTCGGCCGAGACGGCGACCGGGTCGCCGAGGCCGAGGGAGTAGGCTTCGAGCGCGGTGGTGGCGCCGGCGCGGCCTTCGGCCTTGTTGGCGACCAGCAGGATGGGCCGCCCCTGCCGGCGCAGCCATGCGACGAAATGCCGGTCGGCCGGCGTGATTCCGGCGCGGGCGTCGACGACGAAGAGGATCAGGTCGGCGGTGCCGACGGCCACTTCGGAGGATGCGCGCATGCGTCCGGCCATGGTCTCGGGGGCGGATTCCTCGAGACCGGCGGTGTCGACCAGGCAGACCCGGCGGCCGCGCAGCGTGCCCTCGGCCTCCTTGCGGTCGCGGGTGACACCGGAAATGTCGGAAACGATGGCCGAGCGGCGGCCGGCGAGCTTGTTGAACAGGGTCGACTTGCCGACGTTGGGCCGGCCGGCGATCACCACCACCGGCAGCGTCTCGTTCACCGGAAGGCCTGGAGCGTGCCGTCGTCGCAGAGGATGAGCATGATTCCGGCGGCGGCGACGGGCGCGATGGAGACGGGGCCGCTGAGCTTCTGGGTGCCGAGCACGCGGCCGGTGACCGGATCGACAGAGGCGGCGATTTCGCTGGTTCCGGCCAGGATGAGCTTGCCGTTGGCCAGCAGCGGGCCGCTCCAGTAGAGCGGATCGCGCTTCTTGGCCGGGTTGTCCCAGCGCGGCAGGTCCTGCACCCAGCGGACGCGGCCGTCATCGGCCGAGACGGCGGCGAGCGACTGGTCGCTGGACTGCACGAACAGCCAGTCGCCGGCCAGGCATGGGGTCTGGCCGCCGCCGATCTCGCGCTCCCACAGGCGCCGGCCGGAGCGCAGGTCGAGCGAGACGAGCAGGCCGCCGACGCCGATGGCGAAGACCCGGCCGCGGTCGATCACCGGCAGCGCGCGGATGGCCGAGAGGTCGAGCTGGCTATTGCGGCCGCGGGCGGAGGCGAGGCTGTCGCTCCAGGCGAGCACGCCGCTATCGGCGCGGACGCAGACGATCTCGCCAGACCCGAAGCCGGCCACGACGAAGGAGTCGCTGATGGCGGGCGCGGCATCGGCCAGGACGGTCGTGCTGGTAGCGCTGGCCTGATAGCCCCAAACGCGTTCGCCATCGGCGGCGTTGAGGGCGAGGAGTTGGTCGTCGAGCGTGGTGAAGTGGATGCGGCCGGAGGCGAAGGTCGGGCCGGAGCGGGCGGGCACGCCGATCTCCTTGCGCCAGCGGACCTGGCCGGTGGCGGCATCCAGCGCCAAGGCTTCGCCGCGGCCGGTCGTGGCGTAGAGGACGCCCTGATCGATGGCGATGCCGCCGCCGATGTTGGTGCTACGGCTTTCCTTGCCCTCCGTGTCGACCCGCCAGCGGCGGCTGCCGCGGGCCAGATCGATGGCGGCGACCTGGCCGTCGCTGTCCATAGTATAGGCCACGCCGTCCTGGATCAGCGGCTGCGCGGTCAGCTTGGCGCGGTAGCCGCCGCCCTCGCCGATGCCGGCGCTCCATGCGGGCTGCAGCCCGGTCACGGCGACGTTGCCGACCGCGTGGGTCGTGCCGCCGCCGCTCTGCGGCCAGGCAGCCAGCTGCACGGGGGCGGGGATGGCGACGGTGCGTCGGTCGGTCGGGTCGATCTCGAGGCCGGTGCGCGCGCCCATGACGGCCTCGCGCTTGCCAGGGAGGCCGGGCTTGTTCTCGCTGAACAGGTTGTCGATCGCGCTGCAACCAACCAGTCCGAGCGGCAGGCCGAGCAGCGCGGCGCGGCGGCTGAGCGTCATCCTTGCTTCTCCGGCGCGTCGGCGGTGGGCGGTTCGCCGAGGCGGGCGAGCAGTCCGCTGGCGCGGGCGCGCAGGCCGTTCGGGGCAGTGGGCAGGGCGACGAGTTCGCGCAGGATGGCGGCGGCGGCGGCCTTGTCGCCGGTGCGCAGCTTCAGCCAGGCCTGGGCCTCGCGCGCAAGCGGGCGCCACGGGCTGGCGGGGGCGAGGAGCGGGGCGAGACGGCCTTCGACGGCCGCCGGGTCGCCGGCGTCGACCTGGTGCTGGATCCAGAGGAGGTCCGCGACGGAGCGGAGCTCGCGGTCGGCGGTCTCGTCGGCGGAGACCTGGTCCCAGAGGGCCAGGGCGCCCGGCAGGTCGCCGCCGCTGGCCTTGAGCGCGGCCTCGCGGAGTCGGGCCAGGGTGCGGTAACCTCTGGGTCCCTCGGCACCCATGGCGGCCAAGGTCTGCATCGCCTGGGCCGTGGCGGGGGATGCGGGCGGAGTTCCACCTGGAGCGGCGGGCGCGGCATCGTGCATGGCGGTCAGGAAAGCGGCCGCGACAGTGGCGCGAGTATCGTTCTCGCGCCAGCGCCAGGCCTGCCAGGCGCCAACGCCGAGCACGAGCAGAACGGCGGCGGCGACCAGCAGGACGCCGTAGCGCTGCAACAGCCGTTGCGCCCGTTCGGCACGCAGATCCTCATTCACCTCGTCGAAAATGTCAGGCACTGCAACCCCCGGGACGCGGCGGACCATACTGATGGCGCCTGTCCAGGGCAAACCGTCGTAACCGGTCATTCATACTTGTGTGGTTTCCTACGCTCATGCGGTGGATGCTGTTGCTTTTGCTGGCCGGGTTGTCGGGGTGCGCCGGGGTCGGCGTCGCCGCGGGCGTGGAATTGGCGAGCGTGGCCGTGCTCGGCCGCGGGGTGGTCGATGTCGGGGTGTCGGCTGTGACCGGGCGGGATTGCTCGATCGTGCGGCTGGACCGGGGGCAGACATATTGCGAAGCGCGCGAGCCGCTGGTGCGGCCGCAGCCGTTTTGCACGCGGACCCTGGCCGCGGTGACGTGCTGGGAGGACCCAGCCTTGTTGCCGACCCAGCAGACGGAGGTGGGCGACACGCCACCGCCGACGCCGGAGCAGTTGCGCTACCGGGCGGCGCGGTGGCCGAAATCGTTGTTCTTTTAACAGGCTGTTGAAAACTCCTCGCCAGCACGCCCGATCCGAGCCCATTGGCTCGGGAGGTACTCTCGCACCGCAACCGCCTCGGCCCGGTGGCGTTTCCCGGCTGGAGGCACCGCACGCCATTGCTGGCCGTGCACGCATGCGCAAATCCGAACTCGTGGCCGCCCTCTCTCACCACGCGTAACGCCGCGCACGGCCGCGCCAGCCTAGAATCAGGCTTGCAAATTCGCAGGCGGTAGGCCAAGGCGTTTTCCAAGAAGGGTCGCATCGGCCCACTTCGAGGGAGCGTCATGAGCATCGAAACCAAGACGATGGGGCGCGTCACCGCGCGTATCGTGCCATTCCTGATGCTGTGTTATTTCGTCGCCTATCTCGACCGCGTCAACGTCGGCTTTGCCGCACTGACCATGAACCGCGATCTCGGCATTTCGCAGACCGCCTATGGTCTTGGCGCCGGAATCTTCTTCCTCAGCTACTTCCTGTTCGAAGTGCCGTCGAACCTGTTTCTCGAGCGCTTCGGCGCCCGGCGCTGGATCGCCCGCATCATGATCAGCTGGGGCATCCTGTCCGGTCTGATGGCGACGGTGCAGGGCGAGTGGAGCTTCTATCTCGTCCGCCTGCTGCTCGGCATCGCCGAGGCCGGCTTCTTCCCCGGCATCATCTTCTATCTAACCCTCTGGTTCCCGGCCGCCTACCGCGCCCGCATCATCGGCTACTTCATGGCCGCGATCCCGCTCTCCTCGGTGCTTGGCGCCCCGCTCTCGGGCGCGTTGCTCGGGCTGGACGGCGTCGCCGGGCTGCATGGCTGGCAATGGCTGTTCGTGGTCGAGGCCGTCCCGGCGGTCCTGCTGGCGGGCGTCGTGCTGTTCTATCTCACCGACCGGCCGCTCGAGGCCACGTGGCTGCCGACCGAAGGCCGCGTCTGGCTGGCCGAGCGCCTCGAGCAGGAGCAGCGCCACCGCGAGTCCGCTCAGCACTTCACCGTCGTTCAGGCGCTGCTGAACCCGCGCGTCCTGGCCTTGAGCTTGGTCTACTTCGGCGCCGTGGCCTGCAACTATGGCATCGGCTTCTTCCTGCCGCAGATCGTCAAGGCGTTCGGCCTGACCAACCTGCAAACCGGCTTCGTCACCGCGATCCCCTACGTCGTCGGCACGATCAGCATCGTCTACTGGGGCCGCCGCTCCGATCGCACCGGCGAGCGCAAGGGCCATGCCGCGTTCGCGCTCTTCGTGGCCGGCACCGGAATTCTCGCCGCGTCGTTCCTGACCGACCCGACTATGAAGATGATCGCCTTCTCGGTCGCGGCGTTTGGCGTGTTCGGCTGCCTGCCGGTGTTCTGGGCCCTGCCGACCTCGTTCTTGTCCGGCGCGGCCGCGGCGGGCGGGATCGCCATCATCAACTCGATCGGCAACCTATCCGGCTTCGCCGGGCCCTACGCGATGGGCTACATCAAGGACGCGACCGGCAGCTACGAGGGCGGCTTGCAGCTACTGGCCGCGCTCGGCTTCATGGCGATGGTCCTGGTCCTGGTCCTGCGCCACGACCGCAACCTCGAGCAAGCACCCGACGATCGCGCGACAGCGCTGGCGGAATAGAATGGGCGGGGATGGGCGCGCGCCTATCCCCGCCGCAGCAGGAAGTCCCGCCCGACCAGCCGGTAGCCGAGCAGCACGATCAGGATCGTGACGCCGAGCAGGAAGAACCCGAGTGCGGCCAGCGTCTCGAAGCTGCCGTTCTCGCTGAGATCCAGCATCATCACCGAGATCACCCGCGTATTGGCCGAGACCAGGAAGATGGCTGTGCTCAACTCGCGCGTCGCCGGAATGAACACCAGCAGCCAGGCGCCGACCAGGCTCGTCTTGAGCAACGGCGCCACCACCTTCGAGACCGCCTGCAACCGCCCGCCGCCCAGGATCCGCACCGCCTCCTCCATCTCCGGATTGAGCGAGCGGATCGCGGCCAGGCAGCTGGAGTAGGCGATCGGCAGGAAGCGCGCCGTGAACCCGAGCACCAGGATCGTCGCCGTGCCATAGAGCGCCAGCGGCGGCGGCGCCCACGCGGCATAGAAGCCGATCGCCAGCACGATGCCCGGCACGACCAACGGCAGCATGCACATCGCGCCGAGCAGCCCGCCGAATGGCCCCGCCAACCGCCGCTGCACGATGTAGGCCACCACCAGCGCCAGCAACACCGCCACGCACGCGGTTGCGGCCGAGAAGGTGAAGCTGTTGAGGATCGTCGCCCGCGCGGTCGGATCGTCGATCAGCAGCAGGCGGAAATTGTCCAGCGTCAGGTTGCTCCACGCGAACCCCAGTCCCCACGCCCGGCTGAACGCCGCCTGCGCCAGCGCCAGGTAGGGCAGCACCACCGCCATCGCCACGATGAACAGCGCATAGCCCAGAATCACCCACCGCCACGGCCCCAACGCCTGCAACTCGCGGCTGCCGCCCTTGCCGGTCAACGCCACGTAGGAGCGCCGCCCGAGCACCATCCGCTGCAGGCTGAACAGCCCGACCGTGATCAGCACCAGCGGGATGGCATAGGCCGCCGCCACCTCCGCCTGCACCGGAAACTGGAAGAAGCCCCACAGCTCCAACGTCAGCACGTGGATTCGCGCCGGCAACGCCAGGATCGCCGGCGTCCCGAACAGCGCCACCGTATCGAGGAACACGACAATCCCGCCCCCCAGGATCGCCGGCGTCACCAGCGGCAGCGTCACCCGGAAGATCGTCCGCAGCCCGCCGGCCCCAAGAATGTTGGCCGCCTCCTCCATCTCCGACGACACCCGCTCGAGCGCGTCGGTCGTAAAAACGAAAATGTATGGAAACGCATACAGCGCCGTCACCCACACCAGCCCGGCGAACGTATAGATGTTGACCAGCCCGCTCTGCGCCCCGGTCAGCCCCATCCACGCCTTGTTCAGCCAGCCCGCATTCGGCCCGGCCAGCAAGATCCAGCCAATCGCCCCCAGATAGGATGGCGTGATGAACGCCCCCAGGATCAGCGCCCGCACCAGCCCCTTGGCCGGCATGTCCGTCCGCGCCACGCCCCAGGCGATCGGCACCGCGAACACCATCGCCACCACCGTGACGCCCGACGCATACAGCAATGACGTGCCCAGCGCGCGCAGCCGCAACGCGTTGCTGTAGGCCGTCACGTAGTTCGTCAGCGTCCAGCGCCCGCTCTCCCCGTCCTGCAGGCTGGAGATCACCAGCTTGATCGCAGGCCCCACGATCAGGAACAGCAACGCCACGACGACCACCAGCCCGATCAGCATCGTCGGCTGGATCCGCGCGGCCGCCCGCCGGCGCCCGGCGGCCCTGGAGACGCTCAACGCCACGTCAGCTAAACGTCTCTTTCCACTTCTCCTTGTTCGCCGGCAGCGCCTTCTCGATGTCGGCCAGGCTCGGCGACAACACCTTCACGTCCGCCAGCGACTTCGCCCCTTTCGGCGGATCGACGTCGCCCCGCAACGGCTGCTCGAACTCATCGGCCAGGATCTGCGAATACGCCGCGCTGCAGATGAAAT
>JAABUZ0100006508.1_pt1 | contig 14572 bp, 12 predicted proteins | sample 5562091 | NCBI WGS metagenome assembly JAABUZ01 (sample SAMN12813069, study PRJNA571459) | rock metagenome | isolation source: Antarctica rocks | place: Antarctica: Victoria Land, Linnaeus Terrace sud | collected 2015-12-21 | reverse complement strand
CCGTGCAGCGCCCGCCCCAGCGATCCGATCGGCACCACCCGTCCCCCAGGCTGACCAGCAAGGAGACCCATGCGCGCGACCGTCATCCACGGCCCGAACGACGTCCGGCTCGAGCAGGTGCCGGACCCGACGATCCGCCGCCCGACCGACGCGATCGTCCGCGTCGTCGGCTCCTGTGTCTGCGGCTCGGACCTGTGGGCCTATCGCGGCATCCAGCAGGTGAAGCAGCCGCACCCGGTCGGCCACGAGTTCGTCGGCATCGTGGCGGAGACCGGCTCGGCGGTGTCGACGCTGACCGCGGGCGACTTCGTCATCTCCCCGTTCGCGGTGTCCGACGGGACCTGCGTGAACTGCCGCAACGGGGTGCACACCTCCTGCCTGCACGGCGCGGCCTACGGGTTCACCGACGAGTTCGGCGACCCGGTCGGCGGCGGGCAGGCCGAGTACGTCGGTGTCCCGCAGGCCGACGGCACGCTGGTCGCGCTGCCGGAGGCGCCGACCGAGGAGATGATCCCCGGCCTGCTCACGCTGTCCGACGTGATGGGCACCGGACACCACGCCGCGCTCTCGGCCCGCGTCGGCCCGGGCAGCACGGTCGTGGTGGTGGGTGACGGCGCGGTCGGATTGTGCGCGGTCATCGCGGCCAAGCGGCTGGGTGCGGAGCGGATCGTGGCGATGTCGCGGCGCGCCGACCGGCAGGCCCTGGCGCGCGCGTTCGGCGCGACCGACATCGTCGCGGAGCGCGGCGCCGAGGGCATCGCGGCGGTCAAGGACCTGTTCGACGGGATCGGTGCCGATGCGGTCCTGGAGGCCGTCGGGACCAAGGAGTCGATGGAGCAGTCGCTGGCCACCCTCCGGCCCGGTGGGTTCGTCGGGTACGTGGGGGTGCCGTCCGGCGGTCCGGAGCTGCCGATGCGGCAGATGTTCGGGGACAACCTCAACGTCGCCGGCGGGGTCGCCTCGGTCCGCGCCTACATCGACGAGCTGCTGCCGGACGTGCTGGACGGCACCATCGAGCCCGGCCGGGTGTTCGACCGTCAGCTGCCCCTGGCCGAGGTCGCCGAGGCCTACGCCGGAATGGACGAGCGCCGGTCGATCAAGACCCTGCTCACCCCGTAACGGCCCGTGGGCCGGCCGCCCTACGGTCGGACCCATGGACGCGATCGCGCTGCGTGCGCTGCAGAAGCCGCTGAAGGACACCTACCGCGCCGACGCGGCGGCCGCCCGGGTACCGGCCCGGGCGGTCGCGGTGCTCGACGGGGACCCGGTCGGCGTCACCGTGACGACCGGTCCGGGCCAGCAGGGGCCGATCCACGCCGGCCTGCACCCGGCGACCGGCGGCGACGGGTCGGCGGCCTGCTCCGCCGACGTTCTTTGCCAGGCGGTCGCCGCGTGCGCGGGCGTGACGCTGAGCAGCGTCGCCACCGCGATGGGCGTCGCGCTGCGCGATGCCCGCGTCGAGGTCGACGGTGTCTGGGACGCCCGCGGGACGCTCGGCGTGGACCGGACGGTGCCGGTCGGGCTGTCCGAGCTGACGATCACCTTCGCGTTCGACACCGACGCCGACGAGGCCACGCAGGAGAGGCTGGTCAATCTCGCCGAGCGCTACTGCGTGATCGCCCAGACCCTGCGGACCCCCCCGGCGGTCACCGTCCGCCGCGGCTGAAGCACCGGTCGAAGCAAGGTCGCACCGGCGGTTGCACTGTACGAAACCGTTTCGTACAGTCGAACGGTGCTACCGGACGCCGTCGCCAACCGCCGTGAGGCGATCTTTGCTGCCGTCCTGCAGACCCTCGCCAGCACCGGCTACGACCGGCTGACGATGGACGCCGTCGCCAGCTGCGCGCGGGCGAGCAAGGCGACGCTGTACCGGCACTGGGCCGGCAAGGCCCAGCTCGTCGAGGACGCCCTGCGCCACCGCGACGGCCAGACCGTCGCGCTGCCGGACACCGGCAGTGTGCGCGGTGACCTGCTCGCCGCGCTCACGTCGATGGTCGACGGCCTGCGGGACCAGGACCTGTCGATGATCCAGGGCCTGCTCACCGCGATCCACGCCGAGCCGGACCTGGCGGACTGGCTGCGTGGGCACCTGGTGGACGACCGGTGCGCCGCGGCAAGAACCTGGGCCGCCCGGGAGGTCGACCGGGGTCGGCTGCCCGCCGGGGCTGATCTTGACCTGGTCACCGACGTCGCCGGCTCGATGGTGCTGATGCGCCTGCTCGTCACCGGCCAGCCCGTCGACTTGGCCTACCTCGAACGCATCGTGGACGACGTGGTCCTCCCGCTCCTGTTTCGAACCACCCAGTACCCGGGAGAGCACGCTGATGACCGAAGCCACACTGCCGCAGACCGTCCCCGCGTCGGAGAGCCCGCCAGAACCTGACCCGCGGCGCTGGATCGCCCTGGCGGTCATCGCGATCGCCCAGTTGATGGTGGTGCTGGACGCGACGATCGTGAACATCGCCCTGCCCCGGGCGCAGGAGGCGCTGTCCATCAGCGACGCGGACCGGCAGTGGGTGGTCACCGCCTACACGCTCGCCTTCGGCGGCCTGCTGCTGCTCGGCGGGCGGATCGCGGACTTCGCCGGTCGTCGGCGCACGTTCATCATCGGGCTGCTCGGCTTCGCCGCCGCGTCTGCGATCGGCGGCGCCGCGGTCAACTCCGGGATGCTGTTCGGCGCGCGCGTCGTCCAGGGCGCCTTCGCGGCACTGCTCGCGCCGGCGTCGCTGTCCCTGCTCGCGGTGACGTTCACCAGCGTCAAGGAGCGCTCGACCGCCTTCGCCGTGTACGGGGCCATCGCCGGCGGCGGCTCCGCGGTCGGCCTGCTGCTCGGCGGGGTCCTGACCGAGTACACGTCCTGGCGGTGGTGCCTGCTGGTCAACATCCCGATCGCCATCATCGCCGTGATTGGTGCTCTCGCCGTCGTCCGGGAGAGCAGGGCTCCCGGCGACACCCGGTACGACATTCCGGGCGCGGTGCTGGTGACGCTCGGACTGGCCTCGCTCGTCTACGGGTTCACCCAGGCTGCCGACCAGACCATCGGCTGGACCTCGGTGCGCAGCCTCGGCTTCATCCTCGCCGGTCTCGTCCTGCTCACCGCGTTCGTCGTGGTGGAGTCCCGGACCCGGCATGCGCTGCTGCCGCTGCGGATCCTGCTGGACCGGGACCGTGGTGGGTCCTACCTCACCTCCATGCTCGTGGGTGCCGGCCTGTTCGCGATGTTCCTGTTCCTCTCGTACTACTTCCAGCTGGTCCTGCACTACTCACCGATCCGGTCCGGTCTGGCGTTCCTGCCGTTCAGCGTCGCCCTCGTGCTGACTGCCGGATTCGTCTCCCGCGTGCTGCCGCGCACCGGTCCCAAGCCGCTGATGGCCGTCGGTGCGCTGGCCGCGGCCGCCGGTCTGCTGTCGCTGCTGCGGATCGACCTCGACACGTCCTGGGCGACGACCGTCCTGCCGGCGGAGGTCGTGATGGGCGTCGGGCTGGGCTTGCTCTTCGTCCCGCTGTCGAGCACTGCTCTGGTGGGCATCGGGTCCCACGACGCGGGGGTGGCGAGCGCAACGCTGAACGCGACGCAGCAGATCGGCGGATCGCTGGGTACCGCGCTGCTCAACACGTTCGCGGCGTCGGCGGTCACCGGCTACCTGGCGGACCGGGCCGGGAGCGCGAGCCAGCCGCTGGTGCAGCTGCAGGCGCAGGTGTACAGCTTCCACGTCGCCTTCGCCTGGGGCGCCGGCCTGCTCGGGCTCGGGTTCGTCGCGGTGATGGTGCTGATCCGCGCTGGACGGCACACCGACGCCGTCCCCGACGCCGGGGTCGCCGCGGTCTGATTCAGGGTCAACCGGGCGTCACCAGGGTCTGAGGCCGGCTGGGAGCGGGACGATCAGTTCCACGTTGCGGTCCAGCGCCCGGCCGCGCCGGCCGTCGGTGGTCGCGTCGTGCCCGGACTGTTCCTGCGGGTCGTTGGCCGCCAGCTCCCGGGACAGCGAGACGAGGCCGCCGACATCGAGAGCGCCGCTCCAGCTGGGGGCGCCCGCGCTGTCGATGATCGTGGTGAACACCGAGATGGTGCGGTCGCCGTTGTCGGCGATCTCCAGCGTCCGGGCCTGGTGCGGCCAGTCGATGTGCGACGCGGTCGTGATCTCCCACAGACCACCGCCACCGGGCCGTGGTCGCGGGGTGACCAGGTTGGTATGCGTGTGACCGTTGACCCACAGCACCACCTGCGGGTTGGTGAGCAGGGTCTGCAGGACCTGCGGGCCCAGCACCCGCGGGGACAGGTCCCCGCCGGTGCCGACGAGTGCGTTGTTCATCGTGTCGGAGGTGTGGTGGCTGACCACGACGGTGAGGCGGTCGCGCACCTCGGCCAGGCGGGCCTGCAGCCAGGCGAACTGGGCGGTGTCGATCGACCCGTCGGCCTCGCCGTTGGGGTTGACCGTGTCCAGGCTGATCACCCGCACCGGCCGGGCGCGGTGGGTGCCGGCCAGCGCGCCCGGCAGGTCGACGACGTAGTAGGCCGTCCCAGCGGTCCGGTTGGCCGGGGTGAACCCGTGGCCCCTCGGTGCGCCCGTCGTGGTGAAGTGTTCGGCGACGAAGTCGGTGCGGCTGACGATGCGGCGCGCCGGGTCCGGGGTGACAAACCGGACCGGGTTGGCGAGCAGGTCGGGGACCGCGCTCGCGTCCCCACGACCGAGGCGGGCGTGCAGCGCGGTGGGATCGGACCCGCGGCGCAGCCCGATCGGCTTGACGCTGCCGACGGACAGGGCGTTGAGCACTCCGTCGGGTGGGAAGTTGCCCGACAGCAGCCCGTCGTGGTTGCCGTGGACGGCGTACCACGGCATCGGCAGCCCCACCGGGGTGAACGCCCGGGTCGCCGCGGCGATGAGACCGGAAATCGTGGGGAACCCGTACCGCGCGCGGAACTGGTCCGGTCCGGCGGTGGCGCCGGCCGGTGTTCCGCCGGGGTGCCAGTAGGCGGTGTCGTAGGTGCTGACGTTGCCGTCGGCGACACCCTCGAACCGGCCGATCGCACCGCTGTCGGGGACGAGTCGTGTCCCGTCCAGGATGGAAATCATCCACCGCAGCTCATTCGCCTGGCAGTTGTCGGTGCTGTCCCCGGTGACGACCGCGGCGGTGAGCCGGGTGCCGGTCATGGGCGCCGCACTCAGTCCGCGGACCGCCCGGGCCATCCCGTCGGCGACCTGCGCGGTGAGCAACTCCTGGGGCCGGTAGGCGGCCGCGAACGGGACCGGGCTGGCCTGCTGCGGGTCGTTGGTGTCGGAGTACCGGTCGAGGAACTCCACCCGGGACGGGGACTGCGTGTCCTGCACGTGCATGTCGGTCAACTGCACGAACGCGCTGATCGCGCGGCGGCGGGAGCCGCGGTCCGGTCGGGCGACACCACCGAGGTCGGTGCGCACCAGGTAGGGCTCACCCCGGCCGACGACGTGGCGGCGGAACCCCGCGGCGTTCGGGGCCCCGCGAAGGATCGTCAACGCCAGCGTGGTGTTGTGCGGCGCTCGGGGTCGGTCCGGTGAGGTCGCGGCCGCTGCCGGGAGCTCACCGGCCAGCGCGGTCGACCCGGCTGCCAGACCTGCCGTGGCGCCCCAGGCCAAGACCTGTCGACGGCCGACCAGCTCGCGGCCGCTGTCCGGCCCACCGAGGTCGTCGTTCGGTCCTATGTCCTGCTCAGTCATCAGGTGATCAGACCCGGCGGAGGTGGCCGTGGGATGAACATGACCCGACCGGCAGCTGAGGAGTCACCGAGACAGCCGCCGTGGCCGACGAGGCCGGTCGGGGCCGGCCGTGGACAAGGGGTCCGTGCTGGTCGGAGGCTGGGCCGATGGTGGCGAGCGTCGCGGTGCTGTCCGATGTCCACGGGGTGCTGCCGGTACTGGAAGCGGTGCTCGCCGAGCCGGACGTGGCCGCCGCGGACCTCGTCGTCGTGACCGGCGACCACGCCGCGGGGCAGCAGCCGGTACAGGTGCTGGACCGGTTGCTGGCGCTGGGCGACCGGGCGCTGCTGGTGCGGAGGAACGCCGACCGGGAGCTCGTCGCAATAGCCCGCGGCGGCAGCTCGCCTCACCCGGAGAGCGTGTGGGCGGCCGGGCAGTTGTCCGCCGCCCACGTCGAGCTGCTGGCCGGACTGCCCCACCCGGTGACCGTGGCGGTGGACGGGTTCGGTCCGGTGCTGTTCTGCCACGGGACGCCGCGCGACGACGACGAGGTCGTCCTGGTCGACACCCGGCTCCAGCGGTGGGCCGAGGCGTTGGCCGGCGTGCCGGAGCAGGTCCGGACGGTGGTGTGTGGGCACACCCACATGCCGTTCGTGCGGTTGGTGGACCGCCGGCTCGTGGTCAACTCCGGCAGCATCGGCATGCCCTACGGCCGCCCCGGCGGCGCGTGGGCGCTGCTGCGGAACGGATCGGTCAGCCTGCGGCACACCCAGGTCGACGTCCCCGCCGCGATCGAGCAGGTCGTCGCCGGCTCGGGCTACCAGGACCGCGCGGCGTGGGCCGAGGAGTACCTGACCGCCCGGAACAGCGATGCCGACGCCCTGACCGCTTTCGCCCCCCGCGACGGTCGATCGGCCTGACCCGCGGTCGCTCCCGCGACGGCGGACCTCGCGGTCGCGACGAGTGTTGCGTGGCAGCGACGGCCGGACGGGCGCCGTCCGGTCGCCGGGTTACCACCGCCGGGGACACCGCGCAGCGGGCCGGGCGGACCCCTGGCGGCGGGGCGCCCGCGTACAGCGCGCACTCCTCGGCGCTGCGGTCCGCGGTCCGCCGGATGGTCCTGGCCGGGCAGCTCCAGCGGCCGTCTCGGCTCGGCGTGCGACGTTAGGCTGAAACGTCAGCACTGGGTCGCCTAATCGCAACGCGCGCGCGTCGCGGGGCTGCCGCCGGCCATGGGGGTGCCGATCACAACGCGCCGCTTATTCGTACTCTACGGATCTATAACCGTGTATATGGCCGCCGGTTAGACGACCTGATAATATTTGATCGTGGATCCCGTGGCCAACCCCTACCGTCCAGGCGCCGGCCGGCGGCCGCCGTTGCTGGCTGGCCGGGAGTCGCTCCTCGACGCGTTCGAGGTCGTGCGTCGACGCGCCGAGGAGCTCGGTGAGGGTGACCGCAGCTGGGTCCTCAACGGTTTGCGCGGTGTCGGCAAGACCGTGCTTCTGAACGAACTCCTCAGCCAGGTCAGCGACCGTGGGTGGATCGCCGCTAAAATCGAGGCGGGCGCGTCGGCGTCACTGCCGATCGCGCTGAGTCAGGCCCTGGTCCGCGCGATGCGCTCGTCGACCGGCCGCCATCCCGCCACCCGGCTCCAGCGCCTCCTCGGGGTGTTCAAAGCGTTCACGGTCACTGTTGACCCGAGCGGAACCATCGGGTTGGGGATCGACGTCGCCGCGGTCCGCGGTGTGGCCGACTCGGGCAGGTTCGCCGACGACTTAGCCGCCTTGTTTGAGGTCCTCGGGGAGACGGCCCGCGACCTAGGCGTCGGGGTCCTGATTCTCGTCGATGAGCTCCAGGAAGCCACACCGGCAGAGCTAGCTGCCGTAAATACGGCGGTGCATCACCTTGGGCAGGCGTCGACACCGCTGCCGCTCTCGTTCGTCGGCGCCGGGCTGCCGTCGCTGCCTGCGCAGCTCGCGGAAGCCACAAGTTACGCTGAGCGGCTCTACGATTATCGCCCGATCGGGCTCTTGAACGAAGACGCATCCAGGGCCGCCCTAATCGTGCCCGCGCGGCTGCAGGGCGTGCGGTGGGAACCGGACGGGCTTGCCGCCGCCGTCGGGACCGCCCGTGGCTATCCGTATTTTCTCCAATCGATCGGCAAGCACGTCTGGGACAACGCCTCTCGCACCCCAATCGGCAGCAGCGACGTGGAGGTGGGCCTCCGCGATGCGCGAAGGGAGGTGGATGATGGCCTTTACCGATCCCGATGGGAGCGAGCCACCCCCGCTCAGCGCGATCTCCTCCGAGCGCTTGCGACAATCGGGGGAGACGCCGCCGCGGCGGTCTCGGAAATCAGTAAAGCCATGGGACGGTCTCGAACCTCTGACATCTCAGTCGCACGAAATGAACTGATCAAAAAGGGGTTGGTGTATGCCCCCGAACGGGGGCTCCTCGCTTTCACCGTCCCCGGGATGGACGACTTTATTGATCGACAACCCTAGGGACACGTGGCCGAGCCGCGGGCCCGAGCCGCGTTTGATCGCCGCCTACAGGTAGTCGCTTGATAGACGTCGCGGACAGCGCGCTCAGACGCGTCGAAGCTCCTAGTGTCGCGTGTTGGAAATGACTTTGGGGTCGGGGTTTGCGATGATCAGGTATGTCGCGAGTTGAGCCGTTGGTCTTGAGGGCTGTACCGCCGTCCCCCGCGGGTCTCATATACCCCGGCCTACTGCGCCTGCCCTGGGCAGCGTCCCGGTCGGCCGTGGCCACCATCGGCGTAAACGGAGCGCCAGCACCCCCACCGGCCCAGATCAACACCGAAGGCGTCGGCATAGCGGGCAGCGGTGGGCACCCGATCACGGTACAACTCAACCCTGCCACGCGACGGACGTCCCCCCCGACTGTCCCGGGGTCTGAGTGACCGAGCAGGATGCCCGTAAAGCGTTGGGAAGAGGGGGGCCTCGGATGGCTTTGAGGTGGCTGCGGGAGGTCGACTGCGGTGAATTGGTAGCGGCCGAGCAGGTTGATGCGGTCGTGCCCGAGCGATGAGAATCGACTGACGGCATCGTCGGGGCATTGAACCCTTGTTGCGCAGCTGGTGGCGCGGAGCACTCATGCGTCGGCTGTTCCAGGCCACGATCGCGTTGACGACGAGGCCGAGGGCGCCGAACTGGCTTCCTGGTGATCCCACAGTCAACGCTAGGCTCGCCTCTTAGATGTAGACGGCGCGGCCGACAGCAGGTTGGTGGACAATGAATCGGTGGTTGACGCCAGGATCTGCGGGCGTGCTCGCCCTCGCTGGTCTTGCGGCTCTAGGGGCGGTGGCGCGACGCAACCTAATCATCGTCACTGTTGTTGGCGATTCGATGAGCCCGACGTTGAACGACGGATCACGATTACTGGCCTACCGATCGCAAGGTGGGGCAGTAGGCGACCTAATTATCTTCGTTGGTGACACCCTCGCACTCGGAGCCGCGCTTCACAAGAGGGGGACGTGGAGCGAGGCCACGGTCGGCCATCGCGTGGTGGCAGGACGGGTGCTGTGGCGTCGCGCGGCGTCTCGCTTGGGCATCGTGCTGGCGGTTCGCCGGTGCGCGGGCCGACACTGACCACACCGCGGCAGCAGCGAGCGCGCGCGGCGATGCCCGGTGGGCGACGACGCGGGAGGGGGCGCTGCCTTGTGCCGAGTCTTGTAGGTGTTGCCCTGGCGGTGCGGGGGTCCCGCTCGCGGTTGGTCGGTTCGGTGGCGACGCTACTGGTGGCGCTGGTCGCGACGGCCGCCGCGACGTTGGGTCCGCTGTACGCGGCGACCGGTGAAGACAGCCTGGTCCGGCAGCGGCTGGCTCAGGTGCCGGCGGCGCAGAGCGGGCTGGTGGTGTCGGCCAACCTGTTCGACCAGAGCGCGTCGGTGGACCGCGTCGTTGACCGGTTGGCGTTGGCCGCGGCGGACTCGCGTTACGACGGTTATTGGGGCGCCCCGTCGCTGGCTGTCCAGTCGTCCGGGCGGACCGTGGTGACCGGTCGGCGCGGGCGACGGTGTCGTGGCGGCGAGGCATGTGCGTGTCGGTGGCGGTGGTCCGCGGCCGGTGCCCGGGTGATGCCCCGGCCGGCGGCGTGGCCGAGGCGATGATCTCGACGCGGACGGCTGCGGAGTACCGGGTCGGACCGGGCGCGCGGCTGTCGATCGATCTCGGTGCGGGCCGGGCGGGGGCCAACGATCCGGTCGTGGTCGGTGTCTATGACGCGAAGACTGTCCGCGGCCCGGGATGGTCGGGCGACAGTTCCGCGCAGGCCGGTTCGGCGGGGGACTCGACCCAGCAGCTCGACGAGGTCCTCGTCGACCGGGCGGCGATGGTCGCCGCGCAGGCGGGAACGACGGCGTCGGCGTTCCGGCCGCTGCGTGTCGGTGAGGTGCATGCTCGGGACACGGCCGCACTCGCTCGGCTTGCGGCACCTACGGCGCTCGATGTGCAGGTGTCCGCGCAGAGCGCGGTCGGCGGGGTCGTCGCGGAACTGGACGGGGAACGGCAGCTGGTCCGGGCCGCCACGACTGCGGTCACGGTGCAGGTGGGGGTCCTCGCGCTATTCGTGCTGTACCTGGTCGTGGCCGCCACCGCGGAGGAGCGGAGCCCGGAGGTCGCGCTGGCGAAACTGCGCGGCATGCGCACCGGACAGACCGCCGCGTTCGCGCTGGCCGAGCCCGTCGGCCTGCTCGCAGTCGCTGTTCCACTGGGCGCCCTGGTCGCGCTGCTCGCCGACGTCGCGCTCGCGCGGGGCCTGAGCCCGGGCAGTGAGGTCCGGTTCGGTGCCACGGCTGCGGCCGCCGCGGGCGCGGCGCTTCTCGGCGGTGTCGCCGCCGCCGCGCTGGCGGGCCGGCGGCTGCTCGCGACGCCGGTCCTGGGTCAGCTTCGCCGGACCGGTGGCCGCAACGCCGCGCTGGCGCGCTCGGTCGCACTCGACACGGCCGCGGTGGTCGCCGCAGCCGCAGGGGTCTATGAACTGCTGACCCGCTCGGCGGACCTGCTGGGACTGGTGACCCCGGGGCTGCTCGCGCTGGCGGTGGCGCTGCTCGTGGTCCGACTCGTTCCGCCGGCGGCCCGGGTGGCGGTGCGGCGGACCCGCCGGGGACCGCGACTGCCGGCGTTCCTGGCCGCGCGGAACATCGCCCGCCGCCCGGCCGGGTCCCGACTCGTCGTGCTCCTGGCGGTGGCGGTTGCGCTCGCCGTCTTCGGTGTCAACGGGGACGCGGTCGCCCGGACAGTGCGCCTGGACTCGGCCCGGGCCAGCGTCGGTGCCGGTCCGCGCCGTGCCAGCTGATCGGGTGGACCTTCACCCGGGCGATCAGCGCCGGGCCGACCGGACAGCCCGAGGCAGCCACCGCAGATCCCTTCTCCCAGGCACCGGCGACGTCGGAGGGCACCTTCGGGGCTGTCACGGTCACCGACATCACCGACGCGCGCGGCCCGGTGACCGCACCTGCTGTACAGGACTCCCGGTGGCGGTACGCGCTGGCGGCCGCGGACGTGCTGAACTCCGCCCGCCCAGCCGACGTGGGGGTGTCCGACGCCGGCGGCGGCGGTTTCACGGTTGCGTTGGACCCCGGGTCGGTCGCCTCGTTCGCCGTTGCGCCGGCCGTGGTCCCGCCCACCGTTCCGGCGCTGCTCGGCCGGGACGCCGCTGTCAGCGTGTTCGACGGGTCCACCGGGACGGGAGTCGTGCAGGACCTCGCCGACCAGGCCGTGATCGTCTCACCGGTGCCCGGGCGCGGGACCCTCCCCCGCGTCGGAACCGCCGCGGACCTCGTCGACCTCCAGACGTTGACCGTGAACCACCCGCAGGCGCTGCTGGTGACCGATGACCAGGTGTGGTTCGCGGACTCCGCCGCCATCCTCTCCCGGCTCGCCGACGCCGGCATCCGACCGGTCGACGCAGACCCCCTGCGGCCGGTGACGGTGGAGACCGTGGACCACCAGGTCGCCGTCCTCGCCACGGGCGGCGCCGCGGTGAGTCTCCGCGTCTACGTCGCCGCCGCCGTCGCCGCGATCCTGCTCGCGCTGGGCGCGGCGCTGACCGCGGGCCTGGTGGCCGCACCACGGCGCAGCTACGAAGTTGCTGCAGTGCTGGTCCTCGGCGGACGCCGCCGCTCCCTCGTCCGCGCAGGTGTCGCCGAACAACTCGCCTACGTCGGTCTCGGGACCGTGGTCGGGTTCGTGACAGGTGTCGTGGCGACCCGGCTCGTGCTGCCGGTCCTGGGCTCGGTCACCGCCGGGGCGCCGGCCCCTCCCGAGTTGGTCCGCTGGCCGGTCGTGATCGCCGTCGCGGTTGCCGTCCTCGTCCTCGCCTTCCCGGTCACAGCACTGGTCAGCAGGCGCGCCGTCGGCCTCGGTCGGCTCGACCGGCTCCGGGAGGTCCAGGCGTGACAGCTACGACAGGTCCAGGCGTGACCGCTGCCAGAGGTGACGGCCTGGCGGTCCGGTGCGCGGGCCTGGTGCACATCTGGTCCACCGGTCAGGAGGAGGTGGTCGCCGTCCGGGGTGTGGACCTCGACGTAGCGCCCGGCGAGCGGGTGGCGCTGCTCGGCCCGTCCGGGTCGGGCAAGTCGACCCTGCTGTCGTTGCTGGGCGGGCTGCTGCGACCGTCCGCCGGCCAGCTGTGGATCGGCGACGCGGAGATCAGCCGGCTCAGCCAGCAGGCGCTGCTGGACCTGCGGGCGGCGCGGGTGGGAACGGTCCTGCAAGGAGCCGCGCGGAATCTGCTCATGTACGCGACCGCCCGGCAGAACGTTGCATTCGCCCAACGGTCGCTTCGTCCGTCCGCCCGGGCGAGAGTTCTTCGACCGCCCGCGCTGCTCGACGCACTCGGGCTGGGTGCCGTCGCCGACGCACCCGTCGCCCGGCTGTCCGGCGGGGAACAACAGCGGGTCGCCCTCGCCGTCGCCGCAGCCAACGCCCCCGGTCTGCTGCTCGCCGACGAACCGACCTCGCAGCTGGACACCGGCGGCCGCCAGCAGGTGCTGGACCTGCTCGACCTGGTCAACCACCGGTTCGGGACCACGGTCGTCCTCGTCACCCACGACCCGGACGTCGGGGCCGCCCTGGACCGGACAGTCACCATGCGCGCCGGCCGGGTCGGGCAGGAAGGCCGCCTCGGCCACCGGTACTCCATCGTCGCCGACGACGGCACGGTCGCCCTGCCCGACCAACTCCTCCCCGCATGGCCCCCCGGCACCCGCGTCGAGGTGTCCGCCGACCCGGACGTCGTCCACCTCGCCCGGGTGTCCGACGAGGCGGCCGGGTGACCGCCGAACCGCCGAACCACCTCACCGGGTGCGGGATCACCGTGACCCGCGCGGGGCGGCGGGTGCTGGACGATGTCGACGTCGAAGCCCGGCCCGCAGGGGTGCTCGCGATCACCGGAGCTTCCGGGTCGGGCAAGTCGACGCTGCTCTCGGTCCTCGCTGGGCTGGTGCAACCCGACGCCGGCACCATTCACCGGGCCGTCGCGGCAAGGGACCGGCAAGGCACGGGAGTCGTCCTGCAGGGCTACGGCTTACTGCCCGTCCTGACCGCCACGGAGAACGTCGAACTCGCCCTCCAGGTCCACCCCCGACCACGCGACGAGATCGCCCGAAGGGCCGCGGAGGCGCTACGCAGGGTCGGACTTGGCGACCTCGACGACCGGCTGACCGAAGAGTTGTCCGGCGGCCAACAACAGCGCGTCGCCGTCGCCCGCGCCCTGGTCACCGGACCGGCGCTGCTCGTCGCTGACGAACCGACAGCAGAACTAGACGAGTACGCCGCCGACCTCATCATCGCCTGCCTACGCTCCGAGGCCGACGCCGGAGCCACCGTTGTGCTCGCCACCCATGACCCCGCCATCGCCGATCTCGCCGACGATCAACTTCACCTCGTCGACGGACGCGCCGCGCGATGACCCGACCACCCACCAGAACCCACCACCGCGAGGTCGCGTCGCACGATTGGCGCGTTATCGGTCCCGGACTCTGGACCAGGATTTAGTAAGGCGGGCACCTAATGCTGATCGATCGAAAGTCACCGTTACGGTCTATACCTACGTCAATCAATGAAGAGACCAGCCTGCTATTGAGTACCTTTCGAGTCACTGCGGAGATGACCGACCTAGCGTACAGACGACTAACCATCACCTGCAATTTGACTGCCGTCGACCGCCTTGCGGGCGGCAATCAACCAGACCTCATGCCGCTCTTGCTTGACGCTTGGTTCGTCATCAACTCCATGGCCCAGTTCAATCGACTGGTCGGGCGATTAAAGTCGCTTGGCGATAGGAACACCCTCCGTGCCTTCGTTAACAAGTCGGCCGACTGCAAATATCTACGCGACATGTTCCAGCATGTGGACGAGCTAGCGCCCGACTTTCTGCGCGCTAGGCGTCCAGCCCACGGAGCCCTTGGTCGGATATGGACTGATCCAACCCAGCCATCCGTAGCCTACTCATTCGTCTGTATCGGGGGTTCGTTGCGGGGAACGTTTGATGATCTGCCGCTTGAGAATCCGAGCGGTCGCTTCGTCCGGTCGCCGGTCGACTGGGTGACGCTGTCGGGGTGGTGGAGAGACCTAAAGAAGCGGCAGCCACCCCGGCTAATCTCGGTCAACATGTCGGAGATGATGCTCTCGTTGGAGAAGGCGGTCGACGCCTTAGAGCAAGCAGTCAAAGACCAACCCGGCCGATCAGTACACTCGGGCAGCGATCTTCTCTTGTTGCTCCGGCTGGACGCCAAACCCACCTAGTGTCGCGTGTGGGTAGTTGTTTTCGGGTGGGGCGGTGTTGAGTGGGCGATGATGTGGTCGGCGCTCTTCGTCCAGGTGAAGGGGTGGGCGCGGTCGTTCCAGCCGTCGATGTATTCTCCGATT
>JAABUZ0100006507.1_pt1 | contig 14573 bp, 18 predicted proteins | sample 5562091 | NCBI WGS metagenome assembly JAABUZ01 (sample SAMN12813069, study PRJNA571459) | rock metagenome | isolation source: Antarctica rocks | place: Antarctica: Victoria Land, Linnaeus Terrace sud | collected 2015-12-21 | reverse complement strand
GCTGCACGGCGTGGACGGCGGCGATCAACTCGTTCCCGGACGCGCTCTTGAGCAGGTAGCCCTGCACACCGATGGCGAACAGCGCGCGCACGTACTGCTCGTAGTGGTAGGCCGTCAGCATGATCACCATTGATCTCGGGCAGGTCCTGGCGCAGCGTCCGCGCCACGTCGACGCCGCCCAGGCCCTGCAGGCGGATGTCCAGCAGCGTCACGTCGGGGCGCAGACGCCGGGCCAGCGCGAGGGCCTCGTCGCCGCTGGCCGTCTCCCCCACCACCGCGATGTCGGGGTCCGCGCCGAGCAGCGCGCGCGTACCCTGGCGCAGCAGCGCGTGGTCGTCGACTAATAAGACGCGAATCATGCTCATACCATTGCCTCCGCGCGGTCTGCTGTTAGGGGCAACTCCACCTGCACGACCGTCCCCCGATCCGGGTCCGACGAGACGGTGACCTGACCGCCGGCCTGCCGCGCACGCGCGCGCAGCCCGGCCAGCCCCAGGTGGCCCTCCGCCGCCAACGGCGCCCAGTTGTCCGGCACGGCGAAGCCCACCCCGTCGTCGGCCACGCGCAGCCGCACCGTGTCCCCGTAGCAAACAAGGCTCATCCAGATAGTGCGTGGACGCGCGTGCCGCAGGCAATTGGTGATGGCCTCCTGGGCCGCGCGGTATAGCACGACCGCGGCCTCGGGCGCGAGCATCTCGTCGGACAGCGCGGCGTCCGTCTCGAGCCGGATGGGCACATCGCCGCGCTCGCTCTGCTCGATGGCCAGCATATCGAGGGCGGCGGCCAGCCCCAGGTCGTCCAGCGCGGCCGGCCGCATCGCCGTGCAGACGGCGCGCAGCTGATCGACGACGGTCTGGCCGAGCGCGACGTACGGGCGCAGCGCCGGGTCGCGGTCGGCCACGACGGCGAGTCGGCGCTGCAGGTGCAGCGCCGTCTGCAGCGGCTCGTCATGGATGTCGGCCGCGAGGCTGGTACGCTCCTCCTCACGGGCGCCCTGCAGGCGCTCGTTGAGCGTGTCGAGGGTGGCCCGCTGCGCCTCGAGCGCGCGCACCTTGGCACGGAGGTCGTCCACGAGCTGCGCGTTACGCACGATCGCGGCGAGGTGGCCGCTGAGCGTCGCCAGCAGGGCGCGGTCCTCGTCCCGGAACGGCTCGCCATTAGACTTGGGGCCTAGGCAGAGGTGGCCGGCCACCGCATCGTGTGTGTGTAGAGGGACGAATAGGATGGTGAGATAGCCGTAGAGCAGGGACACGGCGCGTGGGGCGCCCCGGACGTCTTCGGCGGCCGACGCGAGGTCGGGCAGCATAGCTGGATCATAACCCTCCGTGACCCCACGGGCGCTCAGAACGCCCGCGTCGCGGACGAGGAGCACGGCGAAGTCGAGGTTCATCATCCGCCGTAGCGTGTCGGGGAGCGACGCGCCCAGCGCGTCCAGGTCGCCCACCAGCGAGATGTCCTGGCTCAACCCCTGCAAAGAGGCGCGATAGTCGTACGAGTCCTTGAAGATATGGTGATCGAGGTAGCGCCACAGCCGGCTGTAGAGAGGGCCAAAGCAGGCGCCGCCGAGGAGCACGAACAGCAGCGCGAGGGCAAACGTGCGCCGCGGCTCGGGGAACGCGCCCAGGGGCAACCAACGGCGGACGGACACGGCGCAAACGCATAAGGCGAACAACGCGGTCAAGAGCAGCCCGTGCACGAGCCAGCGCTGGAAGAGACGCGCGTCGAAGAGATGATAGCGCAGGATGGCGTAGGCGAAGCTGGCCGGGAGCAGCGCGAGGGCAAAAATGGCGTGCTCTGGTGTGACGAGGGCAGGCCGGCCAAGTATTAGGGGCACAAAGTAGAGTGCTACAAGCGGGAGGATCGAGGCAATCGTGCCCACGCTGATGATCGTCAGCTTACCCCGCGCGCCGGGCTCACGCGCCGTGACGAACGCACGAACCACCAGTCCGGCGCCTGCGAGCAAGTACGCCAGCACGACCAGTGCGCCTATAAGGCGCGTAGGCGGGTAGAGATACGGCCATTCAAGCGCGGCAAGGTTACATCCTAGAGAGAGCAGGGCGGGGACACTCGTCGATACGCGGAGTCGGGATGAGCCGTACGTTTGAGGGAATAGTAGGAAAAAGCGGACAAAATAGATGCTTAGGGCAGCGACCGCGATCGGCTCGCCAACAATGGCGATCAGTTCTTCGCCGTCCACTGCCGGGGCAAAGGCGAAGGTGAAGGCGGCGGCGGCGAAAAGGGCGTAGGCCGTGCGACCGACAGCGCGTTGCGGCGCGCGCAGGACCACGAGCGTCCCGAGGAGTAGGAACCAGGGACTGAGCAGAAGCAGGGGCCACGTCGAGCCTCGTTGGATAGTACGCGCATCAAAGGCCATCGGTTCACCTGTTTGGAGGCGCACGACCACGCGCGTGCCGGTCCACAGTGTTCCGGCGTGCGGCGGGGGGGTACGACCATCGAGAGTAAGAACAGTGGCCCCCGGGCGCACCCCTCCCGCCCATAAGGTACCGCCGGGTAAGACCCAGGCAACGCGTACGCCCCTTGGCGCCGGCGTGGTCAGCCCCAGGGAGAACCGTGGGGAAGAGAGGAGGCTCAGGATGCTGAGCGCCAACACGCCTACGTAGATCAGGGTGACGACGCCCACGATTGCACCCCGCTCACCTGGGCGCCACGTCAAGAACGGCGCTATGCGGCGTCGCGCTAGCGATGCTGTTGCCATCCACACCCCTCCCATCGCGCTTTTCCGCGACTCATGGCTCATCCAGTAGCGCCGCCAGTACGGTTTGTTCATCGTAGTCGATCGCCAATTGGGGGACAAGATCCAGTGCACGGCGTCGATAGGTCTCGGCGATGATCCATGTAAAATATCTCGCCCCGCTTTTCCAGAGAGAATCCCGCGCCTCGGCGGCGTCGCCATGCGGATCGACATCGAGGTCGAGCAGCGCCGCGTAGGTGAGTGGCAGCGCCGGCCGCTCCAGCGCGATGTCCGTTTTGCCCAGCGCATCCGGGCGGATCGCGGCGATGTCGTTCGTCAACTGCGCCGCCATCCCCACGTTCCAGCCGAAGCGTCCATAAAGCTCTTGCAGCGGCGCGTCCGCTCCCGCGCATAGGGCGCCGAGGCGGCAGATCGCCGCGACAAGGGACGCCGACTTCTCCCCTGCGACGGTGAGAGATCCATTCAAGCTGACGCACCGCTCCGGCGTCGGGGTGAGATCGGCGTGTTGCCCGGCGCAGGCGCGCAGGCCAGCCTTGAGGAGGAGTCGTACCGCCGCCACGCCTGCTTCCGTGTCCAGCAAGGCTTGCTGCGCCAGCAGGAGCAAGCCCGTCGAAACGTTCAAGGTGCGAGCGGGCCCCAGGGTGGCGCGCAGTTGCGTGTCCTCGCAATCCTCCTCGTCGTCGAGCACGTCCAGGGCCACCATGAAGATCTCGGCGGCGGCGGCGGCTGGGAGCGCCCGCTCCCAGTCTCCTCCCGCGGCGGCGCAGCACGTCCACACGAGACGCGACCAGCGCAGGTTGGGATCGTCCGAGAGGATATTGCCGGGTAGAGCCAGCGTCATATGCAGCGCCTCTCGATACGCCGGCGTCACGGCGGCTACGTCTAAAAGACCCTGCACATGCGCGATCGCGGCCATCTGTATCCTGGAGTCGCCAATATATGAAGTAGTAACCATCACAACCAAAGTTTACCCGTCTTTATTCCATCGAACGCCGTAGCGCCGCTCTCGGACAAGCGTGCGCCAAAAGCTTGTAGGGCTGCGTACTCGTGCCGCCCCAAGCTGGCGACCTCGCTACGCTCGCGCAACCAACTCCCGTCCTGCAGGCGAGATAGGCCGCCCGCGAGGAGATCTTGCACGATCTCGGCTATGGCTAAAACATCCACCCGCGGTTCCGCCGCCAACTCGCCATACGTTCCGATGTTTGTCCCAATGTCTGTCATGGGGTCCTGCTTTCGGCGCCGCGTCGCGCCCGTTAGCGAGAGTGCGCGGGAGGTTCGCGCACGATCTAGGGGATCGCACTCAGTATAGAGGCTCATCGGTATACCGCGCATCCGTAAAAATACGTAGGCCATCTACGTAGAAATACGGATGCGGACGCCTTTGCGAGGCCCTATCATGGAAATCACGGAGGACGACGCGAGTCGACGGCGACGTCATCCGGCGGAAACGGGGTGGCCACCCTACACAAAGCGCGTTATTGGTGCTCAACTGCTACTGGATCTCTATTATGTAGCTCATGGAGGAAGATATTAACCATGTCTCGCACTACATTCAGGTTGACAGTGATTGGCATGACGCTGGGCGTTAGTTCCCTAGCAGCCGCGCCACTATCCTTTGGCGTTGTCCATGGAGCAACTGCTACGCACCACCCGGCGATGGCAAGGTTGGGTCAACAAGGTAGCTATGTGGTCGTCGGCAAAGCTATAAGCGCTAACGTCGTGCGAGCTGTTGTCGCGCTGGTCAGGTGCCAAGCGGCTAACGGGAAGTACTCCCCGGCTTGCGCGGCGGTGGACCAAGCTGACGCGCAAGCCGAATCCGCGTTGCTGCAGCAAGGGAACGCCGTGCTCGCTGCTACGGAACCGGCAGCGAGCGATGCTGTGTATGGTGCGGTCCCTGTGATCGTGTTCCCTGGACAAACAACGTCAGCCGTGATCACGGAGTTGCCGGTCTCGCTCATAGGGAATGCCGTGAATACGTTGCAATCGGTAGATGGATCTGCGTTGTCACCGAATCGTGGCAGACCTGCAGGTTCGGGCATCCATCCACATGTTTTGTCGCACGATAGTGGACAACTACCGACTACATGGCAAGGTTGCGATGCGACATGGTGCTATGGGCACGTTAGAATTCAATCTCGGCCGATTCCCACCCAGGGCTGGTCGCTTATTTTCAGCTTCGATGTGAAGTTTTCACGAGGTTGCACAAATGCCCCTGGACAGACCTTATGGGGATCTGGCTGGTCTGTCAGTGATACTGCAGCTCAAGGGTCATGGAGCAACCTTGGTTATAGGAATAACCCGAACGCCTCGCATAATGCAGAGCACCCATGGGCATATGGCAATGTCGCCTTTAGCTTCCCTGGGAATCCCAATCCGTTCTCCGAGTATGCGGAGATTGATGTCTCCATGGACTGTGCGGGCACCACATGGAATTGGAACGGATGGGCTACTCCGTAGACACTACCCTCACCTCGTCAAGCATCATGTCCATGTGAAACCTCTGCTTCGGCGGTGTAGCTACTTTATAACAGGAGCTACACCGCCGACGTGGTATGGTAGAGAAAAAGGAACCGCAATCGCGCACTGGAAGCGCGAAACGGTACTGATAAGGTAAAGAACACGCTGTTCAACAAGTTCCACTTATGAGTCTCTACGGTTGGCATGTGACAAATTCTGTTGATCGGACAATGGTAATGCGTCGTCTAATACTCGTTGCTCTTGCTGGCGTTTTTCTTGTGATCGTCGGTATTCTACTCGCGGTCGCTCCCACGACTGGGGCTGCCTACTCCGTTCAGCAACTCGACCGGGAGGTACGTCTCCACCCACATGCTTGGATCGGTCGTACAGTCTCTGTGCACGCGGTTGTCCTGACATACGGATGGGGAAGTGGGCATGGAATCATCGCTGGGCAGCAAACGCTACTCATCGACCCTCCATTGTCAAGTGATTTCTTCACGACCGTCTACGGTTCGCGGTTGGTGCAACTCAACGGTCCGGGGGTGGCGTCCTCGGTTCTCATCACCGGATCGAAGCCCCAGCCATCCAATGGCAAGCGCATCCTCATTGCACTTGCACATTTCCCCGCTATCAAGCACATATTCGGGACGAGTCTCGAAATCGCTCCTGATATCTACCGTATTCAGATTGTCAGGACTGGTCCTTGCCCCACGCCGTTCAGCGGGTTCTGTCCGACTGGAATAGCTATGTAGCGCTAGCGAGGCGCCACCTCAGACCGGCGAGGAAGTCTCGCGCTTGTCTTCGGAGCACTCACGGTTGGTAGCGACTATAGCTGGGGTACGGTCAAGACTGTCGCTCAAGCTATTGACGAGGTATCACAACGGATTGTTCTCGCTAGTGATGACGGCACATTGCGTCTCGAAGATCTGCATACCGGCAAGACGCTCAGTACTTACCAGGTAGGTGCGACTATGGACTACACACATAACAATTTACGTATTTATGCACGGAGCCGACTGCCACAGCCAAGAACAAAGACGCCACGGCTCTGTAGAACTTATGGAAAGGATATGCGTCTATGGCACTCGTACGACCCGCCCTCGCCGGCGTTCTCCTCGCGGGATTGCCGCTCCTGCCGGCGCGCGCGCAGACACCGCCGACCGTGACGCTCACGGTCACGCTGACGCTGACGCTCACCACCCCGGTCTCGTCAACCGACACCTTCTCAGCCTTCATCGGCGCGTCGGATACGCCCACGGAGGTGGCGCTGTGCGGGACCGGGCGGGGCGCGGGGCTGATGCGGATGCGCATCGCCTATTGTACCGCCGGTCTGTCTATCACCCAGCGCACACCCATCGCGGCGAGTGGGACCGTGCCTTATCGCTTTGTCCGCTTCACCGGACCGTTCGGACCAGGACAGCGTGGGACCACGTTCGCCCGCGGCGCTGTCACGCTGGTCCGGGACGCCACGATCAGCGCCACCTATCCGCGCACGGTGGGGACGGTCCCTGTGACCTTCCGGTTGCGACTCCACGGCACGGTCCCGGCGCGGGCGTCCTTCGGGGTCGCGTACCCACGCGGTGGGGCGTCGCCCGAGGCTGTGCCCCTTTGCACGAGCGCGGCCCCGTTCATCGCGGGGGCGCCGGGCGGCTACCAGCGCCCGTGCGCGGCCACTGGCCTCTATACCACGACCGTCCGCGTGCCGATCGGCGGCCACCATCGGGTGGGCCTTCTATCGCGTCAAGACGACGCCCCAGGGCCATTTAGTTTTCCCCCTCACCCCCAACCCCTCTCCCTCAAGGGGCGAGGGGAGACGCGCGGCGCCCGCGCGGCAGCCCCCCTCTCCCGCGTCAGGGAGAGGGGTTGGGGGTGAGGGCCGCGTGGTCGCCACGAGAACTAAATGGCCCTGCGACGCCCGGACGCATCGTGCAATCGCGCGAGATCTTCGCCCCCGGTGACCGGCGCGTGAATCAGGCGACGGTTATCGATGCCTACTATACCTTCAGCAGCTAGCACACCGCCCATCGCTCAACCGACAGGGGTGCGGATAGCGTCCCTGTGTGGGTTCCTCCACAGGCGCGCTGGCGAATGCCGTCACCCTTGCACGTCAGCCTGACGGGGCGATAATCAGGCGATCGATAGTCGCGGCGACGGGGAACGCCCGCTCCCATCTCCCGGCAGCCGCCGCGCAAACACGTCCATGCCAGGCGCGCCCAGCATATGCCGGGCGTGTCGGAGAGGATATTGCCGGGCAGGGCCAGCGCCAGACGCAGGACCGCGCGATACTCCGGCGTGACGTCCGCCGCCAGGAGTTCCCGCGTGCATAGGGCGATGGTCGCGCGGACCAGGACATCGTCGCTAGATGCGCCGGCGTCTGCGATCATCGCCAAAATCCCGACTGCACCCCGTCGAGCGTCGCGCCGCCACCGGACAAGCGCGCCCCCAATGCCTGCAAGGCCGCGTACGCGTGCCGGCCCAGCAGGGCGGCGTTGCTGCGCGCGTGCAGCCACTCCATATCCTGCACGCGGAATAAGCCATGCGCGAAGAGGTCGTAGACGATCTATGCCATGGCCACAACGTTCACCTGCGGGTCCTCCGCCGCCTCGCCATACGTTCCGATGCCTATCATGTGGTCCTACTTTCTCGGCGCCGCGTCGCGCCCGTTAGCGAGAGTGCGCGGGAGGTTCGCGCACGATCCAGGGGATCGCACTCAGTATAGAGGCTCATCGCTATACCGCGCATCCGTGAAAATACGTAGGCCATCTACGTAGAAATACGGATGCGGACGCCTTTGCGAGGCCCTATTATAGAAATCACGGAGGACGACGCGAGTCGACAGCGAAGTCATCCGGCAGAAACGGGGTGGCCACCCTACACGGAGCATTCCAGCACTGTCTACTGCGGGGGCAGGCTAAATCGGCGAAAACCAGGCACCCACCATGGCTGCTGAGAAACAGCAGGCCAACAGCTAAAGACGCGCACCAAGGAGGATGTAGGTGAATATCACGGTGAAGAACAAGAAACGGTTGACTCGGTTGACTATGGCCGGGATCGTCACGGGGTTATCTTTACTGACCTTCTCAGCAGGTTCAATGGCACATCCTCGCGCGGCGAGTGCAGCTTCTGGTGGTCTAAGCTCTCAGGATCAAGCGACTGTTCAACAGCTATGGCCGCGCAATGCACCTCTCGTTGAAGTGAATGGGGGTGAGGTCAAATCCGTTGCATTCAGCAACGCTGCGGCTGTTGCCTCGTTACTAGCTAACCACTCGATTAGCTCGGCTTTGCGCCAAGTGGCCGAAGCGATTCCAGTCGGCGAACGGGTTTCGGTAAGTTCCGCTCCGGCTGCTGCGCCTAATAATGCGGCGGCCTTGCTAGGGAGTATGAGCGCATCGGGTATTTCGCCGAATTCCAGTTCGGCCACCGCCCAGCGCCCTGCTGCTACCGGTGGTAATTGGTATACTGCTACCGGCAGTTGCAACGCCTATACCAATGGTGGGGGTGACTCTTTTAACGAGCATGTCACTCAGTTGTTCTATGGTGACGGGCATAATGTTACCAACGTTCAGCCAGCACAAGAAACGCACTAGATATACGTCCCTGGTTGGAGCTTTGCGAACGGCTCATACTCGTGGTCGTCCGTTCCGTGGCAGTTCGTCAACTCGACGAATAAGATGGACTGGAACTTTACCACGTTTTTGTGGTGGCTCAACGCGAATTGGACGGTGCAGATCAATTTCACTCTGCTACCCGCTGGTGGCGTTGAGCATTCATTCGTGGGCTGCCCTGGGAGCTAGGAATGGCGGTAGTCCCGTTTTAATCACCACCTGATTAGGAGGCGGCGCACGGACAGCTAAAAAGCGTTCGCGTGCCGCTTTCCTATATGCCCGTATGCCCGATGATCTTTCCTGATAATGATATTACTATTAGGTACGGGTAGGTGTAGCAATGGGACGGCTATGGCAAAACTCTTTTGAGACTTTTATCATCGTTGGGGCATGTCATGAAACATATCGCCATCATTTTGGTCGGGCTCTTGCTCGTCGCGGCGCTTGCTAGCGCTGCCTGGGGCAGTTTCTTTCCCTCCGCACGAGTGTATTCGGTTGCGGAGATACAAATGGGCTTGCAGCAGGATCCCCAGGCATGGGTAGGTCGTACGATTCTTGTACATAGTTGGAGTATAAGTGGGGGGTCGACAGGTTGTCCAACACCCCAGGGAGGCCCACTGCCATCGGCCTCTTGTCGGGTGACGTGGATCGATTTAAGTCCCAGTTATCCCAACAATGGACTACCAACATTTAGTGTCCTTCTCTCTCACAACGAACAGAGCCTAACTCGGCCCGATCTGCTCACAGAGTTGGGTACGTCTTTGCACACGTTGCCAGTTGTTGGCCCAACGGTGTTCCGATGGAGCGGTGGGCAAACGTTGCGTGTCCATCTGACGACAACGCCGGTGACGTGTACTATCAGGCCATCGTGTCCAGTTGGGACGCTTGTACAGTAGATGCTCTCCGGTGTTCTATTCTTCTCGTAAGTAGGCACGGCGCTACGGTTACGCTTGCAATCAGCAACTACGAGCCGACGGATCTTCCGCAGAGTGAGCGCATCGCGTTTAACCGGCGCATAATGCCTGGGCATTGGACTTTCACTTGGGCAGTCGGAAGTCTCGCCATGATCTGATCGCGCACGCTGATAGCAACAATCACGACGTCTGGCTGAACGATGTCTTTGGCGCGTTAACGGTCACGACGGGTTAGATCCCCAACAGCTAGGACCGAAGTTGGGCTGGTGCGAGCTCGTCAGCAAACGCTGAACGTTGCAGTACCAGCCCGACCTCATACCGCTAATCGCTAAGAAAAGTAGGGATAATGAGATGAACACAAGTGATCACACCGTCTATTTATTCGACCTCGTTAACACCCTAGGGTTGATATTGGGGGGGGTGTTTTCATTCTCCTGTCGTTCAAGGTACCAAATAGACAGTTGTTCGTAATCGTAGCCATAGCCTTGTGGTTTGCGGCAGCTGTCTCCATTTATATGGCCGTAACGTCTAAGCGTAGCTAATAATGACGCTACCATAGTGCGCCAGGGAGGACCTAAAATCCTAATACGAGCAAACATGGTGCAATTGAGTCAAGTTTATGTGTCATGTCTCGTCGGTCTAAGGCGGTCTCGCTAGACATATATACTGCGTATTAGTTGGGCTGTGGCGAATTCCACAGATCAGACAAACATCCCAGCGATAGTAGTGATGTTGTGGGATGGCGATGAAGAAAGGAGCGTCAGCTAATGTGTCAAACAGCCGCCCAAGCAGCTCTGCTTGCACTTTCACTCTCTGCTTTGTGTGCAACCATGATGGGTTCCATAGCTATTTATACAGTAATAGCCGCCTTACGAAACTCGAAGATTACGCAACGCCTGGTTCCACGCTTCGGGCAAAACATCTCGGCCGGCCCCCGTATAGGCGACGCCACGCTGACGATGGGCGCTAAATACGCCCCTTCCCGCCGTCAGGATGACAGATCGGTGCAGAGGATTACCTTGCCTAACAGTTGGATCGCGTAGGATCACGTAGGCACAGTGCCTACAAGCTGCACGGACACAGAACACGGGCGCCTCTTTCATCGTGATTGAGTTGTCTACAAGGAATGATGGTACCAATGGATTGGACAGAGCAACTCTCGCGACCGTGCCCCGAGTGCGGGGGGCGACGGGAGCGCGCGGACGTTTCCGGCTACATGTGGCTGCGCCCGGCAAACGCGCGTTTCTCCTTCTCCGGCAATGACAAGGTCCACGCGCTGGTCTGCGCGACCTGTGGGTATACGACGTTCTACACGGACACACCGGGGACGTTTGCGCGCGACGATGACAGGTAACGAAAGGCAAGGCAAAGGCGTGCCCGCCGCCTACATTGCCCGCATGGGTTGGGCGGAAGCTGCCCTATGCGCAATTGTTCGTCGGGCAGAGGCGCCGGAAACCGTGCTCCGTTGGGGCGTAGGCAGAGATGTCTACAGCATCCAGGCGCACGGCTTGGGCCTCAACGACGTCCTGCGCGTGGCCTCGTCGCTTCACCGTCTGTAACAGAGAGTGGGCCGCCCCCTGAGCGTAGGAGAGTCTGTCATCAAACGGATGGAGGAGGTTCGCGAATGCCAGCGATATCATCAACCTGGATAACGTTCTTGGCGCTGTTCTTTGTGCTTTTAATGAGCGGTGTCGATGTGATCAGGCACTGGAATCAGCAGCGGGGGGGAATAAAACTGGACCGCTTCTGGAGCGACTATCTATTGATAATCGTTAGCCTCTACGTCATGGGTAGTATTGCGCTCACGGGCCGCTAGCGGTCGGAGATACTCGTGGGCAAGCTCGGCGCCCTTGGCCTCGCGCTCACCTTTCTCGTACTTATTGCCTCGTCCTCACCGCTTATATGATCGGCTTCGTCTTGCTGGCCGGGCTCCTCTTCCGACGATGCGACGCGACATAGCAATCACTTTGGCTCGCTGTTGACGGAGAACATTATGTCTACCTTTCGACTCAAGCATCTCGTATACCCTATCGGCGCTATCGTGGGGGGCATGTGCGTCCTGGTCATTCTAACGCTGGCGTTTCAGTTCATGCGGTGGGGCGCGATTACCCGCAGCGCATCACGGGTCGCCAACACGGGGATCGATGCTCATTGGGTACAACTGCGGGGACTTGTTCCGGCGGCAATCACTGTGTTCGTGCCCACCTGGCTCCCCCCCGACTTCAGGGATATGTCACCCTCGTACGTCATGGGCGGCGGAGGGCGCGAGTGGACGTATTCGGCGGCCTATGCGAACGACCGTATCTCCGGTGATCGGCCATACCTGGTCTTCATGGAAGACCCAGCGACGCGCCAATGCCCCTCTCCTCCCTGTGGACAAAGTAGTGTGGGTACTAGGCAACCACTTCCCCCAGGGGTAGGGAAACAGCTACCGCACGCGGCATTGTTTGTGGGCCACCAAGCGCCAGAACTCGTCTTGCGCTGGCACATCGGTATATATGTCTACAGTATCGAGGCGCACCAGGAGAGTCGCGCTGATGTGCTCCACGTAGCCCAATCGCTGTATCGGTTCTAGATTGGTGGCCGTCGACCACACGTCGGCTAAATGCTTCCATGTTGGTAATCGCTCAGGTAACCGTCCAGTTGGGATGAACCGCTACGCGGCGACCGGCATCGTCGGCGAGTGAGGTTTCATGATAGGCGCACCGCGCCGGGCAAAAGCGGTCATGCGCCCAGGAAAATCAGGGCAAAATGGCAGTTACATCACTTGGTCATCAATGAGAGGAAACACCGGATATGAAAGTCGGACCGACACGCTACGCCCTGCTCACGCTCTGTCTCACGATCATGCCAGCTATCGCGCACGTTACCACGCCCGCGCGTACGCTCGCTTCTAGCGGTCGTTCGGCGCGCCACGTCCGAGTCTGCGCCGACGTGCCCTTGGACGTGGCACGCTGTCACGCCATCCTGGTCGTCCCCGCTAGCGGCCAGGCGACGCCCGATGCCATTAGTCCGCAAGGCTATGTTCCGTCTGACCTTCAATCGGCCTACGACCTCCCTTCAGCGACGGGCGGGAGCGGCCAGACCGTCGCCGTCGTCGATGCCTACGACGATCCCAACGCCGAGGCCGACCTGGGCGTGTACCGCGCGCGGTTCGGGCTACCGCCCTGCGCGACCGCCAACGGCTGCTTCCACAAGGCCGACCAGAGCGGGGGAACCGCCTACCCGAGGGCCGACGCGTCGTGGGCGCAGGAAATCTCGCTCGACCTGGATATGGTCAGCGCGGTCTGCCCCCAGTGTCATATCCTGCTCGTCGAGGCCTCCGCGGCGAGCCTCAACGCCTTGGGCGCGGCCGTCAACATGGCGACGCGCCTTGGGGCCACCGCCATCAGCAACAGCTACGGCGGCGCTGAGTCGGGGCACGACAGACAGTACGACGCCAGGTACTACAACCACCCCGGCATCGCCATCACGGCGAGTTCGGGCGATAGTGGGTACGGCGCGCAGTACCCCGCCGCCTCCCCCTACGTCACGGCGGTCGGGGGCACGACCCTTGTGACGGACACGACCACCGCGCGCGGCTGGAGCGAGACGGCGTGGGCCGGCGCGGGGAGCGGCTGCAGCGCCTACGAACCCAAGTCCGCCTGGCAAACCGATGCCGGATGCGCCAAGCGCACGATCGGCGATGTGGCCGCCGTCGCCGACCCGGCCACGGGGGTCGCGGCCTACGACAGCGACGCGTCCCCCACCGCGAGCGGGTGGCTCGTCTTCGGGGGCACGAGCGTGGCCGCGCCCCTCATCGCCGGCGTCTATGCCCTCGCCGGCAACGCGGGCGGCGTGACCTATGGCGCGTACCCGTACAGCTATGCCAGCAGCTTGCACGACATCAGCGGCGGCGGCAGCGGGAGTTGCGGCGTCCCGTACCTGTGCACGGCCGGCCCCGGCTACGACGGACCGACGGGCCTGGGCACGCCGGATGGGGTCGGCGCCTTCTGACGCGGGGCGCGCCCCTCATGTCTATCATAGTTTCGCGCACGCCGCATCCGTAGAAATACGGATGCGGCGTGCCCTTGTGGGCCTTATGGTGAGGCTACGGTAGAGTAGCCGCGCGCTAGTGGTGGAGTAGCAGGCGGAATGACGCTGCTGGGTGGCGTCGATTCGTGACGAAAAGGAGGCTACCATGTCGGTCCCTTGGTTAAGAAACACCACGTATGCTGTTAGTTTGGCAGCTATGCTGCTGTTAAGCGTGACTGCGGCAATCATGGCGACCCGATTCATGGGTTGGGAGACCGCTGTGCACGCGCATCCGTCCGCCCCCGCCGGCAACCCATCGCTCGTTCAATGGGCGAGCCTGCGCGGGCAGGTCCCCTCGTCCGTTGTCGTGTGCGCGCCGACGTGGCTCCCCGCTACGGTCAGGGATCTATCGCCCTCCTATACCACGGGCGGTGGCGGCGGCGTCTGGGATTATACTCTTAGCTATTGGGATAGCGCGCGCTCCGGCGCCCGTACACCCCTCACCTTCACAGAAGACAGCCCGACGCCGCAATGCCCTTCGCCCCCTTGTCTGCGCGACGGACCAAGAGCCGGCCGCCCACTGCCCGCAGGGATCAGGCAGCGTCTGCCTCATGCGCAACTGTTCATCGGCCAGCACTTGCCGGCGATAGTGCTCCGCTGGCGCGTGGGCAGGAATGTCTATAGCATCCAAGCACACAGCTTAAGCCTCAACGACGTCCTGCGCGTGGCCTCGTCGGCTCCACCGCCTGTAGTATAGCGATAATCAATGAAGGGGTAGTTATCATGTCTATCGCCGCCGCGCGCCTTGCCCGTCCCCTCGGCGTCGTGTTCATCGTCGTCTTGGCCGTGTTCGTGGCCCTCTCGGTCGCC
>JAABUZ0100006506.1_pt1 | contig 14577 bp, 12 predicted proteins | sample 5562091 | NCBI WGS metagenome assembly JAABUZ01 (sample SAMN12813069, study PRJNA571459) | rock metagenome | isolation source: Antarctica rocks | place: Antarctica: Victoria Land, Linnaeus Terrace sud | collected 2015-12-21 | reverse complement strand
CCCAGTTCATCCAGCTCGCGAACCAGACCGACACGCCCCTGCTGTTCCTGCAGAACACGACCGGCTACATGGTCGGGACCGAGTACGAGCAGGGCGGCATCATCCGCGCCGGCTCGCAGATGATCAATGCGGTGTCCAACAGCCGCGTGCCGCACCTGACCGTCGTCATCGGGGCGTCCTACGGCGCGGGCAACTACGGGATGTGCGGGCGGGCGTACGACCCGCGCTTCCTGTTCACCTGGCCCAACGCCAAGAGCGCGGTGATGGGCCCGGCGCAGCTGGCCGGGGTGCTCGACCTCGTCGGCCGGACGAGCGCCCAGGCGCAGGGCCGCGACTACGACGAGGAGGCCGCGGCGGCCATCAAGGCGGCGGTCGAGACGCAGATCGAAAAGGAGTCGCTGGCGCTGTTCCTGTCCGGGCGGCTCTACGACGACGGCGTCATCGACCCCCGCGACACCCGCACCGTGCTCGGGATGGCCCTGTCGGCGGTGCACACGCAGGAGGTCCGCGGGCTGCACGACGGGTGGGGGGTGTTCCGGCCGTGAGCGGGGCGGGTCCCGGCGAGGAATTGCCGCGCGTGCTGCGGACCGTCCTGGTGGCCAACCGCGGCGAGATCGCCCGGCGGGTCTTCCACACCGCGCGCGCGATGGGGATGCGGACCGTCGCCGTGTTCTCCGACGCCGATGCGGACGCGCCGTACGTGGCCGAGGCCGACCTCGCCGTGCGGCTGCCCGGGGAGCGCCCGACCGACACCTACCTGCGGGCCGACCTGATCGTTGAGGCGGCGCTACGGACCGGCGCTGACTGCGTCCATCCGGGGTACGGCTTCCTGTCCGAGCAGGCCGGCTTCGTCCGTGCGGTCGAGGCCGCGGGGCTGGTGTTCGTCGGCCCGTCCGCGGCGGCTGTCGAGGCGATGGGCAGCAAGCTCGGCGCCAAGGCCCTGCTGGGTGAGGCCGGCGTGCCGATGCTGGCGTCGGTCGACGCCAGCGCGCTCGACGGTGCTGCGTTGGCCGGCGCCGGTGAGCAGGTTGGCTACCCGCTGCTGGTCAAGGCGTCCGCCGGTGGTGGCGGCCGGGGCATGCGGACGGTCCGCGAGCCGGGTGCGCTGGCCGAGGCCGTTGCGGCGGCGCGGCGCGAGGCGGCATCCGCCTTCGGTGACGCCACCGTGTTCCTCGAGCGGCTGCTGGAGGGGGCGCGCCATGTCGAGGTGCAGGTCTTCGGCGATGCGCACGGCACCGTCGTCGCCCTGCACGAGCGGGAGTGCTCCATCCAACGCCGGCACCAGAAGGTGGTCGAAGAGGCGCCGTCGCCCGCGGTGGATGCGCCGTTGCGAGCGCGCCTTGGTGATGCGGCGGTGCGGGCGGCCCGGGCCATCGGGTACGTCGGGGCGGGAACAGTGGAGTTCCTGCTCGACGCCTCCGGCGAGTTCTTCTTCCTCGAGGTCAACACGCGACTGCAGGTCGAGCACCCCGTCACTGAGGCGGTGACGGGCCTGGACCTCGTGCGGCTGCAGTTCCAGGTCGCCGCCGGGCACCCGCTGCCCGTCGAGGCGCGCGAACCGCGGCTCGTCGGGCACGCGGTCGAGGCGCGGCTCTACGCGGAGGACCCAGCGCGGGGGTGGCTGCCGCAGGCCGGGCGGCTCGACCGGTTCGAGGTGCCGGCGGATGTCGAGTTCGCCTCGCCGGCCGGGCCGGGCGTGCGTCTGGACAGCGGGGTCGGCAGCAGCAGCGTCGTCGGCGTCCACTACGACCCGATGCTGGCCAAGGTCATCGCGTGGGCGCCGGAGCGGACGCAGGCGTGCCTGCTGCTGGCGGGCGCACTCGACCGCGCCCGGCTGCACGGCCTGACGACCAACCGAGACCTGCTCGTCGGCGTGCTGCGCTCACCCGCGTTTCTGGCCGGCCAGACCGACACCGGCTTCCTCGACCGGCACGCGGTCGGCGAGCTGGCACCTCCCCCGGAGCCGGCGGCGCTGCAGCTGATGGCCGTGGCTGCCGCAGCCGCGCAGGCGGGATTGCGGCGACGCACCGCGCCAGTGCTCGGCGGGCTGCTGGCGGGATGGCGCAACAACCCGTCGACCGAGCAGGAGGTCCGGTACCGGGTCGGTCTTCGGGCCGCGGGTGACGAGTTGACCGTGCGCTACGGCTACGACAGGGCCGGCCGGGTGGTGCGCGCATCCGTCGACGAAGCGCCGGTCGACCTCACAGCGGTCAACGTCGCCGGACTCCCCGGCGCGGGCGGCGAGCTCCGGGTCGACGTCGAGGCCGGCCTCGGCAGCGGCCGAGTGCGGACGTGGCTGGCCGTCAGCGTCGGGCCGCCGGACGACGGCGGTGACCCCGACGAGTCCGAGGTGCCGGTTGACGTCGACGGGCCGCTGGGCCACCTCCGGCTGGTCGCCCTGCCGCGCTATCCGTCGCCCATCTCGGCCGCCCCCCTGGGCTCGCTCACGGCGCCGATGCCAGGAGTGGTAGCCCGGGTCGACGTGGAGCAGGGGGTCTGCGTGGCGGTGGGGCAGCCGTTGCTGGTCCTCGAGGCGATGAAGATGGAGCATCCCCTGCTGGCCCCGATAGCGGGGACCCTCACCTCGCTGCTGGCGACGGCCGGTCAGCAGGTCACAACGGGGGCGGTGCTGGCCGTCATCGAGCCGGCAGCCAACGAGCCGGCCGCCCACGACGAGTAGCCACCACCGAACCCCGGAGAAGACCGTGCCCGACGCCCCCCTCGTTCGTCTCGACGTCACCGCTGGACGGGCGACGGTCACCTTGGACTCACCTGCAAACCGCAACGCGCTGTCCCGCCGGCTGCTCGCGGAACTCGTCGACGCCCTTCAGGCGGCGGCGGCTGAGGAGTCGGTCCGCGTCGTCGTCCTAACTGGCTCGGGCACTGTCTTCTGCTCCGGCGCCGACCTCAAGGAGGCGCGCGAGGGCGGAACGGTGGGCGTCAGCGGCCTGCCGGAGATCCTGCGGCTCATCATGGAGGGCAACCGGCCGGTGGTGGCTCGGGTCAACGGCGCCGCTCGTGCCGGGGGAGTCGGGCTGCTTGCCGCCTGTGACGTGGCGGTGGCCCCGTTGTCCGCTTCGTTCGCCTTCAGCGAGGTGCGGATCGGCGTGGCCCCGGCGGTGATCGCCGTTCCGTGCCTGCGGCGGATGCCGCGGCAGGCTGCTCGCCGGCTGATGCTCACGGGCCGGACGTTCGGCGCTGCCGAGGCGGTCGAGGCTGGGCTGATCGACGTCGCGGCGCCTGAGGACGGGCTCGACGCGGCCGTCGACGAGGTGGTAGCCGCCCTGCTGCTGGGGGCGCCCGAGGCGCTGGCGTACACCCGCCGGCTGGTCGACGCGATGACCGGCAGCGACCCGAATTCGCTGAGCCGGGACCTGGACCGGATGCTTGAGCTGTCGGCAGAGCGGTTCGGCTCGTACGAGGCGGCCGAAGGCATCCGCGCGTTCCTCGAGCGCCGCCCGCCGTCGTGGGTGCCTCCCGCGGACTGAGCCCTGCTACGGCTGCTGGGAAAGCACGCTCCCTCCAGGGCGCTACGGCGTGTCGGCGCCCGACACGCGGTCGAGAGTGGCGCCGGCGGCTAGGAGGCGTGCATGTGCAGCAGAGCCCGCCGGCCGGGTTCGTCCTCGTCGCCGGGCTGCAGCCGCCGGCGGTGCCACCACCGCTCGATCCACCCGACCACGACCAGCGCCAGGGCAAGCACCCCGACTCCCGCCGCGGCGTCGAGCCAGTAGTGGTTGCCGGTCGCGACGACCACGAGCGTGGTCAGCACCGCATGCGCAGGCCCGAGCCAACGCCAGCGCTGCGGCGCCGACCTCCACACCAGCACTGCGACGAGCGCCGCCCAGACCACGTGCATCGACGGCATGGCCGAGTACTGGTCGCTGATGCCCGTCGCCGTCACCGGTCCGTACACCGACTGCCCGTACCGCAGCGCGGTGTCGACGATGTGATGGGCGCCGAGCAGCCGGGGCGGGGCAACCGCGATCAGCTGCAGGGCCAGGCCCGTGAAAGTTGCCAGGGCGAGGGTGGCGCGCGCCGCTGGGTAGCGGTCCCGGTGGCGGACGAACAGCCAGAGCAGGGTCAGCAGCAGGGTGTTGTAGTGCGCGTAGACGTAGTAGGCGTTCATCGCCCGGACGGCGTCGGGGTGGGAGAGCATCACGGCCTGCAGCCTTGTCTCCAGGGGCAGGTGCAGGGTGCGTTCGAGCGACCACAGATCCTCCCCGCGCTGCAGCCCGGCGGCGGTCGAGCCCACAGCGAGGGTGCCGGCAAGCTGCCACAGGGCGTAGAGGGCGAGGACGACACCCGCTTCGGCGGCGAGGGCGGCTCCGAGACGGCCGCGCCGGCTGAGCAGGCCGCCCCGGCTGAGCGGGCCGCGCCGCGCCAGCAGCGCCGCTACCGCAAGGACGGCAGCGGCGCCGAGCGCCTGCTGCCACGTCGGCAACCAGTGCAGCACGGAGGGTTGGGCGCCCGGTGACGGGGACTGGTGTCTGGGTCGCTCGCGTAGGCCGGCGACTCAGGCCTGGACGCGCAGCCGGACGGTCTCGGGCAACGCGCGCAGCTCCTCGAGCAGGGCGTCGGCCGGTGGGCCGTCGAGGTCGGTGACGACGTACCCCAGCGCACCGCGGGTGCCGAGCAGCTGACCTTCGATGTTGACGCCGTGCTCGGCGAGCACCCCGTTGAGCCGCGCCAGGACACCCGGGGTGTTGTTGTGCAGGTGCAGCAGCCGGCAGCACCCCGGTTGGCGGGGCAGCGCAACCGTAGGCAGGTTGACGCTGAGCGCCGTCGAGCCGTCGTTGTGGAAGTCGCGCAGCTTGCCGGCGACGAACACCCCGATGTCCTGCTGCGCCTCCTGGGTCGAGCCGCCGACGTGCGGGGTCAAGATCACGTTGGGCAGGCCGCGTAGCTCGGAGACGAACTCCTCGTGGCGGCTGCGGGGCTCGCGCGGGAAGACGTCGACGGCGGCGCCGGCGATGTGCCCCGACTCGATGCTGCGGCGTAGCGCGTCGTGGTCGACGACGAACCCGCGCGACAGGTTGAGGAACAGGCTGCGCGGGCGCATCCTGGCGAACTGCTCGGCACCGAACAGCCCGGTGTTGCCGGCCCGCCCGTCGACGTGCAGCGTCACCACCTGGGCGAGTCCCAGCAGCTCGTCGAGCGACTCGCAGCGGCGGGCGTTGCCCAGCGCCAGCTTGTCCTCGTGGTCGTAGAAGACGACGGACATGCCCAGAGCTTCAGCCAGCACCGACAGCTGGCTGCCGATGTTGCCGTAGCCGATGATGCCGAGGGTGCGGCCGCGGATCTCGTGACTGCCCGTCGCCGACTTGTCCCAGACCCCGGCGTGCATCGCCGCGCTGCGGTCGGTCAGTCGGCGGGCCATCGCGATGATCTCGGCGATCGCGAGCTCGACGACGCTGCGGGTGTTAGAGAACGGGGCGTTGAAGACGGGCATCCCCCGGGCGGTGGCGGCGACGAGGTCGACCTGGTTGGTGCCGATGCAGAAGGCGCCGACGGCCTCGAGGTCGGGGGCGGCATCGAGCACGGCAGCGGTCACGTGGGTGTTGGAGCGGATGCCGAGCAGGGTCACCCCGGGGAGCCGCTCGATGAGCCCGGCCTCGTCGAGCGCGTGGTCGAGCAGCTCGACCTCGATGCCTACCCCCTCCAGCAGCCGTGCCGCCCCCGGGTGGATGGCCTCGAGCAGCAGGGCCCGCGCCGGCTGGACGCTGTCATAGCTGGGCCTGGTCAGAAGGGGGGCTGTCACGTCGCTCCTTGCAGGGTTCGCCGGACGAGAGCCCGCGGCGGCCCGCTCCACGCTACCGGCGGTGCGAGATGCGCCTCCGGCTGCCGACAGGAGACGGAACACACGACACACGAGGGACCGAGGTCACCCGAGAGAAGCGGGCGAGCCGAGGTAGGCCGACTCGACCAGGTCAGGACGCGCCGTCAACTCGGCCCCCGTGGCCTCGAGCACGAGCCGGCCGCGCTCGAGGACGGCCGCCCGGTCGGCGACAGCCAAGGCCTGCGCGACCGCCTGCTCGACCAGCAGGACGGCGGTGCCCTGCTCGTCGGCCAGCTGCCGCAGCGTGGCGAGCAGCCCTTCGACGACGGTCGGGGCCAGCCCGGTGGAGGGCTCGTCGACGAGCAGCAGCCGCGGCTTGCGCAGCAGAGCCCGGCCGAGCGACAGCTGCTGCGCCTCGCCGCCGGAGAGCAGGCTCGCCCGCCGGCCGAGCAGAGGGCGCAGCGCCGGAAGCAGGTCAAGCACCTCGTCGTGGCCGCCTCGTGCAGCAAGCAGCAGGTTCTCGCGAACCGTCAGCTGTCCGAACAGCCCGCGCCCGGCCGGCACCAGGGCGAGCCCCCGCCGCGCGTTCGCCTCCGGCCGGTGGGAGGGCCGGCGGCCCTCGACGAGCACCGTGCCCGCCGTCAGCGGCACCAGGGCGCAGATCGCCCGAAGCAGGGTCGTCTTGCCCGCACCGTTGGGCCCGAGCAGCGCCGACACCTCGCCGCGGTGCACGGTCAGACTGACGTCATGCAGCACCGGCACACCGGCGTATCCCGCGGCCAGGTGTGAGACCTGCAGCAGAGGTTGGGCATCCTGACCGTCCGGCCTGGGCCGCGGCCCCGGCGGCGTGGCCCGGGCGCCAGTACCCAGGTAGGCCTCGCGGACGGCCGGGTCGGCCCGTACCTGCTCCGGCGGCGCATGCGCGATCAGCCGCCCGCCGTCGAGGACGCAGACGGTGTCGCAGATGCCGAGCACGAGCGAGAGGTCGTGGTCGACCAGCAGGATGCCGATCCCGGCTGCTGCGAGGCCGCGCAGTCGCCGGGCGAGCTCGGTCCGCTCGGCGGGGTCGAGGCCGGCGGCCGGCTCGTCGAGCAGCAGGACCGACGGACGGCCCGACAGGGCACGCCCGAGGGCGAGGAGCTCGCGGCGGCCGTGCGGCAGCGTCGCGGGCAGCTCGTGCGCCTCGGACTCCAGCCCGACGCCTCGCCCGAGGGCATATGGGTCGGGCTCCGGCCCATGCCGGCTGGAACCAGTTGCGCTTGCGCTGCTGGCGCCCACCCGCAGGTTCTCAGTCACCGTGAGGTCCTCGAACAGCTCGAGCCCCTGCCAGGTGCGCCGCAACCCCGCCCGGGCCCGCGCGTCGGCGCTGAGTGCATCGATGGATGCACCGCCGAGCCGCACCGTGCCCCGGTAGGGGACGAATCCGCTGACCGCGTCAAGCAGCGAGGTCTTGCCCGCGCCGTTCGGCCCCACGAGTCCGACGATGGACCCCGCCGGGACCTCGAAGCTGACGCCGTCGATGACGTCGCGCCCGCCGTAGCCGACCTGCAGGTCGGTGAGGGACAGGCTCATGCGCGCCGGAGCCGGGTAGATCGTTCGCGCGGTCCGCGGCGCCGTCCGAGTCGCCGTCCGGGCCCGAGACCGACGCCAGGAGGCCGGCCGGCCAGCCCCTCCGGCCGGACTAGCGCCACCAGCACCAACGCCACCCCGGCGAGCAGCAGCTGGTAACGGCTGGCGCCGAGCACCTCGACCACGAACCCTCCCGGCACGAGCAGCCCGCCGACCAGTGCCCCCGCGATGCCCCCGACGCCGCCCACGTAGGCGGCGGCGAGGAACGCCAGTGAGGCGAGGACGCCGAAGGTGTCGAACGAGAGCCTGCCCTGCGCGTAGCCGAGCAGGCTCCCGGCGATGCCGGCCAGCAGCGCCGCGATGGTGAAGGCGATCAGCTTGACCCGTGGAGCGTCGATGCCGACGGACGACGCTGCCCGCTCGTTGGCCCGCACGGCCAGCAGCCGCTGCCCCAGCGTTCCGCGGCGCAGCCGGGCGACGCCGTATGCGCAGCCGACCAGCACGGCGAGCACGAGCAGCCCGAAGCCGAGCCGGGGGTAGCCCGGGCCGTCGCCGATGCCGAAGTTCAGCACGGCCTTCGGTGGCGGCACCTTCGCCCCGCCGAGGCCGCCGGTGAGCACGGGCGACTTGAACACTGCCTCCTGCACCGCCACGCCGGCCGCGAGGGTCAGGACGGCGAGGTCGACGCCGCGCACCCGGCGGGCGGCAAGGCCGAGCAGCACGCCGACCAGCATGGCCGCAACGGCCGCCACGGCCGGGGCGATCGGGAACGGGACGTGTGCCGAGGTCGTCAGCCGCGCGAGCAGGAAGCCGGCCACCCCGGCGAGCGCCATCTGCGCCAGCGACACCTGCCCGGCGTAGCCGGTCAGGACCACGAACGACAGGCAGACGATCGCCCCGATGATGGAGACGATCAGGCCGAGCCGGTCGGACGAGGGCAGCGCGACCAGGCCCACCAGCGCGACGGGGATGGCGAGCAGGAGCCGCCAGGAGGGCAGGCTGGCGTGCGGCAGCCGTGCCGACGCCGGCGACGAGCGGGTCGGCAGCAGCCCGCCCCGCACCACCGCGACGGTGATGACGACGAGCAGCGGCACCGCCTCCCGCAGCCCGGGCTGGCGCAGCCACGACACGTCCTGCTGGGTGCGCAGCAGCTCGGCCTGCAGCGCACCCAGCCCGAGCGCGGCCAGGGCGGCGACGACGTACGAGGACATGCCCCCGACCAGCGCCGCGGCGAGCGCGGGCACGACCAGCAGCGAATAGGTCGTGGGGTCGAGCGAGGTGATCGGCGCGACGAGGATGCCGACCGCGCCGGCGAGCAGGGACGACAGGGTCCAGGACAGCGCCGCCACCCGCGTGGGCGACCAGCCGAGCAGGCTGAGCGCCTCCTCGTCCTCGGCGACGGCACGGCTGGCCAGCCCCAGCCGGGTACGCGCCGAGAGCAGCGCGAGCGCGACGGCCAGCGCGACGACGACGGCGGCGAGCTCGAGCCGGTCGCTGGGCACGGTGGCCCCGAGCAGGTGCACCGGCGTCGAGGGCAGCACTGGCTTCACCGACCGGGTGGTCGAGCCGAACTGCAGCGTGGCCGTGGCCTGCAGCGCGAGCAGCAGACCGATGCTCGCGACCACCCCGGCGAGCGGGGGCGCCCCCCGCAGCCAGCGAAAGATGACGACGTACACGACAAGTCCGAGGCCTGCTGCGAACAGCAGGGCCACGGCGAGGGCGAGGACGAAGCTCGGATGGTCCGTCAGATGGATGCGCGGCGGCAGCCCGATCTCGGGGAAGATGAGGTCGCCGACCTCGCGCATCTCGGAGTAGACGTACGTCGTGTACATCGCGATGGCCCCGTGGGCGAAGCTCACCACCCCCGACGAGCGGTAGACGAGCACGAGCCCGAGGCTGAGCGCCGCGTAGACCGCGCCGCTGCCGAGGCCCAGCAGGAGGAAGGACAGGTAACCGTTGATGGCCGCAGGGTAACCTCCCCGCCGTGGCTTGGACCTGGCGGCGCACCGGCTCGGCGCCCGGTCGCCCGTCCGTCGTCACGCTGCTGACCGTGCTGGTCACCGTGTTGATCACCGCCCTTGCCGGCTGCACGTACCAGCGCGGCGGCGGCGCACGGGTGGCGAAGGCGGCGCAGAAGGGGCCCGCACCCACGGGCCCGCCGGTCGTGCTGGGGTTCGTCACCCAGGAGGACTCGCCCACCGGCTCGTTCCCGGAGACCCGCCGGGCCGCCGAGGCTGCCGTCGCCTACGTCAACGAGGACCTCGGCGGCGTCGAGGGGCGGCCGCTGCAGCTACGCACGTGCCGGACGGACGGCAGCCCGGAGGCGTCGCAGGCGTGCGCCCGCCAGCTGCTGGCCGCTCGCCCGCTCGCCATCATCGGCGGAGTCGACTTCGGCGCCGGGGCGGCGCTGCCCGCGTACCAGAAGGCGAAGGTGCCGTATGTCAGCGGCACGCCGCAGCTGCTCGCCGAGCTGGTCGACGCCAACTCCTACGCCCTCACTGGTGGGACCGCCGCCGAGCTGCTCGGTACCGCCGACTACCTGATCAACACGCTGCATGTGCACCGCGTCAACGCCCTCTACGTCGACCTGCCCGGCCTGCTCGCGTCGGCCGTCGCGTCCGCCAAGACCATCTTCGACAAGAAGAAGATCGCGAGTCGGCTCGTGGCGGAGAAGGCCGACGCCGCCGACTTCACCCCGGCACTGACCTCGGCCATCGCCGACAAGCCCGACGCCGTCGTCATCGTCTTCCCTGCCGCGTCATGTCAGCGGATCCTGCAGGCCGCCGCCGGGCTCGGCACGACAGTGCCGCTGGTGGTGCCCGGGTCGTGCGCCATCCCCCGAGTGCTGGCCGCAGCCGGGCCGACCGTGCCCGTGCTCGCGGCCAGCAACTACACGCTCGTCCCGCCGACCGGCGGCACGCCCGACGAGCAGGCCTACCGCACGCGGGTCACCCCGGCCGACCAGTCCCCGATCGCGCAGGCCTCGTTCGCGACCGTGCTCGATGTCCGGCGCCTGCTCGTCGAGGCGGGGACGACTCTGACCTCCGACGCGTTGCGTAGGGGGCTCGCGACGGCGCGTGACCATGCGTCGGTCATGGCCCACCCGTACACCTGCGACCGCAAGCAGCTCCCGCTCGTCACCGCGATCTGCAACGGCTTCGTCCGGATCCTGTCGTGGAAGAACGGTCAGCTGAGCGACGCGACCGGCCGGTGGATCGACGGCAAGGAGACCGCGAAGCTGCTGATAACTTAGCGACCTCCGGGGGCGGGTCAGCCGGCGGGGGGCGGCTGCTGCGCTGCCGGCGGCTGCAGAACGTGGATCATCCCCTCCTGCACCACACTGACCACGAGCGCGCCGTCGCTACGGAACATGTTGCCGGCGGCGAGCCCGCGGGCGCCCGAGGCCGACGGCGACCACTGGTCGTACAGCAGCCACTCGTCGGCCCGGAACGGGCGGTGGAACCACATGGCGTGGTCCAGGCTGGCGCCCTTGACCGAGTTGGTGTTCCAGGCGACGCCGTGCGCCAGCAGGATGCTGTCGAGCAGCACCATGTCGCTGGCGTAGGTGAGCGCGCAGACGTGCAGCAGCGGGTCGTCCGGCAGCTGGCCCGCTGCCCGCATCCAGACCTGCGAGCGGGTGTCCATGGCGGCGACGTCCTGCGCCGCGCGTGGCGGCAGCCCGACGTAGCGCACGTCGATGGGGCGGGGCCACTCGTACCAGGCGCTCTCGTCGCGGTAGGGGGCGTAGCGCTCCTGGTAGGTCGGCAAGGTCTCGGGGTCGGGGGCGTTGGGCATCGGCGACTGGTGCTCGACCCCGGGCTGCGGTACCTGAAACGACGCGGACAGGTGAAAGATCGCCTTGCCGTGCTGGACGGCGACGACGCGCCGGGTGGTGAACGACCGGCCGTCGCGGATGCGGTCGACCTCGTAGACGATCGGGATGGTCGGGTCGCCCGGCCGCAGGAAGTAGGCGTGCAGGCTGTGGACCTGGCGCTCGGGCTCGACCGTCCGGCCTGCCGCGACCAGCGCCTGGCCGGCCACCTGGCCGCCGAACACGCGCACCACCCGCTCGGGTGGGCTGAACCCCCGGAAGATATCGGTCTCGATGCGTTCGAGGTCGAGCAGGTCGATGAGCTGGTCGAGCGCGTCGGTCACAGTTGATGATCCTGGCACGCTGCCGCCGGCGAGCAGCTTGCGGCAGGATCGGGAGCATGGAGCAGGTCGCAGGGGCGTCGGCGTCGGGCATGCCGCGGCCTCCTCGCCGTCGCCGTCCGGCGACTCGGCCGGCCGACAGCTCCGGGGCCGTGCCGGTTCCTGACGCCGACGCGCACGCTGCGCCCGCCGACACTGGGTGGGGTGGCCCGGCGGACGAGCGCGAGACCGAGGAGCGGATGCACGACGAGCGGCTGCAGGCCGACCGGCCGCCGCATCACGACCAGGGGTGGTAGCCGGCCGGGGGCCGCTCGAGGCGCAGTTCCGGCACGCCGTCCTACAGACCGCGCAGGACCATACCGAGCGTGCGGTCGACGGCCGCGGCGCGCTCGTCGTCGGTGGCCGTCCTCTAAGGGTCGCCTGCGCGTCGGCGTCGGCGCCGCAGGCGTCTACCGAACACCGCGTCGCAGGTAGTCGGCGACTGAAGGCTTGTCTCAGCCCGCCGACAGCTGCAGCGACAGCCGCCCGGTCGCCGCCCCGGCCAGGTCAGCAGCAGTGGCGCGGTCGACGGCGAGCAGCAACGGCGGTCCAGCCCCGGTGGTGCTGCTGCCGGTGGAAGTGGAGGAGCCACCGATCAGCGACGAGCTCCCCGAGCTCCCCGAGCCCGGCGACGCCCGGGGCACCGTCAGCACCCGCGCGCCGGCAGCAACCACGCGCGCCGGGGGGCTCACACCCGTAGTGCTGCCGTCGGGGGAGGCCGCCGCCACGGCCGCGAGCACGTCGACCCGGTCGCCGGGCTCGACGAGTGTCAGCATCCCCACGTCAGCGAGCCGGACGGGCACCGCTACCCGGCCGGGCGCCAGCCCCGCCAGCAGCGCCCGACCGACCAGGCGCACGTCGGTCAACGGTTCACCTCGTCGCAGCGCCCCAGCCAGCACCCGGCCGGCCAGCGCGTCGACGGAGGACGCCGCACCGTCGGGCACTACCGCCTGCGGCAGCAGGGCGATCTTCATGTCGCTGCTGCGTACGGGGTGACCGGCGGGCAGGTCCTGGGCCGCGACGACGACCGGCTCGCGTCGTGGGTCCGAGGGTGCCAGCACGGACAGGGCGAGCAGCACGGCTACGAAGGCGAGGCCGGCTGCCAGCAGGCGGCGCCGAAGCGCGGCCACCCGCCACCTGCGGCCGATCGACGCGGCCACTCAAAGCTCCCGGGTGCGCGCTGCCGGGTCGGCGAGCGTTCCCGCCAGCGCGCTGCTGCACGGGCAGGTGCGCTCGGCGGGCAACCGGGCGATGACCTCGAAGAGCAGCTCGCGCAGCCGGTCGACATTGCGGCCGAACACGCGGTAGACCTCCTCCTGCGTCACGGGCTCGCCCTCCGACTCGATGCCGGCATCGCGGTCGGTGACCAGCGCGAGCGGCGTGTAGCAGACGGCGAGCTCGCGGGCGAGTACGGCTTCGGGATGACCGGTCATGTTGACGAGCGACCAGCCGTTCGTGAGGAACCACTGGGACTCGGCGCGGGTCGAGAACCGTGGTCCCTCGATGACCACCATCGTCCCGCCGTCGATCGCCTCCCACTCAGAGTCGAGGGCGGCGCCCAGCGCCACCTGCCGCCCGGTGGGGCAGTAAGGATCGGCAAAGGGCACGTGGACGGCGCCGGGGCCGTCGTAGAAGGTGTGCTCACGCCCGCTGGTCCGGTCGACCAGCTGGTCCGGAATGACCAGAGCACCAGGCCCGAGCTTGGTGTGCAGGGAGCCGACCGCGCACGGTGCGAGCACCTGCCGCACGCCAAGCGCATGCAGCGCCCAGAGATTGGCCCGGTAGGGGACCCGGTGCGGCGGGAAGCGGTGGTCTCGCCCGTGCCGGGCGACGAAGGCGACTGACCGGCCTCCGATGTAGCCGATGACGAGCGGGTCGCTCGGCAAACCGTATGGGGTCTCGACGACCAGTTCCTCGACCGGCCCGGTCAGCAAGGCGTATAGCCCGGACCCGCCGATGACGCCGATCTGAGCCCGTACCCCGGCCTCCGCGACTGCCACTCCATCACCCGCTCGCTCGTCGTTGCTGCGAACGTAGCGGGCCTGAAGGGCCAGGAGACTCGCGCGGGGACAGCTGTGGACAGCGTGTTCGGGCTTGCTTCCGCGCAGCCTGCGGGGCGCACCCGCGCCCGACGGTGCTATGCAGCAGACGGCGACGGACGCGCGGCACCTTTCGGGCTGTCCTTCGAGCCCGAGCTGCTGGACCCACCGGTCGAGGGTCCACCGCTCGACGAACCGCTGCCCGACGAGCCGCCGCCCGACTGCGCCGCGGTGGACCCGTTGCCGGAGCCCGACGACCCGGACGGACTGCCGCTCGCCGAGCCCGCGTCGGACGAGCCCGACGCTCCAGCCGATGCCGTGGCGCCAGCCTTCTCGCCCTTGTCTGCCTTCTTCTCCCCGCCGCCGTCGGACTCTGCGGGCGCCGACCCCTTGCGGCTGTCGTTGCGGTAGAAGCCGGACCCTTTGAAGACCACGCCGACCGCCCCGAAGCGCTTGCGCAGCCGGCCGCCGCAAGTGGGGCACTCGGTCCGGGGTGGGTCCTGAAAGCTCTGGACGGCCTCGAGGTCGGTCGCGCACTCGGTGCACACGTACTGGTAGGTCGGCACGAATCCTCCGGGCAGGACGCTGGGGGGTGACGCGACCGCCGGCGTTGATCCCGTGACGGCGCTGGTCCGTGACACTGTGTCGCCGCTGGCACTCGGCTGTCTCGACTGCTAACCCTACCGCGCACCGTGCGGGCTCACGGCCGGGGCGTCGCCCGCTGCAGGGCGGCGCCCGCGAGGACGTGGGTCACCCGCTGGTCGTGCGGTTCGTCGGGCACCACATCCAGCAGCTCCTCGGGATGCACGACGCCGACCGTCACTGCATCCTCGGCCAGTTTCACGAGCGCTCGGTCGTACGACCCCCCCCCGCGGCCGAGCCGCCTGCCGCTCTGGTCCAGGGCGAGCGCCGGCACCACCACCACCCCGGCTTCCGCCAGCGGGACCACGGGGGCGGTCGCAGGCGGCACGAGCAGGCCGATGCGGCCACGACCAAGCGCGA
>JAABUZ0100006504.1_pt1 | contig 14582 bp, 13 predicted proteins | sample 5562091 | NCBI WGS metagenome assembly JAABUZ01 (sample SAMN12813069, study PRJNA571459) | rock metagenome | isolation source: Antarctica rocks | place: Antarctica: Victoria Land, Linnaeus Terrace sud | collected 2015-12-21 | reverse complement strand
AGCCGACGCCGAGGCCGGCGGGCCCGGCGCCGCAGCCGAGTGGCTGCGTGCTGAACGGCCCGCAGCTGACCTGCACGGGAACGGTTCCGTCGTCGGCACCGCCACCACCACCGCTGGCACTGGCGGGCGCGACCGCAGCCCAGTCGATCGGCGATCTGCGCTTCACACCGCCGGTGCCGGTGTTCAACCCGCTGTTGGGCTGCCGCGCGGTGTCCACGGTGTCGTGCGCGGACGAGTACGTGGGCCTGCCGGTGTGGATGGCGGACAGCAACACCGGACCGGTGGTGAACACGACATCGGTGTCGAACGGGGTGGACAGCGCGTCGATCACCGCCACGGCCAGGTTGGTGAAGACGGTCTGGGTGATGGGGGACCCCGACGACGGGGCGAGCACGGTGACATGCCTGGGCGCGGGTACGGCCTACGACCCGGCCCGTCATTCGCCGGACTCGTCGTCGCCGGACTGCGGCTACACCTACCGGCACAGCTCGGCGCACCAGGCCGGGCTGGCGTTCACCGGGTCGGTGACCGCCTACTACGCGATCACCTGGACCGGCGCCGGCGCGTACGCCGGGCAGTCGGGCACCCAGGTCAAGACCATCCCGGGGCCCGTCATCGGGGTGCCCGTGGGCGAGTTCCAGGCCGTCAACGTCCGCGACGCGGGCTGACTGTGCCGGTGCCGCGAAGGGCTTCGGCCCGCGAGAAGTACCCCGTCGAGCTGTGACCGCTGACCCGCGAGGAGCCACATCGTGACCGCACCCACCCTGACGCCGCCGGTGGACGGCGAGGCCGCCACGTCGCGGCGCGGGCGCAGGTCCGCGCAGCCGCCGGCGGTCGCGTCCAGGCTGGCGTTGCCACCGACCCGGCGACGGCCGGGCCGGGTGGCCGCGGGTGCGGCGGTGCTCGCGGTGGGCGCCGCCGTTGGTGGGTTGGCCGCCGGCCAGTCGAACTCCTCCACAGCGGTGCTGGTCGTGGCCAGGCAGGTGCCGCTGGGGACGGCGCTGACCCCAGACGACCTCGGCGTGGCCCGCCTGAAGGCCGACCCGGCGCTGTCGCTGATCCGCGCGAGCGAGGTGGGCCAGGTGCTCGGCAAGGTCACCTCGGTGCCCTTGGCCGCTGGCACGACGCTGTCGATGGGCGAGCTGGGGGGCACCGACGCCCCGGCCGCCGGCCACCAGGTGGTCGGGCTCGCGCTGCGCCCAGGCCTGCTCCCGGCGCGCCGGCTGGTGCCCGGCGGCAACGTGGTCCTGGTGCCCGCGCCCGACGCCTCCGGTGCCTCCGCTGCCCGTTCCCAGCCGGTCGCCCCGGCAACGGCCGCCGGGGGCGCCACGACGGCGGCCACGCCCGCGGTCGGGTCGCTGGCTGCTTCCACGCCCGCGGTGGTCACCGACGTCGGGGCCCCGGACACCAGCGGCACGGTGGTGGTGGACGTGGAGGTGCCGGACGCGGTCGCGGGTGCGGTGGCGGCGGAGGGGGCAGCGGGCCGGGTGGCGCTCACGCTGGCACCGGCGGGCAGCCGGTGACAATGTTCGCGGTGGCCACGGCCAAATCGCCGGGGGTCACCACGTCGGCCCTGGCCCTGGCCAGCGTCTGGCCGGGCGGGCGCCTGCTGCTGGCCGAGTGCGACATGGCCGGGGGCACTGTGCTGGCGGGCTACCGGCAGGGGCAGCAGGCCCCGGAGGGGCTGACCGCGGCGGCGCGGCGCGCCCTGCGCGGGGGACTGACCGCCGAGCAGCTGCTGGAGTGCACGGTGGACATCAGCGACAACGGCTCGGTGCGACTGCTGCCGGGCATGGTCGACCAGGCGCAGGCCCGCAACGTCGCTGCCGCCGCGACCTCGCTCGGCCGGGCCTTCACCCAGCTGGGCCTGGGCCCGGACCCGGTGGACGTGCTGGCGGACTGCGGCCGGCTGTCGACCGCGGGGTTCCTCACCCCGGTGCTCGCGGCCGCCGACGTGGTCGCCCTGGTGGTCCGCCCGCAGCGCCCGGACCTGGTCACGCTGGCGGAGTGGGCGCCCCGGCTGCGCGAGCAGCTGGCCGCGACGCAAGGCCCAGCACCCGCGGTGGGGATCCTGATGGTGGGGCCCCGCGGGTACAGCCGGTCGGAGGTGCAGTCCTACTTCGGGCAGTTCGGGATGCCGGTGTGGGGGGAGCTGGCGGAGGACCGCGGGACCGCCGCGTTCTTCGCCGGCGAGGGGGCCGCGCCCCGCGGCGGCCTGGTGCGCGCCCCGCTGCCCAGGAGCGCCGCCGGTGTCGCCGCCGCCCTGGTCGGCGTCACTGAGCAGCGCCGGCGCCTGCTGGCAGGGACCAGCGGTTCGCCGGGGGCACCGCTGGACCCACCGCCCCCGCCGATGCCGGTGCAAGCAGCTGCGCCGGCGAGCGCGCCGGCAGCGCAGACCCCGGCAGCGCAGACCCCGGCACTGGCGCCCTCGGCCGGCGCCCCAGCATTGACGCCCGCCGGGGTGTCGCGTCGTCGCGGCAGCACCCCGCCGCCGGGCGCGAGCGAGCGCGGCGGTGCGGCGGACGCCGCTGACGGGGCGGTGGCATGACCGGGCCAGACAACCCCTATGACAGCTGGGACAGCCTCGAGCGTGGCCCGACCGGGCCGGTCTGGGGTGACGTGCCGGGGCTGGCGCCGCCGCCGGACCCGGCGGTGGGCAGGCACCTGGCCAGCGTCCCGCCGGCGGGTGAGCCCGCGGTCGACGCGGTCGCTGCGGCCGCGGCGGTGGACTGGGCCGTCGCGCTGCGCCTGCAGGGTCAGGTCGCCCGTGAGCTGAGCAACCGGTTGGCGCAGGCGTCCCGGGACGGACGCCCGCTGGACCGGGGCAGCCAGGAGCAGCTGGGCCGCACGCTGATCGTGTCCGCGGTGGGCGAGCACATCGAGCTGCTGGCCCGCCAGGGCGGGTTGCTGCCCGGCGCGCACGAGGAGGACCGGCTCGTCGGGGCGGTGTTCGACGCGCAGTTCCGGCTCGGCCGGCTGCAGCCGCTGATCGACCATCCCACCGCGGAGAACATCGAGATCATGGGTACCGGGCCGGTGCGCCTGGAGCTGCCGGACGGGTCGTTCCGGTGGGCGCCGCCGGTGGTCGACAGCGAGGACGAGCTGGTCGCGATGATCCGCGCGTTCGCCGCCTCGCAGGGCGGGACCGCCCGGGACTTCTCCTCCGCGCACCCGCTGCTGCGGTTGTCGCTGTCGGACATGACCCGCGTGTCGGCCTCGATGGAGGTCTCGGGCCGGGTCACGGTGAGCATCCGCAAGCACCGCCTCGTCGACGTCGACCTTGATGACCTGGAGCGGGTCGGGTCGCTGGACCACGCGCAGGCGGAGTTCCTGCGGGCGGCGGTCCGGGCCAGGAAGAACATCGTGGTCGCCGGGGACTTCAACACCGGCAAGACCACCTTCGTGCGGGCGCTGGCCAACGAGGTCGACCCGGACGAGAAGATCGTGACGATCGAGCAGGAACGCGAGCTGGGGCTGCACCTGCTCACCGACCGCCACCACGTGGTGCAGGACCTGGAGGCACGGGACGCCAATGGGGAGGGCCAGGGCCTGACGACCCTGACCGACCTGGTGCTGTTCAGCATGGGCGTGAACGCACGCCGGGTGATCCTGGGGGAGGTCCGCGGTGAGGAGATCGGGCCGATGTTGACGGCGATGACCGCCGGCGACGCCGGGTCGCTGTGCACGGTGCACAGCCATGACGCCTACGCGGTGTTCAGCCGGTTCATGTTCTGCGGGTCGCTGGCCCGGCCGCCGCTGAGCCGGGAGGCGGTGAACCTCGCGCTGGGCGACGCGGTGCACTTCATCGTGCACCTGCGCCGGGGCACCGCCGCGGACGGGACCCGCTCCCGGTACCTGGGTCAGGTGTTGGAGATCGCGGGCAGCGGGGAGACCGGCCGGCCGGCCACCAACGAGATCTTCGCGCCGGGACCGGACGGCCGGGCCCGGCTGACCGGCACACCGGTGGCGTGCCTGGACGAGCTGGTGGCAGCCGGGCTCGACCCCCGGCTGGTCGACGGGGAGGGGGGACTGCGATGACCTCGGTGCTGGGTGCGCTGGCCGGCGGGCTGCTCGCGGCCGGGCTGCTGCTGCTCCACACCGGGTTCAGGCCCGCCCCCCTGATTGCCAGCCGACCTACCGGACGGCTGCGGGGCGCGCAACGACGGCTGCTGACCGGGCTGGCCGCACCGGTGGCCGGGGAGTTGCCGGCCGCGCAGGACCAGCGTCGGCGGCTCGTGCGCGTCGGCGGTGCGGTCGCGGTCGGTGCGCTGGTCCTGGCGGTGACCCGGTGGCCGGTCGCCGCCGGGTTCGCGGTGCTGGGCTGGCTGTTCCTGCCGCAGGTCCTCGGGACCGGCAAGCAGGCCGCGAGGACCTTGGACCGGCTGCAGGGCCTCGCGGAGTGGAGCCGGCTGCTGGCCACCCTGCTCGCTGCCGGCAACGCACTGGAGGAGGCGCTGCGGGCCAGCGCGCGCACGGCCCCCCCGTCGGTGAGCCGGGAGGTCGGGCTGCTGCTGGCCCGGCTGCAGGCCCGCAGCGACCCGGGGGGAGCGCTGCAGGACTTCGCCGACGACCTCGACGACCCCGTCGGCGACCAGGTGGCCGCGGCGCTGACACTGGCCCTGTCCCGGCGCGGCAAGGGCACCGCCGAGCTGCTGACCCGCCTCGCCGACACCGTCGCCGAGCAGGTCGCGATGCGCCGCACCGTGCTCGCCGATCAGGCCAGCCCGCGGTCGACCGCCCGCAACGTCACCGCGGTGACGCTGGCGACGATCGTCGGGCTGGTGGTCCTCAAGCGGGACTTCCTCGCCGCCTACGACACCACGCAGGGACAGCTGGTCCTGCTGATCATCGGCTGCGCGTTCGCCGGCTGCTTCGCGTGGATGGGCCGGCTCGCCTCGGTCCGGCCGCCGGCGCGGTTCCTGGCCACCCCGGCCTCCGGACAGCACCCGACCCGGGGCCGGTCGGCCGTCAGCGGTGCCGCGCTGCCCAGCACCCCCGGGGCGCCGTCAGGGTGGACCGCACCCGCGGGTGGTGCCCGGTGATCCTCGGCGCGCTGGCCGGCGTGCTGGCCGGGGTCGGGCTGCCCAGGACCCCCGGGGCGCCGTCAGGGTGGACCGCACCGGCGGGTGGTGCCCGGTGATCCTCGGCGCGCTGGCCGGTGTGCTGGCCGGGGTCGGGCTGCTGCTGGTGGTTTCCCCGCTGCTGCCGCAACGGGCGGATCTCGGTGCGCTGACCGCCCACCTGCGCCCTGCCCCGCCGGCTCCCGCCACGGCGAGGGCCGCGCCCGGCAGCCGGGAGTCCCTCGGCCGCTACCTGCGGGCGCGGCTGGTCGACCAACCGGGGCGGCTCACCGTGCCCCGGCAGGACCTGGCACTGCTGCAGCGCACGGTCGAGGAGTTCCTGGTCGAGAAGCTGCTCACCGGCCTGCTCGGGCTGTTGTTCGCCGCGATCCTCACCGGCGGGCTGAGCCTGCTCGGGCTCGGCCTGCCCGGGGGAGCAGGCGCCGCGGTGCTGCTGGCACTCGTGCTCGCCGCCGGACTGTTCGTGCTGCCCGACCTCACGGTCCGCGACCAGGCCAAGCAGGCCCGCCGGGACTTCCGCTACGCCATCGGCAGTTTCCTGGACCTGGTGGCCCTGGAACGGGCCGCCGACGGCTCGGTGGGGCAGTCACTGGTCCGGGCCGCGGCCATCGGCCGCGGCTGGGCCTTCGTGCGCATCAGCGAGACCCTGACCCAGGCCCGGCTGGCCGGGATCACCCCCTGGCAGGGCATGGCCGAGCTCGCCGAGGAGCTCGGCGTCCGGGGGCTGTCGGAACTCGCCGACATCGTCGGCCTGGCCGGCACCAGCAGCGTCTCCATCTACGACGCGCTGCGCGCCCAGGCCGCGTCCTTGCGCAGCCGGGAGCGCGCGGACGTGCAAACCGAGTCCAACGAGCGGACCGAGCGCATGACCATCCCGTCCACGCTGACCGCCGTCACGTTCATCTTCCTGGTCCTCTACCCGGCCGCCACCCTGATCCGCTGACCTCGCGTTCCGCTGACCCCCCGTCCACCCTGCGCAACGTCCCTGCCGGCATCCCGCCGGTCGGGCAACCCGCCACACCGGAAGGCAGCCCATGATCACCTACCTGCTCACGCTCGTCGCGCTCACCCAGTCGCGCTGGGAGGACCGTGTCACCGAGGCCAAGCGGACCGACAGCGACTGGTCCGAGCGCGGCGCCAGCGCCCTGGAGCTGGCCGTCATCGCCGCCGCGCTACTCGCCGCCGCGATCGCCGTCACCGCACTGGTCACCAACGCGGTCACCAACCACTCCAGCTCGATCCGGTAGGCACCGCGTGCAGGTACCCCCGGAGAACCTCCCGCCGCGGCGCCACCCGCCGCGGCGGGCGGAGCCTGCCCGCCCCCCGGACGGCACCCACGTCCCGGGCGCAGCCGACGGCGGCGCCCGCCGCTGCCGCGGGGACCACGGAGCGGTCTCCCTGCAGCTGGCAGTCGTGTTCCCCGCGCTGCTGCTGACCATCCTGGTCACCATCCACGCCGGCCTCTACCTGTTCTCCCGGGACCTCGTGCACTCCACCGCTCGGGTCGGCCTGGACGATGCCAGGACCCGGGGCAGCACCGCCGCGGACGGGGTCGCCAGAGCGCGCGCCTACCTGGCCCAGGCCAACGGCAGCGGCCTGCTGCGCGGCGTCACCATCTCCTACGCCGGCAGCACCGGCACGCAGATCCGCCTGCACGTGCACGCCATCATGAACGGGCTGGTCCCCGGGCTACCCGTCACCCTCGACACCGACGTCGTGGGACCGGTCGAACGGTTCACCACCCCCTCCAGCCAGTTCACGAATGCTGAAGCACCGAACGGCGGGAACTGACGTGGGTTCGTCCGCCTTGGGGGGGTCTCACGACGTGGGTTCCGCTCCGCTACCAAGCTTTTGGGACGGGGCGCCGTCCGGCGGTCGGGGGAGCGATGGTTGCGTCGCCTCCTGGCGTCGTCGGGACGAGGTTCAGTCGTGCCGGTCGACCCCGTGGGAGCCGATCTTGGGTGATGGCGATACCGGCGATCACCAGCAGCGCGCCGACCGGCTGGTTCCACTGCAGCTGCTCCGACAGCAGGGTTGCTCCGAGCGAGACTCCGACGACCGGGGTCAGGTAGGTGACGGTCGAAGCGTTCGTTGCGCCCCAGGCCGACACCACGTTCGTGTTCCACACGTAGGCCAGCCCGGTCCCGACGACACCCAGGGCCGCAACGCTGGAAACGACACGCGCGTTGAGTTGCAGTGGGTGGGTCCCGAATGCGGGGCTCAGGACCAACATGATCACTGCCCCGGCACAGACCTGGATGGTGGCTGCCGCGATGGCCGGGAGTCGGTGCGGTGCAACAAAGCGCCGCAGGTACACGAAGGCCAGGCCGTAGCACGCGGTCGCCAGCAAGCATTGGGCTTGAGCCCATGCGCTGCCGGCGCCGACGCCACGCCAGGGCCCCAGCACGATCAGCACCCCAGCGAATCCGGCCAGCAGGCCGACCAGGCGCGAGCGGGTCGGGCGCTCCTCGGGCAGCGCGACGAGCGCTACGGCCATGGTCATCAGCGGGGTCGTGGCGTTGTAGATGCTCGCCAGACCGGAGGAGACGTGCTCCTCGGCGCGAGCGAACAGCAGGAACGGGGCGACGCACAGGAGCACGGCCACCACGGTCAGGTGCAGCCACACAACACCGAGATGTGGGAGGCGCACGCTGGAGACGCTGACGAGCAGCAGCAGGGCGAGCGCACCGGACAGGAGCCTTCCCAGGACCAGCTGCGCGGGAGACAAGCCCTCCAAGCCCACCTTAATGAACAGGAAACTGGCGCCCCACGTGAGGGCAAGCACGCCGAACTGCACGACGATCAGATTGGACTTCGTGAGTTTCACAGGAGCGAGTTTCGTACGATCAGCTGGTCCCGTCTGGCGGGTATCGGACCTCGCGATGTGTCACTGTCGTCTCAGCTGAGGCCGGGTCAGGCACGTCTCGCCGTCCTACGTCGCTTCGAGGTCGGGCAGGTATCGCAGGGCGGCCGCGACGGTAAGGCCGAACAGGTCGCAGATGCGGCGGACATCACCGCCGCTGGTGTGGATCTCGTGAAGGATGCGGTCCTCGCGGAGCATCCGAGCGGGCATGCCAAGCGTCAGGCCCAGCCAACGCTGCCCGACTGGCCCAAGTCGGTTGCTGTTGCCGGGATTGATGAACAGGTACGGGTTGCTTGTGGCTGGCCAGCGCCGAGCCCGGTAATCCAGCCAGGCGGCGATGCGGACCTGCGCTGGCCCGGCCAGCGGAATGCTGCGGCTGCCGACCTGGATGCGCCGGTCGGCAAGGTCGGTGACCTTGGCCTCGCGCAGTTCGCCGGCGCGCAGGGCGTGGAAGGCGGTCAGCGCTGCGAGTGCTGCCCGAGCGGGGTTGGCAGATTGGAGGGCCTCCCGGATCACATCGACCTGAACCGGCAGGGGTTGCCGCCGTTCATATCCGCCGGTGCGGATGCGGGCGAGCGGGTCGACGAAGAGCGTCTTGCGTGCTCTGAGCACGGAGGTGATCGAGCGGAGCCCGGCGCCCATCGTGGCGCGGGGGTTCCCGCTGGGCGGCAGGACCGCGCGCACGTCGTCAGGGCTGACCTCCCGCAGCGTCTGGTGGCCCTGGCTGCTCCATGCGGTGAGCGCGGGCACGGCCCAGCGCAGGTGCAGTCGAATGGTGATCTCGGCGCGTGGGCGGCGGCGCGGCGTGCTCGTGCTGCCGCGGAGCATGACGTCGAACCATTCCTCGAGCTCCGCCCGCATCCGGCCGGGCAGATGCGCCGTGTTGTTCGCGAACCAGTTGTGGATAGCGGGTTCGCGGTCGTCGAGCATGAGGCCGGGGGCGCAGGCGACGTCGATCAGCGGCAGGACCGTCAGACTCACCTGGCTCAGCAGGAGGGCGTCGCTGGCCAGGAGCGTCGCCCCGGGCGTGTCCTGCAGTCCCTGCAGAACCCGGCCGGCCTGGCGGGTGCGTTTGATGGTGGACGTGGGCCAGCCGTGTCGCGCGGCGTGGTCGGTGATCGCCTGGTCCAGGACGGCGGCAAGGGTCGGGTGCGTGGGCTCGGGCAGAGTGCCCCGCCGATGGGCGTTGGCAAGATCGCGGGGCAGGTGCTGGAAAAGCACCTCCTGCTGGTGGCCGGCCGGGCGGAAGCCGAGTCGGGTGGTTCTTCGCGTGGTCGGTGCGGGGTTCGCGGGGAGGGCTCTGCGGGCGGTGCCCGTGCGATCTCGGCGGTGGGTGGCGGGCCAGGGCAGGTTGGCCAGGAACAGCTGCTGGCCGTCGCTGTTCGCCTGCTCCAGGGTGGCGCCGAGCGTAATGGTGGTCTGCTGGCGGCACAGGAAGCAGACCCGGTGTTCGTCGACGGGGAGCGCGGCACGGTCGCACAGCTGGCAGGCGCCGCGGGTGAAGCGCTGCCTCCAGCTCCGGCAGCGCCAGCACAGCCACCGGTGCTTGCGCAGCACCCCGAAGGCGAGACAGTCGTGGCAGGAGTCGTAGTGCTGCGGGGCGAACAGATGGCAATCGGCGCACAGGCCCGCGGAGAAGTAGTCCCGAGTCGCGCCGCAGCGCTTGCATGGGGGCGGCGTGAACGGGCCACCGGGCAGGCATCGGTAGCAGACGTCGACGCGCGGGGTGGACCATGCAACCGGGCGTTGCCGGCACACCTGGCAGTTGCGAGGCGGACCCCCGGTACCGCTCACGCGGGCGGCGTGGTGCGGTTCCGACCGAGCCGCGGCGTGACCGCTGCAGCGCCCAAGCGGCTTGGACTCTCGGTCGACGAAGCTTGGGCCTGCACGGCTGGCCGACGGGCCGCGACCGCGTCTGGCTCGGAAAGCAACAGCCGGGACGGGTCGCACTCCAGCACGGCGCACAGCACGTCGAGGTCGTCAAGTCGGATGGTCGTGGGGGTCCCGATCCACAGCGCCGACATCTTGCCGGCGCTGATCTCCATGCCGGCCGCAGCGAGTGCCCGACGCAGTTCGGTGGACTTCCAGATGCCGCGCTCGGCGGCGACCATCCGCAGGTTCCAGCGCATCAGTTCACTCCTTGGTGTCGCGGATCGGGGCGGGGCTAGCGGTGGGGAGCAGGGTTGGGTCGCGCCCAAGCCCGAATCGGTCGGTCAGCTGGATGTTGGCGGCGGCCCAGGCCCGCTCGATGTGGTCGTCGTGGACCTGGACGTAGATCGTCGTGGTCTGGAGCCACTCGTGGCCGAGGAGGTCTTGCACGGCCTTGAGCGCCATCCCTCGCTCATACAGCGACGAGGCGCAGTAATGGCGCAACACGTGCGGTGTCAGGCGGTCCGACCACTGCGGAAGCCATCGGCCAACCGCGTCGGTGAGCCCGGACCGGAGCGCGGGGCACCATGACCACGCCCCAAACCACGCGCGCCGACCACCGTCGTGACACCGGGTCGATCGCCCTGGAGCTCGCGGTCGCGGCACCGGCGCTACTGCTGCTGCTCGCCTTCGTCGTCTACGTCGGGCGCGTCTCGCACGCGCACGGCGCGGTCGAAGGCGCCAGCCACGACGCCGCGAGGGCCGCGAGCCTGGCCCGGACGCTGACCGCCGCGACCAGCGACGCGCAGAACACCGCGGCCGCGTCGCTGGCCGCGGACGGGCTGCACTGCCGCACCCTGTCGGTGGCCGTCAACGGCCACCAGTTCGGGGCCGCGCTCGGCCAGCCGGGCAGCGTGTCGGTGCGGGTCACCTGCGACCTGGACCTGTCCCAGCTCGGCGTCCCCGGGGTCGGCGCACACCGCACCATCCAGGCGGCCTACACCAGCCCGCTGGACCCCCTCGCGGTCAGGAGCACCAGGTGACCCGACAGCACACCGCTAGCCGGGACGCGGGCAGCATCACCTTGTTCCTGGCCCCGCTGGTGCTGGCGATCCTCGCGGTGGCCGGGCTGGTCTACGACGGCGGGGCCAAGCTCACCGCCGGCCGCCGGGCCGACAGCCTCGCGCAGGAGGCAGCCCGGGCTGGTGCCGAGCAGATCGACACCGTCGGCCAACGGGGGGCCGCGCCCTCCGCGCGGCACCTGGACCCGGCGCTGGCCGCGCGGGCCGCGCAGACCTACCTCGCCCAGGCCGGCGAGACCGGCAGCGCGGTGGTCACCGGCCCGGACACCATCGCGGTCACGGTCACCATCACCCAGCCGACCGTCCTGCTCAGCCTCGTCGGCATCCGCCGCACCAGCGTCACCGGGCACGCGGCCGCGCGCCTGGCGCACGGCATCATCCGGGAGGAACCATGAGCCCCAGGTCAGGTCCGGTCGGCCGGGTCCCGGCGGCTGTCCGCGCCCTGTTCGCACTGGTCGTGCTGCTGGTGCTGCTGGCCGGGATCCCGCTGGTCCTCCTCGGCGTCCTCGGGGTCCTCGACCTGTCCGGGGTCCCGCGGCTGGACACCGACGCGCTGAGCTGGCACACCCTGACCGAACGGGACGCCGGCACCGCGGCCACCGGCACGCTGCTCGTCGCCGGCGCGCTCGTGGTCGCGACCTTGTGCTGGTTGATGTTCGCTGTCGCCACTGCCGCAGAACTCGCCGCGGCCATCCGGGGTCTGCCCGCGCCGCACCTGCCGGCCGGCCTGTCGGCCATGCAGGGACTGGCCGGGCCCCTCGTCGCCGCCATCGTGCTGGTGTTTCTGTCCAGCGGCCGTCCGACCGCGGCCGCACCACTGACCGTGCAGCCGGTCCTCACCGCCAGCACCGTGAACGTTATCGCGCCGGTGACGGCTGCCCCCCGGCCACCTACCGTGCAGGCGAGCGCAGGTCGCGAGGACGCGCAGCCCCCCTTGACGCCCGCTCAGGCACCGGACCATCGCACCGGCACCGGGCGGTCCGCGGCCATGGGTACCACCTGCACTGTCGTACGCGGGGACACGCTGTGGCGCCTCGCGGAGCTGCACCTGGGGGACGGGCAACGCTGGAAGGAGATCTGGGCGCTGAACCGCGGCCAGGCCCAGCACGACGGTGGGACGCTCACCGACGCGAACCTGCTGCGGCCCGGCTGGGTCCTGCTTCTCCCGGTCGGCGCGCCGGCCACCCCGGCGAGCACCGCCGCACCGAGCCCCGCCGGCGGGGCAGCGGCCACGACACCGGCACCTGTCACGACGCCGCCCACCGACCGGGGCACCCCGACCAGGGTCACCGTGCAGCCGGGGCAGAACCTGTGGACCGTGGAGCAGGAGCTCACCGGCGCAGGGGTGAACTGGACCGACGGCTGGCAGGCCAACCAGCACCGGGCCGAGCCCGGCGGCGAGCACTTCGACGACCCGGACCTCCTGCGCCCTGGCTGGGTCCTCGACATCCCCACCCGGGCGCGCACCAGCGCCCCAGCACCGGGCTCGCCGGTGCCGAGCGCGCCAGCACCAACGCCTGCCACCGCCGCGCCCACGAACACACCTGCCCCGCCGGTGCCCGTGAGCTCTCCCGCGGTGACCCCGCAGCAGCTACCCGCCCGTACTGCGCCCGCTGCGCTCGCTGCGCTCGCACCCACGTCGGGCCTGCGCACGCCCAGCCCCGCCGGGGCCGTCCGGGTCGCCTCCCCGATGACGGTCACGCCGTCGGCTGCCCAGGCCGGGCCGGGGCCCGCCCAGGCATCCGAGCATGCTCCCGCAGCGTCGCAGCCCACAATCACCCGGGACGGGCGGGTGGTCGCCGACCGTGGTGAGGACCAGTCCTCACCGGTCGGGGCCTTCGCCGGTGCCGGGCTGCTGCTCGCGGGACTGTGCCTGGCCGCGTTGCGCGGCAACCGCCGCCGCCAGTGGCGGGCCCGGCGCACGGGGCGGCTCATCGGGGCGACCCCACCGCGGCTGCAGCCCACCGAGGCCGCGATGCTCAGCGCCGGGACGACGGGCTACCCCGACATCACCTGGCTGGACCAGGCGCTGCGCGGCCTGGTGCAGGCCCTGGCCACCGACCCCGAAGGACGGCTCCCCGACGTCGTCGCGGTCCGGATGACCGACCGGCAGCTGGACCTGGTCCTGACCACGGCCAGCATCAGCAGGCCGCCCGCCCCCTGGGCGGCCGACGCGACCGGGACGCGCTGGACGCTGACCCGCGAGCAGGACCCCGGGTACGACGCGGACCGCCGCGGCGACTTCTTCGCCCCCTACCCCACCCTGGTGTCCCTGGGCCGCACCACCGCCGGGGAGCACTGGCTCGTCGACCTGGAACGGGTCGGCGCGCTCTCGCTGGCCGGGGACCCGACGGCCTGCCTGGACCTGCTGCGCTCGCTGGCGCTGGAGCTGGCGAACAGCACCTGGGCGGAGATGCTGTCGGTGACGCTCGTCGGGTTCGGCGAGGAACTCGTGCCGGCGAACCCGGGACGGCTGGCCCACGCCGCCGACGTCGACCACGCGATCCTCACCGCGCAACGCCGGCACGCCGCCGTCGCCGTCGCCTCCACCCGCCTCGGTGTCGACGTCCTCACCGGCCGGCTGCACGACGTGAACGCCGACTCCTGGGCCTGCCACGTCCTGCTGGTCGCCCCGCACATCGCCGCCGAGCCCAGCGCACTGCCCGCGCTGATCGCCGGGATGCGCACGCACGGACGGCGCAGCGCGGTCGCGGTGGTCCTCGCCGACGGCCAGCAGCACCCCGAAGCCCGCTGGCAGCTGACCCTGAACGCCGGCGGCCACCTCAACGTCCCCGACCTGGGCGTTCGGGACCTGCACGCCGTCGCCGTCCCCCACCACGAGGGCACCTCGATAGCCCAGCTGCTCGGGAGCTCGGCCAACACCGAGGACCGGCCGGCACCAGCGGCCACCGGTGGCCACCCCTGGGACGCCTGGTACGCCGACGCGTGCGGCGCCCTGCGGTCGGAGGCGACCACCCCCGGACCCGCGCTGGCACTGACACTGGTCAAGGACCCGCGGGAGGAGGCCGCAGCAGCCTCAGCCGGCGCCAGCGGGGAGACGGCCGGAACCGGTGCGGCCGGCGAAGACCTCGACAACCCGACGGACCAGGCCCCCGCCGCCGAGGCGAACACGGCCACCGAACCAGTCGCTGAGGTCGCCGCACCCGCAGCCCAGGAGGCCACACCAACGCCGGACACCCACGCCGAGGGCGACCACGAGGACGCCGTGGTCCCTGAGCTGCGCCGCGCCTCCCCCGCGTCCGCGGACGCCGAGACCGCGGCTGGGGCCACGCTTGCTGCCACGCCTGCCGCCATCACCAGCGGCATCAGCGCGGTCACGCTGCCCACCACCGGTCCGGCCGCGACCTCGGGTGGCCGAGCCGGGATGTCGACCGTCAGCGACGAGGTCCGGGCGCAAGTCGTGGATAACGACCCGCACCTAGAGCGGGACCTCCACGACTGGTACGACGAGGAGAACCCGCGACCCAAGGTCACGCTGCTCGGGCCCACCCGGGTCCGGGCCGGTGGCTCGCTGCCGGCGGACAAGCCGCGCGAGGAGTGGCACACCGAGGTCGTGGTTTACCTGTCTATGCACGGCCGCGGAGTGACCGGCGAGCGGGCCAGAGAAGACCTGTGGGCCAACGATCCCGGCCCGCGCAAGCTGCGCGACACCATGGCCAAGGTCCG
>JAABUZ0100006501.1_pt1 | contig 14587 bp, 15 predicted proteins | sample 5562091 | NCBI WGS metagenome assembly JAABUZ01 (sample SAMN12813069, study PRJNA571459) | rock metagenome | isolation source: Antarctica rocks | place: Antarctica: Victoria Land, Linnaeus Terrace sud | collected 2015-12-21 | reverse complement strand
TTACCCGCCCGCGCCGCCCGCGCGCTGGCGGCGTCCCGCGCGGCGAGCAGGGCGGCCAGGGCTTCGTCGCGTCGATCGAGGGCGCCCAGCGCCCTGGCGCGCAACCGCCACAGGTGGGGGGCGACGCGCCCGGCGACCGCGTGTGCGTCAGGCGCGGCCAGTCCCACGGCGATCCGCAGTGCCAGGGCCGGGTCGCCTTCCGCTAGCGCCAACTCGCCGCACGCCAGCCGGCAATGGCGCTGGCCGGCGGTGTAGGGCGGCTCATCGGGGCCGAGGGCGGCGGGATCGAGGACGGCGCGCGCCCGCGCCTGGTCCCCCTGCTCGATGCACGTCAGCGCCAGTGTCCCCGATACCAGCCGTACCAGGCACGGCGAGTTGAGGTCGTGCGCCAGGGCCAGGGCCCGCTCCAAGTGCGCGCGCGCCAGCGCGGAGGCGAAGAGGTCGCGATGGAGCGCGCCGAGCCGGAAGTGCGCCTCGGTCAGCCACTCGCCGTGCGCCACCTCCTCGGCCAGGGCTCGTCCTCGCTCCAGCAGGGCCAGGGCAGACCCGTACTCGCCCTGCTGGCCGAAGGCGACCGCCAGCATCAGCAGGCCGAAGGCCTCGCCGGCCCGCCATCGGATCGCCCGGGCGAGCCCCACCGCCTCCTCGCCGCACCGCCGGGCCTCGGTCAGCCGCAGGCCGGGTACGCTCGCCTCGCCGCCGTACCAGCCGCCGCACTCGCAGAGCCAGGCGAGCGTGGTGGCGAGGGCCCGCCGGTCCTCCAGCTGGCGGAAAAGCGACGCGGCGGCGTGCCCCTGGGTGGCCGCCCCGCGCAGGTCGCCACCGAGGAAGAGGGCCATCCCCAGCTGATCGACCGTCGCGGCGATCCCGCGGCGATCGCCAAGTTCGCGGAAGATCGCCAGCGCCTCGCGCTGGTGCTCCTGGGCGACGAACGGCTGCTCGGCGTTGACGTGCCAGTTACCGACCCAGCTCAGGGTCTGGGCCAGGACGGCAGGCTCGCCCATCGCGCGCGCCAGGACGAGCGCCCGCCGGTAGTAGTCGCCGGTCCGCGCGTAGTCGCGCCCCGCCCAGAGCTGGCCGAGGTCGAGGAGCGCCCGCCACGCCGCCCGCCGGTCGCCCGCAGCCTGTGCCAGCGCGAGCGCGGCCTCCTGGTCGGCCTCGGCGCGGGCGTACTCGCCCAGCATCTCGTAGGCCAGCCCCCGCTCCCGGTAGAGCCCGGGCGTCGGCGCGATCCCGTGCTCGCCCGCCAGGTCCAGCGCGCGCGTCGCGTGCTCGACCGCGCTCCGCAGGGCGTAGAGGGCGCGGGCACGCGCGGCCGCGGCGACCAGCCAGTCCCAGGCGCGCGGGTCCCCCGCCTGCTGGAAGTGGTAGGCGACGGGGTCGGGGTCGGGCTGTGGGGCGGCGGCCAACGCCTCGGCGACGCGGCGGTGGAGGGCCGGGCGGCGCGGGAGCGGGAGCGCCTCGTAGAGGGCCTCGCGGACGAGGGCGTGGGCGAAGCGCACGCCCCCGCCGTCGCCCGTCGCCTCCAGCAACCGCGCCTCCAGCGCCGCCTCGACCGTCGGCAGCAGCACCTCCTCGCCCATCCCCGCGACCGTCGCCCAGAGGGGCAGACGCACCTCCTGCCCGATCGCGGCGGCGATCGTCAGCAGACCGCGCGCCTCCTCCCCGAGCCGCGCCGCCCGCCCGTCGATCACCTGGCGCACCAGCGAGGGCAGCCGCGCCCCCGCCAGATCGCCCAGCGTCCAGCGGTGCGCGTCCGAGCCTGGCGGGCGCAGCAGACCCGACTCCTCCAGCGCGCGGAGCAGCTCGCCGATGAAGAAGGGATTGCCCTCGGCGCGCCGGTCCAGATAGGCGACCAGGCGGGCGGCGTCGGCTTCGGTCAGAGCGTAGTGGGCGGCGACCAACACGGCCACGTCGGGCAGGTCAAGGGGGGGCAGGGCCAGGCGGGCGGCGCGGCCCTCGCGCACCAGCAGGGGCAGAAGCGGGTAGAGGGGGCGGCGCGGCGTCACCTCATCGGCGCGGTAGGTGGCGAGCAGGAGCAGGGGAATGTCGGTCAACTGGCGACCCACGAACCGTAACAGGTCGAGGGAGGCGGGGTCGGCCCAATGGAGATCCTCCAGCAGCAGCGCCAGCGGCCGGTGCGCGGCGAGCGTGGCGAGCACCGCGTGCATCGCCGCGAAGCGTCCCGGCTGTCCGAGCGCGGCCGCGCTCGGGTCGAGGTCGGGCCAGAGGGGCGAGGCGTCGGCGCGGGGGGCGCGGGCGAGGGCCTCGGCCCAGGGGCTGTAGGGCGCGGTCTCGGTCAGATCGTAGCAGCGCCCGACCAGTACCAGCGCGCCCTGATGCTCCGCCTGAGCGAGCAGCCACTCGGCCAGCGCGGTCTTGCCGATGCCCGCCTCGCCGCCGATGAGCACGAGCGCCCCGTGTCCTGCCAGCGCTGCGGTAAGTGCGACGCGCAGGGTGGTCTGCTCGCGGTCGCGGCCGACGAGCGGGGCCACGCGCTCGCCGCCAACCACACTGTCCAACGCCGCGCCGGTCATACCGCCTCCACCTCCCGCTCGGCGGGGCCTCGCCCCCCGGATCGTCGGGGCGGCCAGTGTAGCACGTTGCCGGAGAACGGTTTTTTGTGACAAATCTCGCCCGCAGCCCCCCTGCTTGCCGCGTCTCTCTGCCGGTGCGGTACTCCGGCGACGCCGGATTTCTCTGGCAAGATGGAGGGATGGGCATGGCGAACACGCTCGGCGACCATTGCGCGGCCCTCCTGACGACGCGGCGCACCTGGCGCGCCCACCGCTACGAGCTCACCGCTCCCCTCGACGCCCTGCGCCTCGCCGACTTGGAGGCCTGGCTCTCCTTGCTGACCGGCGTGGTCTGGCCGCGCGAGCCCCTCTTCCGCTCGAATCGCGGCACCGCCGTCTCCTACAACGCCCTCCATTACCAGTGGGCGAAGCTCTGCATACGCGCTGGACTCGTCGACGCCGACGACGCGCCAGGCGGTCGTCTGCCAGCGCCGCGCCTACCGTCGGCACCTGTATACCGCCTTCACGACACTGGGTACGGTCACCATTGCCGAGATCTCCGGCGCGGCGCTGGCAGACGACCGGGCACGGTTGACGAACCCGCCATTGTCGCCCGTGTCCCACGGTCAGGCCCTCGCCGCCTTGCATGCGTTCCTCTCCTGGTCCCGTGCGACGGGTACGGACCAGCTTCCCGCTGAAGCGGTGGCGACGGCGATCCGAACCCCACGCTCGACGGTACGACGTCTATACAGCGTGCTGACAGACCCGGAGATGTCGGCGATCATCGCGGCCGCGGTGAATCCACGAGACACGGCGCTCCTGGCCCTGATGCTGGGGGCAGGCCTGAGCGGGGGGCCGAGGTCCGCTCCTGAGCCGCTACCCCAACAGCGACGGGTAGAGGTGATCGAAGAAAAGGCGCTTGACGCACTCTCGCCGGCTCCGCACGCCGACTTTCTCGAAGACGTGCGACAGGTGGTTTTGGACGGTGTTCTCGGAGATGTAGAGGGACGCGGCGATCTGCTTGGTGGAGGCGCCCCGCATGACGAGCTTGACGAGTTCATCTTCACGGGGGCTCAGGCCGTAGGCGGCCGCGTTCAGCCAGGCAACTTCCTCAAGCCTGGCCGGCTCGATGACCACGATCGTATCGCCTGGATTGTCGGCGGAGTCAGGCGCCGTCAGGGAGCCGTAGAGCGTCAGCCAGCGGCCCGAGCGGGCACGGATACGCAGCCGTGGGGAGTTGTTCAAGTCCTTGTCAGTCTCGGAGTGCAACGCCCGTTGCAACACGGCCGACACCGTCCGTACCGCCAGCGGCGCGTCTTCTTGCCAACCGGATTTGAGCTCCTCGATCTCCCGAAGCCAGCGCTCCGCGCTCGGGGTATGCTGGATCACCCGCCCCCGGCGGTCGAGCGTCAACACGCCCGGCACGTCGGCGTCCTGTTCCTGTTCCTGGAGCGAGGCTTGCGCGCGGAGTGCGGCCACCTTGAGGCCAACACTCACATGCGGGGCGAGGCGCTTGAGAAGCGCGGCTTCGTGGGGGGCAAAGTCCGGGCGGCCCGCCTCGCGGGCCAAATCCACGCTGCCCCAGATGGCCCTGCCGGTGGTGAAGACGCTCAGTGCCCGGTAGGTGTACCCCAAGGGGACAAGTATCTCCCGGTAGTACGGCGAGCGTTCGAGCCTGCCCTTGGTATCCTCGGAGAGCAACTCCACTGGACGGCGCTCCCGGCTCATCTGCCTTAATCGCTCGACTTGGTGCTCGAAGTAGTGCCGCTCGAAGAACAGGGTCGCGGTCTCTGCGCTTCCCATCTCCTCGTACTGCCCGCGCGTAGCCAAGCCGCTCGCCGGGTCCGTTGTGCAGGCGCAGTACGCTTCGAACGGCACTACTCGCCGCATGCACCGAAGCACCGCACTGAGGAGCGCGGACCCCTCGATCCCGGCGCAGCACAGCCGTTTTATCTCCGCGAAGACCCGCTCGTCAGCGACAGAACTCATCGTCCGCTCCCGTTCAGTCCGCCCGTGAGAAATGGCAGATTTCTGCCATAGCCCTAAACCGCCGCGCCATTTACGATGATCTTAATAGGACAACTGTTCGGGCGAAAGGAGAAATGCCGTGGAGAACGAGAGAACTGGCATCACGCACGTCCCGCCAGGCGCGGGGCAGACGGTGTGGATGGGCGGCGGGAGCGACCTGATCGCGGTTAGGGCAACGGGCGAGGACACCAATGGGGCCTTCGCCCTCTGCGACTCGCTGGTGCCGCCGGGGGCCGGGGCGCCGCCGCCGCACATCCACCAGCGCGAGGACGAGGCGTGGTACGTGTTGGAGGGAGAATTTACATTCTTGGCCGGGGAGCGATGGATCGAGGCGGGCGCGGGGTCGTTCATTTACGCGCCCAGAGGAATCCTGCACACGTTCAAGAACGTGGGGGAGAGTGTCGGCAGGCTGCTGACGCTCTTCACCCCGGCGGGAGCGGAGCAATTCTTCACGGAGGTGGGCGAGCCGGGCACCGATGTGTCGACCTCGCCAGCGCCACTCGGACCAGAGGCGATCGGAAGGCTGGTAGCAGCGGCGGAGCGGTACGGCATCGCGTTCCCCCCACCTCCCGCGCGGTAACCCGTCCCGGCACCAGGACCGGTCGTAGAGCGCTATGGTCCCCCGCTAACGCTTGGCATCGTCAGACGTAGCGGAACCTTGGCGGAATGGGTGGATACCCGATAATATGACTTATCAGGCACCCGAGAGCGCGGAGGAATTGGGGTCAAGAGCAAGCCGCGAAGAGGTACTCGGTGTACGACGAACCCGTTGTCAGGTCGTGGGCCGCAGGCTTTCCGCTACGTCCTGTGGCACGATCATGATCCCGTCGCTGCCGAGGCGCACGATGCGCTGGGCCCCCGACCATATCACGATCCTCGGACGCTACCCGTTCATTGTGCCCGAGTCTGTGCGGCGTGGCGAGTTCCTTCCTCTGCGTAGAGCACCTATCTCCGAGGCTTAACCCCGTTCACTGTTCCACTGCTACTCGATACCCAGGATCATATGGGAAGATTCTTTTCTGCAAGGATAGCGGCTTGTCATGTGCTCAAAGGAAGCCGCTGGATAAACTTGGCACCCCCCAGAATTACCCCACGCTTATGGTGACCGGGCCCCCGTGCCCTGACAAACAGCCAATCCTCAGAGAGAAACACGTCTTTGCTTCTCGCCCCAAAGTCGCCTGACTGTCGGTGCTTGTTGCGGGTATGTTGGCAGGGGAACCGTGCATCTCGCGTGCGGCAGGGAGCAGTCACTGTGTGCCATGGATGGGGCAGGATACGCATGGAAGCCACTGCTTTCGCAGCCTGTATCCACACGGATTCATCCGCTTGTCACGCCCAGCGCGTACCGTTGGAGAAGGCATGCATCAGCTGTTCCTTTGTCGGCGTGCTCCGTTCGTCCCGGGTCCGGCACATGCCTTTCCTTCCTTGCACTAACATCACCGTGGAGCCGTGCCTTGGAGTGCCGTCGATTTTGCTGCACAAGGCCGTCCCACTGCACGGCTGCTTCTTTTGACCGGCGGCAGCGTGTACCATGGAAAAAGCCGTGCGGCCAACTCCTTTCCACCCCTGACCCGGGTACCCCAATTTCCCCGCACGGCTTTTCTCTGCCCTCTTCGTAGCGCGTGCTCAATGTGCTACCACGCGTGCGGGCAGCCGTCTACAGGCATCCTGACGCGATTCTGTGACATTGCGGACGCCTCCCCTTGGTACGCTACGATCACAACTAGCAGGAGGGAAGAGCAGCGATGGTAGGCAAGAAGCGCGGACCTAAGCCAGGGACACCGCAAGCAAAGCGTGGCGGGGAAGCGGTCAAAGCGAAGTACGGGACCGAGTTCTATGCGGAGATCGGCAAGAAGGGGGGGAAGGCCGCCAAAGAAGCCCACGGGCCTGAGCATTACTCCGAACTCGGCAAGAAGGGTGGCACCACAACGAATGAACGCCACGGGCATGACCACTACGTTCGCATCGGGACGAAGGGTGGCAATGCGAGGAAGCAACGTCGTCACCTTTCACCCATCACGCAGAGCCCTACCCCTGAGCCTCCTGGGGCATCCTAAAGCGTTGTGGGGCATCTACGCTACTCTCGCAGGTAGATGATTCCCCACACGATACCGGCGACCAGGATCATCACCGAAACGACAACTAACAGTGAGCGGCCAAGAAACTCAAGGACGGCGATGAGTGTCGGCATGGAAGACCTCCAGCGTACGGAGTTGGGCATCTTCCCAAGCCATTCCATCACTACATTCAGAACACGATTAAAAGGGGAACAGGTGGGCCAGCCATGACGCCATGCTGACCCGCTTGATTTTGCGCACTCTCTCCTATACCAATGCCGCGATGAGATCCACATGCCTCTTGGTGGACTGCATGGAGATCCCATTGTGGCTTCAGTGTAGGTAGCGTTACATGGAGCACCCAAGGGGCGGACGAGAAGCCCGGAATAGATGATTTCCGCCCCTTATTCCGCTAGTTTTTGCACCCCTGCTTGGTTACACCCCTCAAGCGGCGCACGTGAGCACCGGCCTGTAGCGCTGAAGTAACGCAAGGCATCGCTGTTCCAGCGTTACATCTGCGCTACATGGTCGGTGCTCTGCGGGAATTGCGGGTCTGACGGGTGCGTTGGTAAGCTTCTGATAAGGGGCAATGGCTGGATGCCGCATTGCAATGTCAGCCTACAGCCGGGTTATCGATGCACCCGCGCCTTCTTTCCTGATTCCCGCCACTCTTGCGGTAACCTTTTGTAAAAACTTCTTTGCATGGATGTGTCAGTATCATTTAGCGAGGTGTACTGTGTATCTTGCGTGTAGTGTGAAGTGATGGTCGTCGGGACGATGGCACACGTTCCTACTTTCCCCGACAGAGAGCCGAAGACCGTCGCGTTCACTATCAATGAACAGGACCAGATCGACCAGTATGCCCGGCTCTACATCGTCTGCGGCGTGGATGCCGTCAACGCGCTGTCCCTCCCGCGTTACGGACTGGGCAACTACGTTGTGAAAGCCAAAGCGATCACCCCGACCGCCGAAGAGATGAAGACGCTCGAAAACTTGGGGCGGGCTGATAAACGATTCATAGGCTTCTGCCGTACCAACCTGTTCAAACGGCTCGAAAGTAGCGGCCAGGCGTTTGTGCAGTCAGTCGAGCGCCACATCTTGCGCAACTACATCGTGCTGCACGCCGTCGAGCATGGCCTCCCCGTCCCCATTGGCACCCACGCCATGGGGCTGCTCGACGCGCAAAACAGCGACGACGACATGGAATCGGGCGACCGGTGATCGGGACGTCGACCTACCATTCATAGCGCGCAAGTTCAAGTCATAGCGCGCAAGTTCAAGCTGGCGGGCGGGCACGCCCGCCGAGGCCGGCGAGACCATCGGCATGCGGCACCTCAGGTGGGCGACCCGCCGCGAGTACCAGAAGCAGGGCAAGCTTGTCGCAAGGGCGACTTCATGCGATATTTTGAGCTGCGCAAGAAAAGGTGGGCTCGCGAGAGCGCGTTTTGAAACAGCAGGCGCGATGTAAGCAGGAAGGAGCGCGAGCGATGGGTACGAGCGTCGAGAGCGGCCAGACTAAGCAAAGTGAGAAGGCCTCGGGGCGCCCGCAAGTCGAGGCGCAAGGTCCCCATCCGAGCCATGGTTCTTGGGACCCGAGCTTCGCGGCTCCACAATCGGCCCATGTCACGTTCATGCTCGCTCGAGCCGACCCAGAGATGCGCAATCGTATGATTGTCCAGTTCCAGAGGAGCCACGGCAATGCGTACGTGCAGCGAATGCTGCAGGGAGCGGCAATGAGCGTCTCGCGCCAGCGGGCCGGCGCCGCCTCCTCGCCAGCCGCGACCGGGCCGACCCCGATCGCGGTCCAAAGTGAGACGGCCAGGTCGAAGCCCGTCGGCATCCAGCGGGCCCCGGCGCCGGTCGGCCCCACCGCGGTCGGCGCGCTGCCCTCGCGCGCGGCGCTCGAGACGCTCCGCACCCGTGCCACCGGGCTCCAGGTCCGTCTCGGCACCTTCGTGGGCAATGGGAAGGCGCGGGTCGCCGAGATCCGGAACTTCTGGGCTACGGTGAACGGGGTGTACGAACGCGTCTACGGTCATTACTCGCTGGTCCTGGCGCAAGGCCGGGCCGCGGCGCGGAACGAAGAGCTGGTCGCCAACGTTCTGATCGGCACTGGGCTCGGCATCTTCGCTGATGTGGCGCTGCCAGCGACCATCATCAACGCAGCCGTCCGACAGGTGCTCTCCGAAGTCGCGCCGAACATCGCACAGGTCCCGATGCAGTTTAAGGCGGGCGGATCGGCCGCCGAGCCGCTCGCGGCTCAGCTCCCGAATCTCAAGCAGCTCCAGGCTGTCACGGCGCTTGATAAGCTCCAGTCGACCCTTCTGGAGATAGCCGACCCCGCGCCGCAGCTCCTGGCCAACCTGGCGCTGGCAGCCCAGCGGCTCGTTGGCGAGGTGCGCGTCGCCGAGGCGCGCGGCGCGCGCGAGATGACCGACGCCCAGGTACAACAGGAGTACCAGAAGCTGGACGCCGCCCTGTCCAAGCTGGCCGGGATCGAGGAGAAGCTTCAGGAGGCCGAGACAAAGTTCGAGGCGCTGGGCAAGTACTTCACGTCCTTGAAGGTGCCGAGCGATCAGACGGCGGAGCAGGACATCTGGATCGAATGGATCGTCGCCCAGGGATCGCCGCCGTATGCGCTGAATAATCGTCCGATTGCAAACCACCTGCGTGATATCGGGTTGTCGGGCGGCGCGACCGACATGCGTTATGGTCGTCTGAGCGTGAACTTCGGGCGCTGGATCACCACGTGGGACCTGGACGCCGCTTACAAAAGCGCAGCGGCCGAGCTGCCAAGTGTGAAGAAGGACTGGCAGCGCCTGTTCGGCATTGGCAGCGCGTGACCAAGCCAGGTTGGCCGCCCCGCTAGGACGGCACTGGCTAGCTCGGCGCCCGACCTCCGTCCTCAGGCTCATGCAGGGTCTCACGCCAACCATTCCTTGACACAAGGATACCAAGACGGTTCTTTCAACGAGACTGGCTGTTCGTACTGAGGCAGGTAACAACAAGAAAACGAGGTGTGTAGGTGGGTGTCTTTCGCGTCAGGGCGTTGATCAGAGCTCCTCTCCCGCATGTGCTCATCGCGCATCCGCTCGGCGGCTTGTCGGTAGTCCGCTTGCCTGAGCTCGGCGAGAAACAGCCCCCGATGTTGCCGACTGTGGCGGTCGGCCGGTGATGTAAGCTTCTGATACGCGGCGTTATCAGCGGAATACCTTGGGACACCGCGCCACACCACGCTACGCAGGAGGACGTTTTGGGAACACCAGTTGCGTCGCCCGTTCTGGTGGTGTCGCAGCAACACCAGCCGGTACCCCTCGCCCACGTCACCCCCTGGCCCATGGTGGTTGATGCATACCTTGCCGCCGCCATTGACAGTGATCACACACGCCGCGCCTACCATCGGCATCTGTACACCGCCTTCACGACACTGGGTACGGTCACCGTTGCCGAGGTGACCGGGGCAGCACTGGCAGACTACCGGGCACGGTTGACGAGCTCGCCACTGTCGCCAGCTTCCCACGGCCGGGCCCTCGCCGCCTTGCGGGCATTCCTCGCGTGGTCTCGTTCGATGGGTGCCCATCAGCTTCCCGCTGAAGTGGTGGCCACTGCACTCCGGACCCCACGCTCGACGATACGATGACCGTACAGCGTCCTGGCAGACCCAGAGGTATCGGCGATCATCGCGGCCGCAGTGGATGCACGAGACAAGGCGCTGCTCGCCGTGATGCTGGGGGCGGGCCTGCGCCCTCGATGTAGCCGACGTCCTCACCGACCAGGACGGGGAGACCGCACTCTTCGTGCGACAGGGAAAGGAGGGAAGGACCGCACGGTTCCCGTACAGGCAGACGTCGCCCGGTATGTCCGCACTTATCTCGCGACCACCAAGCGCCGCCTCGGTGGGGATGGTCCTCTGTTCCGTGCCCATGATCGAGCGGCCGGGAAGCTCGTGCGCGGACGTCTCAGTACTCGGGCCGTGGGTGACGTGGTGAACCGCTGCACCATCGCCGCTGGCATCGATGCCAAGCACGTCAGTCCCCGTGCGGTACGTCACACCTTCGCCCTACGATCCCTCCGGAGTGGTGGCAATGTGATCGCCGTCTCCAAGCTGCTGGGACATGCCTCAATCACCACCACACAGCGGTATGTCGACCATCTGGCCCTCGGTGAGTTGCGCGCAGCGGTGCCGACGCTGCCCGTACCGGCGTAGCGCTCGAGATCACCGGCGGCAGAGCGTGCAGCAGGCGCGCTCTGCCGGACTGGCTTCACCGGCGGCTTTCCTCGTGACAGTGCGCTTTACATGGCTCCGCCATAGGCATTAGCATGGCGACGAACGCATCGCCGGGACGTGCGCGGAGCTTGACTGGGGGGGGATCCGATGATAACAGAAGCCAACAAGGCCATCATGCGCCGGTTCTACGAGGAGATCGACAAGGGCAATCTGGCGGTGATCGACGAGCTCGTTGGCGAGGACTACATCAACCACTCCCCTCCGCCCTTCCCCGGACTGCTTCCGGGCCGGGAGGGGCTCAAGCAAGCCTTCCGGATTTTCTGGGACGCGACACCAGGGTACCACCAGATTGAGGAGATGCTCGCTGAAGGCGACAAAGTGGTGACTCGCATGACGGCTCACGGCACGCATACGGCCGACCTTCCCGGCATCCCGCGCACCGACAAGCCGCTCACCATGACTGCGGTCGCGATCCATCGGATCGCTGACGGCAAGATCGTCGAACATTGGGCGGGGAAGGACGAGCTGGGCTTCCTGCAGCAACTCGGCGTCATCCCCACACCAGGCGCGCACTGACCGCGCGCAAACGAGCTGGCGCTCACCCGCTGCCAACTGATCTGCACGTTCCTCGACACCACGGCGCGATCGCGCCGCGCCCAAGCTCCCCGCGGCCCCCTGACCACACGGGCAGTGAGCAGCATCGTCGAGCGCCAAGGCCGCCCATCTCCACGTAAAAGCGGTCTCTCAGCACACAATGCGCCACACCTTCGCCCTTCGATCCCTCGCAGTAGTGGCAACGTCGTCGCTGTCTCCAAGCTGCTGAGGCACGCGTCGATTACGACCACACAACGCTATGTCGACCATCTCGCCCTCGGCGAGTTGCGCGCAGCAGTGCCGGAATTGCCCCTGTAATCCTTTATAATGCGCTACACACTCATCTTGCCAACTCCAATAATAGTGCTCTTTCCCTAGATTACAGAGGATTGACAAGGCCTAAACTGCCATATACTCATTTCTTAGAAAAACAAGGATGTGGCCGACAAGGCCCTAGGAATGACCGACATTGACCGACACGCTTCCCGACAATGACGGACAGTGGTATTCCACGAGGCTGGCAGCCGTACATCTTGGCGTGACGGAACGAACAATACAGCGGAGAATCGCCTCGGGACACTACCGCATTGATCGAGTCGACGGCAATGTCCGACATTCGTCTGACACAGCCATCGATTTCTCTGCCACTGTCAGACTTGCCCTGGATATGCTTGCGGAAGAACGTGAAAGGGCTGCAGCTGCTGATGCACGTGCGAGTCAAGCGGAACAGTCAGCCGCCATGTGGCAAGAACGTGCCCGCAACCTCGAAGAGGAAACCAAGCGCCTCTATGCGCAACTGGCCCTTCCGCCGACGCAACCAGAGCCAGTACCGTCGACTGATCCTGTCGAGGAGTTGCGAGCGAAGGTCGATGAACTGACCCAGCGGCTACAGATACAAACGGATGCAGTGATATCGCGCCCCTGGTGGCAGCGTTGGCGCCGGGGGTAGGAATGCCACCAAGAGAAGCAAGCCGCCGTCACGGTCACCCTAGTAGACAATCCTGTTCATAGTTGACCGTGGAACGGTGCCGACCGTAGGCTCTCCGCACGAGGGTATCGTGTGAGAGGGAGCACCATGAAAGGACGACAGGCGCCGACCATCGTGTTGGAAGCATCGGAGCGAGCGGAGTTAGAGCGCCGGGTGAGGGCACGGACGAGCACGCAGCAAGAAGTCTTGCGAGCACGGATCGTGCTGCGGGCGGCTGCCGGGGCTCTCAATCGAGAGATCGCGACGGACCTGGGGATCGCGCGGCACACGGTGCAGCACTGGCGCACGGGCTTTGTGGGCGAGCGTCTGGCTGGGTTGAAGGACCGGCCGCACTGCCCCGCCCCGCGGCGCTATGACAGCGCCTGCCAAGCCGCCCTGGTGGTGCTGGCGTGCCAAGCGCCTGCGGAGGTGGGATGGCCGGGTCAGACCCATTGGACCATTGCCGACCTGGCGCAGTATGTGGGGGAGCACCCCGAACTGGGCTTGGGCGCTCCTAGCCGGAGCACCGTGGGACGGATTCTCCAGGCGCATGGCCTGCGCCTGGACCGTCTTTGACTCCTGGATGCAGGAACGCGACCCGAACTTCGTCGCCAAAGCCGTCGAGATCATGGATCTGGAACTGCATCCCCCGACCGATGGGCCGACTTTTTGTATCGATGAGAAGACGGGCATCGGGGTGCGCACCCCGGCGGGACCCAACCAGCCCGTCACCCCCCAGCGACCCGCTCGACGCGAGTTCGAATACGTCCGTCACGGGACGGCGGCCGTGCTCGCGGCCTACTGCGTCCTGACCGGGATGGTCTACACGTTGGTCCGCCAGCGTCATCGCGCCTACGAGTTCCTCGAACTGCTCCACTTGCTCGATGACCTCGTCCCCCGAGGTCAGGTCATTCATCTCATCTTGGACCCGGTCCGGATGCATGCCTCGGCCCAAGTCGCCCTTTTCCTCTCTTACCGACCGGGCCGCTTCCAGTTGCACTGGCTGCCGGTTCATGCCTCCTGGCTCTCATTCATCGAGGTGTGGTTCGCCATCCTCAGCAAAAAGTGTCTCGCCCGCGCCGAACTCGCCGACTTCGCAGCCGCCGCGCAACACATCACGGATTTCACGGCGACCTACAATGCTCATCATGCCCATCCTTTCACCTGGAAGAAAGGTGTCCGCTTCTATCAACGGATGAAGGACAGGCTGGACGCGGCGGCATCGACGGCCGAGCCCCAAACCTCCACGGACGTGGCCGCCTAATATGGTTGGCTATGAACGGGATCGTCTACTAGTTCTACAACGAGGGATGTTACGGATCGTGCTTGGCGAGATGCTGGAGCCTGCGTTTGCGATTGGAGAGATAGGCAGCCAGATTGTGGCGCTGCTGATAGGCAAGCAGGGCCAGCGCAGCGACGGGGTCAAAGCGCGGCAGGGGCAAAACCGCGGCCAGCAGTCTTCGGGTCTGGGGCAGCGTGAGCGTGAGCAGAGGGGCGGGTGGGAGCGCCTGTGGCAGTGCATGCGGGGGCAGCCCATCCAGGCAGACCACGGGATCCGTGGGCACCGGGCTGGAGACGTCGGCTGGCTGCTGGTGACTCCCCCCCTCTCTGGTCCAGGTGCCGCTGCATCCGGACCAGGAAGTGGTGGGCCAGGAGGACGAAGGTCATATGGTGGTGCCAGCCCCGCCACGAGCGCAGTTCGTAGTGGTCGAGCCCGACCTCCCCTTTGCCTTCCTCAAAACACGCCTCGATGGGCCAGCGCATACCGCTGATGCGGACCAGCGTGGCCAGGGGGGTGAGCGGCGACGCGCTGCTGAGGGCATACGTCGCCTCGACGGGTTGCTCGTCGTCACCGCTGCGGGGAACCGCACGGCGGACGACGACCCAGACCTCGGGACCGGGCAAGCCGTGGCGCACCGTCACGGCCCGGACCGCAGCAAACTCTGCGACCAGGGGGCCCTTGCTGCCTTCCAAGATGCGGTAGCGGTGCCACTGGTCCGCACTGAGGTGGGTGGCGAGTTCGTCGACGCGCAACGGTGGTGGACTGTCCGGGTGGAGGCGCTCTTTGGTAGGTGTGCGTTCTTTGCCCGAGGCAGCTCGGGGCGGCACTGCCGTGGTGGCCCGCCTCCGTGGGGTCGTGCCGTCCGTCGGCTCCATCAGCGGCCAGACCGCCGTGTCCTTTGGCACATTCGCGAGG
>JAABUZ0100006500.1_pt1 | contig 14587 bp, 13 predicted proteins | sample 5562091 | NCBI WGS metagenome assembly JAABUZ01 (sample SAMN12813069, study PRJNA571459) | rock metagenome | isolation source: Antarctica rocks | place: Antarctica: Victoria Land, Linnaeus Terrace sud | collected 2015-12-21 | reverse complement strand
CTCGTGCCGCACCCGGCCAGCACGGCGGCCAGTCCGCCGCCGGCCACGGCGAGCGTCGGGCCCCGGCGATGGAGATCCCACATCTCGATCGGTGGCTCTTCGGTCGTCTCCGGAAGTCGGACCATCGTGCGGAGCCTACTCCTCGCCGCTAGCGACCGCGCCGGTAGTGAGCCGGGTCCACGTGCGAGAAGCGCCCCTGCTGGCGACCCTGGAAGTTCAGGTTGGGCGCGATGAAGCAGGCCGGCGAGCCGGTCGGCCCGGGCGTCGGCGGCTTAGGACCGCCCGACGGCTTGCAGTCGAAGTTGGGGAAGATCAGGTTTCTCTGGATGTCGCCAGCGAGCCCGAGCGGCGGCAGGTAGGTGTTCCCGCGGTTCGTAGGCGCTCGGGTCCGGGCGCCGGCGAAGATCTCCTGGGGGCCCTCCGGGTTGAACTGCCGCAGGTAGTGGCCCACCCCGCCCGGTGCGGGGACGGTGTTGCCGATCGCCGAGGCGCCCGTTCCGATGAAGTCCGCCACTTGGTGGTTGTAGAGGCCGAGCCAGTCGAGGATCGGATTGAGCTGCTCGGTGAAGGGTCCGAGCTGGGCGAGCAGCGGACGGAAGCCACGAAGGGTCTTCGAGAGCGCCGGAAGGCCCGTGCGCGAGATGTCGATCAGCGGCCCCAGGTTGACGAAGAAGTGCTGCAGGTCGGGCGCCAGCGCCTTGACCGAGCGCAGCGTCGGCGTGAGGTCGCGCGCGACCGGCGTCAGGTCGCGGATGAGCGGATCGGTGTTGAGCGCGAACGTCCGGAGCGTCGTGAGCGTCGACTTCGACTGGTCGAGAAAGGTCGGGAAGATCCTGAACGTCTCGGCGAGCGCTCGGTTCTGCGACGCGGTGGCGGCGAAGGTCTGATCCGCGTTGCGGATCAGACCTTGGAGCTGCCCCTGACGCAGGGCGGCGAACGTCGTGGAGGCGCCGCGGAACAGGCCGCGGACGTCGCCCTGCTGCTGGTCGAGGACGCCGAGGACGCTATTGGCGTCCGTCGCGAAGCCCGGGAGGTTGCCGAGGAAGTCGCTGAGATCCTGCGCGCGGCCGTGAGAGGCCTTGGCGAGGTTCTGCTGCCACGCGCGGAAGGCGGTGCGGGTCCCCGGATCGAAGGTGTTCAGCACCTCGTCGAATTGCACCTGCGGTGCCACCTGGCCGTTGTTCACGCGCCCGTTGTCGGGGATCTGCGGGGCCTGCTTGGTGCCCGTGGTCATCTCGATGTAGGTCTCGCCGAGCAGCGTCTTCTGGCGCAGGATCGCCCGCGCGTCGCGGTGGATCGGCACGTACTGCGAGCTCAGCTCGACCGTGGCGAGCGTCCGGTTGCCCTCGGGGTCGAGGCTGTGGTCGACGACCTTACCCACGGATACACCCGCGACGCGGACGTCGGCCTGGAGGGCGAGCTGGGTGGCCTGCGGGAAGGACACCTGGAAGCGGAAGCCCTTGGGCTTGAACGGAATGGAGCCACCGAAGGAGAGCCACAGGAACAGCAGCAGGCTGAAGCACGACAGCGCGAAGAGCACGGTGACGAGGATGCGGCCGGGGGATAGCGCTTGCTTTTGCATCGATCAGTCCTAGCGCTTGAGGATCGGAAGCGAGGAGCTGGGGATGGCCAGAAGGGGCTGGCCGGGCGTGCCGCTGGAGCCCGGCCCACACAGCTTCGACGAGGTGAGCAACGGCGTGAGGCCGAGCAGGCCCTCCGCGGCCGGCTGCGAACTGGCCAGGCTGCGGAAGACGTCGCACGAGCCACCCACCATGGTGGGCCGCAGGGGACCGTTGGCATCGGCCAGGGAGAACAGGTTCTCCGTCTGGTGGGTGACCCAGGCAGCCCAGAACAGATAGCTCCGCGCGGGGGCGCCGAAGGCGAACGGACCCTCGTTCGGTCCCTTGCCGCGGTTGAAGGCGAGCATGTTGAAGAGGTGGTTGAGGACCACGAATGAGCTCTGCAGGTCGGGCGTGGCGCGGGCCAGCTCGCCGGCGGCCGGCCGCAGGTCGCGCACGAGCGGACGCGCCTCGCGCACGAAGGGACGGATCTGGTTGGCGATGATCGGAGTCGTCTCGCGGGCGAAGGGCCGGATCGCGATGTTGGCGGCGGTGATCGCCCGCACGGACGGACGCAGCGCGTCGGCCGTCGGTCCGAGCACCTTCGCGAAGCTCTGCACCTTGCCGAGCGTCGCCGTGGTCTGGCGCAGGGTCGCCGGCAGGTCGGCCACCGTGCGGCTCAGGTTGCGGTTCTCCGAGGCGAAGGCCCGGAAGACCGCAGCCGAGGAGACGACGAGCTGCGAGAGGTCCCGTCCGTGGCCGGCGAGCGTGGTGTTGAGCTGCTGCAGCGAGTTGACGAGCTGCGCGAGATCGGCGCGGCGACCCGCGACCGCGGTACTCACCCGCGCGAGGTCGCGGTGGGTCGGCTCGAAGCGGCGGAAGACCTCGCGCAGGTCGCCGCCGCGGCCGTTCAACCCGTTGCCGCCGTCGGAGAGCAGGAGCTTCAAGTACGAGCGCGTGTCGGAGTCCAGCGCGGCGAGGATCTCGTCCAGGTTGACGTCGGGCATCGTGTTCGAGACCGGGATCGTCCACCCGGCGGGGGCGACCGGCTTCTTGCCGCCGGGGTCGATCTCGAGGAACTCGTCCTTGAGCCCGGTGTGAGGACGCAGGAGCGCCTGGGCGTCCTGGTGGATGAGCTGCTTGTACTCCGGGTCGATCATCAGGTTGAGGACCGCGCGCCCGTCCTTGAGCGAGACCCCCTGCACCTGGCCGATCGACACGCCGGCGACGTTCACGGTCTGCCCCTGTCCCGGGGTGACCCCCTGTGCGGTCGAGAGCTCGGCCTTCATCGCGAAGCGCGTCGGCTGCAGGAACGGGATGCGGAGGCGCTCCTGGGTGAGGATGTAGAGCGACGTCCCGGCGGCGACCAGGATCAGGATGATGATCGAGATGAAGTTCTTGAGCTGCTTGCGGATGGCGGTCATCGGCCGCTGCCTCTCGGGTTGCCCATGCGACGCAGCGCGCGCTCGGTCTTCGCCTTCACGTGCGCCAGGGCGCCGGGGAGGCCGGGAGTGTTGAGCGACGGCGCCTGTGACTGCTGCGGGGGCGCGCCCGGCGCCGTGCGGAGGTCGGGCCGCTGCTGCGTCTCGCACGGCACGTTCGGCTGAAGCGACGGGCGCGTGCTCGGCTTAGGCGGATTGGAGCCTTGGATGGGGAACAGGGTCTGGGCGAACTGGGGGAGGCCGGCCGCGCTGTTGCCGAGCGAAACCGTGTTCGGGCCACCGCTTGCCAAGAGGGAGAAGTACTGGCCGTTCGCATCGCCGGAGCGGCTCTCCCCGGCCAGACCGGGAAGGAACTTCACCGACTCCTGGTAGACCTGCCCGGTCGCGGGGAAGTTCTTGTCCTGGATCGTGTCGTGCGTCCAGGGCAGGATGACCTGGTTCTGGCAGCTCGAAGCCAGGCGCACCTGCTGTAGCAGCGGGATCGTCGCCGCGTTCAGATGCGCCAGGGCGGGAATGGTCGGCCGTAGGTCGGCGACCAGGCCCCGCAGCTCGGACGGCGAAACAAGCCCGTTGAGCTGGGCGAGCAGCGGCAGCGTCGCGTCGATCGTCGGGCCGGTGCTGCGGACGGTCGGCCGCAGGTCGGCCGTGAGCCGACGGAGGGGCGGGAACGCCCCGTCGAGGGCCGCCAGCGCCGGCTGCCCGACCCGCAGCGTCCGCGGGAGCTCGCCGACAGCGGCCTCGAGGTTACCCTGCTGGCGCGCAAAGGCGGCGGCCGTGGTGTTGAAGTCGACGAGGAGGCTCTTGAGCTGCTCGGGGTTGCGGTCGAGCGCGGCTGCGGTCGCGGCCATGCTCTTGACGAACTGCGAGAGGTCGTGGGGCTGGAGACCGAGGAAGGCCTGGTTGACGATCGCGCCGTCGCGGTAGGCCGGCGTCCAGAACTGGATGGAGCGGTTGAAGCCCGCCGTGCCCGCGCCCTCGAGGCCGGTGGCGTAGTTAGCCAGCAGCGTGACGAGGTTCTGCCGGTCGTTCTGGTGGAAGACGCCGAGCACCTGGTCGAGCTGGACCGGCGCGGCGGTCTGCGCCATGGGGATGCGTCCACCGTCCTTGAGGACGGGAGCTTCGGGAGTGCCCGGCGTCAGGTCCACGAAGAAGTTGCCCTCGAGGAAGATGCGGGGTCGGATCTTCATGGTCGCGTCCGTGTGAAGGGGCTGGCCCACGTCCTCTATCTGCATGGTTACGAGCGAGCCCTCTCGTCCCTTCGCCAGCGGGGCGACCGACACGACCTTGCCCACGTTCACGCCCGCGATGCGCACGAACGACTTCGGCTTGAGGTCGTTCGCGGTGCGGAACACCGCCTGCACCTGGAAGTGGTGCACGAACGGGATGGTCTTGGTGAAGCCAAGGTAGACGGCGATCGTCGTCAGCACGACGAAGATGCTCGCGATCACCACGGGGCTGCGGCCTCGACGCCTCATGGCAGCGCCGCCCCGGGAGTCTGAGGCTCACGCGAGAAGGTCTCCCCGCGGGGCACCCGGGCGCGTCCCTTGAAGGTGGGGCCCTGGTCGCCAGGGGTGTGCGAGTCCAGGACGACGTTGAACGGCTTGCCCATCGAGTCGCGCGCAGGGGCGAACTGCGCGAGGCGTCCCATGGGGTAGCCGCGCTGGCCAATCTCGCAGTCCGCCGCGCCCTTGGTGTCGATTGCGGCGGCGTAGGCCTGGCCGTGAAGGAACTGCGGATCGCCGGTGGCCATCGTCCCGGGCGAGGCGCCTTGCCCGTTGGCGGGCTCGGTCGCGTTGATCGCCCCTATGCTGTTGGTCTGGGCCTCGGCCTGGTTGCCTAGAGCACGTTGGGCTTCGCCGTTGGGATCGGGTGCCGAGAGGTGCTCGGACAGGTAGGTCCAGAAGTAGTTCCAGTTGTCGCAGACCGTCTGGTAGGGCCCCAGGTAGCGAAGTTGCGGGTTGAGGGTGCCCACCGTGGCAGTGAGTCCCCGTAGCGCCTGGTTCGTGCCCGGGGCGATTGAGAAGTCGCGCAAGGCGGCGAGCGTGTCCTGCAGGTTGCGGTTCAGCGACACGGTACGAGGAAGCACGCGGGTGCCGGCCTCGATCGCGGGGCTGATGCGCGGGAGCGCGACGCGAAGCTCCACCGAGGCCGGGAGCAGCGCACGGGAGAAGGTCTTGAGGTCGGCGAGGAACGGACGCTGATCGTGCAGGGACCGGGTGGCGACGTCGAGCGTGCCGGGCGACTTGGAGATCGTGTCCTCGAGCGCGCGCGTATCGCTCGAGATGGCAGCGAACGTCGTCGCCATGGAGGTGAAGAGCCGCGCCTGGGTACCGGCGACCGGGACCACCAGCCGGGCCAGCTTGCCGGACTCCTGGAAGAAGCGGACGAGCTGGGTCTGCGGGTTGGAGAGGTTGCTCGTCACGTTGGTCAGGCGCCGCAGCAGCTCGGGAAGCTGGGTGATCGTCCGGTTGATGTCCTGTCCGCGGCCGGCGAGCCCGCCGCCGAACTCCACGAGGTTCTGGCGCGAGGCGTTGCGCGTCGGGCGGTCGAAGGTCGAGAAGACCTCGTCGAGCTCCACGGGCACGCTCGTGTGCGCGATCGGGATCGTGTCACCGTCGCGCAGATCGCGGTGCGAGAGCCCGCGGGTGATCTGCACGTACTTGAGCCCGAGCACCGAGCGCGGACGCACCTGGATCGTCGAGTCGGTCGGCATCCCACCCGCGGTCTTGTCGAGCTTCAGCGTGAGCTCTGCCTCGGACTGGCCGTTGTCGACGATCGGCTGGATCCGCTCGACAACCCCGACCCGGAAGCCGCCCTCGCGAACATCGTTGCCCTTGACGAGCTCCGCGGCGTTGGCGAGCTTGACCTTGACCTCGGTGCTGGGCACGAAGGGCAGGCCAGTGTTCGCGCTGTAGGCCAAGAACACAGCGACGATCGCCACGAGGATCGTGACCGTGCCGATCAGGACCGGGTTCGCCGCCACCGATGCTCCGCCGCGCCGACTCATGGGCTGAGGAGGTAGTTGAGGAGGGGTCCCGAGCCGTCGCCCGCGGGTGCCTGCCGGGCGCTCGGGGCGGGCGCCGACGGCGAGCCGAGCAGTCCCTTGAGCCGCCGCTGGAACGCGGAGGGAGCGGGTGCCGGCGGGGTCTTCTGGACGGGAGCCCCGGCGGCGGACTTCGGCTTGCCCGCGGTCGGCGCGCTCCGGGCGGCGCGTGCGCTGGGGGCGCTGCTCGCCGCCGTCACCCCGGTGCTCGGATCGGGCTCGTTGATCCCGGGCTGGTGCGAGCCGAGCACGGAGGCACAGTTGTTCCGTAGCGACGCGTCATTCTTGACGGAGGTCGCGTTGCGGTAGGGCGCGCACTGGCTCTTGACGAGGAGGGCGACTCGCAGCATGTAGGAGTTCTGGTCGAAGCCGTTGATCGACAGCGACTGGTCGAACGGGTACTGCAGGAGCGCCTCGAGGCCGGTGTAGCCGCTCCCACCACGCGGGCTGCGCGGGTCGCGCTCCACCGCGCGCGCCGGGTTGTCGAGGTCGCGCAGGATGATGCGCAGGTTCTTCGCCACCTCGGGGGTGCTGCGGGCAAAGCCGCGCAGCAGGGCGACGGTCGGCTGGGCGGCGGCGACGGACTGCCGGCCGGTGATCGAGGTCTGGCCGAGCGAGCGGAAGGCGGGACGCGAGGCGTCGGAGAAGGGCTTCAGGTCGCCGAAGAAGCGGGTCAGCTCGCCGGCGCTGGCACGGAGGTTGTTCAGAGTGGGGACCTGGGCGTCGGCGGTGGCGCCGAGCTCGGCCATCGTCGGCTTGAGCTGCTCGAGGAAGGCGGGGAGGCGGCGGAACGTCCCGGCGATGTCGGCCCGGCGCATCGCCGAGGCCTCAGCCGTGCGCCGGGCGGTGACCACGAAGCGCGCGACCTGGCCCTTGTTCCTGGCCAGCGTGGTGAGGTCGATGTTGGAATCACGGGTCAGGTTGCGAATGACCGTACGCTGGCTGGCGAGGAGGGCGAGCATCCGGTCGGTCTGCTGCAGGGCGGGCACCGCACGACGGAGCGCCGCCTTCAGGTCCTGGCCACGCCCGGCGACGCCGACCCCGAGCTCGGTGATGAGGAGCCGCAGCCGCTCGCGGTAGGGCAGGCGCAGGATGTCGTTGAGGGTGTCGACGGGGATCGTGGACAGCGTCTGCTTGACGGGCACGACGCCGCTTGGCCCGAGCTTCTGGGACGCGTTGCCCGGCTTGCAGTCGACGAAGTACTCGCCGATCAGCGACTGGGGGCGCGAGATGCAGCTCGCATCGGCGCGGAAGGGGGGGATGCCCGGCTGATCCACGGAGACCCCGACGAGCGCCTTGTGGGTCTTCACGTCGACCTTGAGCTTCATGATCTTCCCGGCCTTGACGCCCGCGACCTTGAAGTCGCCGCCCGTCGTCAGGTCGAACGCGTTGTCGAGCTGGATCCAGTACGTCGGCTTCGGGGCGGAGCTGCCGCTTGCGCTGACGAGCACGACGCCGGCGGCGACGACGAGCAGCCCGACCGCGGTGGTGAGGACGCGCTTCATCATGGGCCGGGGGGGACCTGCGTCGGGTTACAGCCGCCGGGAATTCCGGCATCGGGAGTGAACGGCGTCGAGTTGTCGCCGGGGTTGCGCTCAGCGGTACCTGGACAACGGTTGTTCTGGCTGGCCACGGCTCCCGAGAACTGGTTTTGAGCCTGCCGGAGGATCTGCTGCGGCAGCGTGCCAGGAGCGGCACCTGCCTGCACGGAGAAGAAGGGGTTGGCCTTGATCTGCACGCGGCTGGAGTTGCCGTTGGCGTCGCCGAGGCCCGTGTGGCTGAAGTCGTCGAACCAGCCGGTGAGGTCCGGGGCGTAGGGGCGGGCGAAGGCGAGCTCCGGCGTCCCGCCGGCGAGCGCCTTGGTCGCGGCCGGGAAGGCGCCCTCCCGGACGCGTCCGTTGGCGCGCACCGGCTCGAGCGCGACCCGCTCGACCGGGATGTTGCTGCGGGTCAGGTCGATCAGGTCGTTGTTGGGCCCCGGGGCCTGGATGATCGCGGCGAGGTCGCGGATGGTGGGCCGAGCGTTCGCGGCCGTGCTGCGCAGCGTCGCGAGGAAGGGACGGAGCTTCTTGGCCACGGGCTTCGACTCGTTCACCAAGGGGGTCAGGTCGCCGAGCGTCGCGCGCAGATCCACGAAGGTGGAGTTCGCCCGCCGCATGAACGGCGGAAGCTGCGAGATCGCGTCGGCCAGGGCGGCCTTGCGCCGCGCGAGCGCCCCGGTGGTGGTCGCGAGGTTGTTCACGAGTCCCGTCAGCGCCGTGTGGCGAGAGGCGATGTCGGTGACCAGGCGCGAGGACTCGCCGAGGAAGCGGCGCAGGTCCGCGGGGTTACGGTTGACCTCCCGGAACAGCGCGCTGTTGGAGGCGATGTAGGGGTTGAGGTAGCGGAAGCCCTCGTTGGCCTGGGCCTGGGTGCCGCGCCCGGCGAACTGCGAGCCGGAGCCGCGGAGCACTGAGCGGATGGCGTCGCGCTCGGTGGGCCCGAGGGTGTTGAAGATCTGGTCGAGGTCGACGGCGCTGACCGTGTGGGCCGCGTCGATCACGCCGCCGTTGGGAATCTTCGAGGCCGCGTTGGGCGCGAGCGAGAGCTCCACGTAGCGGTTGGCGATGCCCGACAGCGAGGCCTGTCGCACCCGGGCCACCGTGCCCTCACGCAGGGGCGCGGAATCCGGCATGATCACCATGCTGATCTGCGCCTGGCCGTCGGGGCTCAGGCTGATCTTCTTCACGATGCCGACCGCGCGGCCCGAGACCTCGACCTGGTCGCCCTTCACGAGCTGGCCGGCGTTCTGGAACATCGCCTTGACCTGGTAGTCGCTGCCCGACATGAGCAGCACGACGGCGACGAGGACGAGGGCACCCACCACGGCGGCAGCCGCTGCGATCCGCCCAATGGAGCTGAAGTTCGACACCGTGTGGTTAATAGCGCCTTTCGGCAGTGCTGCCGACCGACGATCTCCTCGTTCTCTAGCCTCTAAATCCCACTCAACGCGCACTTAACGTGCGCTTACGTTCCCGCTTGCGCAGGCCATGCAACCGCACGGCCGAGGCCAACGTTGCGAGAACCCTAACGGTCCGCGCAACCGTCTGCGCCACTTCTCCCTCGCGCGCCGTCGCCGGAGCGCGAAGACCGATCGGCGCGCGATCGGGGGCGCCCGCGTAGGCTGACCTCGTCCCGTCGATCCGTCGCCGCCTCCCGAGGAGCTCTCCCTTGCCCAAGCTCGCCGCCGTCGTCCTCGCTGTCGCCCTGCTCGTCCTGGCCACGACCGCGGTCGCCTCCGGGCAGTCGAACCTGCGCCAGAGCGCCGTCAGCTCGTTCACGACGAGGAGCCCGCACGCGCCGACGGGCGTGGTCACTGCGATCGACTACTTCAATCCGCAGGATCGCGCCGCGAAGCCTCCGGCGGTCCGCCGCATCGTCACCCGGCTGCAGCCCGGCACGACGATCGACCCGTCGGTCGTCGCGCAGTGCGACATGGTGCGTGCGCTCGCGGGCACATGTCCGGCCGGGAGCCGTGTCGGCGGCGGGACGATCACGGTCGCCACCGGGTTCCCCGGACCGCTGGCGATCCTCACCGAGGACACGACGCTCTTCGCCGCGAGCAACGGCCTCATCTTCTTCACGCAGGACCGGGCGACCGGCGCGCGGATGGCCACTACCGCGTCCGTGCAGGGCAACACGATGATCGCCACCGTCACGCCCCTGCCCGGCACGCCTCCGGACGGAGGTGCCCTGCGGCAGATACGGCTGCGCATCGACGCGATCTCCACGGGCAGCGGGGCCGGCCGGCGAAGCCTCGTAACGACTCCGGCGACGTGTCCGCGCAGCCGCCGCTGGGTCAACCAGAACACCTTCACCTACGCCGACGGAGTGACCCAGACGGTCAGCTCGTCGTCTCCGTGCACGCGGCCCGCGCGGGCGCGCGTGCATCGGGCCCCGCGTGCGAGGCCCCGCCCGCGCTTCACCGGCTGAGGCTGAGACTCCTTCGGCTCGTTCGAGCCCGAGAGCCCCGCGACATCATGGGGCTCTCGTTCAAGCGGATGAAGGGACTCGAACCCTCGACCTTCTGCATGGCAAGCAGACGCTCTAGCCAACTGAGCTACATCCGCACGAGCGCGGGATCATAGCCCTCCCCGCGGGCGCTCCGCCGCACGGACGGCTCGCCACAGGGAGAGAGCGAGGATCGCGCAGACGGCGAGCGGCATCACCCACCATGCCGCGACGCCGCTCCGGGCCACGAGCGCAGTCAGCCCGATCGCCGCGAGGACCCCTGCCGCGGTGACCCAGTCGTCGCCGACGACGAAGTCCCACGCGAACGTGAGCAGCGCCCGGAGCCGGCTCACGCGCTGAGCGCCGGTCCAGGGGTCGGCTCCGCCCGCCGCGCGCCCCGGTCGGTCGACCGGCGCAGGAGGAGGACCAGCACCAGGGAGAGGGCGAGCAGCGCCGGCACGATGACGAGGAGGGCGAGGTCTGACCCGGGCCAACGGGCGCCGGCACCCTCGGTGCTCCAGAAGAGACCGAAGGAACTGAGCATGATCCCCACGGCGAACTTCATCTTGTTCTCCGGCACGCGCGCGAGGGGAGCGCGGACGGCGGTCCCCACCGCCGCGACCACCGCGATGGCCACGGCGGCCGCCACCGCCGCCAGACCCACCCGGTGCTGGTTGGCTCCGAAGGTGAGCACGATGAAGGCGACCTCGAGCCCTTCGAGAAACACGCCCTTGAAGGAGACGAGGAAGGAGTAGCCGTCGAAGCTCCGCTCCCCTGGGGCCGCCTGCCGCGCCGCCTGGGTCTCCTCGGCGAAGGTCTCCTGCTCGTCGTGCAGGGCCTTGAGGCCGGCGGCCCGCAGGATCGCCTTACGCAGCCACTGCAGGCCGAAGACGAGCAGCAGGCCGCCGATTACCACGCGCAGGACGTCGATCGGGAGCGAGGTGAGCGCCGGGCCGAGGCCCGCCGTCACCACAGCGAGGGCGAGCGTGGCGGCGCCCACGCCGCCGAGCGCCGAGGACCAGCTCCGTGTCGATCCCACGGCGAGGACGATGGTGAGGGCTTCCACCGCCTCGACCGCGCAGGCGAGGAAGACGGAGACGGCGAGACCGAGCTCGGCTCCGCTCATGGTCCGGGCTCGACGCGGTGGTGTCGGCTCACACCGGGAGGATAGGCTCGACGTCATGCGCGCAGCCATCCTCACCGCCTACGGCCAGCCTCCGGTGCTCGGCGACTTCGACGATCCGGCTCCGGCTAAGGGTCAGGTTGAGGTCGAGGTACTGGCCGCAGGCCTCAATCCGGTCGACCTGGTGATCGCCTCGGGGACCTTCTACGGCGGCTCGCCGCCGCTGCCCTCCGTGGTCGGGCGGGAAGGGGTCGGCCGGCTGCCCGACGGCCGCCGCGCGTACTTCGACGGACCGGTGGCCCCGTTCGGCTCGATGGCGGAGCGCACGCTCATCGATCCCGAGAGCGCGATCCCGCTGCCTGAGGGCCTCGACGAAGCGGTGGCCACGGGGCTCGGCATCGCCGGCCTGGCCGCCTGGCTCTCGCTTGAGTGGCGCGCGCGGGTACAGGAGGGCGAGACGGTGCTCGTGCTCGGCGCGAGCGGTGTGGTCGGGCAGGTGGGAGTGCAGGCCGCGGGGCTGCTGGGCGCCGGCCGCGTGGTCGCCGCGGCCCGCAGTGCGGATGGACTCGAGCGCGCGCGCGAGCTCGGCGCGGACGCCACCGTGCGCATCGGCGAGGACCGGGACCTGGCGGAGGCGCTCCGCTCGGCGTGCGGCGGAGGGGCGGACGTCGTGCTCGATCCGCTGTGGGGCGAGCCGGCGGCCGCGGCGGTCGAGGCGATGCGCCAGGGCGGCCGGCTGGTGCAGATCGGCCAGTCGGCGGGCGAGCGCTCCTCGATCCTCTCCTCCGCGGTACGGGGAGGGATGCTTTCGATCCTCGGTCACACGAACTTCGCCGTCCCGGCCGAGGTCAAGCGCGCCGCCTACACGCGCATGGCCGACCACGCGGCCGCCGGAGAGCTTCGGCTCGAGGTCGAGCGCGTGGCGCTCGAGGACGTCGGAGAGGCGTGGGCGCGCCAGCAGGCCGGCCCGCAGCACAAGCTCGTGGTCGTTCCCTGAGGGGGGCTCAGCCGGTCGCGGCGAGCAGGTGCGCGACCGCCTCCACGAAGCGCTCGGCGTCGGCGAGCAGGTCGGCCGCTTCGCGCTCGTCGATCGTCGCCGCGTCGTAGTCGGCGGCTTCACGCGACTTCTGCAGCGCCGCGACGCGTTGGTAGAGACCCTCGTCGAAGGTGCCCGGGAGCACGAAGGTCTCGCGAAACCGGTGCCACGTGCCCCGATGCGTCCGCGCGTGCTCCTCGCGCTCGCTCAGTGCCGCCCGGGCGGCGTAGAGCGCCGCGTAGTAGGCGGCGGCCACCGCCGCGGCCGGATCGACCTCGAGCGTTGCTCGAGCCGCGCGCACACGAGCCGTCGCACTCACCATGAACTCCTCGGAGCGCGGACTCACAGCGCGTCCGCCAGGACGACCTTGTCGCGATCGACCTCCTGGATGAAGAAGGAGCGCACGCTCCGTCGCTGGGCGAGCCACTCGGGATTCTCGACCCATACGGAGAAGAAGGCCGGGCTCGCGCCCTCGGCTACCGCCGCGTCGTAGATTGTCCGGTACACGAGGTCGAAGTCGCTCCGGCCGTGGCGGGTCAGCACGAGGAGGTCGATGTCCGACTCGGCGTGGCCGGACTCGCCACGCGCGCGGGAGCCGTAGAGCCAGACCGCGCGGAGGTCGTCGCCGAGCTTCGCGCGCAGGCGCGGCAGCGCTTCCTGGAGCACGAGACGCTCCTGCGCAGTGAGCGAGGTCGCGGCGAAGGGATCGACGGTGGCAGGCACGCTCGCGCATGGTTGCGCCGCGGTCGGCTAGTTGGCAACCATGCCGATTCGGGTCCGGATTCGAAGTCGGAGGAATTCCTCTTCAAGTTCGGGGGCTCGTGCGATGTCCTCAAGGACAAGATCCGCAAGGATCTTCAACTCCGTCTGGATTCGGTTCCGCAGCCAGAAACCGGGATAGTCGGGAATCCTCGCCGAAAGCTTGACGGGCGGGGTCGAGACGGCGGCGTCGCCGAGCGTGGAATGGATCGTGTGGGCTTCAACGCCGTCAGGCGAGAGGTTGTTCCACAGGGTTAGGTATTCTGACTCCATGGCCTGAAACGAGCCGAAGACGAGAGCGCGGCCCGACAGCGGGGGCACGCCGTCCTGCCGGCTGGCTAAGAATGCGACCAGTTGATGGCCGTTCGAGACGGCCGTGACTGGCACCCCACGCTCTTGGCAGTAACCGAGCACCTGCTGAGTGGCGGCTTCGAACTCGGTACTCGCCTTGCAGAGCGTCGAGAGATCCATGACGCCCGCGCCGACACCGGCGGGCAGCTCGAACTGCACGCCCTCCCGCTTCGCCTCGAGGATGAACCGAGTGGCTGGGCGACCGACGGAGTAATCCGCGTACTTCCCTGCATGCCGGTCTTCCGCGGTGATGGCGCCCTTCGGCCAGGAGAGGACTCCGTAGAGAAGGGTGTCGATGACGTGGAGGCGAGTTGTTGCCTCATTCCGGTTTGCCTCGCCTTCGTTCTCCCACCACGAGCTAAGAGACGAAAGACGGCGCGAGCGTTCTCGAAGTCGGCCGCTGTCATTCGTAGAACCTACAGGCCGACTTATTCGCCGGTCCGATGCCCCGGCCGCGGGCCTGATGGGCGCGCCAGCGCTCTCGGCGAATGGATGGGTCTCGGAGCGCCGCCGGGGATGAGTTGACGGGGCCGTCGCAGAGTTCGCATACGGCCCTCCGATGCGAACTGACGTTCTAGGGGGCAGCAAAGAGCCCGTGCTACCCGGCAAGGCGACGACCGGAATCGAACCGGTGTAAACGGCTTTGCAGGCCGCTGCGTAGCCACTCCGCCACGTCGCCGAGATGGGCCGGAAGCCTAGCGGCCCGCTGGTAGGCTTCACTGCTGTCCCAGGGCGATTAGCTCAGCTGGGAGAGCGCCGCCTCGACAAGGCGGAGGTCACTGGTTCGAGCCCAGTATCGCCCACTCTGAGCGCCGCTCACCGCTCGAGGGCGCCGAGCAACCGTTCGAGGTCGCTCTCATCGTTCCACGCTCCCGTCGAGGCACGCAGCAGGCCCCGGCCGGGCAGGTCGCGCAGGACGATCCCCGCCTCGGCAAGGCGGGCCCGCTCCTCCGGCGCGTCCTCGCTCTCCCAGGCCACGAGCGTCGTCTCCTCGCGCGGGGCGACGACCCGGCCGCGGGCGGCCAACTCGACCGCCAGCCGCCGAGCCAGCTCTCGCCCGCGCGTGTGAACAGCCGCCCACCCGCCCTCCTCCAGCACCTCTAGGGCGGCGAGCGCGAACGCGCATGCCTCGGCGGGTAGGGCGGGAGCGTCGTAGCGGCGGGCGTCCGGGTGCAGCGGCGCGTCGAGTCCCTGGCCGGGATCGGCGAAGGAGAGATAGGTCGGACGGGTCACCGCGATCCGCTCACGCCATTCGGGGGCGACGTACAGGGCGCCCGTCCCGTC
>JAABUZ0100006499.1_pt1 | contig 14589 bp, 13 predicted proteins | sample 5562091 | NCBI WGS metagenome assembly JAABUZ01 (sample SAMN12813069, study PRJNA571459) | rock metagenome | isolation source: Antarctica rocks | place: Antarctica: Victoria Land, Linnaeus Terrace sud | collected 2015-12-21 | reverse complement strand
AGGTCGCCTACACGAATACAGCAATAGCCGGGAACGCTATGCGGAAATCGCGAAAGCCTATGTGGCGTCACCCCAAGGAACGCTCGTCATCAGCCCCGATAACGACAGCCGAAGGCAGTTAAACACAGCTATCCGAGACGAGATGCGGAAGCAGGGGAGCCTCGGCCCAGAGAGGTACGAAGTATCGATCCTGGTGGGAAGAGACCTCACGAGAGCCGACACCAAGCGGGCGAGTTCCTACCGGATCGGAGATGTGATTCAGTATCGGAAGGGGAACCAAGAGGTAGGCGTGAAGGCAAAGGAGTACGCGACGGTATTCGATCGCCACACGGATTTGAATCGGCTCACTGTCCAGACGCGTGACGGGCGAATCGTCACCTATGACCCCGCGCGCGCCTCGGGCGTGAACACGTTTGAGACACGAAAACAGGAGTTCTCAACGGGCGAGCGGATTCAATTCACCGCCAAGGATCAGAAGCTGGGCACGCATACCCGTGACACGGGAACCATTCGCGCGCTCGATGCCAACGGCAACGCGGAGGTCGTGCTGGATCGTAATGCCAAGGCGCTGAAGTTCAAGCTGGAGACGCACCGACACCTTGACCATGGCTATACGATGACCAGCCACAGCGCCCAATCACAGACGGTCGAACGGGTTTTGATCCATATCAACAGCTCCGATCCGCGCTTGCGGGGGCTGCTCAATGAAGTCTTCGCGTATGTGGCGGCCAGCCGTCCGGAGTATGATTTGCGCGTGTTTGCCGATAACGCATCGGACTTACTCCGGGTCTTGGGACGCGAGAACGAACAGCAAAAAGCGCACTCGCCCCAACAGATTGAGCAACTCCGGGACCGGCTCATGAAACTCACACCGAGTCAGCCGAAGCGGGAGATCGAGCACGAGTACAGCATCGCTATTTAGCGGCGGGACGCACAGATGAAGAACAAGACGGAGAAACCGACTTTCGAGAGGAAGGCTTGGGGAACCCCACATCACATGCACGATGGAAAAAATGATGCACACATCGCCGTTTTGCGTGATCTATCGGCGGGAAGTTCCCCGATATTGCTACATCTCTGACAGAATTCTCTCTAAACTGGTGTGAGAGGCAACGTGCGTACTTGGTTTTGCTTGTCCGTGATCTTAGGCATGATCATCAGCGTCACATGCCGAGCCGAATCTCCCTGTCCGCTCCTGAAACGCATAGGGTCATTTACTCGAGGAAGCGAGTCTTCACTGGCGGCGCTTGTACGCTTCGGAAGCGAGAACCACATTTCATTTGGGATCGAATCTCTTGCTAGTGATCCGCGACCACCCATTAACACAATTCCAACCGAAACGACTGCCCAAGCGGCAATCCTTAAGATCATAGGCGCGCCGCAGCATTACCCTCTGTCATGCGTGAATGACGTCGTTCTCATCCGTGACGATAGAGTGCCTACTCCTATGTGGTTGTCTCGGCGGATACCAACGTTCCGGACACCGCGAGTCAGCTTAAAATTAGCCAGTGCTGCCCTGGGTGATCAACTAGGCTCGTTGCTAAATCCTCGGCAGCAAGGCTATGCAGGGAGTATTCTTGACAGTATCCCACCAAATCTCGTGGGGCCATTCGAAATCAAGGCAGCCCCTGTGCGCTACATTCTGTGCCGACTTATCGCAGGCTCAAAAGGAGCAGTTTGGGTCGTTCCGCCGACAGGCGAGTCGTTCGCAGACTCTGCGACTGTGGACACGTTCTGGACCATAATTCTCTATCCAATCGGCAATTAAACGGTGAAACAGCGCTCACAGTAAAGTGCCCAACTTGTAGACCAGGAAAGTCAGGTTACCAGGAACCCCACTTTACAGCGACTGAACCGAATATCGGTAAACACTGCGCCGTTAGGCAAGATGAATCCAACTTGACTTATGCTCAACCTTTGCGCGAGCGCGTTGCGTTCAGTTTGGCTGGCGATCTGGGGATCGAATGTTACTGTGCTTGGTTTCTGATTTGGAATGGCGAGGATCATCGCCAGGATTCGCATATTTAAATTCCACCGGTCCCTGTCCGTAAAGCACAATGATTGTCGGTTCCGCGCCAGCGTAGGCAAAGTGATTCATGTGAGCTGGCATCAGAGCGAATCCTCCCGCAGGAAGCGTTTTGTTGCCCGTGGCGGGCTTGATCAGCATGTCGCCCATGCCGAATGTCAGTGCGCCGGATATCACAACGACATTTTCGTCGGTGGGGTGGGAATGCGCAGGAATTTGGTAATGGGCAGGAAACTTCAGGCGAACCGTATAGGATGTTGCTGCCATCGGATTGCCGGCGAGAACGGCAATCTCAGCGCCGACTGGCAGCATGGCTGGAGCAGGTCCCCACTGCGCTTCTGAGGGCCCTTGCATAACGTGATGGTCGCTTTGGGCGCTGAGGCGCCTTACTGATCCAGGAATTAAGACGACACCTGCGACAAGAATGGGAACAATGGATTTCATGTAGTCTCCTCTTTCGGAACGCTTCAACGTGCGACCGACATACTGAGAAGTTATCCGTTCCAGGAGGAATGAACATCCATCGTAAGGGCCATTTTAGGCAGAGTGGCAAATTGGCCTGAACGGGCAAGAGTCCCCTACCCCAGCAGTCCTCGACGTACGGCCTGCGCAACTGCGGCAGCGCGGGTCGAAACACTCAGCTTATTCAAAATATTCCCAAGATGTCGGTGAATCGTATGCTCACTGACAAATAGCCGGCCAGCGATCATCTGATTACTAAGACCGTCGGCTACCAAGCGCAGGACCTCGATCTCACGCCTGGTCAACGGAGATTGAGAATAGTCCTGCAGGGTCTGTTCCGTAGCATTTTTGGCTATGTCCATCAACGAGACCAGAACTGTATGGGCCCGTGCAAGTTCCAGTTCTGCTTGTAGCTTCGACAAAGTATCGATTGCGCGCTGCGCTTCCTCGCCCGCAGCCTTGCTGCGCCCCAGTTCGGCGAGAGCTCGTGCCAGTTGTACACGCGAACGTGCCACCTCAAAAGGCGCGTTGCTTTGCAGGAAGAGGTCCACTGCATCTTCGAACTGTCTGCGCGCCTCGTCAGGTTCGCCGTCTCCAAAGGCAACATATCCGGCGGCAAAGCTCACCGCTGCCCGCAATGGCACCGTGGCCACAATGGCGCAAATGTTCGAAAGCTCCGCTAGCGCCGTCTTAGCGCCATTGGTATCCCCGAGACTAGTCAGCGCGCGCACCAGTAGATCTAAGCCAGAGACGCGGTCCGTACGGTTAGTCATTGGCACTTGGCGCAGGTATCGGAGTGCCTGATCGGCCGCAGCTTGCGGATCACCACGATCGAACGCAAGTTCAGCGCTAACCAAGGCGGCGAACCCGTGTGGCGGGACCTTCTCTAACAGTTGGACGGCCTCGACTAAGCGGCCTTGACGACGTCGCAGTTCGGCGAGGCGGACCAGGGCCTCCGCCATCATGGCCGGGCGGCTCGCCGCAAGTTCAACACCGGCCGAGAGCAGCTCCTGTTCCGCCTCGGACCAGGAGCCGCGCCATAGACAAACGCCAGCATATTGAGTACGGCAAACGGCAAATAGCGGACGTAAGCCCCATCTGGCGCAAGACTCCCGGAGGCGAGTACACCATTGAACGGCACGGTCGAAATCGCGCACACGATCACACGCCGCGATCATGTAACAGGATGACAAACCAATGGCGATCCTGTCCGTTAGTTCGCCGGAAATGATAGCTGCATTGACTTCGTCGAGGTGACGCATACCGGCGGTGACCGCTCCGGATACAACAAGGGCGAGCCCTTGTACGGCGCGACCAAGCATCTCCAGGTTCGTGTCGCGCACTTCCAGGGCGATGCGGACACCCTCGTCGGCGAGCGCAAGGGCCTGCTCCGGATTACCATCCTCCAGCAGAGCAAGCGAGCCTTCCCGCAACTCCAGCCAGGCACGTTCCGGGCAATCCGGCTCCCGATTGAGGAGCCGTCGAGCGCGTTGCAAGTATCCATTGGCTACTGCAGTCTCGCCGCGAAACGCCCAGTAATCCCAAGCTAACCAGATAGCCATCCGAGCGGAAGCACGGCGTTCGTCTCTAGCCAGGTACAGACGATAAGCACGCTCGCGGCTGTCGAAAACCAGGTCGGTGAGATCAAGCCACCAGGCTGCGGTGCCAAGGCCCTCCAACGCTTCCGGCAATTCGGCGGTGCGCAATTCGGTTTCGAACGCTTCGCGTGCTTCGGTCCAGGCACCTCGTGCCAGTGCTTGATCGCCGGCCGACCAGTCTGGCGAGTTTACCAGCAACATGACAACCTATCTAAGTCCATACAGCAGGAGCACCATTCGGTCATAACGGGGTTTTCTTAGGCCGGCATTTCCTTGCTGAAATGCAAGCCAAGTTAGAAATGTAGCAAGCTGCTCTCGGGTTTCGCTTCGGACGGACGGGTCATTTGTCGGCGTGCGAGCCGGCCCATACGGGCCATGAGCGATATAGGAAAAGACAAGGTTCGACCGGGAAAAAGGTCCCAAGAAAGCCGACCGTTGGTTGATAGATCGTGCCTAGTCGCCAAGGGTTTACGAATCCAGACCAGCCCACTCCGCAAGTTGGGAATGAAATACGCCGTTTCAGGTAAGAGCCTCACTGGCATCCAACCGGTGACGAAGCGCCAAGGGCGGTCCGCCTGGTCAGTGATGAAATGACGGTGATGGATCCTGTGCTTCCTGGCTCGCGCTCCTGCGAGGAAGAGCCGAAGTCACCGGTTGGAGGGGACGCGACGGGGAATCGCCGCCAGAGTTTTGCCTAACCGCGTCAGTTCCCAGCTATCGAGCCGGTCGGCCTGCGAGTTGGGCCGCCGCTGAATCCACCCTTGCTGCTCCAACGCGCTGGCCGCTGCCGTCGTGAGGCGCCGGGAACATCCACGCTTCTCGTCATAGACAGTGCGGTGTCGGGGATCCTCGGCAATCTCCCAGATCAGGTCACCGTGCTGGAGCAGCCGGAGCAGGCGCCGTTGCTGCGGTGTCGGAGTCGGCGCCTGCTGGTTCGCCATCGGGATGCGGAGCGCAGGCGGTGTGGTGTGAGGCTTCTCGCCAAAAGCCATTCTCTTATCTTCTCCCGAACGTCGGAAGTTGGCAAACCAGCTGAAACGGTGGGTGGTCGAGAAGGCCATTCACGACCGCATGCCACCTTTCTCTGAACCCCACTTCATAGCGGCTGAGCAGAATATCGGTAAATGATACGTTGTTAGGCACGATTCATTTCATCTCCGATGTCTCTTCAGTGTGGAAATCCGGCTGATTGCCGCACGCGCTCGGCCTGCAGCAAATGACGGCTCTCATGCTTGGCAACGATTTCCAGCCCAGTGCCGACCGTGAAGCGTAAAAGCGGAACGAAGGGGTTCCTGAATCGGATACCGTTCACATCCAAGAGGCTTGCTCGTCGCACCAAGTCCGCCACCTCTTGATTGCTGCGGAGAAACGCTGAAACAACTTTCGGATCGACATGGCTTGAGGGTGCGATCTTCTTCGGTGCCTTGGCCCGTGTGCCGCCGGGATGGGGAGCAACAAAGTTACGGATAAACCAACGGCTGGGCCAACCCAACCTGATTTTTTCCACCTTTGTTGGGGGGTGCCCATCCAGAGCGACAGAGATAGCCGGCAAATAAACTTTGTTGGTGAGATATAGGTGCTCAACGCATTGGGCTATGCTCCATGCACCAGGCAGGGGCTGCCAGTTCAGCTGTGCGGCTGAGAGCCCATGGGCTACGGCCTCAGCCCGGCGATCCGCAGACTCCAAATCCACAATAAGACACTGGGACCATTCGGGCCATCCAGAACCTCCCATCGAAGACACTTTTCAGGATATCCCGCCGAGAATTCTCGCGGAAAGCCGCAAACAGTTTAAGAATCCAGAACAGCCTGTTTCCCAGGTTAAGAATGAGATACGCGCCTCACGGTAAAGTGAACGGCGGCCTGTCATTTTACTCTGAACCCCATTTCACAGCGACAACCCAATTTCAGTTTCCGGGTTGCCCGTCATCTAGGAAGAACCGGCCGGGACCACGGGCTTGCACGGGATCAAGATCGCCCGAAGGATGGATGCAGAAGATTCGAAGTTTTTTTTGGAGTGGGGATAAGCCTACCGCCAGACTGTATATAGTTAAGAAGGGCGGTTGCCGCGTTCAGGCAAAGCGGGCGTGAGCGAAATGACACGAGAATTCAGTGCGATCTTCCGGTGCTTGTTCTGGGTATCGCTTGTGGTTTCCGTGTCGGTTGTTCATGGCCAGAGCATCAAGACGGGCCCGACCGTGGGCGAACGCGTACCCGACTTCTCGGCTCAGGACCAAGCCAGCCACGAGCAAACACTCAAGTCCATTATGGGACGCCAGGGGGTTATGCTGGTCTTCTTCCGTTCGGCTGACTGGTGACCGTTCTGTAAAACGCAGCTGGTCGAGCTGGAACGGAATTTGGATGCTATTCGGAAGCAGGGTCTCGGCCTAGCTGCCGTCAGTTACGACTCCGTGGCGGTCTTAAAAAGCTTCGCGGACCGGCAGCATATCACTTATTCTCTGCTCTCCGATTCCGAGTCAAAGATCATCCAGTCCTTCGGCATTCTGAATGAAACGGTAACGCCGGGCACAACAACCTACGGCATCCCATATCCCGGCACATACATTCTTGATTCTCAGGGGAAGGTTGTCTCCAAGCACTTTGAAGACGACTACCGTGAGCGGACCTCCGCTACAGACATTTTGGTTCGGGAATTCGGAAAATCGCTGGATGGGGCGGGTGGTGTTGCGGAGGGTAAGCAGCTCCGTCTGATCACAGCGGCAAGCACGCAGGTGGCGCGGCCCGGCCAGCGGATTGTTCTTAGCCTCAAGATCGAGCTGAAACCCGGAATGCATGTCTACGCTCCCGGAGTGCAGGGCTACATTCCGATCAGTTGGAAGCTGGCGGACGGAGCTTCCGCCAAGCAGCACGCGTTCTCATATCCAGCCTCACAGATAATGCACTTAAAGGCGATTAACGAGACAGTGCCCGTGTATCGAGGCCTGGTCCAGATGACGCGAGAGATCACATTCGGACCGGAAGCCGCATTGAAGCCGCTGGTTGGTTCTAATAGTGAACTGATTGTAAAAGGATCGTTCCGTTACCAGGCCTGCGATGAGCGTACGTGTTATCTTCCAGAAACCGTCCCGCTCGAGTGGCATTTTCCGTTCCAAGGTCTTGACCGGGAGCGAGTTCCGGCGGACTTGCAGCGTAAGCGACCGTAAACCGTGTTGCATTTGGCGAGGAGGCACTATGTCAGAAGTAGTCTATCGATCTGAAGTTCGAATCGAACGTGTAAAAGGGCCGATTCGCAAAGCCTATCTTCCGGCCGAGTCAGGACCGGTTATATTCGGCGTTCACGGTGCCGTCGCGGAGCACTACAAGGTTTCCCCGGCCATCGCGGAGCCGCACGCCACAACTCTGGATTACATTGTTGCGGCCGCCGCCGGTTGACTCACCGGAACCTTTGGAGGCGCGCTGGAGGCGCGTCAAATTGATGCATCGAACGACCGGTTAGCTTCTGAAGCGGTAGGTGAGGTGGAACTCGAGGAAAATGTACTGATTATTCGGCGGATTCATGTCCAATTGAAATTGAAAGCGGAAGAAACGTATTGGGACACGGCCCGTCGTGTTCACGGCTTTTTTGCCGATAAATGCCCGGTCTACCGTACCCTGCGACCCGCCATCGCAATCACTACCGAATTGATCCTTGAAGCACCCTCGCACTGACGCGGCCTCGCTGTCACCCCCGGATTCCTCGGTGATTTGGATTGAGTCCGGGTCATCGGCCACACTTCCATAACCGGATTGTGTACGTGTGGCCCGTCATCCAGGAGCGATCCGGAAATCATCGATAAACTTGTCCGACCTCTCATAGCTGGCGGACGAGCCCCCCTTGTTTCTCTTGTATGTCGAACCTTCATCCTACGTCCCGGCGCGTCGCGCGAGGATCTTGACCTCATGGGCATATCGAGCCCAGATGGCCGAAAAGTTCAACCCGCCAAAGGCTAAGAGCACCGAACATCCACGCCGTTTGGTTTCCCCGATTTCAAATCTGATGCGATATAGTAACTGGCGGTATTTCCATGGGCACAACTTCACAACCGCAGCCTTCTCTGAGTCCTGAGCGCATTTTTTCATCTCTGAACGCTTACCAGCTCACGTCCGGGCTGATCGGCGCCATCGATCTCGACCTATTCACTGCGATCGACGAAGGCAAGCAGACCGCCCCAGCCATCGCAGAGCGCTGCCATGCCTCCGAGCGGGGTTGCCGCATTTTGTGTGACTTTCTCACCGTTCACGGTTTTCTCACCAAGAACGGCGGACAGTGGGAGCTGACTCCGGATTCGGCGGCCTTCCTGAGCCGCAAATCGCCTATGTACATGGGAACGAGCGCGAAATTCCTGAACTCTCCCGAATCCATGTCGAATTTCGCCGACATGGCGGGTCTTGTGCGCAAGGGCGGAACGCTGTGGGGGGACGAAGGCTCGGTATCCGCGAACAATCCAATCTGGGTGGAATTCGCCAGGAGCATGCCGCCCATTATTGGCGGAGCGGCTCAGGAAATTGCGGAGATCGCTGATGGCGATGGACAGCCGTGGCGAGTGCTGGACATGGCGGCGGGCCACGGTCTGTTCGGCGTCGCGATTGCGAGCCGAAATCCCCAGGCATCCATTACAGCGTTGGACTGGGCGGCGGTTCTGGAGGTGGCCAAAGAGAATGCAGCGCGTGCGGGCGTTCAGGACCGGGTTCATATGGTGGCGGGAAGCGCTTTTGAAACTGATCTGGGTAGCGGATACGACATCGTGCTGTTGACGAACTTCCTGCACCATTTCGATCGGTCCACGAATGTGGGGCTGTTAAAGAAGGTGCATGCGGCGCTGAAACCGGGTGGCCGCGCAATGACGTTGGAGTTTGTTCCGAACCCGGACCGTATCTCACCTCCGGTGCATGCCACGTTTTCGATGATGATGCTGGGGCATACACGGGCCGGGGATGCGTACACATTGGCCGAGCACGAGTCGATGTTTGCCGAGGCGGGATTCGCATCGACGACCATGCAGGAGTTGCAACAGTCGCCGGAGCGGTTGTTGATCAGCCGGCGGTAGTTCGTTGTATGGGGGAAAGGTCGAGACCGGGAACAATCCGCAAGGTGCAGCTAGTTGGGCACGATGAAATCTGTCCCACTTCCATGAGGTCCATCATCTCGAAAGGGGCAAACGGCCCGCTGACCGACGGACGGTGATAGTCCAACTCGATAGTTTTGATTGCTCATTTACGGGGAGACCAACCACGTATGAGATCATTGCGGCATCTTTGCTGCTCTCACGGTTCGTCTGGGTCGTTCTGATTCTGCAACGGCGAACCACTCTGATGTGATGGTGGAGAAGATCTCTTTTGGCCGCGACGACTGCGCGCCTCATCCGTCGTGACCAAGCAGCGACTTCTTTCAGCTACTACGTTGCGGAACTGTCTGGTCGGAAGCGGCATGGATGCTGTTGAACATTGAACCCGGATGACCCGCAAAAAACGCCGATGCGCTAACCGGATCTTCAGCTCCCGGATTGTTTGAATGAATAAGTCGCAGGAGGAGCGCTTGGTGTACAAAAGACTGAACTCAGCAGAAGTGCTGATTCAGAGAGCAACCAAGGAGGCTCCTCAAGAAGAGTATGTATTACATCGGTTTAGACGTTCACAAGAAAACGATTAGCTACTGCATCAAGGACGCAAGCGGGCGCGTGCACGGAGAAGGAAAAATTGAGTCCTCACGCAGTGCGTTGGATCACTGGATGAAAACCCTGCCGCAGCCTTGGACCGCTGCGATGGAAGCGACGATCTTTACGGGTTGGATCTACGATCATTTGCTTCCCCATGCCAGCGCAGTGAAGGTGGCGCATCCGCTGATGCTGCGTGCCATTGCTGCTGCCAAAAAGAAGAATGATGCCATCGATGCCGGCAAAATCGCCGACTGTCTGCGCTGTGACTTTCTGCCGGAGTGTTATATGGTTTCCACCGAGATCCGGGAAAGGCGCCGGACCCTTCGTTATCGCCATCTATTGGTGCGCCAAATGGTGCCACTCAAAAACCGGATTGCGGGCCTGCTGATGGAAACGGGCGTGAGTTACAACAAACAGAAGCTCCACAAGGTTGGTTACTTCCGTGAACTGCTCGCGACCAACCCGGAGGTCCCGGAAGGGCTACGGCCCCTGTTGCGGCTAAGCCGCGAGATGGTGGTGCGGCTTCAGAAGACCGACTATGCCTTGGTGAGCTCTCTGGCCCGTGATCCGTTGCTGGCAGAGCGAGTGAAGCGACTCCGGACCGTTCCGGGCGTGGGTCCCATCACGGCGCTGACGTGGGCGCTAGAGATCGGAGAGGTGGCACGCTTTCGATCGAGCAAGCAGGCGATCAGCTACTGCGGACTGTGCGGTGACGAGAAGAGTTCCGCCGACAGTGTGAAGCGGACACCGCTTTCCAAGCAGCGCAACAAACACATCCAAAGTGTGCTGGTAGAAGCCGCGAAGCTGGCACCCCGGCAACACCCGGAGTTGGCGCTTGTTTATGAAAAGGAAAAGCAGAAGGGGAACGCCAATCGGGCGACTCTGGCGGTAGCCCGAAAGCTGGTGGCTTATCTGCTGGCGGTGGACCGTAGAGAACAGGGGTTCGTGCTGGCTCCAGAGAACCAGCAAAGCACGGCGGCCTGAAGCGCCGCTGGTGAGCGAACCATAAACAGGATTCCACAGCGCGCAGACTGCCAGGTCTTGCTGGTTGCCGACTGAGCAAAGGAGAGAAATCTCCGGAGGCTCCCTTCGGATTGTTTCGAGACTGGCAGAGAACACACACTCAATCTTCTGTGAAGGCTTTTCAGCCGGAGACAGCCAATGGATGTCCGGTTCTGCGAACAGCAGGAACCACTGCCGAGAGGCACTCAAGCGAGCTGAGAATTCTGCACTCGTCGTCTTACGCGCTCCTCCGGGCGCGTCGGGGAGGATATTTTTTTCCTTGACAAAGACTTATCATGGATGTCAGCAACCCGGAAACAGACGCTTCTGTCAATCACGGTCGTCACCGGTAAGCAGGAATGGGTAGCGCGTGACAATGGAGTATGCGGGTGCAGTGTTACTCCGGGGCCCAGGCCGACGAGCGTCCGGTCCGTTTTCAACTCGATGACCGCGACTACCTGGTCGAGGAGCTTCTAGACCAGTGGTACGGGCCCGAGGACACCTACTTCAAAGTGCGCGCCGACGATGGGAACCTTTATATCCTTCGTCACCACCCGACGGCGGACACATGGTCGCTGGCATCCTTCCGTCGGGGGTAGATACGGGCGTAATGGTCCTGCCACCGGTTTGCTCCTAATCGAGAACTCCAACAGTCACTCTCGTCCCAAAGACGAGGTAGACCTGTTCTTTTCTGCGGAAATGGAAAGAGCGGAGCAGTTTCCAGTTTGCCCGTCATCCGCCCACATGGGCGCGGGTATTCATGGCCTTGTCGAGGCCAAGACCCAAAACGTGTAGCGCATCCTGCTATGAGGCAGAGAAGCAGGGTGTCGCTCAGCCGGAATTGAGGTTGCAATCAGGAAACGCTTGCCTACCGCATAGGTGAGCCGGACCGCCGTACATCGATGTTGTTTCCGATTCTAATCGTCATCAAATCTTGTCCCATTTCGAGCGGACCAAGATACGTCTCGCGCGTAAGCTTTAGAACGTCTGCATCGTTTGGCTCAGTGAAAGCCGGGTCGGTGGTTATCAGAACAATGTGAGAGTACACTGCGAGCCGCGGCTTCACGCGTGCAAAGATGGTTCCTGCCTGCTCGGGTGTCGTGTGGAGGCCAATGATGATGCGGGCGGCTTGCGACTTCTGGAGCAACTCTGGTCTGGCCCAAGCCACTTCATGGATCAGAAGGTCAACATTCTTTGAAAAACGGACAAGATTTTCACTGGGGCGAGTATCGCCGGAAACAACGACAGAGCGTCCTCGATAGTCAATGCGATACCCAAAAGCGGGTTTTGCAGTCGCATGGTCAACTTCGAATGCGGTGACCTTGATGCCGTCCCTTTCATAAACAAGACCCTGCACAATGTCTTGAGCCACAATGGCTATACCTTGCTCAGGAATTCCGTCGGCCATTCGGAACCGGATGTCGGTTGCGAAGGCTTTCTGCAGATTTGCCATCATCTCCTTCGTTCCAATCGGTCCCCAAATCTGAAATGCTTGTGTGCGATGACCAAACGGCGGCGGCAGCCAACCGGTCAGCCAAAGGTCAGGGATTCCCACAATGTGATCCGAGTGGAGATGGGTCAGGAACACCGCCGTCACAGCGCCCAGCGGAATACGAAGTTGCCACAATCGCAACGACGCACCGCGACCGCAGTCAATCAATAACTTCTCTGGGCCTGCTTCGACCAAAATGCTTGGGCCGAATCGCTCCAGCACCGGGATCGGGCTGCCTGTACCGAGCAGGGTTACTTTCAGCTCTTGGCCGCCAATGTTCAAGGACATGAGCAGGAGCAGCAAAGCCCGTTTAAATCTGGGTGCGAACGCTGAACACAATTTTTAGCACCCTTCTAGCCTTTCACCCAAGCGTCGGTCTTAGCTTACATGAATTGAAAAACCCTGTGCCATTTGATACCCCAACCCATCACGAGTCCGCTCCCGGTCCGACTCATCTGACTCATGCGCCGCCACTGCGCAACCGGCTATTCACCATGCAGACTCGGTCCCGCTAGCGCGTCTCACTTAAACGGTCAGCCCGGCATTGCATTCCGGTCATCGCCGTTTCACGGACCCGCGCCAACCACTCGCGCGATGCTAGACTATCTCCACTAATGCGGAAACCCTTCGATCCTGATTACGCAACCGCGCTCGATGCAGCCGAGGCAATTCGGACAGGAGTTGTTTCATCGGTTGAGCTCACCGAGCACACGTTCCGCCGCATCGACGCGCATCAACCGGCGTTGAATTCCTACGTCTACCAGTTGCGCGATGAAGCCCTCGCGGCGGCGGCAAAGGCCGACAACGCCATTGCAAATGGGGTGAGGGTCGGCGCTCTACATGGTGTTCCTTCGAATGTGAAGGAAAGCTTCGGGGTACAAGGGCGCCCCTGCACGTGGGGAATGCCGCAGCTTGCAGGCGCGAGCGCCCCGCACAACGCAACCGCAGTCCAAAGGCTGCTCGACAGCGGAGCAATCCTCCTAGGAGCAACAAACGTGCCGTGCACGCTCATGGACGGGCAATCGTTCAACGACATCTATGGCCGATCAAACAATCCCTGGGACGTGGAACGAACGCCAGGCGGATCCTCCGGCGGAAGCGCCGCATCGCTGGCTGCGGGCATGACGTTCTTCAGCGTCGGGTCGGACATCGGTGGGAGCATCCGTGCCCCAGCGTCTTTCTGCGGCGTGTATGGGCACAAACCTACTGTTGACATTATTCCGCTGACTGGCCACGCTCCGGGTGGTGAGTTCATGCCGCCCGGCTTCTCGACACTCATGGCCGTAGCCGGACCGATGGCTCGGTCTGCTGAGGACCTCGACATGGGGCTCGCCATTCTTGCAGGCCCCGAACCTCCAGACGCCAAGGCAGTTCGACTCGCACTCCCTCCCGCGCGTCGAACGCATCTACGAGAGTGTCGCGTAGGATTTGTGTTGGAGGACTCGGCGGTTCCCGTCTGTCCGGAGACTCGGGAGGTTCTCGAAGCTGCTGTTCGGACAATCGAACGCACGGGCGCAAAAATCAAGAAGGGCTGGCCGAAAGGCTTCGACTTCCGGGAATTGCTGGACTGCTATTACTTCCACCTCGGCGCGTTCGATTTCAGCATGACGCCACCCCCGGCCAGAGAGATAGCTCGGCAAAATCTCGATACAAAACCTGCAGCATTCAAACGCGGCGCGTTGAGCACTTTTGCCGACTGGCAAGCAGAAAACATCAGGCGGCTTGCAAACCGGGCCATGTGGGAGAACTATTTCCGGGATATCGATGTGTTCCTGTCGCCCACCACGTTTACAACTGCCACCCGGCACGACCCCACTCCGGCCGACCTCCGGATAGTCGAGTTCGCCGACGGCACCGCACACCCATTCTGGAATATGGTGACTTATATCTGCCCGGCAACGCTCACCGGATGCCCTGCGACCACCGCTCCGGTGGGTTTGACCCGCACGGGTCTGCCTGTGGGAATTCAGATCACCGGACCGTTCTATGAGGACGCCACGCCAATCCGTTTCGCGGCGATGCTCGCGCGCGAAGTGGGCGGCTTTCAACCGCCGCCCGGTTACCAAAGAGTTACGTCCGCCTGATCCGCCCGAAAATTCCGCTTACCATCTGCCGCCGATTTGAGCCAGGCGCTCACGGACCATCCGCACATGGGTGACTCCGTTCCGGGGCCACGCAATACCCCAACGCATCACTAACATGCGTCCGTTTCCGGTCGACTTATCCAGCTGATGCGTCGTGTGTTTCCGGCAGAGATGCATGACAGGGCATAGCCCTTCCTGTTAACTTCGGCTCAGGCCTCCGAGAGGCCGCACTGATGAGTGAAAAGATGACCAGCATGCCGGAAGAGCT
>JAABUZ0100006498.1_pt1 | contig 14589 bp, 14 predicted proteins | sample 5562091 | NCBI WGS metagenome assembly JAABUZ01 (sample SAMN12813069, study PRJNA571459) | rock metagenome | isolation source: Antarctica rocks | place: Antarctica: Victoria Land, Linnaeus Terrace sud | collected 2015-12-21 | reverse complement strand
CTGGGTGAGCGCCCTGAAGAGTTCGGGCTGTTCCCAGGGCAGGTAGTGACCTGCCGCGTCGACGACGCAGTACGTGCCCCTGGGGTAGGCCTGCAGGGCGTGGAACTGGTCGGCGTAGCCGACGACCCTGTCGTTGCGCCCCGCGACGATCGTCACGGGGCCGTCGAACAGCAGCTCGTCGTCCTGGTCGGCGAGGGCGTAGCCGGGGCCGGCGGTGAGGGCGTCCTGGTATGCCTCGTCACCCGGGCCGCCGGCGGCCAGGGCCTGCAGCACCACCCCAACGACTGCTCGGGTGCGGCGCCCGAGGGCGCGATCCAGGTGACCGTGCAAATCGGCGGGGGCGGTGTCCAGCCAGCCCTGTTCAGCGGCAGGCGGCTCTTGGTCCGGCAGCTCGCGCTCGTGCGCACCGACCCTGACACCTGGGCAGACCAGCAGCAGGCCCTCGACCAGATCGGGGCGCTGGCGGGCGACGCCCGCGGCGAGGTAGGCGCCGTAGGACGCGCCGGCCAGCAACGCCGGGCGCTGCAGGTGGCGCTGCAGCCAGTCGCACACGGTGTCCAGGATCGTCTGCGAGTCGGCTGCCCCCTGGCCCGGTGCGTCGCCGTGACCAGGGAGGTCCAGGTACACCTCGCGCGAGCCAGCGCCGGCCAGCGCCGGGCCGAACGCCAGCGCGGTGCCGGCACGCGACATACCAAGCATCGGCAAGCACACCACCGGCATCCCGTTGCCGCCGGTGTCGTCGACGACCACACCCATTCCCGGGACTGTAGAGGTCCGTGCCCGGCTGATCGTGCCGTCGGGTCGCGGGCGACCGACGGCCGGCATGCTGGGCGGGTGAGCCTCCATGTGCGACCGGCGGAGCCCCCGGGACCTCGGCGAACTCGTGCAGCTGCGTCTGGAAAACGGTCGCGTTCACGCCGTTTTGGACCCGTCGGTGTACTGGGTGGCCGGACTTCAAGGCGGTGCGCGAGCACTTCGAAGCGCGGCTGTTGGCTGACGCCGACGACCAGGCGCTGCTCGTCAGCGTCGTCGATGCCCAGTACTCGGGCTCGTCGAGGTCTCGCTGGACCCGGGCGCTGGCTCCGAACCGGACCTACAGCGGGGGCGCTGGCTCCGGGTCGGTCGGCGTCGGGATCGGTGGCAGCGGCCTCGGCTCGACGGGAGTGATCGGGTCCGGCGGCAGCGGGTCGGGCAGCGGGAAGGGCGTCGGCAACGTCATCCGGACCGTCGCAGCCGTGAGGCCGTCAACCACGATGCTCCCGTTCTCCATCCTTATCATGCGGTCGACTGTGACACGCCGGTCCGGCGAAAGCGTCTCTCGGTTGCCGATCGTCCAAGGGAAGTTGTCCCGCTGGTCCATCTCGGGCGCACGACCGCCCAGTCGTCGCTGGCATCAACTGAGCGGCGGCTGCAGCACGCAGAGCTCGTTGCCGTCCGGGTCGGCCAGGATGTGCCACCGCCAGCCGTGCTCCATCACCGGCTCGGGCGTCAGCATCACACCGCCAGCCGCCTGTACCAGCGTGACCTCGACGTCGAGGTCGGCAGTGCGCAGGTCAAGGTGCACCCGGTTCTTCTCGGACTTGCGGTCGCCGGTGCGCTGCAGCAGCAACTCCACCCCACGACCGTCCGGCGGGACCAGGCCCAGGTAGGGCCCGCCCCCGTACCCCTCGCGGCGGTAGCCCAGGACTGTGGTCCAGAAGGCGGCAGCACGCTCCAGATCGGCGCAGTCGAGGACCACGACCAGCTCGCCCTGCGGGTAGCGCTGCACGCCCCAAGCCTCGCACCCGAGGTTCCAGGCGCTCACTCCGGGCTCCGGCTGCCAACGGGAGGCGGCCGCCGCAACAGCCCTGACGGGACAACGCGGGATCACCGTCGACCGCCGATGGGGACCGGCCGGCAGCCGTGCCGACGGGCTCAGCCGCGCACCGTCTCAACATCGAACTCGCGCAGCAGTGCGATCAGGTGCGCAGAGGAAGTGCGGGCGAGATGCCCGCCGGTAAAGCGCTCGTCGTCGGTCACCTCCGCGAGCCAAATCAGGGGCGGCCCCGACGACGGCAGCAAGCCCGTGTCGCCGAGGTCGACCTCCGCAAGTACCAGCCCCGTGAGTGGACCAGCGAACACGTCGACCGCCACAGTCAGCCCTTGCAAAGGCTTGAGCGTCCGGGTCTTAATGAGCGCGTCTCCCGGCAGGGCCGCCAGGGCGGAGGACTCGACCTCGTCGAGGTACATCGTCGTGTGCTCGACGGTGGACGGGTGGTCCTGGTCTGGGCGGACCTTCTGCCCGAGCTTGCGTACCGGGACAAGGCCCTCCTCACGCACGGTCCGCAGGCGAAGTCGGGTGCCGCGCAGGTAGCGGTCCTCGATCTCGAGCATGCGCGTGCTCGGCACTTCGAGCTGATCACCGGCCTGCGCCGACGAAAGCAAGAAACGCCGTTCACGCTCGAGGTGGGCGTACCAAGACCGAGAGCTCACACCCCATGGTCCCGCCCCGTGGCTTGTTCGATCGCCGACCCTCTTGAATCGCAGCGAGAGGTGCTGGCGGGGTTCGGTTTAGAAAGGGGGTGTAGGCCAGGATGGGGAGACACGCGAAGGCCTAGCGGCCGCGGGCTCCTCGGTCAGTTGCGTCCCGGCTCGGCCAGGGGTACAAGGTGGGCTTCTCCGAGTCGAGTCATGGCGGCAAGCGGCCTGGTCGCGGCGCCGACGGCGCGGGCCATGCCAGGTCGCCCCTGACGACGAAGAAGTTCCGGGCCGATCGCTGCCATGACCGCTGTCACGCCCGGCAGCGGCCGGCCGAACAAGGTCAGTTCGGTGATCAGCCCGTCTCGGTCGAAGCGCAGCAGCTGGGCTTCTTCGAACTGCTCCGTCCCGCAGCGACCGCGGTAGAACAGCGCTCGGGTGACATCGTCGCCGACCTCGGTGTGATAGCGGATGTCGCTGATCACCTCAAACGCCGCGGCGAGCATGTCCTGGACCTGCAGCGGGCCGCAGAAGCGGAACTGAGCTGTCAACGGCGACACCACCTCGATCGTCGCGGCAAGACAACGCCCGGCTGCTGCCACGTCACCCTGCTCGCCCGCCGCCCGCCAGGCTGCGGCGGTCCGCGCCGCCTCGCTGGTGCTTCCGCTTTCGGCGGGGTCCATCTCCATGCGTCTGCTCCCTCGTGGGTCACAGCCAGCGTTGCATGCGCCTCATCTGGCCCGCGGAATTGTCGGCAGCACTGAGTGCCCGATGAGCGTTCGCCTGCAGTCCCGCAAGACGCCCTTCGTCTAGCGGGACTCTGTCCGGGCACCATAATTGGGGTCATGCCGATCGACCAGTTGACTCGTCTGGGCAGTGTGCGGGAGATCGTGCGGTGGGGAGCGCCTGTCCTGCACCACCCGGCCCGTCCCGTCACCAACTTCAGCGACGACCTCCAGTACCTACTCGGCGACATGTTCGCGACCAATGCCGCGGCCCACGGTGCGGGATTGGCCGCTCCCCAGATTGGATTCGGCCTGGCCGCGTTCGTCTACGACTGCCTAGACGCCGAGCTGCGGCGGCGCATCGGGGTGGTGTGCAACCCTGTCGTCGAGCTGGCTCGAGGCCGCGACCGCCACCTCGAGAGCTGGGACGAGGGCTGCCTGTCTCTGCCCGGGGGCTTCGCCGAGTTCGCGCGGCCGGATGTCGCAGTTTGTCGCGGGCAGGACCAGTACGGCCACGACATCGAGCTGGCCGGCACTGGGCAGCTGGCCCGCTGCTTTCAACACGAGACCGACCACCTCGACGGCATCGTCTTCGGCGACCGACTCTCCAGCCGACGTCGTCGGAGCCTCTACGAAAGTCACCGTCAGGTCGCCGACCAATACCCCGTCGACTGGCCCGTCACCCCTGCCAGCCGTGCCTGAACCCGCAGGAACGGCCGGCGGAAATCCCCTGCGACCCTCGTCCCAGTTGACAATCCTCGGTCGGTCTCAGAGGACGCCGTAGCCGCCCCCGTCGGCAGAAGCCGCGGCGGCCGGCCTCGTTTGCCGCTTGGTGTTCGGCTACCGGACGGGCGAGCAGAATGTCGGCGGCACCACAAGCGCTTCCGAGTCCCGTCCAGTGGCACGCACGGGTGAAGAGATGCGCGGCATGCTGCACGTGTCGAAGGAGGGACCTTGCGCGTCGCGATCATCGGAGCGGGGCTGGGCGGCCTGATCCTGGCCCGGGTGCTGCACCTGCACGGCATCGACGCCGTTGTGTACGAGAAGGACGCGGCCGGCGACACGCGCACCCAGGGCGGCACGCTGGACCTGCACGCGCCCAGCGGGCAGCGGGCGCTACGCGAGGCCGGCCTGCTTGGGCGCTTCCACGCTGTCGCGCGCCCCGAGGGGCAGGACCTGCACCTGCTTGAGCCGGACGGCACCCTGCTGCTGGAGCAGCTCACACCGGAGGACGCGCCAGCCGAGCGGCCCGAGGTGGACCGGAGCGACCTGCGCCGGCTGCTGCTGGATGCCCTGCCAGCGGACGCGGTGCGCTGGGGGCACGCCTACGAAGGCCTGGACGACGGGCTGGTGCGCTTCAGCGCCGGCAGGAGCGCGCACTGCGACCTGCTGGTCGGGGCGGACGGCGCGAGCTCACAGGTCCGGTCGTTGCTGACCGGCGCGCAGCCACAACGAACCGGTCAGCACACCGTCGAGCTCGGCATCCCCGACATCGACCGCAGGCACCCCGTGCTCGCCGCGGTCGTGGGACGCGGCAACTACTGGGTGATCGGGGATCGGCAGTCACTGGCGGCGCAGCGCTGCAGCGACGGCCGCGTGCGCGTCTACCTCAACTTTTACCTCGATCCCCGCGTCGAGGACTGGTTCGCGGGCGTCGGCATCGCGCTCGACAAGCCGGCCGTGGCCCGGCAGCGCTTGCTCGAGCTGTTCGCGGGGTGGCGTGCTTGCGTCCCGGAGCTGATCGCCGCGTGCGACGACGTGGTACGCCCGTGGGTCATCTCGACTCTGCCTGTCGGGCTGACCTGGCCGTCGCGGCCGGACGTCACGCTGCTCGGCGACGCAGCGCACCTGATGCCGCCCGTGGGGCAGGGCGCTAATGCGGCGCTGCTCGACGGGGCCCAGCTCGCCCTGGCGCTCGCGGAGCACGGCGACGACCAGGCGGCCGCCGTGACGGCCTACGAGCGCGAGATGCTCGCGCGCACCCGTGGCGTCGCGCATATGAGCGCGCAGATGCAGGAGCTGCTGGCCTCGTCGGGTGCCAGCCGCCGGCTCCTGGCCTTCTTCCAGGCCGAGTGACCGCACCGGATGCGCGCTGGTGAACTCCTGCTGCGGTGGCGCGAGGACGACGCCGACGCCTACTGGACGGCGCTCGAGTCGCCCGGTGGCCGGCTCTGGCACGGCTCGACTGATGTTGTCGCTGCGCTAGCTCGCCGCCGTGACTGGGGTATCGGCAAACACGCCTCCTGGGCGCTCTTCGACGGCGCTGACCTTCGTCGTCCACGCCGACGACGATCTGCTGCCTCGGTTGGCTGCGGAGTACGAGGCAAAGGGCCAGCCGGTAGCCCTGCTGGGGACCAGGACGCGCGCCGGTGACGTCGTACTGTTTCGAGAACGACCTTCCCGACCACTACGCGTGAGGTTTCCCTGTGGCTGACGGCTCCGTCGCGGTCGTGTTCGGTGGCCCCTCGCCCGAGCACGACATCTCGATCCTGACCGGCCTACTGGCGGAGCGGGTGCTTCGCGACGCGGGGGTCGACGTCACGCCGCTGTACTGGACGCGGACCGGCGACTGGGTGCTGTGCCCGCCGGGTCAGGAGGGCAAGGACTTCTTGGACGGTGCGCCCAAGGGAGGTCGGGAGCTGATGCTGCAGATGGGCGCCGGCATCCTGACGAAGAAGGGCCTCGGTAGCGCGAAACCGCTGGCACTGGACGCCGCACTGAACTGCTGCCACGGTGGGGCGGGCGAGAACGGCGGTCTCAACGCCGTCTTCGACCAGCTCGGCATCCCGCTCACCGGTGGCCCGCCGCCCCTGGCCGCCCTCGGCATGGACAAGCTCGCCTTCGGCGCCGTCCTGGCCGCCGGCGGTGTCCCGACCCTGGCCCGGGCGGTGGTGGCCGGCGCAGACCCGGGCTTCCCAGGCCCGTACATCGTCAAGCCCCGCTTTGGCGGCTCCTCCATCGGCATCGAGGTCGTGGAGGACCTCGCGACCGCGCGCGCGCTGGCCACCAGCAGCCCACTGATGCGCTCGGGCGCTGTCGTCGAACCGTTCCACGCCGGCGCACAGGATCTCACCCTGGCCTTCCGCACCCACCCGGCGCTGCAGGTGTCGCTGCTGGAGAAGACGCTGTCGCCCGCAGGCGGCGAGGGCATCTACTCCTACGAGCAGAAGTACCTCTCGAGCCAGGGGCTCGCCTCGGCGCCGCGCGAGCTGCCGGCGCAGGTGCCGGCCGAGGTCACCGCCGAGGCCGAGCGGCTCGCCGGGCTCGTCGTCGCCGCGACCGGGATCCGGGGCCTGTGCCGGCTGGACTTCCTGCTGGTGGACGGCGTGCTGTACGTCAACGAGATCAACACCATCCCGGGGTCGATGGGCCTGTACCTGTGGCCGGCCGAGGTCAAGCCCGCTGATCTGCTGCTCGGCGCGGTCGAGGAGGCGCGGCGGGCGCCGCGGGACGCCAGCGGCGCTTTCGAGCCGGGTGCGGCCCTGCGCGCGGCCGGTGGGATCGCCGGCAAGCTCGGCCAACTCGGCTCGGGACGGTAGGCGCGCCGCCCCGGGACCTGCTCGGCGGTCTGGCTGGAGGACCCCGTCGGGTGGCTATGCCAACTGCCACAAAGCCTCTTCGGGCTGCTCGACGTCTACGTCCTGCTAGGTCACAGAGTCGGCGAGATAGACCGCCGTCCGGCGTGGGGGTCGCGGGCATCTTCTGGAGCGGCCCGGACGCTAACGGGTGAGTTCAACGTCCCGGACGGTTTCGCTCGTCAGTTGCTCTGCGGCGGCCCGGACAACGGGTCGCCCTGCAGGTGCGGCGACGATGCGTTCGGAGGATGTCGCGGGCGGCACTCACCTTGCCTCGTTGGCCGGCTAGGCAGAGGTCATTCGCGAGCGGTCGGTAGCGGAGCTGGTCGACGCACGCGACGGCAGTGCCGTAGGACCTCTATGAGTAACAGCGGTGTGCTGAGAGCCATGAGCGTTCCTGCAATCCCCTGGATCAGGCTGAGAGGTCTGAGCGGGTGGTGCCGCCATCCGCTGATGGCAATGGTCAGGCCGATGGCTTCCAGGATCAGTAGCGCGGTTCCAAGAGCTAGAAGGCGCCTCCGACCCAAGGCCCTGTCCATGGCCCGGTTTATACACGTCCCACAGCAAGGTCGATCGGCCGTCAGCGGTCCCGCAGTCTTCTAGACCAGGAGCACCACCTGTGGCGTTGGGATAGGTACCGTGGGCCCTGTGCGGGACGAGTTCACCGCGAGCGCTCGCAAGGTGCTTGGCCATCGCGCCGGATTTCGCTGCAGCCAGCCCGAGTGCGGGGCGTCGACGTCAGGGCCAGGCTCGGAGCCGACGGGCGTCGTCGACCTCGGTATGGCGGCGCACATCACGGCGGCGTCACCGGGCGGACCGCGTTACGACGCGTCGTTGACGAGGGAACAGCGCAAGGACGTCTCAAACGGTATCTGGACCTGTCACAACTGCGGCAAGCTCATCGACTCCGACGAGTCAAGGCACACGGTCGAGCTCCTTTGGAGGTGGAAGGAGGCGGCGGAGGCGCGGGCGGCTCAGATGCTTGCCGCAGGGGTTGGCTGGCTTGAGCCGCCGCTGGATCTGCCTATCCCCGAGGAAGATGCAGAGGACTCGGTTCTCTCTTACGCCAGCACCATCCTGGAACGGGTCGGCCGACGCGCCGAACTCGACGAGTTGATTGCTTTCCTCGCCGAGGACCGTCCGTTCGCGTGGTGGCTCTGGACGGGGCCAGCCGGCGTCGGCAAGAGCCGGCTCGCGGTCGAGCTCTGCCGCATGGTCAGCGACGACTGGGACGCCGGCTTCCTCCCAGACACGCAGCAGTCCCGCCTCGGCGGGTTGCGACCCATCAGCCCAACCCTGGTGGTCGTGGACTACGCGGCGCAGCGCAGCGACTGGCTGTCCGACGTGCTCCTGGACCTCGCCCGTCGCAGGAACGGCCCTCCCTTACGCGTCCTCATCTTGGAGCGCGCCGCCGCAGGCGGGTGGTGGGAGCGGGTGCAGCGGCAGCACCGACTGAGCGAGGCAGCTCCCATCGCTGCCGCACAGTACCGCCAGCCCCGCGAGCTGGGCGGGCTCGACCCCGACGAGCTCCGCCAGCTCATCAGCGGCGTGTCTGTCCCTCGCGGCGCCACCCTGTCGAGCACCGACGTCGAAGACGTCGCCGAGCACACCGCCCGGCTCGACCCCAATGGCAGCCCGCTGTGGGCCGTCGTCGCAACGCTGGACTGGCTGAACAGCAGCGGAGTCAGCACGGGCCGGGACGAGGCATTGCGCCGGCTCATCCAGCGCGCCACCGTAACGGTGACCAGGAACCTCGCCGAGCCCAGGGCGTCCCTGACACGGCATCTGCACCTGCTCGCGACCTGCGTCGGTGGCCTGTCCCTCGACAGGTACAGCACGCTGCTCACGGCCGGTGCACCCCCGGCCGGGCTCCTGCCGGGTCCGTTCGAGCTGCCGAGTGTCCTCTTCGAGCAGCTTCTGGAGGGGCTGCGCCCAGACCTGCTCGGCGAGCTGCTGGTGCTCGACCAGCTCGAGACCGGCGGCATCGAACAGCATGCGGCGCAGACTCTGCTGAGGCTGGCAGTGCAAGCCGCCCCTGAGGCGTATGGAGCTTTTGTCGGACGGGCGGCACGTGACCACCGTGACCACCCCCGGCTGATTGCGCTGCTGGAGGTGCTGAGCGCGTCCGTGGAGTGGGCTGGTCTCGCCGTGGAGCTCATCCCGCTGATGCGGCGCAGCGACCATCCGGTGGTCATCCAGATCCTTGAGCGCCTGGACGCGCTGGCCGCTGCCGGTGAACCCGCCGTCGCCGAACTTGAGGCGACGGCGCGGTTCCGTCACGCGAACCTCATCCGGGCTGAGGGGGATGCGGCGCGCGCCAACGACCTCTATACCCGCACCCTCGCGACGGCACATCCCGGATGGCCCATCCACGCAAGCCTGCTTAACAACCGCGGCATCACCTGGCTGACCCTCGGCCGCGTTGATCTCGCGGTCGCTGACTTCACCGCGGTGATCGAGGCGCCTTCAGCCACGGACGAGGCGCGTGCATGCGCGCTGAACAACCGCGCTGACACCTACGAGAATGACGACGCAGGGGCGGCAATCGTCGACTGCAGCGCGGTCCTGGCGCTTACCGACACCACGTACGACAGGCGCTACATCGCCCTCTCCCGACGCGCCCGCGTCCGGTACGCCCTCGGCGACCGCCGGGGCACGTACGAGGATCTTGAGGCGATCTTGCAGACCGAGGACATTGCCGTGGAACAAAAGATGGAGACCCGCCTGCAGCGCGCCGAACTGCACCGGCAGCGCGGCAGGATCGAGGATGCGGTGATGGATCTGCGCGCGGTCGTGTCGTCAGCACGCAACTTCGAGAACGTTGAGCAGGCCGCGCGACAGATGCTGGTCGAAGTCGGCAGAGCCTGACGGCCGCAGCCGCCATACGCCTGCTCCGACGGCGCCTCGATCGCATCCCGACGAACTACACCGGCAACAGCGTCGAGCTGCGCGACAACTGGTCGACGCAGCCGTGACCTACCGCAGGGGCGGTCCGACGACAGGTGGCGGTTAGTCTTTTGGGATCTTCCAAGACCACCCGCAGCAGACCAGCCGCCGTAGCATGCCCGCCATGCGAAACACCGTCGGGAAGGTGTGCGTGTCTGCCACGACACTCGCGGCTCTGACGGCCTGCATGAGCTCCGACTCGACCCCCGCCGTTAGGGCGACTGTGACCCAGATGGTCACCCGCGGGCCCGGCCGCCAACCCCTGGCCCCAGAAATTGGTCTATCCGTACAGCCAAGGCGCCGCGCCCTCACCGGAGTTTCCGACCTCGCTGGCCGGCTGGGAGATGGCCGGGGCCTGGAGCGACATGCCCCGAGCTTTCAGCGGTGAGAGCTGGACGGCGATCGGTGGACCGGGCGGCGAGCAGTTCCCCTCTACGATGAACGGTTGCGACAGTCAGCGGTTCCTCGTGCGCTGGCGCTCAGTCAGCTCCGATACCGACGTTGCGGCGCGCTGGAACCAGTCGGACGTCAAGTTCGGCACTTCGACAGTGGGAGAGGGAGGCTGGTTCGACCTCGACGGATGCGCTCGGCCCGAGGTCCGTCACGCGAACGCCAAGCCCGGCGGGTCGACCCTCACCGACGTCGCCGTCCGGGTGCAGCGGTGGATCCCGGCTCCCTAAGAACCCAGACCGTGAGGGCAACCTGTAGGTGAGTCCTGCGCGCTGCCCAGGAGGGTCTTCTCAGGCCCCGCAGCCTGGATCGCGCGCTGCCCAAGCGTGACCGCGGCCCGCAGCCGCTGTACCCGCTCGTTACGAGCGTCTGGCATCTGTGTGGTGCCGGCGGCACGCCGGTGGCCATTGTGTTGGCGTCCAGGACCAGCTGCACGATCCGCTCGATGACCTGTCCGAGCTCCTGCTCCGGTTCGGTCCCGGGTTCACCACGGGAGCCTCCTACCGCTCGACGGCCCTGACTGTGGTGGGTCCCGGCGACGGGGTCCATGCCTCGCCGGTCGTCTGCTCGGCACTAGCGCGTCAGGCATCGACCGCGGTCGGGGCCCCGTCAGTCCGGCCGGTCGAGGCCGATCGCGCGCCGAAGCCCCTCGACGCCGGCGGCACGGACGGGATCCGGCCCGCGGACGAACGCGTCCGGGGTCAGGATGAGACGTCGGAGGACGGCGAGCTCGCCGTCGCGTCTTTGCCGGCGCTCGACCCCGTTGTCGACGTAGCCCACCTTGCGGCTGACGGCCAGCGAGGCAGGGTTGTCCTCGAACGCCACCGACGTCAGCTGCTCGCCGTCGAGGTGGTCGAGTACGAGCGCGCACGCCGCCTGACGCATCAGCGTCCCGATGCCCCGGCCCTGGTGAGCGCGCCCCAGCCATGACCCGGTCTCGGCGACCCGCGTCACCATGAAGTTCTCACCGAAGAGTCCTTGGACGCCCACAATCTCGTCGGCTACCCGCACGACGAGGTCGAGGGACCAGGAGGACGGGGAGAAGTCGGCGCGGATGCGCCAGTAGTAGGCGGCCGACTGCCGGATCAGGTCCGCAGGTGCCGCATCGGTCCAGGGTGTGGAGAACGGCATGACGGTCGGGTCGTGCACCCCGGCGAGTACCAGCTCCAGGAGAGCCGGCATGTCCTCGTCGCGGACCGCCCGCAGGGTCAGCGGACCCGCCGTCACCGTCAGGGCGAACGGCGGCCAGAGCTGCTCGGGCGTCACCATCCGCCCAGTCTCGCGCCGGGGGATGCGGGGCACGAGCGGTTATGGCCGCAGCGGTACCCGGCCGCGGACGCGGCCTCCGGCGCACCGGACCAACGCCCGCCGCCCCATCCGCAAACTGAGTCCCACTGTTAGCCGCCATGAACGGCTCTGTTGGAGAACAGTTGCTACTGCTGGCCCTGCTCTTGCCGCCTGCTGGCCTGATCGGGCTGTTGGTCATGCGCGCCGTGGAACGGCGGCCGGATGACGCCGAGAGCCGTTCTGGCCGGGTCAGCTCCAGCGACCTGAGGTGGCAGTTCTCCGCCCAAGCACGGGCCCACCGACTCAGGCGTCCAAGCGCCGACACGCACACCAGCGCCGGCTGACCCACGCTGGTCACAGGCTGGCCTAGGCTGTGGGAATAGACGTTCGTGCAGTTGAGGTACCGGATGACGGTCGTGAGCGGGACCGCTGTGAAGGGCGCTGGTGCACCACGGAACACTGCGGCCGCGCAGATCAAGGCGCAGCGACGCCGCTACGCCAGCTCGGTGCTGCGCTCGTTGTCCCGCACGTACGCCGGGCGGCCTGCCCATGAGGTGCAGCGAGTGCTCGCAAGCTCGATGCGCCCGCTAGGTGTGCGAGTGAACGCTGGGACATTGCACCAACTCGCCATGGAGATCGCCGCCGGTCGGGCTGTGGAGCTGCCCTGACCACCTTGCCGGGGTGAGCCGAGTGCGTTGATGCGTGAAGCCAACAGACAGGACCTTGGGCCCAGCGTGCGGGCTGGCACGGGATAATGCACGGAACCTCCACTCATGTGGTCCGGTCCCTCAAACGACCGTATGTGAGACAGGGCCGCCGGACAGAACGGCAAGGGCCGCCGGCTGACCATCCAAAGCCAGCGCTCATAGAGCGAGACGAGCGATCCGAGTGCTAACTCAGCTTTGGGTAAGCGCCCCACGGGTTGCCACTGCGGACCGGCGGCTGGCAATGAAGACGAACTCGAGGCCGGGCCGATCTGGGGCCTCACGCACCTCAGCCGCGTCGAACCCCGCCTCGCGCAGCGCCTCAAGGATGTTCTCCCGGCTGCGGAACCGGAGGGTGGAGGTGGACGTCGCCGTCTGATCGCCGGGGAGGACGAAGGTCGTTTGGAAGGTGACGCAGGGCCACTCGACGACGGTGACTTCCTCCCAACAGGCGATCTCGCCTATGCCATCGACGCTTGCGGTCCGATAGGTGCCATCACGGTTCCATCCCAGCCAGGCGTTCGCAGCGGGATCGCGCGCCTCGAAGATGAGATGGCCGCCGGCTCGTAGTGCCCGGTGGCAGGCCTGCAACGCCACCAACCACTCCTGATCGCTGAGGAATACCTGTGCCACGTTGCCCGTCATAGTCACGGCGTCCATGGATTGCTCCACCGAAGTGGCGGCAGCAGCACCGAGAACCCAACGCAACTTCTCTGCGCCCGGCTTGCTCTTGGCGATGTCCAACGAGGCCTTCGCCGGATCGAGCCCCGTCACGGCGAAGCCACGCTCCGCCAGCATGAGCGCGAACGTGCCCGTGCCGCACCCCACGTCGAGCACGTAGCGTGCGCCTAGGGCGTGTTTCTGAACTCATGCGTTGAGCCATAGGACGATCGAGGCCAGGACCATGCCGCCGCGGTAGATCAGGGCGTGCTTGTCGTAGCGGGTGGCCAGGCCGCGCCAGTTCTTGAGCTTGTTGAAGGCCCGTTCGACGACGTTGCGGTTCTTGTAGTCCTGGACGTCGAAGCTGACCGGGCGGCCGCCGCGGGAACCTCGGTTCTTGCGGTGGGCCTGCTGGTCGCTCTTCTCAGGGATCACGACCTTCACCCCTCTGGCACGCAGGGCATCGCGGTGGGCTCGGGCGGAGTACGCCTTGTCGCCCCGAAGCGTGAGGGGGGTGCTGCGGGGCCGGCCCGAGCCGGCTCGCGGGATCCGGAGCTGACCCAGAAGCACTGGCAGGGCTGGGGAGTCACCGGCCTGTCCGGTGGTGAGGACCAGAACAAGCGGCAGCCCGCGCCCGTCGACCAGGGCGTGGGTCTTTGTTGTCAGGCCACCCCGGGAACGGCCAATCGCGTGGTCACCCGGTTCGTCCTGTTCGTCCCCGCGACTTCCCGAAATCTTGTAGTTCGATAGAGCCCCCTGTGTACGACGTGACCGTCAGCTGCGACCTCGCAGCAGTCGCGCCGTGCTGGTGCACCCGGGCGATCGTTGAGTCCACCGAGACGTTCCAGTCGATCTCGCCCCTGGCGTCGGCCTGGGCCTGGAGCGCAAGCAGGACCTTGTCCCACGTGCCGTCCTTGCTGAACCGCGCGTGCCGTTTCCAGACCGTCTGCCACGGCCCGAACTCCACCGGCAGGTCCCGCCACGCAATGCCCGTCCGGAGCCGGTAGATCGAACCCTCCACCAACTTGCGGTGGCCCGTCATCGGCCTACCCATAGGCGCTTTCAGTGGTGGCAGCAGTGGCTCGATCCGCGCCCACAACTCATCCGACAGAACAGCAGTCCGCGTCATCCACCGATCATCGGGCGTCAAGCCCGCTCAACATGGGAGACACGCCCTAGGACTCTGGCAGTACAAGCCCCACCAAGACGGCTACTCTGTGTAACGTCACCCGAATGGCGCAGACGCCAAGTCCATTCCAAGCACCGCAGGACGTGTCGCCTGGCCCGTTGCCCCGTTGAGACAGCGTCGAGCGCACTGTGTGGGGCAGAGCCGGCGTTGCGGCTCTGCCCAGGTGTTCACCCCGGGGTGGAGCCCGGTCGGCTCCGACCCGACGTTCGCATCCGCCGGACGCACTGGGCGTCTGGTGCCAACACCGCAGGTTAAGGGCCTGGGACACGACCGGCCGGCCTCCCGGTCCTGCCTGACCTGCCGACCCCGCTCGCTGTGCGGGCTCTGCTCGTAGTCGGTGTCCTGGACCACGTCGCGCTGCCTGGTCAGGTCGATGCCGGCGGCGGTCCCGCTTGAGGCCGTCTTCAGCCGGCCGACGCGTTCCTCCATGCGGCCCAGCGCCGCCTCCTGCGCGTCCAGCCCCGCCAGCACGTCGTCCAGGGACGCGGGTCGGGTCACGGGGTTCTCCTTCTCCAGTGCCGGCGTGGCTGCCGGGTCGTCAGGGGTCGTGGGGTTGCCGGGGACGTCGGTGTCCGGGGCGGTCGTCAGCTCGGACC
>JAABUZ0100006497.1_pt1 | contig 14590 bp, 16 predicted proteins | sample 5562091 | NCBI WGS metagenome assembly JAABUZ01 (sample SAMN12813069, study PRJNA571459) | rock metagenome | isolation source: Antarctica rocks | place: Antarctica: Victoria Land, Linnaeus Terrace sud | collected 2015-12-21 | reverse complement strand
CGCCTGCAGGCGCTGATCCGGCAGTCAGCCGGTCGACCGGCGAACCTCTCGACCGTCGAGCGCCGGGAGCTCATGGATCTCGTGCGCGAGCCCATGCTCGGGGAGCTCGCTCGGGAGACGGCGATGACCGCCGCATTCCCGCGCCGCCGCTTCCGCCGGCGCTGGTAGCCGCTCCCGGCCGCCGCCCGAACCCGAGTCACGCAGGACCTGCGTGAAGTCACTCCGACCTGCGTGACAGCCCGCTCGAACTGCGCGAGGCCCTGGAGGCCGATGACCTCGAGCTGCATCCTGAGCTTCAGCGCGCCGTGCGCCCCGCTCATGTGCGCGTGAAGGTCCGCGACGACCCGCTGGATCGCGGCCAGGGCCATGGGGCCGCCGGCGTGGATGCCGTTCCTGAGACCCTCCATGATGTTCACCCCGAACCCGGAGACGCTCCGGGGGCAGGGCGATCAGCTCGTCGGCGAGCCGCGCGACCGACGCGCCAGCGACGCGGGCCGGGTCGACGCCGGCGCGCTGGGCGGCACGGCGCAGGCTGGCGAGGAACCGCGGGAGCTGCGGTCCGTTCGGCTCGCGGATAGTGCCGGCCGAGCCGGGGGCCAGGTTGAAGCCGAGCGGCGGCACGCGATCCTTCGCCGACCAGCCGCGTGCGCTGCCTTCAGGGTGTTCGTGAACGGTCATCATCGGCATCCTTGCCTTGTCGAAACCTACCGGTAGCGGGGGCCTGCGAGGAAGCCACCATGACCTGAGGGGCAGCACGACTCATCCTGCTCCCGCCATGCCAGCAGGTCGAGGAACTCGGTGAGCGGGAGCGTGGCCTGCCACCGCTCGCCGTCGCGGCGATGGCAGACAACTGGCAGGTGGACGCCGTGGAGCCATGAGGCGTACAAGAGCTGGGCGCGCCACGCCTTCCGTCGCGCCGCGCTCGCCGCGGGCGTGGCGGACGCGACCCCGTACACGCTGCGCCATTCGTTCGTGTCTCTACTCCTGGCCGAGGGCCGCAACCCGCTCGACGTCGACGGGCAGGCCGGGCACCGGCCGAGCCTTTCCCTCGACGTCTACGGGCACCTCTACGCCGAGCAGGACGGCCGCGAGCGGACCGACGCCGAGGGGCTCATCCGAGCCGCTCGTGAAGGCTCCGGTACCCGTCTGGTACCCGCGGCGCCCGTCACGGCCGGCGCTTAGCGAGCCGGGAGACGCCGGAAAGCCGCACGCTTACAGCGATATCTCGGTCAAGCCCTCTGACGGACTCGAACCGTCGACCCCTTCCTTACCATGGAAGTGCTCTACCAACTGAGCTAAGAGGGCGCTGGGCGCGCAGCCTAGCGCGTCACGGGGGCGCTGGTTCTACCAGCCGGCACGCCGTTATCGTGGCCGGCCGTGAGCCTGAACCCGGCCCTGGAGGAGGCTCGCTTCTGCCCTCGGTGCGCGGCCGAGGCGACCGTCGCCTTTCCGCGCTCGCTCACCTGCCCGAGTCGCGGATACGGGGCGTACTACAACCCCAAGCCGGTCGTGCACGATCCCCGTCGACGAGCAGGGGCGCCTCTGGCTCCTGCGGCGCGCGTTCGACCCCGGGCGTGGTCGGTGGACGTTCCCGGGCGGCTTCGTGGACCTCGGCGAGTCGGTGGAGGAGGCCGCGCGACGGGAGACGCGCGAGGAGCTCGAGATCGACGCCGAGCTGGGTGCGCTCGTCGGTGTCTACTCGCGTCGGGAGGACCGCGTGGTGCTCGTGGTCTACCGGGCTCGCGCGCTCGGCGAGGCACGCACGACCGAGGAGGCCACCGAGGTACGTGCCTTCGCGCCGGAGGAGCTGCCTTGGGACGAGCTTGCCTTCTGGTCGACGGAGGCGGCGCTCCGCGACCTGCTGGCCAGCGGCTGAGCCGACGCGCGTGAGCCCGCGCGCGTCGCTCGTGCCGTGGGCCGAACCCGCTAGCCGACGGAGATCGCCTCGATGAGGTCGCCGACCTTCGCGTCGTCGAGGTTCGCCGCGAGGTCGCCCTGGCTGACTATCCCGATGAGGTCATGCCCGTCGATCACCGGCAGGCGGCGCACCTTGTGCTCGGTCATCGTGTGCATCGCCTCGTCGACCGAGTCATCGGCGCCGATGGTGACCGGCTTGCCCTGGCCGAGCTCAGCCGCCGCGGTGCTCGACGGATCCTTGCCGGCGCCTAGGACCTTCACGACGATGTCGCGGTCGGTGATCATGCCCTTGAGGCGCCCATCCTCACCGCAGATCGGCATCGCTCCCACGTCCAGCTCCTTGAGGCGCTTGGCCGCGTCGAGGATCGAGTCCTTCTCGCCGACGCACTCCTGCCGCCGTTCATCACGTCTCGGGCCTTCTTGGCCGCGGTGGTTCCCTGCGGTAGCTTGCCTTTCATCCGTTCCCGTGTGGCGAGCGGGACAAACGCCGCTTCGCGAGTGGCCGCTCGCGCCCGTTGCCTTTAGACCGGCGTCCCGCAACAGCCTTCGCCGTGACGGCGTTGGCGGGGCCCCCTTCGGCCACTCGCCGGACTACGACTTCATCGCCGACTTCGGCGACGAACTGGCGCGGGTGCAGGTGAAGACGTCGACGCGTATGCAAGACGGTCGGTACGTCGTTGAGACGTGCACGCGCGGCGGAAACCAGAGCTGGAGCGGCGTGACCAAGCGCCTGGATGCTCGCCGCTTCGACTCCTTGTTCGTCGTGGTCGGCGATGGCCGGCGCTGGTGCATCCCCGCCCGCGATGTCGACAACCGTCGCGGCATCCTCATCGGCGGCCCAAAGTACGAGCGCTTCGAGGTCGCCGCCGGCACGCCGATCGCGTTCTAGAATGCACGCCGCTCGGGGGGATGTCCGAGTGGTTAAAGGAGATGCGCTGTAAACGCATTGGCTCTGCCTACGCAGGTTCGAATCCTGCTCCCCCCACTCTTGGTTGATGAGGCAACTAGCTCGCCTGTGCCCGGAGCGATCTCTGGCGTTGCGGGGCGATCCACGCCTCACTGGCCGTCCGCGCGCGCTAAGTCGAGTCAATGCGGATGCTAGAAAGCGAAGCTGCCGACCAAATAGCCTCAAGGATCCGGGGCCCCCAGGCCTGCGGCGACCGGCCATGTTGGCGAGCCTTGCCTCGATCTATGAAGAGCAGGGGGTCTTGCGAGAACGCGCGCTGGCTCTTCACGATTCTTGCGCTGACTGCAACCACTGCTGGAAAGGCGACCGCGCCTCCAGGCGACGTTCCCCGCCGGCGTGTGCGATTGGAGCAAGCGCGGGGTCGACCAGCGCCGCACGCTTTCGTGGCGCGCCTACGACGACTCGCGCGGCGGCGTCCGGTACGGCGGGCGCTCGCTCGGCGTGCCGGCCGCACGCTCGGGCAGCGGCTGGTCTGCGAACGTGTTCGCCGACCCGAGCGAGTCCATGCCGGGCTCCGCCGCGCGGCGCTGAGGCCTCCCGGTCAGGCGGTGTCCACCCGCCGCGTGCGATCGACCTCGGCGAAGCGGCGGCGCATCCCGAACAGGTAGTCGAATCCTGAGAGCAGGGTGACGGCGACGGTGAGGTACACGAGCGCCTCGAGCCATGCGGGGCGCTCAGCGACGGCGATGAGCGCCATGACCATGACGACCTGCAGCACGGTCTTCAGCTTTCCGAGCGTGCTCGCCGCGACGATCACGCCGTGCTGGGAGGCACCCATGCGCATCAGCGTCACGGCCATCTCGCGGGCGATGATCACCATCGCGACCCAGGCCGCCAGACGGTTCAGCGAGACGAGCGCGATGAGCGCCGCAATGATGAGGAGCTTGTCGGCGAGCGGGTCCATGAGCTTGCCGAAGGTTGTCACGCAGTTGCGACTGCGCGCGAGGTACCCGTCCAGGGCGTCGGTGAGCGACGCCGCGGCGAAGACGAGCGCGGCGAGGACGTCGCCGTTGGCCGAGTGGTCGAGCAGCGCGACGACGAGCACCGGCACGAGCAAGATCCGCAACCCGGTGAGGAGGTTCGGCGCGTTGAGCGGGATCATGCCCGCCACCGTATCGCGGCGGGGACCGCCCACGGACCGTCGAGCAGCGGCGGCTCCGGGCAGCTAGGCGTCCGAATCCGAGTGCTGGTCGGTGTCCCCGGCCTCGGCGTCGTCTTCGGTCGGAGCGCCGGGCAGGCTCTCGGCGCTCTCGGTGGAGTCGCCCTCGGAACCGGTCTCGTTGTCGCGCTCTTCGGGGCTTTCGTCTGAGAAGTTCATGGCGAGGGGGCTACCCGGCCCGACCCGCGCGGGAAACCAAAGTTGGCGCCCCCGTGGCCCCCCTTCAGGCCTTGAGGCGCCGCCCGGTGGCGAACAGCCACGCGCTCCAGCCCACCATCACCGCGGCGAGGACGGCCGTGATCCCCAGGCAGAGCGCGACGGGCACGTCGCTGCGGCCCAGGAACCCGTAGCGCACGGCGTTGATCAGGTAGAAGATCGGGTTGGCGTGTGAGACCTCGCGCCAGGGGGTCGGGAGGCGGTCGATCGAGTAGAAGACCCCGCCCAGGAAGCTCAGCGGGAGGATCACGATGTTGTTGACGAAGCCCGCCTGATCCCACGTCGAGGCGTAGATCCCCACGACCACGCCGAGCGAGGAGAAGAGCACGAGCGCGAGCAGCACGGCGAGCGCGAGGAGGAGCGGATGGTGCACCGGCACGTCGGTGACCACGAGCGCCAGGCCGCACAACGAGCTCCCGATGAGCAGCGCGCGCACCGCGCCACCGAGCGAGAGCCCGAGGTTGACCTCCCACGGGCGCATGGGAGCGGCGAGGATGTCGTGGATGTAGCGGTCGAAGCGCGCCTGGAAGACCGAGGAGGAGTTGTTCTGGTAGGCCGCCTGGACCATCGCCATGGTCACGAGGCCGGGCACGATGAAGACGTCGTAGGGCACGCCCTGCACGCTCTTGATCCGGCCCCCGAGCGAGATCCCAAAGACGAGGATGAAGAGGAAGGAGGAGACCACGGGCGCGACCACGGTCTGGGTCCACAGCTTGAGCACACGCAGCACCTCGCGCGCGGTGAGCCACGCCAGGCCGCGGTGGCGGCGCGCGAGGGCGCTCACGCCGGGGTCGCCTCGGAGGCGGGCGGCGCAGCGGCCATCGCCTTGACGTAGACGTCGGCCAGCGAGCGCGCGTCGTAGCTCGCGCGCAGCCCGGCGGAGGAGTCGCGCGCCACGAGCCGTCCGTCGCGAATAAGCCCGATCTCCTCGCAAAGCTCCTCCGCCTCCTCGAGGTAGTGGGTGGTAAGGAGGATCGACGCCCCCTCGCCGTGGAGGCGGCGGATGTAGCGCCAGAGCTCGAGGCGGAGCTCGAAGTCGACCCCCGCGGTCGGCTCGTCGAGGATCACGAGCGGCGGCTCGTGCATGAGCGCGCGGGCGAGGAGCAGGCGGCGGCGCATGCCGCCCGAGAGCTTGGGCGCGCGGACGCTGGCCTTGCCGCGCAAGTCGAAGACGTCCATCATCTCCCCCGCCCGGCGCTTAGCAAGGGCGCGGTCCATCCCGTAGTAGCCGCCGTGGTAGAGGAGGGTCTCCTCCACGTCGAGGAAGCGATCGAGGTTGACGTCCTGCTCGGCGAGCCCGATCAGCTTGCGCGCCTCGAGCGCTGAGTGCTCGCGCCCGAAGATGAGGATCTCGCCGCTCGTGACGCGGATCAGGTTGCAGACCGCGGAGATCAGCGTGGTCTTGCCGGCTCCGTTCGGGCCGAGCAGCCCGAAGAACGCCCCGGCCGGCACGTGGAGATCGAAGTTCTCGAGGGCCAGCAGCCCGTCGTCGTAGCGCTTGGTCAGGCCGCGCAGCTCGAGCGCGGCCGGCGAGGAGTTCACGCCGTCGAGGCTAGCGGGGCGGCTCGGGGGCCTCGATCTCCTCGGCCGCCGGGAGGGGGACATCAGGCGTGCGGGCGACCATTCCCGCGGTGACGACGAGGTGGCCGCCCCGCCGGGCACTTTCGGGGAGCTCGGGATCGGCGGCCATCTCCTCGCGGCGGTCGAGCAGGGCGAGGACGGAGCGGTAGACCTCGGGGTACGGCGCGCCGCCGTCGCCCACGTCGCAGGCGAGCCGGACGAGCGCGAGCGGCTCGGGGGCCTCGGCGCCGCGGATGAGCGCTCCGATCGCGAGCACGAGGTAGGTGTGCACGCGCTCGAGCAGCGGGTCGCGCAGAAGGAGATCGGTGCCCGGGGGCCCTCCGAGCTCGAGCGGCTCCTCCCGCGCGAGGAGCCGCTCGGTCTGGGCCCCGGCAACGCCGCGGACCTGCTCGGCGCTCAGCCCCACCTGCAGCGCGCAGCGCAGCGCGCCCACGGCGGCGGCGAGCGTCGTGCCGTAGGGCACGTCGGAGCCGAAGAGCACCTGGCCGGGCGGGACGAGCGCGAAGACCAGGCAGAGGTCGACCGCGCTCCACCACGCGGTGTCGAAGTAGAGGTTCGAGTGCTCGCCCGCCGCGCGCCAGATCCATCCGAGGTCGGAGAGCCCGACGTGGGCGAGGATGAGGCGCGCCTCGGGGTACTTCCCGGCGAGCGAGACGGCGTGGCGACCGAGAGCCGGTATCCCCCGGCCGGCGTGGATGATCATCGCCACCCGCTCGGAGTGCGCGAGGGCGACGAGCTCGCGCACCGTCGGGTGGTCGAGGGTGAAGCTCTCGGCCCGGGGGTGGAGCTTGATTCCCCCCGCGCCGGCCTCGAGGCACCGGCGCGCCTCCGCGACCGCCGCCTCGCCGTGGTTCGGGTCGACGCGGCAGAAGGGCGTGAGGGTCTCTGCCGCCTCACGCGCCTGGCGCAGGACGCGGTCGTTGGCCTCGCGGTATCCCTCCGGCTCGGCCATCGGGAAGACGACTCCGCGAGCGTGCGCCTGGCCGAGGGCTTCGAGCAGCTCCTCGGGCGCGCACGTGTAGGTGTCGGGGTCGTTGAAGCCGAGGTGCGTGTGGACGTCGACGATCCCGAGATCGGGGACCTCACGCTCGATGCACGCAAACCACGGTCGGAGGAGGTCGTCGGCGTACACGAGCGGCGCCGATCATAGGTCGCGCGCGCCGCGCTCGGGGACCGCGCGCGGCGATTGCCTACCCTTGCCGCCCACCCCGGAAAGGAGCATCTATGCCCCTCGTCCCCATGGTCGTCGAGCGCACCGCGCGCGGCGAGCGCGAATACGACATCTACTCCCGGCTGCTCAACGAGCGGATCATCTTCCTCGGCTCGCCCGTCGACGACCAGATCGCGAACCTGATCGTGGCCCAGCTCCTGCACCTCGAGTCCTCCGACCCCGACAAGGACATCTCGATCTACATCAACTCACCGGGCGGCTCGATCTACGCCGGCCTGGCGGTCTACGACACCATCCAGTTCATCAAGCCCGACGTGCAGACGATCTGCGTCGGGATCGCGATGAGCATGGGCTCGCTGCTGCTCGCGGGCGGCGCTAAGGGCAAGCGGATGTCGCTGCCCAACTCGCGCATCCTCATCCACCAGCCCTCGGCCGGGTTCGAGGGACAGTCCACCGACATCGAGATCCACGCGCGCGAGATCCTCAACACCCGGCAGCGGATCGACGAGATCTACGCCCACCACACCGAGCAGTCGATCGAGCAGGTCCACACCGACATGGAGCGCGACCGCTTCTTCAAGCCCGAGGAGGCACGGGACTACGGGCTGATCGACCGGGTGATCCACAAGCACTGACGGGCCCCCGGGGTTCAGGCGATCGCGTGCTCGATCGTTCCGAGGCGCTCGATCTCGATCCGCACGACGTCGCCCGACTCGAGGAAGCGCGGGGGTTCCATCGCCATCCCCACCCCGCTCGGCGTGCCGGTGAGTATGAGGTCGCCGGCCTCGAGCGTGCACGTCTCCCCCAGGAAGGCGACAAGCTCCTCGGGGCCGAAGATGAGATCGGCGGTGCTCGCGTCCTGGCGCAGCTCGCCGCCCACCCAGGTGCGCAGGGCGAGGGAGCGGGGGTCGCCGACCTCGTCGGGGGTGGTGATCCACGGCCCCCACGGGCAGAAGGTGTCGGCGCCCTTGGCGCGCGTCCACTGCGGCTCGCGCTTCTGGAGGTCGCGGGCCGAGACATCGTCGGCCACCGCGTAGCCGCCGATCCGCCCGCCCGCGCCCATCACGATCGCCAGCTCGCCCTCGTAGTCGAGGCGGCGCACGACGCTCGGGCAGCGCACGGGACCTCCGGGAGGCGCCGAGGAGCTCGGGAGCTTCATGAAGACGATGGGACGCTCGGGACGCTCGGCCCCGGTCTCCGCGGCGTGGGCGCCGTAGTTCAGCCCGATCCCGAAGATCGCGCGCGGGCGCGGCACGGGGGCGAGGAGCTCGACCTCCGAAAGGTGCCAGCGCTCCTCGCCTGACGCCGCGGCGCGGGCGGGATCGGAGAGCCGGTCGAGCACGGTCATCCCGTCCGCGAAGGCGACGAGCTCCGCGCCGTGCACCTCGCCGGCGAGCGTAGTCGCGCGACCGGGAGGCAGGAAGGTCGCGAGCCTCATGACGTTCCGCTCTCCTCCTCGGTGCGTTCGACCGGCCGGCCGAGGCGCTCCCAGGTCCCCACGCCCCCGTCGACGACGTGGATCACCTCGCGGGCGCCGAGGCGCTCGAGCAGGCTGGCGGCCAAGGCGCTGCGCTGCCCGCTCGCGCAGATCGCCGCGACGGGACGCCCGGGGTCGAGCCCGTCGGGGAGCGCACGCAGGTCGTGGTAGGGGGTGAAGAGCGAGCCGGGGATGCGGCCCGCGCGCCACTCGCTCTCCTCGCGGACGTCGAGCACCTGCAGCGCCGGGTCGGCCTCGAGGCGCTCGGGCAGCTGCTCCGCGGGGAGGCGCTCCGTTCGCGCCACCGGACGATGCTCGGCGCGCCAGCTCGTCATCCCGCCGACGAGGAAGCCGCCGAAATCGTGCAGACCGACCGCCATCGCCAGCCGCGCCGCGGCGCGCGCGTCGGCGTCGTCGCGCCCGACGAAGACGAGCTCGTCCTCCGGCCCGGCGATCCATGCGAGCTTCGTGCCGAAGCCCGCGCTCAGCGTGGAGACGGCGACGGCGCCCGCGATGTGTGCGTCGTCGAACTGCTCGGAGGTGCGCACGTCGATCAGCAGCGCCCCCTGCTCGCGCTTGGCCTCCACCTGGCGCGAGGCGAGCGGCATGAGCTCGGTGCCGCGGGTGACCAGCGGGCCATGGTTGAGCTCGACGATCCGGTGGAAGTTCGGCGGCTGGGGACCCAGCCCCGCGGTCGTGCGCCGCACGAAGCGCTCCTCGTCGGCCTCGTCGAGCAGGGGGCTGTGGCGCTTCTCATAGCCGATCGTCGAGGACACCTTGAGGTCCATCCCGGCGCCTCCGCACAGCGAGCCGCCGAGGTGGCCGGGCCACACCTCGGTCTCAGGCGGGAGGCGGAGCAGCCGCTCGTGCAGGGAGCGGAAGATCTCCCGCGCCCCCTCCTCGGGGTCGACGGCGAGGTCGGGGCGCGCAACGTCGCCGACGAACACCGAGTCGCCGGTGAGAAGCGCCCACGGCTCATCGCCGCGCCGGCGGTCCACGAGCGCGAAGGCGCAGTGCTCGGGGCGGTGCCCCGGCGTGTGCATCGCGCGCACGAGAAGGACGCCGAGCTCGAGCTCCCACCCGTCGTCGAAGGGCTCGTGCGCGTACTCGGGCGCGGCGCCGCGGAAGACGTGGATGCTCGCCCCGGTGGCCGCGGCCAGCCGCCCGTGCCCCGAGACGTGGTCGGCGTGGGTGTGGGTCTCGAGCACGTGCTCGATCCGCACTCCGCAGTAGCGCGCGAGCTCGAGGTAGCCGTCGATGTCGAAGCGGGGATCGACGACCGCGGCGACACCGGCCTCGGGATCGCCGATCAGGTAGGAGGCGCAGCCGAGGTCGTCGTGGATGAGCTGGCGGAAGAGCACCTAGGAGAGCCGCTCCGCGCTCGTGTAGACGTTCATCCGCCCTCGGCGGGCGAACCCGCACAGCGTGAGGTTGCGCTCGGCGGCGAGCGAGACCGCGAGCGACGTCGGCGCTCCCACTCCCACGAGCACCGGCGCGCCCGCCCGCACCGCCTTCTGGACGAGCTCGAAGGAGAGCCGTCCGCTCACGCACAGCACGTGCTCGGCCAGCGGGATCAGTCCCTCGCCGAGCGCCCAGCCCACGACCTTGTCCATCGCGTTGTGGCGTCCGACGTCCTCGCGCACGGCCAGGAGCGCTCCGTCGGCAGCGAACAGCCCGGTCGCGTGCAGCCCTCCCGTGCGCTCGAAGCCGGGTTGGCGCAGGCGGTCGGGGAGCTCGGCCACGAGCCCGCGCGGGACCCGCAGCCCGCCCGGCACGGGCGGCGCGTGCACGGCGACCTCCTCGAGCGCCCCCTTCCCACACACTCCGCACGAGGACGTGGTGTAGAAGCGCCGCGCGCCGGGGTCGCGCTCGAGCGGTCCGCGTACCTCGACCGTGTTGGCGGCGAAGTCCGAGGTGGGCCCGAGCGCGGGCGCCCGCTCCACGAGCGCCTCTCCGAAGAGGAACCCCGCCGCGAGCTCCTCGTCGTGGCCGGGGGTGCGCATGCTCACCGCGAGCGGCTCGCCGTCCACGCGAATCTCGAGTGGCTCCTCGACCGCCACCTCGTCGGGGACGCCCTCGCGGACGATCGAGGCGTGCAGTCCGCGCAGGCGCACGGGTGCCGGGGCGGGCGCCGGCTGGGAGCCCGACGCGCTCACGCCTACCGCGCCGCGGCCTCGGAGCTCTCGACGCCGGTGACCTCGAGCTCTCCGTCGGCCAGCCGCTGGCGCAGGACCTTCTTGTCGTACTTGCCCGTGCTCGTCTTGGGCACCTCGTCGATCATCGCCCAGGCGTCGGGCAACCACCACTTGGCCACCCGGGCGGAGAGGTGCTCGCGCAGCTCGTCGGGACCGACCTGCGCCCCCTCGCGCAGGACCACGCACGCGAGCGGGCGCTCGGCCCAGCGCTCGTCGGGCATGGCCACCACCGCCGCCTCCTCGACGTCGTCGTGGGCCACGAGCTCGTTCTCGAGGTCCACGGAGGAGATCCACTCCCCGCCCGACTTGATGACGTCCTTGGCGCGGTCGGTGATTCGCAGGTAGCCCTCGTCGTCCATCGCCGCGATGTCCCCCGTGCGCAGCCAGCCGTCGTCGAACTTCTCGTCGCCGCTCGGATCCTCGTAGTAACGCGAGGCGATCCACGGACCGCGGATCTGGATCTCGCCCGTCGACTCGCCGTCCCACGGCACCTCGCGGCCCTCGTCGTCCATCAGCCGGATATCGATCAGCGGGAGGACGCGACCGGCCTTGGTGCGGTAGGACCACTCCTCCTCGCCCTCGAGCTCGCGCGGCGGGTGGGCGACGGCCGCGAGCGGGCTCGTTTCGGTCATCCCCCACGCCTGCACGATGTACATACCGTGGCGCTCCTCGAAGGCCTCCATGAGCGAGCGCGGCACGGCCGAGCCGCCACAGACGACGAGGCGCAGCGAGGAGAGGTCGGGGTGCTGCTCGTCGGCGTAGCGCAGCAGGTCGAGCCAGATCGTCGGCACCGCCCCCGCCACCGTCACGCGCTCGGATTCGATCGCGCGCGCGAGCCGCTCGGCCTGCAGGAAGCGCCCCGGCATGACGAGGTCGGCGCCCATCAAGGCGGCGGAGTGCGCGAGCCCCCACGCGTTGGCGTGGAACATCGGCACCACGGGGAGCACGCGGTCGCGCGCGCTGATGCCGAGAGTGTCGGTGAGGCCCGTGCTCAGCGCATGCAGGAGCGTGGAGCGGTGGGAGTAGAGGACGCCCTTGGGGTTGCCCGTGGTCCCGCTCGTGTAGCAGAGCGCGGCAGCCGAGCGATCCTCGATCTCGGGGTAGTCGAAGTTCCCGGGCTGGCGCGCGAGGAGCTCCTCGTAGCCCACCGCCGGTTCGAGCGAGCCGGCGTCGCCCTTGCCGATCACGACGTAGTGGCGCACGGTCTCGAGCTTGGGGGCGACCTTCTCGAGCAGGGGCACGAGGGAGTCCTCGACGAGGATCACCGAGTCCTCGGCGTGGTTGACGATGTACTCGAGCTGCTCGGGGAAGAGGCGCGGGTTGAGCGTGTGGAGCACCGCGCTCATGCACGGGATCGCCAGGTAGGCCTCGAGGTGCTCCTGGGTGTTCCACGACAGGGTGGCCACGCGGTCGCCGGCGCCCACGCCGAGCTCGGCGAGGCCGGCGGCGAGCCGGTCGACGCGCTCGGCGACCTCCGCGTAGGAGGCCCGACGTGAGCCGTCCTCCTCGAGCGTCAGGACCTCGGAGCGGCCGACCACGCGGCGCATGCGGTCGAGGACGTGTTGAAGCGTCAGCGGATGGTCGTGCTGCACGAGCCCTTCGAGCATGGGTCCCTCTCCTCCTCGGATGCCTCTCCTGCCAGAGCCACAGTATTCCCCACCGGGTGCACTAGCCTCGCCGATCGACGATGGCCGACTCCCTGCGCTCCTACCGGGCCAAGCGCGACTTCGCCGCGACTCCCGAGCCTGCGCCCGAGGCGGCCGACCCGGGCGGCGAGGCGCCGCACGAGCGCTTCGTCGTGCACGAGCACCACGCGCGCCGCCTGCACTGGGATCTGCGCCTCGAGCGCGACGGCGTGCTCGTCTCCTGGGCGGTGCCCAAGGGCATCCCGGAGGACCCGGACACGAACCACCTCGCCGTCCACGTCGAGGACCATCCGCTCTCCTACATCGACTTCTCGGGCGAGATCCCCGCCGGCAACTACGGCGCCGGCAGGGTGAAGATCTGGGACCGCGGCACCTACGCGGCGGAGAAGTTCCGCGACAGCGAGGTGATCGTGACCTTCCACGGGGAGCGGCTCGAGGGCCGCTACGTCCTCTTTCAGACCCGCGGCAAGGACTGGATGATCCACCGGATGGACCCGCCCGCCGACCCGGCGCGCGAGCCCCTTCCCGAGCAGATCCGACCCATGCTCGCGCGCCCCGGCGAGCTGCCCGAGGACGACGAAGGCTGGGCCTATGAGGTGAAGTGGGACGGGGTGCGCGCCCTGGTGTGGATCGAGCACGGGGAGGTGCCCAAGCTCGAGAGCCGCACGGGCCGCGAGATCACCGCGCGCTACCCTGAGCTGCGGGGACTCGGCCGGGCGCTCGGCGCGCGGCCGGCGCTGCTCGACGGGGAGGTCGTTGCGCTCGACGAAGAGGGACGGCCGAGCTTCGAGCGCCTGCAGGGCCGGATGCACGTCGCCTCGGAGGCCGGAGTGCGCCGGCGCATGGAATCCACGCCGGTGACCTTCATGGCCTTCGACGTGCTCCACCTCGACGGCCGCTCGACCATCGAGCGGCCATGGAGCGAGCGCCGGGCGCTGCTCGACGAGCTCGCGCTCGACGGACCGCGGTGGAAGGCGCCGCGCGCGCACCGTGGCGACGGTGCGCCGTTCCTGCAGGCCACCCGCGAGCAGGGCCTCGAGGGCGTGGTGGCCAAGCGCGTCCAGTCTTCCTACGAGCCGGGGCGGCGCAGCGAGGCGTGGCGCAAGGTCAAGAACCACGCGCGCCAGGAGCTCGTGATCGGCGGCTGGCTGCCGGGCGAGGGGCGCCGCCGCGAGCGCATCGGGGCGCTGCTCGTGGGCCACCGCGAGAACGGTCGGCTGGTGCTCGCCGGGCGCGTGGGCACAGGCTTCACCGAGGAGGACTTGAAGCGCCTGGCCGAGCGCCTCGCGCCGCTTGCGCGCGACTCGAGCCCGTTCGAAGGGGGCGCCCCGGCCCCGCGCGGCGCGGTATGGGTCGAGCCGACGCTTGTGGCCGAGGTCGAGTTCACCGAGTGGACCTCCGCCGGCGTGATCCGCCACCCGTCCTTCAAGGGGCTGCGGACCGACAAGCCCGCCTCCGAGGTGGTGCGCGAGGGGCGGGAGCCCGAGGAGGCCGTGGAGCCTTCGCCCTCGGCGCCCGCGCCCACACGGCCCGCGCCCGCACGAGCGAGCGCGCCCGGAGGCGCACTCGAGATCGACGTCGACGGACGCACGCTGAAGCTCTCGAACCTCGACAAGGTCTTCTATCCGCGCACCGGCTTCACCAAGGGTCAGGTCATCGACTTCTACGTGCGAATCGCGCCGGTGCTCCTCCCCCATCTTCGTGGCCGCCCGCTCACCCTCAAGCGCTACCCCAACGGCGTCGAGGGTCAGTCCTTCTACGAGAAGCAGTGCCCGAAGCACCGTCCCGACTGGGTGGTGACCGCGCCGATCTGGAGTCGCCACAACGAGCGCGAGATCGCCTACTGCCTGGCCGAGGACCTTCCCACGCTCGTGTGGCTGGCCAACCTCGCCGACCTCGAGCTCCACACCTCGCTCTCGCTCGCCGCGGCGATCGAGCGCCCGCGCGCGCTGGTCTTCGACCTCGATCCCGGTCCGCCCGCCGACGTGATCGACTGCGCCCAGGTGGCGCTGTGGGTGCGCGAGCTCTTCGCCGGGTGGAGCCTCGAGAGCATCGTCAAGACCTCGGGCTCGAAGGGCCTGCAGGTCTACGTCCCGTTGAACACGCCGACGAGCTACGAGGAGACCAAGCCCTTTGCCCTAGCGGTGGCCGAGCGCCTCGGGCGCGAGCATCGCGACCGCGTCGTCTCCCGCATGGCCAAGAACCTGCGCTCGGGCAAGGTGCTCGTGGACTGGAGCCAGAACGACCAGCACAAGACCACG
>JAABUZ0100006496.1_pt1 | contig 14591 bp, 19 predicted proteins | sample 5562091 | NCBI WGS metagenome assembly JAABUZ01 (sample SAMN12813069, study PRJNA571459) | rock metagenome | isolation source: Antarctica rocks | place: Antarctica: Victoria Land, Linnaeus Terrace sud | collected 2015-12-21 | reverse complement strand
GGTGAACCCGCTCAAAGAAGTGGATTTTGACAACCATGCCGGCGGCGACGTGCGCGTGATTTATGCCGACGGCACGGTTCAAGTCCTGACCCATGTGGTCAAGCCCGTGGTCGGGATTGGACGCTATGACGGCTGCTCGTACACGGGTGTCGGCGCAATTAATACGAACCATGACGGCGTCATTACAATCTCGACGGCCCCGGTCAGCACGTCGCCGCTGTTTGAGGGCATCGGGCCGGAGCGGCGCGGCGGCTTTCAAATTCAGCCCGCGTTCCATAACGCCCAGGGGGACGGCGCGGGCGCACCGTCGGTGCTGGTCATCGGTTCGCGCAAGAAGCCGGACGCGCCGGAAATGGAAGGCCGCCCGCCGCTCTTTTACGGCTACTTTGATTTGGCCTGGAACCCCGACGAGCCGCAGCACTCGTGGCGCACCGAGGTCCAGCGCCGTCGTGGCCCCTGGATACCCATGCCGGTTCTGGTCGGCAGCCGAACACTGGCGCTGGCCGATGTCACCGCGCTTCGGCTGGTTCGGGCATCGCCTGGCGACAAGAACTGGCGCGGCGGCCAGATCAAAATTGCCGAATCCGACTACGCCCACACCGCCGAAGCCGCCGCCCGCGCCGGGAAGTCTTTAGTGGAGCGCGGCGCGATCAGCTTCAGCGTTGCCGCCCCCGACCGCCGCACGGCCTTTATCGCGTTTTACCGGGACGGCGAGTTCACCGGCATTACCAACAGCGTCCCCTACACCTTTCGCTGGGACACCCGCGAAGTCCCCGACGGCGAATATGTGATTGAAGCCCAGGCGCAGGACGCCAGCAGTCAAACGCTGTCAACGACGCGCACAAAAATCTTTGTGGACAACACGCGAAAGCTTGCAGGCCGAACATGACCCGACATGAGAAAACTTTGCATGAAAAACTCGGCCAAATGCTGCTCTTCGGCTGGAAAACCGACGCGCAGGCAGACGCCTTAGTCACCGAGTTTGCCGCCGGGGGCGTTGTTCTGATGGGCCGCAACATCGGCACGCCCGCCGAAACATCGGCAAGCATCGCCCGCCTGCAAGCCCTCGCCCGGCAAAACGGCCTGCCGCCGCTGTTTGTGGCGGTGGATCAAGAAGGAGGCCGGGTGCAGCGCCTCGGCCCGCCCCGCTATCCCAAGCGCCCCTCTCAGCGCGAAATAGGCACGGCTTCCAATTCTCATGCCGCCCGCATATCGGCACGAGAAATCGGCACGGAGCTGAAATCGCTTGGCTTCAACTGGGACTTCGCGCCGGTTTTGGACGTAGACAGCAACCCGCAAAACCCCGTGATCGGCGACCGCGCTTACTCCTCCGACCCGCATACCGTCGCAACGCTCGGCGTCGCCGCAATTGCCGGCTTTCAGGACGACGCCCGCATTCTCGCCTGCGGCAAACATTTTCCCGGACACGGCGACACCGACACCGATTCCCATTTCGCCCTGCCGACCATTCGCCGCCCCCGCGCCGCCCTCGACGCCGTTGAGCTCGTCCCCTTCCGCGCCGCCATTCAGTCCGGCCTCGCCGCCATGATGACCGCACATATCCTGTTCCCCGCGCTCGACCCAACCCTGCCCGCCACGCTCTCGCCCGCCATTTTGACCGGCCTGCTGCGTCAAGAACTCGGCTTTGGCGGCCTCATCATCACCGACGACCTAGAAATGAAAGGCGTCGCCGACCACTGGGGCGCTTCCGAAGCCGCCGTACTGGCGGTCGAAGCCGGGGCCGACCTTCTCCTCTGCTGCCATGAATGGGACACACAGCGGGCCATCCACGCCGCTCTGCTTCACGCCCTAGACACAGGCCGCCTCACCGAAACCCGCCTGGACCAATCCCTCGCCCGCACCGCCGCCGCCAAAGCCAAATGGCTTTCCATCTCCTAACGTGTAGGGGCTGGGCCTGCCCCTGCCCTCCTGATAAGACAGTTCAGGGTACAATAGCATCAGACAGCCAAGCATCTGTTGAGTGGAGTTTCTAAGTCAATGAGCGTTCTTGGACATATCAGTATCAAATGGCATCCATCACCGCCGCCTAGTCATACCTTGTCAATTTTGCGATCTGCTGGCTGGCAGTTTGTTGAAGAGACAATTTGGTACGAGCATTATGTCAATCCCGAAGATATAGGAAATAATTTGGAAGCGCCGGTTTCTGAATGGCAGCAAGTGAGCGCATTGATAGATGTGAAATATCAAAACGGCGAAACCGTTAGTGTCCGGCTTGAGTACAGCAGCACAGATTCAGACGCTTGGTTCTATTTTCGACAGGAAGCTGAGGGAATTCAGGAAATGACCGCAAGCCTCCAAGAACCGCGCCCTCGTCTTTGCGGTCGGTTTACTGATTTTGGATGGTACTTGCCTAAAATCGTTTGCCCGCTCTTTGCAGCAGGACATAACATACTTGAAATCACTTGTAATGACGATGCTTACTAATTAAAGGCAGAATGGCAAATGGAGAAAGAAATGAACGATCAAAAACTGCTGGCGCGTATTACATCGCGGCCCTCTATTTTGGCAGGAAAGCCAACCGTGCGGGGGACGCGCCTAAGCGTGGAGTTTATTCTAAATCTGCTGGCGCATGGCGCAAGTGAAAAAGAAATTTTTTCGGAATATGAAGGGCTGGTTCCCGAAGACCTGGCAGCGTGCCTGTTGTTTGCCAGCAAGTCTTTGGAAAATACGGCGTTCATGCCGCTGGCTGAGGCTGCCTGATGCGCTTCCTTGTGGACGAATGCACCGGGCCGAACGCGGCGGCATGGCTTCGGGAGCAGGGCTACGAGGTGTTTTCAGCGTATGAGCAGTCGCGCGGAGCAGACGATGAGGTTCTGCTTGAAGAAGCGTTCACTGAGAACTGGATACTGATTACCAACGACAAGGATTTTGGCGAGAAGGTGTACCGAGAACGCCGCCCGCACCACGGCGTCGTTTTTCTGCGTTTAAGTGACGAGCGGGCGGCGAACAAAGTTCTGGTGCTGAAGCGCTTGCTGGCCCAATATGCAGAGCAGTTGACAGATCGCTTTGTTGTCGTGACCGATGAACGGGTGCGTTTTGCAGGCGTTATCCTTTCCCAATCATCACCTGAACCATAAGCCCTTTGGCAATATCTCGGCAATGCCGCGCTCCGTGCTATACTCTTTTTATGACGGCTAAAGTTTGTCCCCGGTGCGGCTCGCAGTACGAAAACTTTAAGTCCACGACCTGCCCGCAGTGCTTTGCGATTTTGGTGGCTGTGGACGAGGCGACGGCGGAGGAACTGGCGGCGGCGCGGGCGGAGGTGGAGCGGTCGCCGGAGTTTCAGGAAACGAAGGCCGCCGATGACGAGCGGTTCCGGCAGCAGTCGTTTGGGGCGTGCCTGGGGATCGCCGCACTCTCTTTGGTGACGCTGGTTGTGGTGATTGTATTATTAGTTTCTGCCGCGCATCGCAATTCCGTCAGCCGTGCCAGCCGATCCGTGCCGGTGATTGCGGCGGCGAAAGAGGAGCCGCTGACGACGCTTCCGGTCGCGGCGGCGGGGCTGGAAGACGTTCTGCCAGTCGCCATCGGGCCGTATCAGCGGCAGTCGGTAGACGCAAATACAGTGCTGACGGGGACGCTGACGCCGCTGTTTCAAGGCGTTTATCGGACGCCGACAGGGGCGCTTCTCGATGTCTACGCCCTGCCTGCAGGGCGTCCGACCGTCGAGCAGAATGAGTTTAGGCTCGGCATCACCGTGGCAGGCCAGATCGGCGGAACCAGCCGCCCGGTTTTGTTCTTTGCGACGGAATACTGGCACTTCGCGGTTCTCGCCGCCCCCGGCGACACCGCCGCGCCCCCGGCATTTCGGGATGCGCTGGCCGCGCATTTTGGGTATACTGGCGTCAGCACGGCACAGAGGAAACTTCCATGAATCAAAATTTGAAACGCTTGCTGTGGGCCGGCGCGGGTGCGGCGGCGGTTGCGGCGGGAAATAATGCCGTGTTTGCTCAGGCGAAGGCGCTCGGCAATACACTCGGCGGGGATGCCCGCTTCTGGCCCGGTCCTTACGGCGATGTTTTTTACACGAAGCAGGGGCAAGGCGACAGTCCCGCGGTGCTGCTGCATGGGCTGTACGCGGGCGCATCGGGCTATGAATGGCGCAAGAACTTCCTTACGCTTTCGGAGCATGAACTAGTGTATGCCCCAGACTGGCTCGGCTTTGGGCTGTCGGACAAGCCGCGCATTCGGTACACGGCGGCGCAGTATATCGAGCAGCTCGGCCAGTTTTTGCGCGAAGTGGTCAAAGAGCCGTGTACGCTGATCGCGTCGTCGCTGGCCTCGGCCTATGCCGTGCAAGTCGCCGCCGATCAGCCGGACTTGGTGCAAAAGCTGATTTTAATCTGCCCGACGGGATTCCGGCATCTGGCGAAAGCGCCGGACGCTGGGACCGAGGCGCTTTATCAATTGACCCATGCACCGCTGCTGGGAACGACGCTGCACAACGCGGTCACATCGCAGGCCAGCCTGCGGCATTATCTGATGAACGAGACGTATTTTGACCCGTCATATGTGGATGACGTGCTTTTGGACCACTACTCGACGGCCACCCATCAGTACGGGTCGCAGAACGCCCCGCCGTCGTTTTACAGCGGTTTGATGAACCACAGCGTCGCTGAGGCGTTCCCGAAGCTGACCCAACAGACGCTGCGGATTGTTTGGGGCCGCGAGGCCCGGCTCACCCCGCTGTCCGATGCCGAAGCGTTTCTTGCCGCCAATTCCCAGGCAGAACTGACGGTGCTGGACAAAAGCGGCCTGCTGCCGCATGATGAGCAGGCACAGGCCTTTAACCGCCTGGTGATCGCCGCGCTGACCGACGAAACGACGCGCACTTCCCGCGAACTCTCACGAAAACCCAACTTCGAATCTGAAGGAGCCGAATAACGATGGCACAAAGCAGCCCCAAAAGCAATCCAAACGGCAATGCCCAGCGCAAGCCGCCTGTTCCGCTGACACTCGTAGACCAGAGCGATGATTTTGACGAAGACGAAGAAACGTACATTGTTGTCGGTGAGGCCGGCGAAGATGTCGCGTTTGAAGTCTGCGAGGATTTGGAAATCGCGCTTGGCGTCCGCGACGCCATGCTGGAAGACGGCTTTGCCGTGAAGCTGTACCAAGCCGTTGAGATTGAAGTCGTTGCCGATGACGACGCGCCGGTCCTTCCTGACGGCGCGGCCTAATTCAGCGTGCATTACTCGCGGGGAGCGGGAGCCGCCGGAGTGTCCTGGGGCGGCTCCATCCGGCTCAGGACAAGGGGGTTTGGCGAAACCAGCAGCGGCCAGCAGGGCGCAGGAGTCGGCCCCGGCAGCGTAGGTGTCAATTTCAACTCCCCATTGCTGTAGTCCACAAAGTAAACCACCGTGTCGTGATACCAGGGGGCGTGGGAAAACGTGGAAAGCGGCACGGGTCGGCCATTGACGCTGAGACTGGTGCAGCGTACCGTCAGCCGGCTGCCGTTCAGCGTATACTTCCCCGCGCCGCCAATGGCTCCCGTCGGAAACGTGATGACCGTCCCGGCGACATTGTGCGGCAGGAAAAATAAGGCTGTCCGCATTTTCTCCTGGTAAGGCCGCTTGGATGCATCATTCCAGACAATCGTCCCCACCCACTTGCCGCCCAGCGTGTCCATGCTTTGGACGCTGTGATGGCAGCCGCTGCCGGTAAGCGCGAGACAGAGGGCTGCTGCATAGACAGCAGCAATTCTCCGGCTATGCCGGGCAAAGAATTGGCTGACAGACACAGGAGAAGCGTGGGAATAAATTCCTACGCTGTGGGACGAAGCGCCCAGTGTCCGCCTTCGCGGACAAAGAGTAGGATGTAAATGTAGGGGCAGGGCTTGTTCCCGCCCTCCTGTCTTATCTTTCTCCACGCAGGTAGAGACTGGGCGTCTGCGCCCCACAGCGTAGGAATTTATTCCCACGCTTCTAACCTTTGCTTTTCCAGCGGCCTCTCCGGCCACCCCGACCAGTCGCCGACATACAGCACTTCTTCTTCCAGTGTCACGCCGAACCGTTCATAAACAATAGACTTGACTTTACTCGCCAGCGCCCGCAGGTCGGAGGCCGTCGCGCCGCCCGCGTTGACCAGAAAGTTTGCGTGCTTTTCGGACACTTCCGCCCCGCCGACCCGCAGGCCTTTTAGGCCGCAGGCTTCGCTGAGAAAGCCCGCCGGAACCACGCCTGCCGCCTTCATGCCCCCCGGAAGCGTGTCTAAACTCTCCGCCAGCGCGTGGCTCTGAACATTCTTGAAGAATGACCCTGCCGACGGCGCATACGGCTGTTTGGCCCGGCGCTGGGCTTGATATTCTTTGGCCTGGGCAATAATCGTGTCCGGGTCGCCGCGCTCGGTCAGCGCCAGGGTGCAGGACAGCACAACCGTTCCATCCCAGCCGCCCCGGCGCAGGCGGCTGTCGCGGTACGAAAACTCCATCCATTCCGGGCCGACCGTCTGGTCCTGCCCATTCGAAAAGACCCGCACCGACGACACCAGCGGCCCGATGTTGCCCCGATACGCCCCGGCATTGCTGACAAGCGCCCCGCCGACGGTGCCGGGAATGCCGATGGCCCATTCCAGCCCGGCGTAGCCCGCCCGCGCCGTCTGCAAAAACAGCGAGCCGAACGAGACGCCGCTTTCCGCCTCTGTTGTGTCCCCGACAGTGCAGCCTTTGCATCGATTCTGGATCACCAAACCGTCATAGCCCGCATCGCTCATCAGCAAATTCGAGCCGTGGCCTATGAATAAGTAGGGCAGGCCGGCCTCGGTGCAGACTGCCAGCACTTGCGCCAGCGTTTCCACGTCCGCCGCCTGCCAGAACCACCGGGCCGGCCCGCCGACTTTCAGCGTCGTGTGCCGGGCCATCGGCTCATCCTGCTTCAGCTCGCCGCCGAGCATCTCCACTAACCGCATATCCATCTTCATAATCGGCTTCTAGTGTATCACAGGAACGCCGTGCTTGGCAAGGTTTGAGACAGCGGAAGCGCGGCAAGAATGTCTCAGAGGCAAACAACATGACTGACGACACACAAAACAACAGTGACCGGCTGCCGCTGCTGACGCCGGACGAACTTGACCAAACACAGCGCAAAATTTATGACCGAATGATGACCGAGCAGGTGCCGTGGGCAACTAAGTCCGGTTTTCAGGCCGCAATGCCGGACGGCAAACTGCTGGGGCCGTTCAACGCGCTCTTGTACGCGCCGGAAGTCGGACAAGCCTACTTAGACTACTTTACTGCCGAGAAAAAGAACACAACACTTTCCCAGCGCGTCCATGAAGTTGTCATTCTCGCCGTCGGCGCGGCCTGGAACTCAGCGTATGAGCTGTACGCGCACGCGGCGGTCGGCAAATCGGTAGGTTTGCCGGAAGATGGTATTCAAGCGATTGTGTCTGGGCGGATGCCGGAAGGACTGTCGGAGCAGGAAACAAGCGCCTATGAGTTCGCCCATCAGCTTGCCGCCGACCACCGGATTGACCCGGCCACTCACGCGCGGGCAAAGGCCGCTTTTGGAGACAAGGGCCTCGTAGACATCGTCATGCTGGCGGGGCTGTATCTGATGACCTGCGCCACGCTCAATGCGTTTGAGGTTTCGGTGCCATAGGCATTTCGACTTGGTAGGGGCGCACCCCTGTGTGCGCCCTCTTGCTTCGTGTGCGCCCTCTTGCTTCGTGTGCGCCCTGCCCTCATTAGGCACGGACAGGAAAGGCAGGCACAGGCAGGAAGGGCAGGCACGGGGGCCTGCCCCTACGGGGTATCGGCTTTATGCCTGCGCCTTGAACCAATCTACCGTCTTCTGGACCCCTTCCGCCACAGGCGTCGCTTTCCAGCCAAACGCATTCTCAAAGCGACGGGAGTCTACAATCTGCGGCTCGGTGTACTGGTAAAACATCTCGACCATCTCGCGCATTGTGGGATTGAATAGGCCCATTGCCTGAACGACCATTTTGGGGATTGCTTGAATCTTGACGGGATGACCGAGAGCGATGCCGATGAGGCGCAGCATCTCCCGAACCGAGACCGCCGGTGCGACCGGCAGCAGCCATGCCTGCCCCAGCGCTTCCGGGCGGTCTCCCAGCGTTGCAAGCCCGCGTGCGACATCTCCCATATAGCTGTACGAGTGCGGCAGGTTGATATTGCCCAGCACCTGTACCGGCTTGCCGGCCAGCGCGGGCGGGAACACGAGATACCCCAGCGAGGAGTTCAGGACACGCGGCCCGTAGAAGTCCGCCGCCCGCCCCAGCGCGACTTGGACTGCGCCGCTTGGTGCGCTTGCAGGTACTTGCGGGCGACTTCGACGCGCATTCGCCCCTTGCGCGTCGCCGCGGCATGAGGCGTGTCTTCCGTAATTGGCTGCCCATGCGTTTCGCCGTAAACATACAAATCAGCCGTCACAATCAGCTTGGCCCCCGCCGAGGCCGCGCCGGCAAGGATGCCGTCCTGCTGCCGGGGGACAACGGCAACCTGCTCCGCATAAGGCACGCCGAGGCAGTTGTAGACGACGGCGGCTCCCCGGCAGGCTTCTTTGGCGGCGTCACTGTCCGTGATGTCGGCGGCGACAAGCGTGACGCCAACCGGAACAGTCGCCTTGCCGCTGCGGCTGACTACGCGGACTTGTTTGCCTTGCGCCAGCAGGACATCCGTGAGCGTAAGACCAACCGGGCCGGTTCCGAGAACAACGTGCAGCTCGTTTTGTTTTTCTAAAGTGTTCATCTGAGTCCCTTTACCTATCCAGGGTTAGCCTGCCTCTTTTTTTGCCGCCCACGCGAACAGCAAATCTTTCATCGCCTGCGCGGCCAGACGCTCCGCCCGCTCCGGGCCGCCCCTGACACGATCCAGCAGCGTCACGGCGACTAAGCCATGCAGCAATGCCCAGAGCGTTTCCACTGCCGCTTGCGGGTCCAGCAAAACGACTCCGTGAGCCTGCGCCCATTGCTCCAGCGCTTCGTAAACGACTGCCGCCGCTTTGCGCCCGCCGTTCAGCGTTTCTTCCGTCGGCAGCCCGGCGCTGTCTGTGCTGTCCATGACTTGATACAGCTCCGGCTGCTGCTGCGTGAACCGCCAGTAGGTTCTGCCGATTTGCTCCAAGCGCTCTGCGGGATCGGTGGTTTGTTCGGCGGCCCGGCGCATGGCCTCGGTGAGCTGCTCAAAGCCTTCCCGCTGCACTTCGCTGAGAATGGCGTCTTTACTGGCAAAATACTCATAGATCGTCGGCGGGCTGTACTCAATCATGTCGGCGATGCGGCGGATAGTGACTGCGGACCAGCCTTCGGTGCGGGCGATGCTTCGTGCCGCCGCTAAAATGCCTTCCCGTGTTGCTTCTTTTTGCCGTTCCCGCCGCTCTTTCACGCCCATTTTCTATCGCCTATCTTTTATCTAACGCTGTCCGATAATATAATGTCACAGAGGAAATGGGTTTGTCAAGTCCTGCGAAAACTATTTTCTGGTACACTTTTTCCCATGACCAAGCTCCCCATGACCGAGATTGAGATGCTGCACGAGACGATCCGTGAATGCCGCCGCTGCGAAGCCGACGGCTTTCCCATTTCTCCGCCACCGCTTGCGTGGGGGCTGGCCCCTGCGCCGTTTATGCTGATTGGACAAGCACCGGGGCTGTCGGACTGGCGCGGGGACCGGATGTACCTCGGCCCGGCGGCGCGGAAGCTGATAAGCTGGCTGGTCGAAGCGGGCTTTGCCGAAACGGACATCGGCACGACGGTTTATATGACCGCGCTGACCAAGTGCTTTCCCGGACGCCTGGCCGGCAAAAGCACCGACCGTGCGCCGTCGCCCAGAGAACGCGCCCATTGCCGGCCCTGGCTCGACGCGCAGTGGGCATTGGTGCAGCCCCGCGTCGTGCTGCTGTTCGGCAAGATGTCTATTGATACGTTCCTGCCGAAGATGACGCTGGAAGAGTGCATCGGCAGGGCGTTCGACAAAGATGGCCTGCACTTTATTCCCCTGCCCCATTCGTCCGGCGCTTCCACCTGGCTCAACGACGCCGGACACCGCGCCCAACTGACGGAAGCGATTGAACGAGTGCGCGAGGCGCGTCAGTGCTTCTCCTAGTCAGGCCGCCACGCGGCGGCATTCTCGCGGGCGAACGCGGCAAACGATTTGGGAGGACGCCCGGTTACGTCTTTCACCGCCGTAGTTATCCGGTCCTCCGCGCCGTGCTTGATCGCCTCGTCCAGCCCCGCCAGCAGCGCGGCATAGGCAGCCGGCATTCCAAAACCCATGAAGCGTTCTTGAAGCTGCTGGGTGCTGATGCTGACATGACGCACCGGCCTTTGCGCGGCCTCCGAGATGATCGCAGCGGCGTCGGCGTAACTCAGCGCCTGTGGCCCAGTGAGGATATATGCTCGGTTATGCGGCTCGGCGTCGGTCAGGGCATGGAAGGCGACGGCGGCGATGTCCCTAACATCGATAAAGCCCAGCCGGCCATCGCCGGTCGCCGTGGCAATCTCGCCGTCCGCTTTAATGGCCGGGCCGAGCGAGTTCACAAAGTTCTGCATGAACCAGGACGGCTGCAAGACGCCCCATTCCGGCATCAGCGCGTGTACCGCCTCATGGATTTTCCCCAGCATCGGCCCGCCTTCGGGGATCGCCGACGACGACAGCAGCACCGCCCGGTGCACCCCAGCATCTAAGGCGCGGTGCAGGAACGGCACCATCAGCCGCTCCGGGTCGGAGATAGATTCGGGCGCGATCAAGTAGACTTTTTCTATTCCTTCCAGCGCCGGACCGTAAGTGGTTTCGTTTTCCCAGTCAAAGCGCACCTGCTCCGCGTCTGCGCTTGACGCCGGGCGGCGGCTTGCGATGCGAAACGGCACGCCCGTTTCCCGCAGCCGTGCGGTCAAGGCCGTTCCTGTGCTGCCGGTCCCGCCGGTCACTAAGATTTTTCCTGCCATTGTGATTTACTCGCTTTCTTTACTCAGCTTCTTTCATGGCTTCCAGCACGACCAGCGGGTTCCAGTAATCGCGGTAGTGGAAGATTTTGCCGTCCTTCATCTGCACGACGCTGATGTAACGCTGATTGTAGGGTTTGCCCGTGGTCAGAACTTTGCCGCTGCCGGCAAACTCCACAATCAGCACGTCCGGGTCCAGCGTTTGATGCCTCACCATATCCGTGAACTCGTCGAAGTGAAACATCTTCGGGAAGTCTTTAAAGCGCTCAAACATCGCTGCTTTGCCGCGAACCTCCTGCGGGAATCCGGGCGGCGCGTAAGGATACTCGAAAACCGCGTCTTCATGGAACAGCTCGATCCACTGCGGGATGTCCTCTTGCAGAATCAACTCTGCAAACTTGGTCATTGCTTCTTGTGCCGTCATGGGTTAAATGTCCTTTTCTGATTAGTTCTATGCCACAATTATAGAACCGATCCCTCATGCGGTTCAACCCGCAAACCGGCGTTTCTGTCGCTTAAGCAACAAAAGCGCCAAAGTGTTGCGGAAGCGCCCAAGAAGCGAAATTGCCATGAAGAACACTTTTAACCACCAAGACCCAAGAGCCGCGCGAACACGGCTGCTGTTGCAGCAGGCGCTCGGAGAAATGCTGACGGAGCGTAGCTTTGCGTCCGTCACCATTGCGGACATTACACGCCGTGCAGGTGTAAACCGGGCCACGTTTTACGCGCATTTCCAGGACAAAGATGACCTGCTGGAATGGACGCTGCGCGAAAAGTGCCGGCGGGTCTTGCAGGCTGCGCTGGCCCCGCCGCAGACGCCTTCTCCCGCAACCTGGCAGCATTTGATCCAGTGCATTTTCGAATTCTTTGCCGAAATGCCCTGCCGCTGCCCGCAGGCAGCCCGGCAGTGGAACGGGATTGTGACAAACGCCATGCGTGAAGAGATGGATTGCTGCCTGGAAGAGTGGCTGTCGGACGCGCGTCCTGCGGTTCGTCAAACGACAATTGCCGCCATCAGCGGGGCCATTGTGACTTCGGGAATGCATTGGCTTCGCAGCAGCGCAAAAGTGACGACGGCGGCAGGCGCGGCGGAACTGACCACGTTCATTGTGAATGGCCTGCGCTGAGACTGTTGCAACCTTTTCAAACCTACCGTGTCACAGTAGATGGAGACGCAAACGAAAGCGAAAATGCCTATGATTTACACGACGCTTTTATTGATTGGTTTGGTTGGACTGTTCGCCCAGGCCGTGCTGGGACTGTCGCATGGCGGACACGCCGGTCATGCGGGGCATGGCGGACATGGGGCGCATCACGGCATCCGAGGCAATGGAGGCCGCAGTGAGCGCGGGCCGTCGCCGCTCTGGACTCTGCTGTCGCCGCTGGCAATTTTCAGCCTCTGCTTGGGCGCAGGCGCAACCGGCCTGCTGCTGAAGCCTGTCCATCTCGCGGCGGCGCTGACCGCGCTGGCAGCGCTGCTCGGCGGCCTGGTCTTCTTTGGCCTGCTCGTGCGCCCGCTGTGGAACCTGCTTTTCCAATTCGCGTCCAAGCCCAGCACGGCCTTAGAAGGCATGGTCGCCCGGCAGGCGGAAGCGGTCACGGGGTTTGACGAGCGAGGCCGGGGTTTAGTTGGATTGACGATTGACGGTCAGTGGGTGCGTGTTTTAGCGACGCTGGAACCCGAAGGCCGGGCTGACGCGCCGCCAATCAAGCCCGGCGAACAATTGACGGTCATCAGCGTGGACGGACGCGCTAATTCCTGCCGCGTCGCGCGGCTGTAAAGTCACCAGAGTAAAGTCACCAGAGAGGAAGGGCAGGCACGGGGGCCTGCCCCTACGCCGGAACGTGGAGGTGGAACGTAGGGGCAGGTCCCCGTGCCTGCCCTTCTTGTCCGTGCCTGCCCTGTAAAGGAGAAACATCACATGGGAGGATTTGTTATGAGCAGTACGCTGATTATCGTGCTGGCCGTCGTGCTGGCGGTCATTTTTATCCCGCTGATTATCAGCCGGTTTCTGACGCAAGTGGAGGCAGGCACGATCCGCTTGGTGTCGTCCCTCAACGGACGCACGGCCATCTACAAAGGGCCGGGCAAGGCGATTGAAGTTCCTTTAATGACCACGGGAACAACGATCCCGTCCAAAGCCATCAACATTGATTTGGACATTGCCGACCAGACCGCCGATGTGGACGGCAACGGGCAGCCGAAGCCGATCAAAGTGCGCGTTTTAGCGTCCGCGATTGTCTCGGTCGGCGACTCCAGCGAGATGATTACGACGGCGGCCAACAAGTTCTTTTCCAAGCCGCCCGCCGAGCAGACGGCGACTCTCAGCGACCTCCTGACTTCCACCGGACGCCGAGCCGTCAACCTGCTGAACCACGACGAGCTGTTCTCGGCTAAAGCCCAGCGCAACATCTCCTCGCTCGCACCGGGAACCGACATCGCTAAATCGTTCGCCGCAGTCCCCGTCGAAGAAGACGACCGCTTGGCGCTGATTATCAAAGGGGCGTGCTCACGGGAACTCCAAGATTTGGGGCTTGTCTTTAACTCGCTCAACATCAAGGAAGTCCAAAGCGAAGTCGCCGAAGCCCGCCGCCGTCAGTCTGCCGTGGAAGCCAAAGCAAACGCCGACATCGTTGCGGCGGATCAAGAACGCCGCGCCCGCGAGGCCCAATTAGGCGCGGAGCAGGCCATCAACGACAAGCAGCGAGACCTAGAGCAGCGCCGGGCCGAGAACGCCGCCACAGTCGCCACCGCCGAAGCCAAAAAGCAGACCGCGCTTGCCATTCAGCGCGAAGCCGAGCTGAAAGCGACGCAGATTGCCCAGGCCAATGCCGACGCCGCCCGTGTCCGGGTGCAGGCCGAAGCCGCCGCCGACGCCGAAGCGGTCAAAGTCCGCACACTCGGCCTCGCTCAGGCCGACGCCATCCGCGCCGTCAACGAAGCCATCAAGCAGGGCGGCGATGCGTACCTGGCCCTGCGGCAGCTTGAAATCCTGCCCCAGATCGTCCCCGCCATCGCCGAGGCTTTAGCCAATGCCAAGCTTATCAACATCAGCGGCGCAGGCGACGGGCGCGGCGCAGCCGGCGGGGCCACCGACCAGATCACCGGCGTCATCCAGACGCTTCTGGCAACCCAGCTCGTCAGCGGACAACTGCGTTTAGACGCCCCCGACCCCTCGCTCGCCCTGCCTCAGACCAACGGCACGTCGCCCGCTCCGGCAGCGACAGAGACAGGATTGAGTGCGAAGCGGAGATAACGCGATGAAGGCCGCCATTCAGTTTATCATCCGTCAAAGTGGATGGCTGGCCTTCTACTTTCTTGTGTTCGCTGTCGGCTGTGGGACGGATGTGTGTATTGGATTGTGGCAGGGAAGCGGATTGCATGGGTACGTCATTCATCAAGGCAAAACCCGCAACGGTTATGTCGTGCCGGTTTGGAGATCATTCATGCAGGCAGTAGTCTTCTTGAGCTGCGCCGCGCTCTTTGGGCTGATTGCTGTGCGGCGCAACCGAGGTACCATCTCGTAAATGGTAAGGGATGATAGCGTGGGAATAAATTCCTACGCTGTGGGGCGCAGACGCCGAGTGTCCGCCTTCGCAGACAAAGATTAGGACACTGCCACAAATCGTTCTGCTCTTTTTCGACGAAGGTCGAAACTAGGCGTCTG
>JAABUZ0100006495.1_pt1 | contig 14591 bp, 11 predicted proteins | sample 5562091 | NCBI WGS metagenome assembly JAABUZ01 (sample SAMN12813069, study PRJNA571459) | rock metagenome | isolation source: Antarctica rocks | place: Antarctica: Victoria Land, Linnaeus Terrace sud | collected 2015-12-21 | reverse complement strand
GGGCCGGACCCACGCGGGCTTCGTCATCCTCGACGCTCCCTCTATACACAAGGTAGGCTTATCGCGCACAGCCGTCAAGTAGGGTGGAAAGAGCGACGCGTGAACCAGGGGCACGACCGATCCCTGCTCTTGGCCGCTGATAGCGGAACCCCAGACGCGCCCGCAGAGGGCAGACATCCCGCACAGGTCGCGTGTCAGCGCGCCGAGTCCACCGTGTCCGCCGGGTGGAGATACACAAGGCAACCATGCAATAATCGGAAACAGAAAGCGCAGAAACCGGGCCGATTGGCCCAGTTTCTGCGCTTTTGTTGGAGCGGGTGATCGGGTTCGAACCGACGACATCTTGCTTGGGAAACACGGGCGACCTTATCATATGGTATCACGACGTGCCGTAGAGTGCGCTTTTTACGCGTAAATCGGGGGTTGGGATATCGCTTGTTGTCGCGCCAAACCGGGTGCAATCGGACGATTTGAAACAAAATGGCAGCGGAATGGCAGCGGCGGCAGCGTGCCTTTGACCACATCCGCAGGTCGCACAAGCAGTATGCGGAATCTGCTGATCCAAAGTCCCATCCACGGTCTATCGCGGGGCGTCGCGGAGTGTCGCAGACAGCTATTTCACCCGTCATCGCCGCGTCTTCATACCGCCGAGACACGCCGACAATCGCCCCGTCGTGCGGCGCTTGTGCGCCTCTACGTCGACAGGGGGCGCGCCGAGACCGAAATGGTGATGGCTGTGCGCGATTGCCAGCGACCAAGGCATGCGAACGCCGACGAACTATTTTATTTGCTCTTTCCTAGAACATGCCTTCCTTCTTCCACGGGGTCTCCATCATCGCCTATACTATACGTAATGGACACAGTGCGCCAGCGAGGCGGGGCCGGAATCGGGGAGATGGGTGATCGATGAACGTCATGGTGTACTCCCGGCTTGGTGATCTGCTCCGCGCGCGGAACTTGACGGTGAGCGATCTCCAACACCAGATCGCCGCGCGCTTCGGGCGGACCGTGGACGCGCGCACGCTCGACCGCTTGGCGCGCGCCGAGCGGGTCCGACGACCAAACCTGGAGTTGGCCGCTACGGCGGCGAAGGCGCTCGACGTCAGCTTGAACGATGTCTTCGCCGTGGAGACCGGCCCTACGGACGACCTAGCCGATGAGGAAGACATCCTCGATCCAGCACAAAGCCGACGCCTCCAGAAGCTGTTCGATCTGCAAGACCGGCGCTCCCTCAGCGAGGACGAGCAGGCCGAGGTGCGCGCCCTGGTGGCTGAGTATGGTCGTCGCGTGTATGACCGAGGTGTGCGCGGCATCGCGGCGAAGCGCGGCCTACCGGTCGATCAGGTACGCGTCGAGGTGACCGCGGATCTCGGGCGGATGATCGCGTGGCGACGGGAGATCGAAGCCGATCCGGCACGCTTGGAGGCGCTCATTGACGAGGCTCGGAAACGGCGACGGACCCGAGCGACCAGTTGAGTGAGCAGTCCCGAGTTCCCCGACGAGAGCGAATGCGTTGATGCTCCATCCAGGGCTTGAGCGCCGCATAACTGCCCTCCGTCGACGCCCCGTCCATAGTCCAGACAATCGCGAAGTGCGCGCTGTCGTACGCCTGCGCGCCCGCGATGCCTGCGAATACTGCTTGCTTCCGACCACCAACACCTTCCATGTCGAGCATATTATCCCGGCGAACCTGTGGGATGAGTACGTCCAGGGGCGTTTGCTCGGCGTGCCAACGCGGCCGGGACGGAGCGGGCCCGACAACATCGACAATTATGCTTGGTCCTGTCCGTACTGCAACGGGCGGAAGGGTGAACGGGTGACGCGCGGAGTAGGACGGAGAGTGGTGCGCTTCTTCGATCCGCGATACGACTTTTGGCCCGACCATTTCACGTTCCTGGCCGGGAGCAAGTATCTGTTCCTTGATGGATTGTCGCCGGAAGGGAGGGCGACCGAACAAGGACTCGGTTTCAACGAAGGCGGTACCAACGGACCACTCGGCGCCCGTCACGTTAGGATCCTGGGCGGCGATTATCCACCACCCTGGGCGCGCACCGCCTACGACATCTGAGCCCTCAATCGGCTCCTCCTGGGCCGCGTTCTGGAGGTCCCGCCACCCTCGGTCTTGGCCATCTCCTATACTGTATGTAACGGGCAATAGCATGCGTGCGAGGTGGGGCGGAAGTAGGGGGGTGAGTGCTAGATGGGCGTGATGGTTTACTCGCGGCTCGGCGATGTGCTCCGTGCGCGCCACATGACTGTGGATGATCTCCAGCGCCAGATCGCCGAGCGCTTCGAGCTGGCGGTGGATACGCGAACCCTTGACCGCCTCGCACGCGACGAGCGGGTTCGGCGGCCCGACCTTGAGATCGCGGCGGCGGCGGCGGGAGTGCTCGACGTGGGGCTCGACGACGTCTTTGCCGTCGATGCCGCGCCCATGGGTGACGGGAGCGCGGCAGGCATACATAACTCCGACGACGAGGATGGTGCCCTTGACCCCGAGCAGAGCCGGCGCCTCTCGGAGCTTTTCGATCTCCAGGATTATGGCCGCCTCACCGAGGCTGAACGCGCCGAGTTGGACGCGCTCGTGGCCGCCTGGGGGCGTGCGGTGAACGAGCGGGGCATCCGTGACCTCGCGGCCCGACGCGGCGTCCCTGTCGAGCAGATGCGGGCGGAGGTGCTCGGGGAGGTCGACCACGCGCTCGCCTGGTGGCGCGAGGTGCAGGACGACTCGGCGCGACTGGAAGCGGTGATACACGAAGCCAAGGAGCAGCAGCAGGCGCGGATCGTCGGTTAATGCTACCCAGGCGTCGCTCCCGATCATGACGACATCTCCACCCCTCCATCCTGGTCTCAAGCAGCGTGTGGCCGCCCTCCGGCGTCGTAGCGTGCATGATCCCCACAATCCTGACGTCCGCGAGGTCGTCCGCCTACGGGCGAACGACGCGTGCGAATACTGCTTGCTCGCCACGGTCAGCAAGTTCGAGGTGGAGCACATCATCCCCCCGGACTTCTGGGATGCCTATGTCGCCGATCGCTTGCCCGGTGTGCGGCGCCGCAAGCGGCGCCAGGGACCTAACCACCTGGATAATTTCGCGTGGAGTTGCCCGTTTTGCAATCGCGCCAAGGGCGGCCGAGTGGCTCACGGGAGAACGCGCTTCTTCGATCCGCGCCATGACCATTGGCCGCGCCACTTCATGTTCCCTCCAGCGTCCGGGTATATCGTCATCGCCGGGGCAACACCGGTAGGGCACGCGACTGTAGGGCCTAACGGGCTGAATTTCAATGCTGGTGGCTTGGAGGGGCCGATGGTGACGCGCCACTTGGCAATCCAGGGCGGCGTCTACCCGCCCGCATGGACCCACACCGCCTACAGGATCTAACCCTCTACTCACGGCGGTATCCGTACGTCAAATATAATGAGCGGACCAGTTACAGCCCCGGCATTCCGCCTTTGCAATGGGGAAAGTGGCGGGTCACGCTGGATCGTTCCCCGTCGTGGACGATACGGCTACCTGTCTATCGTGGCGCTCCGATAGGACCGACGGCGCCGTGCGCATCCCGCCAGATCGGAGCCCAGGGTCCCTGGCCAGCCAGGTCGGTGGCCGTGGTGGCGCGCACGCCGAGGAGGGGGCGGCGCCCTGGCCGGGCGCTGGCGCGCGCCGCGGCCAGCGCTATCTCCCCGCGTTCAGGGCGGGGCGTGACGAACAGCACGGTGAACCCGTCGTCGCCGATCTCGGCGCGATAGGCGTCGTACTGCGCGACCTTGCCGGCGAAGCGCTTGGGCGCCTCCTGTTCGCGGTCATATTCGAGGAACGCGCGGAAACGGCCGCCCGGCCCGTTGTAGCGTAGTTCGGCGTCAGGCCGTAGCGTATATTTATGCTCCGTCCCCCTGCGGTCGCGGGCATGATACGTCCGTGTACAGGCCCATTCGCCGCGCCACTCCAGGCGGCCACCGCGCGCCCGCGCGCCCGCGAGGAAGACCAGGTAGGCGGCCGTGATGCCGTCGGTGTGCTCCAGGTTGGTCCGCGCGTAGGAGAGGCCGTGCTCGCCGGAGCGGCGCGCGTCGTCGAGCACGCCGTATGCCTGCCGGTAGTCCGACGGCGCCAGCCCGGCGGCCCGCGCGAGGAGCGTCGTGCCCCGCTTGGTGAGGCTGTAGCGCCAGGCGTGCCCGGACCGCTGGGGCAGCCACGCCGCGCACAGGCCATGCGCGCGGAGGGCGCGCAGTAGTTCCCAGGTGTCGAACGGATCGCGCCCCAGGACGGTCGCCAGGTCGTGCCGGCCCAGGAGCGGGTGCGCGCCCACGCAGTGGAGCAGTGGCCACGCGCGGGGCGGCAGCACGAGCGGGAGGGCCGCGAGATCCTGCGGGGTGTGCTCGATAGTGGGGCTTGCTCGCACGCGCGCCGCGCGGCGCCGCAGGGCGTCGGGCCGGCGCGGCGCCGCGCGGGTCGTCGGGACGCGCATGGTCGCGGCCGGCGTCGGCCGCGGCGGCATGCGCCCCAGGCGGTCGAGCGCGGCGCGCAGGGGAGATCCCTCGTCGCCCCCGCCGGGCCCACTCGCGCCGCGCCAGGCGACCGTCAGCGGATCGGCCGCGGCGAGCGCCCCTGTCGTCGCCCAGAGTAGGCCAGGACGATAGCCCGGCGGGACGCGCGCCGCGGAGGTCGTCGCGAGGAGCACCGGCGGGACGCGCGTCGGGTAGGGCGGCGCGTAGGCCGGGTCGGACCGCGCTCCGGCGAGGCGATCCAGGCGCGCGGCCAGAGCTCCCGGTGGCGCGTCCGCGTCACCGTCCCAAAGAAGGCCGACGACGCAGCGCGCGCCGTCCGCGAAGCGCAGGGTAACCTCGCCGTCGAGCACGAGCGCCTCCCGACGGCCGCCGCGCGCGAAGGGCCAGCGCACCGGGTAGGCGCGCCACTCCTCCAGAGCACCGCCCGCGTCCGCGAGCGCGCGGGCCAGGCGCAGGAGGATGGCACGCCCGGCGACGAGCCGCCATAGGGCGGGCAGCCGGCGCAGCAGGGCGGGCTCGCCGAGGCCGTATCGGCCCGTCAGTTCACCAGGGTCGGCGCGCATGAGGCGCGCGGCCGCCTCGACTCCGGCAGCGGTGAGGAAATAGAGATGGCGGCGCGTGGCTGAGTCGGCCACGTAGCCGGCCTCGCCTGCCGCGACGCGGGCATCGAGGGCGCGCCGCGCGCCGCGCCCGCCGATAGCGCACAGGAACGCCAGGTCGTCGGGCGCGAGCAGCGGCGTGCGCGCCAGGGCCACGAGTGTCGCATCACGCATGGGGAACCTCCATGTCTAACTCCGTCGTCGCTATCGCATGACCGGTCGCCGTCGGCGCCGCGGGCACGGCGGGCACGCCTGCCTCGGTCGGCAGGCGCAACTGGACTGGCCCGGCCGGCACGAGGCGCGGGCCTTTGTGGCGGCGGCTGCGGTCGCGTCGCGGCCGCGAGGAGCCCGGACCGGGTCGCTGGACGGGAATGCCGAGTGCCGGTCGAGATCCGGGCGGCACGGGCGATGGCACGGAGGTGGCATCGGCGTCGGAGGTCGCCTCCGCGCCCGCGTCCGGCTCACTTGTCGACGCCGTAGGTGCGGTGTCCACTTGCGCGCGCGCCGCCGCGCGATCGGCGTGGTAGAGGTCGGTGAGCCAACGCTTATAGGCCGCCACGACGGCGGCGCGCGGCCGTCCGTAGCGGCGGGCGCAGGCGTCGGCGATCAGGCGCGCCGCCGCGGGCGAGGTCGGCGGGGGCGGCGGCAGCGTCACCAACACCGGGTCGAGCGGCCGTCCCCCGTCCGTCGTCGCCACGTAGCACTGGCGCAGCCCCAGCAGTTGCAGGTCGCGGTAGGTGAGCCGCTCGCCGTCGAGCACATGGGCCAGGTAGTCGGCGTCGTGATAGTCGCGCGTGCGGAAGAAGACGTGCGTCGCCGCGTTGTTGAAGACCGTCGCGTGCAGCCCCTCCTGCATGGCATCGACCTGCCCGATGCCCTGGGCGATGCACACGTAGGAGCCGTGGTGTTTGCGGATGCGCGGCAAGTACTTGTCGTAGAGCGCGGGCGCGTGCTGGAACTCGTCCACGACGATGAGCACCTGCCGCGTCGCCTTGTCCCCTTCCGGGCGCGCACAGACCAGGCTGTGCAGGACGTTGATGAGCGTGGCGTCGAGGAGGGCGGCCGCCTCGTCGGTGATGACCTCGGCGGCGGAGTTGAAGAGGAGCGGCGCGCCGCTGGCGAAGAGGGCGCGCAGGTCGATGGTGCTGGCCGGCTGGCCCAGCAGGGCCAGGCTGTAGGCGTTGTCGGCCAGCTTGCCGACGCGCGTCAGGACGGGCTTGGTGGCGTTGAGGCGCTCGGAGCGGGGCATCTCCAGGTAGTCTTTGTGCCAGTAGCGCGTCACGCGGATGTCGTCGGCCTGGCGGATCAGCTCGGCGCGGAAATGGCTGTCCTGCACAAGGGGCTTCACGTCGAAGAGGGTCAATTGATCCTCCGGCCGGCGCGTGTGGTTGACCAGGAGCAACGTGCGCAGGGCGTTGCGCAGGAGGTCTTCGAGGCGCTCGCCCCAGGCGTCGTAGTAGCGACGCCAGGCCTCGACGATGGCCCCGACCACCTGGTCGTCGTCGCGGCCCGTGTGCGCGTCGAGCAGGTTGAGGCCGGGGGCCAGCGTGGGATGGCCGACGTCGACTACGACCGCGCGCAGCTTCTGCGCGTCGGGCAGCCAGCCCACGATGTCCTGAACGAGGTCCGCGTCGGGGTCGATCACGACGACCTGCACGTCGTCCGCGGCGACGGCGTGGTGGACGAGGTGCTGGGCAAAGGTGCTCTTGCCAGCGCCCGTCGCCCCAAGGACGACGGTGTTACCCCGGTGGATCGCCGCCGGCAGGTGGACCGTCTCGGTGTGCGCGCCAACCGTGGCGACGCCGATGGGGACGCCGGAGGAGAACGCCGCGGAGGAGGGCAGGAGCGCGCGGGGACCGGTGCGGGCGAGGCCGGGCACGTCGACCGTATCGGTCAGTAGGTGCCAGAGCGCCGTCACCTCGTCGGCGGAGAGGATCGGCCACGGTCGCGACCACAGGCGCGGGCCACCGTCCATGGTGACGGTGGCCACGCGGTCGGCGGCGCAGCGGCGGGCGACGAAGGCGTTACCGGTCTCCTCGGCGAAGGCGCCGTAGGCGGCGATGAGTGTGTCCAGGCCGCGCGCGCACGCCTCCCGGTCACCGCCGGCAACCACGAGGCGCAGGCGTGCGGTGAACGCCGGCGACGCGGCCTTGCGGGCGAGCAGCGCGGAGGAGGGGGCGCGCCGCCCGCCGGTCAGGCGCCACAGGGCCAGGAGGCCGGCGAGGCCGCCGCCCGCCGCCTCGCCGAAGGGGACCAGGCCCGCGAGGCCGTGCAGGGTGTAGGCGTGGTAGGCCGCGACACCCCCCAGCACACCCAGCGCGCCGAGGGCGGCGAGCGGCCCCGCCGCGGCCGGCAGGTCGTCGTCCCTGGTCACCCCGAGGGCGCGCTCGCGCGCCACGACCCGGTCCCGTTCGCGGGCGATGTGCGTGCCCCAGCGGCGCGGGCCCGGCCACAGGATGAGCTGGCACACCCCGCGCGTCCCGCCGTCGAGCCGGCGGAGCGCGCCGATCACGCGCTGGAGCCCGGCCGAGGGGTCCTCGATCTGCGGCGCCGTCGCGGCGCGCTCGGGGATCTTGAGCGGGAGTTCCGGCCGGTGACGCAGCCGCAGTTCGGCCGCCACCGCCCCCTCGCCGGGGCGCAGGCGCGCCGGGTCACCGGCCTCGTCGGGCAGAGGGAGGAGGGAGCCCTGCGGATAGTAGCCGGCGAGCGCTCCGTCCAGCGCGGCGCGGGCCGCCGCGTTGGCCGCCCGCGCCAGGAAGCGGACGTGCCCGCCCTCGCCGGCGATCTCCAGCGCCACGCCGCGCCGCGCGGCCCGCCGGGCGTGGGCCAGCCCGGCGAGCATCTGCGCCTGCCCGGCCAGTGTGACCGGGCTCGTGCGCGGTGGGGTCACGGCCAGGAGCGATGCGGCGTCACGCATGGGCCACCTCTCCCTGGGACCGAGGTCCTTCTTTTCCGCGCCCGACTCCATCCGTACGCCCCTGTCCCCACCCGGCGGCGGGGTCAGTGAAGACGAGCGGCGCGTACTCCGGGCTGACCATGATCTCGAAGGGCAGGCGCAGGCGCTCGCCCTTGGCCGTCGGGTGCTGCGCGAGGAGCAGGCCCTGGCCCGCCGGCGCGCGCAGCAGGAGGGCCTGCTCGCGTTCTGAGAGGTGGGCCGCGCGCGCCAGGTCGGGCAGGGCGACTTCCTCGCAGCGCAGCAGCCAGGTACGGCAGCTGTTCAGGATCAGCGCGCGGCCCGCAGGGGTGGCGGTGAAGTCGAGCGGATCCTGGCTCGCCGCGACGGTGCGCCAGACGTGCTGCGTGACCAGGTGCATCAGGCCCGCGCGCAGCTCCTTGTTCTTCTCGACGCCGTGCAGCTCGAACACGGTGAGGTCGTTGTCCAGGGCGACGGTGGTGCGCCCCGCGAAGAGGCCGCTGAGGGCGCCGTCGCAGTAGCGGCCGAGGCGCTCGGCCAGGCCGAAGTCGTCGCCCTGGGCGTCGAGGGTGGCGCGCAGGTCGGCCAGGGTCGGGGCGGGCCGGCCGTGCGTGGCGCGCTCGTGCGTGACGCCGGCCTGCCGGTAGGTGCGGAAGAGCGCCGCCTCCAGCCGCGCCTTCGGCCCCGTCCCCAGGTCGGACCCTTCGCCCGCGATAAGCACCTCCAGCAGGTCGATCACCCCCGCCACATGCTCGCGCAGCGCGTCGTACGCGCCCCCATCGCCGTCATCACCATCGCCGCCTTGCCGGACCCGCGGGAGGTCGAGCGGGTTGATGCGGTCGCGCGAGCCAGCCGAGAGGCGCACCACCTGCCCCCCGACGGCGGCGCAGAGGGCGCGGTACTCGCCCGACTCGCCGGGGTCGATCACGATGCGTTGCGCGCCGAGCTCGCCCACGCGCAGCAGGTGGACCTTGGTCCAGGCACTCTTGCCCGACCCCGACGAGCCGATCACGACGCTGTTGCTGTTGGTGAAGGCGTAGGGGTCGACGACGAGCGGCGTGTTGTTCTGCGTAACGCGACCGTACCACACGCCATCGTCCATGCACAGGGTCGGCGCGCCGAAGGGGTAGGTGGCCGCGACGATTTCACCGGGGACGGGCCGGCCCCAGCCGAGCCGGTCGCGCGCCGCGGGCAGGGCGCTCTCCAGGCCGGCCAGATGTTCGAAGGTGGCGCGGCGCGTGCCCATGCGCGCGGCCCCGAAGGCCCCCTCGACGCGGCGCGTGCGCGCCTCCAATTCCTCGCGCGTCGCGCCGTGGACCTGGGCGTAGAGCGAGACCTGGAACAGCTTCTCCTCGTTGGCCTCCAGCTTGGCCACCATGGCGGTGATCTCGTCGATGGCCTGGCGGCGCCCCTCGCTGGGCAGGTGGCCGCGGCCCTGGGCGAAGAGGCCGACCGATTCGAGCCCCACCAGCAGGTCGGAGAGCTCGCCGACGGCGTGCGCCGTGTCCTGCGGCGCGAGGTGCAGCGAGAGGACGAGCCGCTCGTGCAGGGCGGTGAGGCGGGCGAGCCAGCCCCACGGGACGGAGCCAGACCAGGCGGACAGGCCGACGGTGCGCGTCCACTCGTCGTCGATCCGCAGCCGCCGCGCGTCCTCCTCGACGGCGTCTGGCGCCAGGGACGCGGCGAGCGGCCCCGCCGTCTCGGGTGGCCGGGCCGCACGGCGTCGGGCGCGCCACGGGACGCTAGGCATCGTCGTCGTCATCGTCGCCCTCCTCGTCGCCCTCGCCGTCCTGGGTCGTGTCGTCCGTCGCTTGGGCGAAGAACACCGGTGCGGTCGCGACCGGGTCCGCGTGCCCGGCGTCGAATGGTTGCAGGCGGGCTGTCCGCGGGCAGAGGCGGCGATAGCACAGCGCCCGCAGGGCAGGGGTATCGAGGTGCCAGGCGTGGACGCCAGCCTGGGTCAACGCCTCGCGGACGGCCGCGCACCGCTCGGTCAGCACGCGTCCCGCCTCATCCGGGCCCCGCCCGCCAGCGCGGTCCCGCGCCCTCCCGTCGGCCGTCGGTCGACGACGGGACCGCAACAAGGCCAAGAGACCGGCGCCGTCCGGGACGGACGACGCCAATGTGGCCATGGCCGGGATCACCACGTAGACGCGCTGGTCGAGCGCGCCCGCCCGGGCCAAGGCGCGGCGCATATACGCCGCGTCGGCGCTGCCGAGGCGGCGCGTGGCCAGGGGCTGCCCGGCCAGCCGCGCCATGCGCCGCGCGGCGTAGGGGCCGAGGTCGACCGGGTCGGCGCAGACGAGCACCTGCACCGGGAAAGACAGGCCGAGGAGGAACGCGTGGTAGGCGGCGTGCAGCGCCCGTTGTCCCTCCGTGTCCATCCCCTCGACGTTGGCGCCGCTGCACTCCAGGACGGCGCAGCGGTGCCCGTCGGCGAAGGTGATGGTATCCTCGGCGATCTCGGCCGGGACGAACGGGTGCCTGTGCGTCGCCGGCCGCGCCGGGCGCGGGGTTCTGCGCGGCGACGCTGGCGAGACAGATGGGGGAAGGGTCGGGGCTGGCGAGCCCGCGACAGGCGCGAGCGCGAGGTGCGGCGGCCGGAGTGCGCCAACATCGCGTGGCGCCGGCGCCGAGGCTGCCGGGGGCTTCCAGGCGGAGGTGCGCTCGGCGAGCGCCTGCGCTGTGGCGAGGCGGCCCCAGGTCACGAGCAAGCGCCCGCCGGGCCGGACGAGGCCGGCCGCGCCCCCGAGGGCGACGACGGTGACCGCCTCGGCGATGCGGACGGGGGCCGGCAGGTGGGGCTGCCCGAGGACGCCGGCCGCGCCGAACGCGCCGGCGACGACGGGGACGAGTTCGCGCGCGGTGTAGCGCCCGACGATGGGGTTGCGCCCGTCGAGGTGCGTCGGCACTTTGAGGATGAAAGACATCTATCTGCTCCTTTCGTGTCGCTCGCTATCGGTCACAAGCGTTCTTTAAGAAAAGAATCCCCGCAGCGAGGCGACGATGGGGGTGGCCGCGATGACGCCGATCAGGCCGACGGCGGCGTGCCACCAGGTTGAGATCGCGGTGCGCCGCAGTTGCGGGCTCGACCCCGAGATGATCCAGAGCAGGCCGCCCCAGCCGAAGACGAGCGTGCAGAGCGAGACGCCGATCACCAGGAAGTGGGCGCTGATGAAGTCGGCGATCTGGGCAATCTTGTCGAGTGCGTCGCCGAGGCCCGTCGGCGCGCCGCTGGGTGGGGCGCCTCCGGGAGGTGCGGGGGTTGGCTTGGCGCCCGCGATGACACGGGCGATGTGGTCGAGGTGCGCGACGACGAGGTGCGCGTGCGGCCCGTACAGGGCGAGGGTGTGCGCGATCATGGAATGTTGTCCTTTCTTACTATCGGGATGTGCTCCGCATCTTGTCTACTGAGGCGCGACAGCGCGTCCGGGGGACCGCGACACGACGGGGATGTATGTTTAGCCACCGCCGCCTCCTCTCCCGCCGCGACCGCCCGTCAGCGTGCGGACCGCCAGCTGGCCGACCGCGAGCGGCGTCCCGGTGTAGCCGCGCAGGATGCGGGGGACGCGTAAGACGACGACGAAGACACCGAGCGCGACGAGGTACTGCGCCCAGGTAATCATGTTCCCCAGGCTCGTCTCGCCCGCGATGGTCTGGCCGTCCTTGCCGAAGACGAGCGGAGCGTAGAGCACCAGATCCTCGCCCATATGCAGCACCACGATCTGGACGAACTGGGTAACGAGGGTGACGACGAAAAGGCGGCCCCACAGCTCGGCCATCCCTTGCAAGCGCGGCCAGGCGTAGCACAGCAGCCCGGCCGGCGCCAGGACGATCAGGGCGTCGAGCAACCCGATGCGAATGATCATCTGGATCGCCAGCAGCAATTCCATCAGGCCGTCGACGAGGCCGAGGAGCGCCTCCAGGAGGACACGGTTGGCGGTGCCACTGTGGACGCCGACGGCGAAGAGGCGGGTCGCCTGGATCGCGGTCGCGCCCTCAGTGGCGAGGTTGGCGAGCCGGATGGCCGCGCCGAGAACGGGCAGGCTGCCGTTGGCCAGGAGCGCGACGAGCAGCAGGCGCCAGAATCGCTCGAGCGCGCCGGCATAGGTGCGGTGCGCGCCCGCGTTGAGCAGCGTCTCGGCGCAGATGCCCAGGAAGACGAAGATGATGAAGGCGTCGGCGATCTTGCGCACGCCGTCCCAGTAGGTGGCGACAACAGGGTTGGAGAACGTCAGGGCCGGGTCGGTGTTGGTCCAGATGTCGGCGACGCCGATCGTGGCGTTGAGGTCGGCCACGGAGCCGGCGACATCGTCGACGATGGCCGCGGCAATGCACGGACCCCACGTGTCGATGTGCCAGAAGTCGCACCCCTCATCGCCGCCGCCAGCCGCCGATCCCGCAGTCGCGGTGGCGACGGCAGAGGAGGCCGGGGGAGCGGTGGCGTAGCGCACGAGGCATGAGGTATGATCGGCCGAGCAGACCGCGTACGGCGTGGCGGTAGGGCTGGCCGACGCGGTTGCCGTAGGCTGGCGCGTCGGGGTGGATGTCGGAGCGTGCGGCGGGGATGGATGAACGGCCACGGCGGCGCGGCCTATCGGCATGATGACCCATACGCTCGCGGCCAACGCTGGGAGGATATACCTCGCGCCCCACCACCAATATCGCCGGCCCATCGTCGTCGCCTCCTCTCGCTCGCCGGGTCTGGTCCGACGACGTGGCCCAGCCTACGAGAGGAGGTTCCGGAAATTCTCCGGGCGGAGATTACCCGGAGAAATCAAGCGCGGCGCGCAACAATGACCAATATGTAACTAGCGAGGCTCCGCCTCAGACCGACGAGATGTACGCGACGCAAAAACTTGACTCAATCGCACCATGTTCGCCCGGATTAGACGTCTAGACTAGTAGTGGTGTGAGAGCAGGTGGAGCTGGTGTATCGCCAGTGGCACATCGGTACGCGCAGCCCCAGCACCGGCCTCCCGATCTCTCAATCCGCCGAGCAGGTCACGCAGGAGCATGTGGAAAGCCGTGCGTAGCCACGTGTGTCCGTGGCCCGTTGTGCCAGCCGATAGGTCGCCGCCCAAATGGCGTATGCCCGATGCGAGAGATGGCGTGCATGGCAACGCGCGTTGATCGCCCCCGCGGTCGCGTGGGGACAGTGACTCAATGGCTTATGCGGATGCACGGGGGAGCGTGAGTAGGTCGGCGAAGACGAAGCCCTCGCGCTCGACCACCTCGCCCATGCTCATGGGGAGCGGGTGGGCGAACATCGGGCCGGCCCAGGCAAAGTGTGGAACTCGCCCCACTCGCCGCAGGGATCGACCACGGGCGGCAGATCGGCCAGGAAGGCCGCGTCGAAGGCCCAGCCCGCGAAGGTCGGGGGCAGGTGGCGCGGGTCCACACACGTCACCCGGGCACGGAGCCCGCCACGGAGCATGTCCCGCGCGAGGTCCGCGGTCGGGAGGCCACACAGGAGGAAGAGCGGGGCGAGGCCCGTGGGCGCGAGGCGCTCCTCCCGGTAGCGGCGGATATCCTCCAGGAACAGATCGCCGAAGGCCACTCCAGTGATACCATCGGCCAGCGCCCGGTCCAGCACGCGTGCCATCGCAGCCTCGTACTGGTCATTGCTGCACGGGCTCGGGATGGGGACGGGCCACAGCGGCAGCCCGGCCGCCCGCGCCTGGGTCGCCAGCAACTCCTGGCGAACCGCATGCATCGCAACGCACCCGTCACGTTCGTTGACCATGGTGAGGAGGCCGGCGACATCGACCTGCTGCTGGCGCAAGACATGGAGGGCCTAGGCACTGTCCTTGCCGCTGCTCCAGGACAATAGCATCCTCGGACGGTCGCGCGTCCCTGTAACAGTTGCCATGACTCCCGATCCCAACGCCGGGCGTCGATCCTCTCCCTCCGCAGCGTGGGCGATGTGCCCGCCGACGCGGCGCCGGCTCTTGGGCGCTTTTGATGCGCTCGAAATGGCGGTACCCTGGGGCTCCAGAGACGTGTTGGCTCTGGGGAGAGGGCAAGATCGCCATGTTGACCAAGCTATTCTTTCCGACGGTCACGGGGGTGCGGGTTGAGCGTGCGCGGTGGCAGGGGCAGGCGCTCCACCTAGACGCCGCGACGACGCGTCGGGCGGCACGCTGCCCTCTCTGCGGCCATCGCTCGACGCGGGTCCACTCGTTCTATGCGCGCACGATCGCCGACCTGCCCTGTACGGGCGCACGGCTGACCATCCACGTGCGCACCCGTCGGTTTGTCTGCCGGGTGCGCGGGTGCGCGCGCAAGATCTTCACCGAGCGGCTGCCCGACCTGGTCGCCCCGTGGGGACGACGCACGGCACGCCAGCGCGCGGGGCTCGAACGCACGGGCTTCGCCCTGGGTGGAGCGCCGGGGGCGCGGCACGCCACGGCGGCAGGGATGCCGGTGAGCCGGCGCACGCTGTTGCGGCTCGTGCGTGCCGCACCTGTCCCTGAGGGGGGGCCCGTCCGCGTGCTGGGGGTGGATGATTGGGCGCGCCGTAAAGGGCGGACCTACGGCACGATCCTGGTGAACCTGGAAACGCAAGAGGTGATCG
>JAABUZ0100006493.1_pt1 | contig 14591 bp, 15 predicted proteins | sample 5562091 | NCBI WGS metagenome assembly JAABUZ01 (sample SAMN12813069, study PRJNA571459) | rock metagenome | isolation source: Antarctica rocks | place: Antarctica: Victoria Land, Linnaeus Terrace sud | collected 2015-12-21 | reverse complement strand
GGTCGGACCAGACCAACCGGCTGGCGGCGGCTTGGACTCGGGAATCTGCGATGCGTTGCGCGAGGCAGATTCCTGCGCCGCCCAAAGCCCACAGGTGGACCACACGCGCCGTCGTGGACATCAGCCGGTGGACCGCGCCTGCCTTACGACTTCGCGGATGTGGCGCGCGGTTATTGCCTGTGCGTCGTGCTGCAACGCGTGGCCGGCGGCCTGCTGGGCTAGGCGCAGGACCGAGCGCAGGTCGCGGTCGCGCTCGTGGTAGAGCACCTGGAGGTCCTCGACCGCCTCAGGCTCGATCACCGACTCCAGCTCGCCCTCGATGCCGTCGCGCAACATCTGGCGGGCGAGGACCAAGCGCAGCGATGGCGGCTCGGCGTCCGGTGGGAGCTCTGGCACCTCGAGTCGCGGCATGCCCAGTCGCTCGACTACCTCCCGAACCCGGGGAACTTCCTCAAACCAAGGATGCATGGCGACGACGAGATCGACCGCCAGCTCGCCGAGCACACGGACCCCGTGGTGATAGAGGTTCTCGACCGACCCGGTGTCGATCGTTCCCTTTGGGCCCGGGCTGACGAATTTCTCGGTGTCGTCGAGCACCAGCACGGGCCGGTAGCCGGCGCGAGCGACCTGGGCGATGACGTCCTCGAGGTCGTGGCGCACCCCCGCCGCGTTCTGCCCGAACTCGAGAGAGTCGTAGGCCTCCTTGAGGCTGGCCGAGTAGCTGACCACAGGTGCGGTTAGGCCGGCCCGGTGCTCGACTTGCCCTGGCGTGTGGGTGCGCTGATCCGCAGCGGCGGCCTGCAGCACGGACTCGCTGACGTTGGAGAAGCGGTGCCCTTCCACGGCGATCGTGTCAAGCACCATCTTCATCACCGCGTCGGGACTGGTGAGGTTCTCGGGACGGTCACCGACGCGAAGGATCAGCACCTCGTGGCTGACCTCGAGCTGGCGCTGGGCCAGGTCGGTGATGACCCGCAGGATGAGGCTGGTCTTCCCCGCCCCGCTCGGCCCGACGACGTGCAGGCGCTGCGGCGGCTCGCCCTCTGTCAGGGCGCGCATCAGCCCCACCTCTGGCCGGTCGTCCCCCGTCAGCCCGAACTCGCCCGAGGAGACGTAGACGCGGGCGCGGCGCTCGTCGGTGGTCGCGTCATGAACACGCTGCGGTCGTAGATCTGGCGCAGGCTCATTTGTGCGGCGGGTTGGGGTTGAGCTCGTAGAGCTTGCGGGGTCGGCCCTGGCGATCCCCTCGCTCGGGGATCGAGCGCAGGAGCCCGTGCTCCTCTAGACCAGACAGGATCCTTTGCGCGTATGGGCGCGACCATCCCAGCCGCTCAAGCAGCTCTGGATCATGAGCGCTTACCGGCCGACCGATGCCCAGCAGCTCAGCGACCGCCATCGCCTCGCTGCGCCCAATCAAACACGCCTGCTCGAGCTGCCACTGCGGCGCCGCACGCTCACCGTTCGCCTCCTGGTCGTGCTCCAGGCGGTCTTGGGCCCAGCGGATGAGAAACCGCGGGTGAGCGCCAGCCAGCAGCCGATCGTCTGAAAGGCGGCGCTGCTCCTCATCGCTCAGACCGCGGCGCAGGAGCGCTTCGGTCTGCTCGTAATCCAGCGGGGGGATCTCCACGACCCGTCCCCAGAACGCGTCGGCGGGCGGAGTGCGAGCCGGACCAGAATCCCGGGGGCGCAGCGCCAACAGCCACACATGACCAAGCGCCCACAGCTCATCCCGCAGCCGCCCAAACACGTCATAGCCGACCTCCGGACGCCCCAGGTCATCGACCACCACCGTTACCGGCTGCTCGCGGGCCAGGCTGCGAACCGTGCCAAGCAGGCGCACAGCTTGCGACCCTAGCTGAGCTGCTGCCGGTGGCGAGTCCTGCGGGAGACGTTCCTGCAGGCCAGCGTCAACCAGCTCCAGCAGCTCTGTCGCGTTCTCAGCCACCGCCCCGTTGACGAACACGACTGGGCGCTGCTGGCGCTCCAGCTCGCCAGCGGCCTTGCGCAGCAACGTGCTCTTGCCGGCTCCGGCCTCACCGAGCAACAGCACGTTGCGGCCAGATCGCAGGGGGGCGAGGATCTCTTCCTCAACCTCCGGGCGGCTGACGTACAGCCCCGAGTCGATCCCGTCCGGGGCCAGGGGGCGATCGCGGAACAACATTCGCCGAAAAGTATCAGATACTTAGCTGCGAAAGCTGAGGTTCTGCGGGTGCAGGCAGAAGAGCCCCGGACTATCACCGATTCAGGGCGGTGGACGAGTGTGATCGCCGAACGGATTCGCCGCCCGCCGCCGCGGTGGCGCGGCGGCGCGGGTCCAGGGCCGCTGGTCGCTGACCGCGCCGCTGCTGGCCCAGCCGGTCGATCCGGTCGCTCGCCGGCGCGCGCTGGCCGAGCTGCTGCTGGAGCGCTACGGGATCCTGACCCGTGAGCAGGTGCTGGCCGAAGGTTTGCCGGGTGGCTTCTCGGCGATCTACTCGGAGCTGACGCAGCTGGAGACGCTCGGGGTCGCTCGGCGGGGCTACTTCGTCGAAGGCCTGGGTGGGGCGCAGTTCGCGCTGCCGGGTGCGGTCGAGCGGCTGCGGGCCCAGGCCGAGCGAGACGAGGCCCCAGTGGTCCTGGCCGCCGTCGATCCGGCCCAGCCCTACGGGGCTGCGCTGCCTTGGCCGGCCCGGCCCGGCAACGCCGAGTCGCGCCGGCCGGCCCGCACAGCCGGGGCTCATGTGGTGCTCTGCGGCGGCGAGCCGGTTCTCTACCTGGAGCGCGGCGGCCGCGCCCTGCAAACCCTCGTCGCCGAGGATGACCAGCGCTTGCCGCCGGCGCTGGCCGCGCTGGTGGACGAGGTCAGGCGGAGACGGATCAAGCGGCTGGTGCTGGAGCGGGTCAACGGCGAGCCGGCCCTCGCCTCCTCGCTCGGCCCGGCGCTGGTCGCCCACGGCTTCCAGGAGGGCCCGCGGCGGCTGACGCTGAGCGCTTGAGCGCCCGCCGGTGAGGGTCCCGTCTGCGAGGTGGTGGTAGCATGACCAGCCGGTATGCTTCTGGTATGACCAAGCAGATTGCGGTCAAGCTCCCAGATCGCCTGGTGGGCGCGATTGACCGGCTGGTCGAGACGGGGGCGTTTGACAGCCGCTCGCATGCCGTCCGCGCGAGCCTCGAGGAAACGGTCGCGAGTCGACGTCGGCAGGGATTGGATCGGCTCTACCGCGAGGCCAGCGTCCGGGCACCGGAGACCCCGGAGGAGATCGCCGAGGCAAGACGACTGGCGATCGATGCCATCGGCGAGGAGCCGTGGGAGCAGTGGTGGTAGCTCGGGGTGAGATCTGGTGGGGGGAGGCCCCGGACGATAAGGGGAGACCGTTCTTGGTCGTCAGTCGTGACGTCGCCAACGAGGTTATGCAGCGGGTGCTGGTCGCCCCGGTCACCCGGCGCGTTCGCGGCCTCCCGAGCGAGCTCGCGCTCGGAGCTGAGGAGGGGCTGCCGGTCGATTCGGTGGCATCGTTTGACAACGTGAGGCCGTTTCCCAAGGCCATGCTCGTCCGCCGCCTTGGCGCGTTGGGGCCCAGGCTGCATGAGCTGTGCCGGGCCGCGCAGGCCGCGCTTGACTGCTGAGCGGCCACCGGCTGCGCCCGCTTATCGGTGAGCCTCGCGAGGTTGCTCACTCTGGCCTGATCGACTCCGGATCGGAGCAGCTAGCCAGGCAGATCGACTGGCCCTGACAACTCCGAGCAACCCGGGCTTGCCCCCCGGGTCACTGGCAGAAGGCGCTTGTTGCCCAACTGTAGGCGATTTGTAACCGGTGTGAATTATGCTGCCGGCTCGTTCCATAAGTGGAGCGCAGGCAGGAGTGTTGGTATCCCTTACCCAGGGGGCACTGCCGCTTCAGGCCATCGTCCAGTACGCGTTCACGGGGTCTGGTTGACGTAATGCAGGAGTCCTTTGTTTTGCAGGGAATCTTGCATGTGTGACGCGAGCGGAGGCCGAAGCGATCGCGGCTGCGGGGGGTGAGGCCGTTGTGGCGGCGTTGTTGGAGCTTGCCGAGCGGGTTGAGGAGCTTGAGCGACGACTGAACCGGGACTCTCGCAACGGCTCGTTGCCGCCGTCGCAGGATCCGCCCAAGACGCGGTCGGAGCGGCGGCGCGAGGCGCGGGAGAAGCTCAAGCGGATGTCTGAGGAGCAGCGTCAGCCGGGCGGGTAGCCTGGCCACGAGGGGCATCATCGCCAGATGGTGGGGATCGAGCGGGTCGATGCGCGCTCGGGGCATCTTGCCCGAGGCGTGCGGGTGCTCAAGCACAAGAGCCTGCTCGTCCGTGAAGAGCGTGTGCTCGACACCGCCGACCAGCGAATCGCCGAGCTGCGCGAGCTGGTGGACGCCGTTCGGGAGGGGCTTCCGATCGAGAGCCGGTTCCTCGACCAAGCGAACATCGAAGAGCTGCCCAACAGCGCACTCCTGCAGCGCCTCGCACCGATTCTCGATGAGCTGGCGGCGGCCGCCGCGAACGCCGTGAGCACGCTCGAGCAGGCCCAAGCGACCGCTACCGCCGCCAGCGCCGACGTCCGCAAGGACTGGGAGCAGAAGAGCGAGGAGGCCGACGAGACTGGTAGGAAAATACGTTCAGGGTGAGACCGCCGCATGGGCCGTTGCCGTTTGGAGCGTGACGCTGTGCCCGAGTCGTTCGAGCTGGGCGACGAGGCGTTTGGTGGCGCGTTCTTGTTGCTTGCGCTGGGCGTCGGGGTGAACGATTGGGGGGTGGTACAGCTCGCCGGTCTTGAGCATGTGGTAGAGCGCGATCAGGATCGCGTGCTTGACCGCGCCGATCGCGGTCTTGTGCCCGGAGCGCGCTTTGATCCGCCGGTACTTGCGGGCGAAGTGCCCGTCCTTGACCCGGATCGCGCCCATCGCCGCGTCATGCAACGCCCCGTCGATCTGCCGTCTACCACCGAACTCGAGCTGAACGTGGCGCCGGCGGGGGAGTCGGAGGTGTGGCAAGCCCTCGAGGACCTCTCCGCCGGGCAGAAGGCGACCGCGGTGCTCCTCCTCCTGCTGCTCGAGTCCGACGCTCCGCTCGTCATCGACCAGCCCGAGGATGACCTCGACAACCGTTTCATCACCGAGGGCGTCGTCCCGAAGATGCGCAAAGAGAAGCGCCGCCGCCAGTTCATCTTCTCCACCCACAACGCCAACATCCCTGTGTTGGGCGATGCGGAGCTGATCGCCGGCCTGCAGGCCTCAGGCGAAGGAGGTCAAGGCCAGGCGACGATCCCGCCGGAGCACATGGGTTCGATCGACCTCCAGCCGGTCCGCGAGCTCGTCGAAGAGTTGCTCGGAGGCGGCAAGGCTGCTGTTGAGCTGCGCCGGCTCAAGTACGGGTTCTAGCATCGCTGCGACGCTACCTCGGCCCTGGGTCGGGAGTTCAAGGAGCGTAGTCAGGCACAGGGGTCGCAGCCGAGCAAGTGCGCGAATGATCTCGTCCGGGTCGGAAGTGCTCGAGCGCGTGAACCAGGACTCACCGAGATCCAGGCCGAGGAGGTCATCGATCCCTCCAGCCGGCCCCGGCCGCCATCCTCGATCAGTAGGGCAACTCGTGGGGCTGGCAACTGCGAAAGTCCGGTTGCAGCGGCTCCGTGAAGCGGACAGCGTCGATCTCCGCTCGACCCTCCAGGAGCGCGCGGCCGATCCGGTGCATGCCGTCCATGACGCGCCCGTCGTGGCCCAGGATGATCGGATATGACAGATCCGCTTCCATGATCAGCCTGGCATGCTCGGCCACCTTGCGGACCGTGGGTAGCTCAGCGCTTCCGTCGAACCAGTACGAGCTCTCAACCTCGCTGATTGAGGCCACCGGCACGCGTTCGACCGGTAGGTCCCGGCTCAGCGCGATGAGGCGATCGACATCCCATGCGTCGAACCCGTGCTCTGCAGGCCAGAAGTGGTACTGCTTGCGCACGAACCCAGTGTTGCGCGGTTGGGCGTGATTGGCCGCGAGGTCATGGTTGTGAGCGGCGAAAGCCGCCTTCGATGTCGAGGATCTGGCCGGTCACCCACTGGCTGTCTGGCGAGGCCAGCCACGCGACGGCGGGCGCGATGTCTTCTGGGCGTCCCCAGCGCCCGGCGGGAAAACGAGCCTGCAGTCGCTCGCGGAGTTCCGGGTCAGCCCAGCCGGTGTCGACCGGCCCCGGGTTGATCGCGTTGACGGTGATCCCCAGATTGGCCACGGCGTCGGCCAGCGAGGCGACCATCTGGTGCACGGCTCCCTTGCTGATCGCGTAGGGCAGCTCGGTCGCCATGGGCGCGAGATGCTGGCCGGAGGTGAAGAGCACGACGCGCCCGTCCGGGCGTGCGTGGTCATGGGCGGCGACGAAGGCTTGCACGAGCAGCGCGGCGGCGCGTGCGTTGACCGCCCACGAGCGGTCGAGCTCTTGCCAGGTCACGCTCGCGAGGTCCTGCGCCGAGCTGCGGGCATGGTTGACGACGAGCACGTCGAGAGCACCGAACTGCTCCGCGGTGGCGGCGATCAGCCGCGCCGGAGCCTCGGGCTCGGCGAGATCGGCCTCCAGATGCGCGAGACGATCAGAACCGGCTCCCAGCGCTTGGACGATGGTTTGCGGCGCGCCGGGGTCGGCACCCCACGGCTGTTCGGCGTCGTGGGCGGTCCATGACTGGATCAGCACCCGCGCGCCGTCGGCCAGCAACCGTTGGGCGATAGCGAAGCCGATGCCCGCCCGCCGGCTTACGCCCGTCACCAGGCAGACCCGGCCGTCAAGCGCAGCCTGGCTCATAGCTCTCCCGGTAGCAGGCGCCGGAGTCGAAGGCTGCTGGCGCCCATGAACGGCCGCTGAGTGCCGTCAGGTTTCCAGCCTCGGGCGTGGTAGAAGCGCTGGGCACGCGCGTTGCCTTCGAGCACCCACAGGGCTGCGAAGGCAAACTCGCCGCGGGTCAGCTCTGAGAGCGCCGCATCGTGGAGAGCGCTGCCGTGCCCTTGACCCCAGGAGTCGGGGTCGACGTAGAGCGAGTACAGCTCTCCGACCGTCGGGTCGAGGTCGTCGTCGCGGCTGGGGCCGGCGCCGGAGAACCCGCACAAGCGACCGTCGAGCTCGGCGACGGTCACCGTGCTGCCTGGGGGTCGGCGTCCCAAGAATTGCTGCCATTGCGCTCGGGCCGCTTCAGCCGTGAGCTGCGCCGCGGCACTGGCGCTGAGCGCCAGCGCGTTGCCGGCCCGAAAGGCCGCGAGGTTGACTCGAACCAGCTCGTCCAGATCGCCCCCCCGCGCCGGACGGAGGATCCTGGCTGATGCGCTGTTGAAGCCCACAGGCGTGAAGCTTGCCATCCGGTGCCGAGGGCCGGGCACGTGCGCTCGACGTGATCTAGCGTCCGAGGTGTGGCCGGCGTGTTTCGTCATGGGCATTACCTGCTGGGGATAGAAGGCTTGGCCTTGCTACGGGCTGGCGCCCGGCGCGGCGGGGACCCGGTCGAGCCGCGCGTTCAGGAGATTCGTCAGATAGCCGCGCGGCTGGACGAGAACCCCTACAGCGCCCGCCGTGACCTGCCGGCCTCAGACGTGCAGGCCGGCTACTCAAGCTGGGCGCAGACCTACGACCAGCCAGGCAACGACACGATCGCGCTGGAGGAGCCGATCGTCCACAGCCTGCTCGACGAGCTACCGTCCGGGCGGGTGCTCGACGCGGCGTGCGGCACCGGCCGCCACGCCGCATACCTGGCTGCGGCTGGCCATCACGTCATCGGCGTGGACGGCAGCGAGCCGATGCTCGCCCAGGCCCGCCGACGGCTGCCCGGAGCTGACCTGCGCGTGGGCGAGCTCACCCGCCTGCCGCTGGAGGACGACAGCGTCTCAGCTACGGTGTGTGCGCTGGCGCTCAGCCACCTGCCGGAGATTGCTCCGGCGGTCGCGGAGCTGGGACGGGTGCTCTCACGCGGGGGACGGCTGATCGTCTCCGATCCGCACCCCGTGGCGAGCGGGCTGCTGGGCTGGCGCGCGGTCTACACCGATGAGGCCGGTCAGCGGCGGATGATCCCCGAGTACCCGCACCTGCACAGCGAGTACATCGACGCGTTCAGGACGGCAGGGCTCGTCGTTCGCCGGCTGATCGAGCCCGGCCTGACACCAGCGCAGGCGCGCGAGCGCGCCAAGGGCCAGCACGAAGAGGCGTTCGCGCAAGCGCTCACCGGGCTGCCCGCGGTGATCGTATGGGAGGCCGAGAAGGCCGGCGCGAGCAGCGGTGGCAGCGGCTGATCGAACCGCCCACCCGACTGCGGGCGGCTGCGTCCGGCGTAGGCGCCAAGCAGGTGTGGTCGCGGCGCGCGACACACCTGGCGCTCACGGCTGAGCGCTCGGTCGTTGCAGCCATTCAAGGACTTCAGCGGCGTGCCGGGCGGGAGACTGGACGGGGTAGAAGACGTGCTCGATGCGGTCCCGGCGGGCGATTCTCGACCAGCCGCCGCACCGAGTCGCGGTGGTTAGCCTCGCGGACCAGCGCGGGGCCGTAGGCGCCCTGCCATAGGGCGAGAACCTCGTCGATCTCCGAGGCCCGCGCGGAGCGGATCACCGGCTCGGCGGCGACCTCTACGTCCGGGCCGCCTGCAGCGACGAACTCCCAGCCGTGGCGCGCGGCCGACGCCATTACCGCCGATACGTCCAGACGCTCGGTTGGCGACTCGGTGCCGACCTCGCGAAAGAACCGCTCTACCCCCGCGGGATGGAACAGCACCGAGCGTCGCCCCGCCTGCATGCCGAGGTTTCCGCCGCCATGCACCACGCCGGCCGGTACGTGGATCGACTCGCCGGCACGCAGGAGCGAGCGCTCACCGGCGACGTCCATCTCGAATTCGCCCTCGACGATGTGGATCGTCTCGGACTCACCGAAATGGCGATGAGCCGGCAGCGACCACCCGGCCGGTGGCTCATCGATCAGCAGGCAGAAGGCGCCGTCGGTGCGCTCGGCGTCCAGATGGATCTCGGTGCGCACGCCGCCGGGCATCCAAACCACGTCGCCGCTCACACGAGCATGATCGCCGATAGCGAACCGACACCCAGGTGCTCGCCGTCGCGGGGAGCAGCCAGGAGGCGTCCGCTACCGCCGCAACTGCCAAGCCTGACTCGGTCCTTTCCTGCCGGCGTCCAGATCGTGCTAGGTGCTGGCGTTTAGGACTTCATGCCCCCGGCGGGTCCTAAACCCGGGCGTATCCGCCTAATCCGCGGGTAGTTTCGGCTCCAGATGTACTGCGCGGAAGCGCAGATTTGCAGGGCTTTTACCTGCAAACGGGGCGCTTCGGAGCTGATCTGAAAATCGTGGTGTCCCCGGTTCGAGTCCGGGTCTCGCCATACGATCCGGGCGCGATGGTGTCTCATCACGTTCACGTCACGGATCCAAGGGTTCTCGCGCCTCTGGCGACCGTCACGGCGGCAAGGACGATCGCAATCGTGGTCGCCACTCGTGAGGCATGGCCGGGCTGGACGGCCGTGCCGACCGCTCGTCTACGACGAGGGTTGGTTATGTCGCTCGCAGCGCCGTGATCTCCTATGAGGAAGCGAAGGCGGAGGGATTCCGGGCGCTGGAACGAGCGGCCAAGAAGGTCACGCGGCGCCTCACCGGACGGGTCCGCGTTACCGTCACATTCCAGGGCGACCGCGAGCCGCTCGCCGAGCTGCTGCGCCGCGAGGTCGGAGGACGCCTCAGCTCTTCAGCAAGCCGCCGATCTCTCCCTTCGGGCCCTCGCCGATGCGTGCCGCGCAGGGCCGACTGAGCTGACCGCCCAGTTTGGCGTCCCGGCCCCGCAGGCCTCGCGACTGGTCGAGGCCGGCGGGGAGGCCTTCATGGCGATCGACGAACTCGATCTGCCGGCCACCACCGAGCTCGAGCTCAATGTTGCGCCGGCTGGAAACCCCGAGGCGTGGCAGCCGCTTGACGATTTATCCGCTGGTCAGAAGGCGACCGCGGTGCTGCTCATACTACTTGCTCGAGTCGGATGCGCCGCTCGTGATCGACCAGCCCGAGGACGACCTCGACAACCGCTTGACCACCGAGGTGGTCGTGCCGAAGATGCGTGACGAGAAGCGCCGCCGCCAGTTCATCTTCTCCACCCACAACGCCAACATCCCCGTTCTGGGCGACGCCGAGCTGATCTCCCAACATTTCCTTCGCTCAGAGCGAGAAGGAAGCTCGTCGCCCGCATGCTGGACGTCCGCCGCCACTGTGATCATGTCATTCTCGCTCTATGTCCGTTCGCGCAAACTACGCACCGTCGGCGGGCGAGGCCGGCTCGCGCTCCTTGGCGCTGCGGGGCGCGGCGTCGGAACCGGTTTCGCTGAGCCTCTCCGAGCCGACGCTGGAGCTCTACCGACCGCTACTCGAGCGCCTAGAAGTGACCGGGTCGGTGCTCGAGGAGCGCTCGGTGCTGGTCGACGAGGCGCTTGAGGTCTGGGCGCGTCCAGGTTTCGAGACGTTCATGTGCTTGCCGCGTCTGCGGTTCGAGCCGTTCCCTCATCAGCTCGAGGCAGCCGCTCGAGTGCTGCGCCACATGCAGGGCCGAGCGATCCTTGCCGACGAGGTCGGTCTGGGCAAGACCATCGAAGCGGGTCTCGTGCTCAGCGAGTTGCGCCTGCGTGGGCTGGCCGCACGCGTCCTCGTGCTGGCGCCCGCGGGCCTCGTGGGCCAGTGGTGCGAGGAGCTGGAGCGTAAGTTTGCGCTTCCCTGCGTTGTCGCCAGCAGCAGGTTCGATCAGTCGAGGACCGCCTCCGCCGGTGGCGTGCACGGCGGTCCTGCGCCGATCACGGTCGCCTCGCTCGCGGCGGCACGCCGGGATCCCCTCCTGGGGGCGCTCACCGAGCCGGCGTGGGATCTGGTCATCGCCGACGAGGCGCACCGGCTGAAGAGCCCGCGTAGCGCGTCGGCGCGCTTGGCGCGTTCGCTCCGAGCGCGCTACATGCTGCTGCTGACTGCGACGCCGGTCGAGAACCGTCTCAGCGATCTCTTCCAGCTCGTCAGCCTGGTCCGGCCCGGGTCGCTTGGTGGCGCGCGTGAGTTTCGGGCTCGACACGGCCGCGGCGATGGGGGCGAGCCGCGCAACGTCGTCTCGCTGCAGCTCGCGCTACGCGACCTGATGGTCCGTCACCGGCGCAGCGAGATTTCGGTGATGCTGCCGCGCCGCCTCGCGGAGACAGTCCGCGTGACACCGTGCGCCGAGGAGGCAGAGCTTTACGGCGCAATCTCCGATCGAGTGCGCGAGCAGGCGCGGGGTGCGACCCCGGCCCTCGCGCTTGCGTTACGCAGCGTGCAGCAACTCGCCGGCTCGAGCGCGTGGACATGCGTCCCGAGCCTCGCGAGGCTGGGTTGGGATGATCTGTCGCGGCAGGCGGCGGCAGTTCCCGGCACCGCCAAGGCGGGCGTGCTGCTTCAGCTGCTCGAGCGTCACCAGGCACGGGACGAGAAGGTAGTGGTGTTCACCGCGTTCCGGCGGACGCTCGAGCAGCTCGCGATCCTCCTCGCCGATCGCGGCTTCCACGCGGTTGCTTACCACGGGAGCCTCAGCCGTACTCAGAAGGACGCCGCGATCACCGGCTTCGCCGACGAAGCTTCGATCCTGCTGACCACGGAGGCGGCCGGCGAGGGACGCAATCTGCAGTTCTGTCACGTCATGGTCAACTTCGATCTGCCCTGGAACCCGATGCAGATCGAGCAGCGGCTGGGGCGGATCCATCGTATCGGTCAGGAGCACGATGTGGTCCTCACCAATCTGGTCGCTAGGGGCACGCTCGAGGAGCGACTCCTCGATGTCCTCGAGGTCAAGATCAACCTGTTCGAGCTCGTGGTGGGGGAACTCGACATGATCCTCGGGCGAGTCCACGACGATCTCGACTTCCCCTCGCTTGTTTTCCGAGAGTACGTCGCGAGTCGGAATGACGCCGAGTTCGCCAGCCGGCTCGAAGTGGTCGGCGACGATCTCGCCCGCGCGCGCGTCGCCTATCTCGAGACCCGCGACCGGATCGACGGCCTCGTCGCCAGCGCATGAGGAGCTCAGCACGTGCCATCCGTGACTGAAGAGCCCGCGCTGAGCTTCTGGCTTCATTACGCCTCGCGGGAGGGTGCGCTCGTTGAGGAGGGCATAGAGCAGTCTCTCCTGCTGCTGCCAGCGTCGCTTCAGGAGGCGAGCGAGCTGCCGGAGGAATTGGTGGTCACCTCCGACCCTGACATCGCGCGCGAGGACGGCGCCGTGCTGCTGATAGCTGGGCATCCGGCCATCGACCGGGCCGCCGCGGCAGTCCTGGCCGAGGGCGATACCGGCCAAGCATACCTGCCCTGGCCCGGATCCAGACCTCCCGGCCGCTCGGCGCTCGAGGCGCGCGCGAGAAAGCTGGTGCCAGTGGAGCACGGCCGGATCGACGCGGCCGGCGAACTGGTCGCGGCGTACGTCCCGCTGCTGCGGGTGGGGGCGATGGTCAGCTACGCCGCTTCGCTGGCCCTCCGCTTCCAGGAGCAGGAGGAAGCCTGGGTCGACGCCCGCACGGGCATCGCAGCGAGCGATCGGCCGCTCGCCGGGTCGCGGGGGCGCCCGCTGCTTCCGGAACCGGATGGCCACCAGCGGGTAATGCCGGCTGACATTCCACTCGCCCTTCCTGCCGCCCACGAGCAGCTCGAGCGACGCGCCGCTGCGCGGCAGGCGTCGCTGGCGGTGCACGCCAGGCGGGCTCTCGAGTCGGAGCTGATGCGGGCAGGCGCGTATTACCAAGAGGCGCTCGAATCGATCGAGCGTCGGCGCGCCACAGCGGCGCCCGATCGCATTCGGTTGCTCGATTCCCAAGCCGACGCAACCCGCAGCGAACGCGACCGCCGCCACCGGGAGATCGAGGATGAATTCCAGCCTCGCCATGAGATCCGGCCGTTCCGGCTGCACCTGGTCTACGTGCCGGCATACCTGCTGCCGGTCGACGTGCGTCGGGGAAGCCGTACGTTCCCGTTCACCCTGACCTGGCTGACTGTGGCGGACGAGTTCGCCGGCGTCCGTTGCCCGGCGTGCGGCGCGCACGAAAGGCTGATTGCGAACCGAGACCGGCTCGGTTGCGACTCTTGCACCCCGCGCGTCTCGGCGGGTCGCACGGCTTCAGTTACACCCCAGTGCTCAGCAGCGCCGACACCGCGCGACGCCACGCCGGCCGACCGGGAGCACCGTGGCGCGCCAGAGGATGGCGCGGCTGATCGGCCTCTCGGAGAGGCAACCATCTCGAGCGGTGCCCGGGCCGAGGCCTCCTCCGGCAAGGACGTAGCGCGTCGGACCGGTTCGGCCGGTCGCCGGCCGGCGCCGTCACCTCGTCCGCGAGGGCGCACCGACTCGACCAGCCCACGCTCGGCCAAACGGCGCAGCCGGCGCTCCGTCGATCAGAGCGCCGGGCGGTCGGCGAACCAGAGCGGGGGCGAGCGAACCGGCAACAACCTTGCTCTGGCCTTCTGGCAAGGGATCGCCGGCGGGAACCGCTGGCCGCGCAGCAAGGCCGCGCGAGACTCGCCGCTGCGGGCGCTGTACCGGCTCTACGGAGACGCCGGGCCGCTGTGCGCGATCGGGATTCCCGGACATCAGTCGCCCACCGAGGTGACGGCGTCGACGTACCCCACGCAACCAGGCTTTCCGCAGCTCACCATCGGTACGGTGATTGCGGGCGGCGAGGGCTATCGCTACTCGCTGACTTGGTGGCTCGACGCAGGCAAGACGATCGTCGGTGAGATCACGCCCGCGCCCGATCCGCTTGCACTCCCACCTGCCTACGGACGGACCTTAGAGGCTTCCGCGCGCCTGCGCGAGTCGGCGCCCGCGCCCACCGTCGAGCTCGATTGCGTGTCGTCCGCGCTGTGGCGGGTCGAACTCGGGCGCTTTGGTCTGGCGTTCGCCGTGCGTTGCCTGGCGACGTGGTGGCGCGTGCAGAAAGGGGCCGATCCTGCGGAGTCTCCTGCGGTCGTCGCCGCTGCCGTGTCCGGCGCCGTCGCGAGGGCGGCACAAATGCGTCGCAGCCGGGCCGAAGCTGCGGTGCTCTACGGAACCGATGCGGCGCTCGTGGAACGCGCAGCGCAGGCGCTGAAGGGCGATCTATGTTTCGATCGCGCGCGTGGCTGGTGACGCAGAGCTGCGCGCCGGCATGACGCGCCCGTCGCTGTCAACTTGGTGTCACGTTCTTGTCGGCTCGCAGCGCGGAAAATGGGGCTAGCCGTCCGTCCGAGGTCGGCACCTATGGAATCGTGGGCAAGACCTCGCTGCTGCGCCAGCTGCAACTGAATCTTCGCGAGCGCGATGAGCAAGTGGCGTTCGTCGACGCCAGCACGGTCAGCGATGTGCTGGAGCTCGCCTCGTGGATCCGCGACGGGCTGGTGGGACAACCTGCGCCGCTGCTCGCGGGCGCGAGCATCGCGGCCGAGGTATTCCGGGGCGATGCTGCGCCGCTTGGGGGCGCCTCGCGTGCGCTCGCGTCGCTGCTTCGGGAGATCGGGCAAGCCGAGCCAGCGACGATCCTCGTCGACGCGTCCTCCTCTGCCGATGCTGTCTATGGATTGTTCGGGAGGATGCGCGACGTGCTGTGGCAGCAGGAGCACCG
>JAABUZ0100006492.1_pt1 | contig 14592 bp, 11 predicted proteins | sample 5562091 | NCBI WGS metagenome assembly JAABUZ01 (sample SAMN12813069, study PRJNA571459) | rock metagenome | isolation source: Antarctica rocks | place: Antarctica: Victoria Land, Linnaeus Terrace sud | collected 2015-12-21 | reverse complement strand
CCACCGGCCGGGAGTGGACCCCCGCCACCGTCCGCAAGATCACCTTCCAGGCCCCCGCCGACGAGGACTCGACGCCGGCCCACGCCATCTGACCCACTGCCCGACAGGAGAATCGCTGTGCCCTCGACCACCCACCGCCGCTTCGGCCGGGTCCGCAAGCTGCCCTCCGGCCGCTGGCAGGCCCGCTACCCCGGCCCGGACGGCAAGGACCGCCCGGCGCCGGACACCTTCGCTACCAAGACCGACGCCACCCGGTTCCTCGTCGCTGTCGAGACCGACCTCGGCCGAGGGACGTGGCTCGACCCCGCCCACGGCGCCGTCACCCTGCGCGTCTACGCGACCGCGTGGCTCCAGACGCGCACCGTCGCCGGCCGACCGCTTCGCCCTCGGACCCGAGCCGACTACCGCCGGGTGCTCGACGGGCACATGGCCCCGCTGGCGGCGCTCCCGCTGAGCGAGATCACCCCGCAACGGGTGCGGGTCTGGCACGCCGAGGTCGGCAAGTCAGGACCTGCGATGGCCGCCCTCTGCTACCGGGTTCTGCACGCCGTCCTCCAGACCGCGACGGATGAGGGCGTGTACGTGGTCAACCCGGCCCGCCTGCGGGGCGCTGGACAGGCGCGCGCTGCCGAACGCGCGCTTGTTGGGCGTGCACGAGGTGGAGGCCCTGGCCGACGAGATGCCCGAGAACCTTCGCGCCCTCGTCCTGTTGGGGTTCTGGGGTGCGTTGCGGCTCGGCGAGTTGGTCGCCCTTGAGCGTCGCGACCTCGACCTCGACGTAGCGACCGGCCGCGGCACGGTGCGGGTGGAGCGGGCTCAGACCGAGGTTGACGGGGTCCCGTTGGTCGGCCCGCCGAAGGCCGACAGCATGCGCACGGTCAACCTGCCGGGCCCGGCGGTCCGCGCACTCGCCGAGCATCTGGCGCGCGGCCCAGCGGGCCTGCCGACCGCTTGCGTGTTCGTCCGCTTGACCGGGGAGCCGCTGCGCCACTGGGATGTGCAGCGCTACTGGGCCCGCGCTCGGAAGGCCGCCGACCTACCCGAAGTGCGCCTGCGTGACCTGCGCCACGCCGGTCTGACCCTGGCCGCGCAGTCAGGCGCGACGCTGCGCGAAGTGATGCGCCGAGCCGGGCACTCCTCCACCGACGCAGCGATGCGCTACCAGCACGCCGCGGACGACCGCGACAGGGACCTCGCCGCCCGGTTGGAGGGCGCAGCCGAGGCGCGCCGTCCCGCCCAACGGGCACGTAGCGGGCACGCGGAGATCGTCGATCTTTCGCTAGCGGCGCCTGAATCGACGTAACCGCAGGTCAGGCTGGGTGCGCTCGGCAGGACTCGAACCTGCAACCTTCTGATCCGTAGTCAGATGCTCTATCCGTTGAGCTACGAGCGCGCGCTGCAGATCATACCGGCCGCCGGGGGGCGGGGACCACGCGGGCGAGGGCCGCGGAGAGGTCCGGGAGTGAGATCGGTTTGGTGAGGTAGCCGTCCATCCCCACCGCCAGCCCGCGCACCCGCTCCTCGACCATCGCCGACGCGGTGAGGGCGAGGATCGGCACCCGGGCAGCGGCACCCGGGAGCAGCCGGATCGCCGCCGTTGCGCCGTACCCGTCCAGCACCGGCATCTGGCAGTCCATCAGCACGGCCACGAATCCGCCCGGGTGTGCCTGCACCGCCTCGACCGCGGCGTTGCCGTCGCCGACCACCGACACGTCGTACCCGAGCCGGGTGAGCATTGCCGCTCCGACCTTCTGGTTGACCGTGTTGTCCTCCGCGAGCAGCACGCGCAGCCCGGAGCCCGGCAGCGGCGCGAGCTCGTCCGACGGCACCGCCGGGGCGCTCGCCACCTCCGGCAGGGGCAGGGACACGGTGAACGTCGAGCCGACGCCCTCCCGCGACTCGACCGTGAGGGTGCCGCCCAGCAGCCCCGCGAGCTGGCGGCTGACCGACAGCCCGAGCCCGGTCCCGCCAAACCGCCTGGTGGTAGACGTGTCGGCCTGCTCGAAGGGCTGGAAGAGGGAGCCGAGCCGGTCGGCCGCGATGCCCACCCCGGTGTCCGCGACGACAACGGTGAGCAGGTCGGTGGCCCAGGAGACGGTGACGACGACGGACCCGGTGGGGGTGAACTTCACGGCGTTCCCCAGCAGGTTCGCGACCACTTGACCGGTACGCCGGGCGTCGCCCCGCACCCAATGCGATCGGGTCGGTGCGTCCAGGCGCAGCTCCAACCCGGCAGTGGCCGCCGCCGGACGGGCCGCCGCGACCGCGTGCCGCACCAGCTGGACCACGTCGAACGGTGCGTCCTCGAGCACGACCTTGCCGGCCTCGATCTTGGCCAGGTCGAGCACGTCGTCGAGCACCCCCAGCAGCTGCCTCCCGCTCTGCTGCACGGTGCCGGCCCAGTCGCGCTGCTGCGGGGTCAGCTCGCTGGCGAGCAGCAGCTCGGTGAGGCCGAGCACCCCCACCAGCGGGGTGCGCACCTCGTGGGAGGTGTTGGCGAGGATCGCGGTCTTCGCGCGGCTGGCGGCCAGCGCCTCGTCGCGGGCCCGCGCGGCGTCGACCGCTGCCTGCTCTCGCAGCAGCTCACCCTCCCGTCGCGCGGTGACATCACGGGTGACGACGTTGTAGGCCCCGATCGTCCTGTCGGCCCGGCGCTCGACGGTCGTTATCGTCTCGAACCAGGACCAGTGGCCGTCGCGGTGCCGGCTGCGATAGACCACGGCGGCGGTGTCCTGCGTCGCCAGCAGTGCCTGCGCGGCGAGGAAGGCTCCCTGGTCATCGGGGTGCACCAGCTCCGCGCCGTCGCGGCCAAGCCGCTCCTGCACGGTGTACCCGGTCAGCGCCTCCACCGCGGGGGAGACATAGACGCAGGTGCCGTCCGCGTCGAAGCGCGCGATGACGTCTGGGCTGCCCGCCACCAGGTGACGGATCTGGGCGTCGCGGTCCTCCACCCGGCGGCGCTCACGTCGAAGCAGGACTGCCACGACGAGCACGAGCCCCAGCCCGAGCAGGCCGCTGACGGCCGCGCCGACCCTGAGCAGGCGCGTCAGCCGGTCAGCGCCGGCGAACGCCTCTGCCTGGTCCTGGCGGGTGATCACGCCCAGCGTCGTGTCGGGCACGGGGACGTAGGCCTGCGCGAGGTTGCGGTGGTAGCGCGGCGAAAAGGACATGGCGGTGGCGTCCGCCCGAGCGGCAGCCATCCGCCGCGTCGCGGCCGCGAGCAGGGGCTGGCCCTGCGAGGAGCGGTCGGCCGACAGCGCGATGGTGCCGTCGGCGTCGACCACGGTGGAGGCCCCGGAGCGGCCGAAGCGCTGCAGGGCCAGGTCGGGCACCACCCGGTCCAGCGCCACGTCCACGACCAGCGTGCCCACCCGCCGCCCGTCCGGCGCGGTGATGGGGACCTGGTGCTGCTGCAGGGCCCGGTCGGCCTCGAAGCGCAGCCGGCCGTCCCGCCCCGCCGCGAGCTGGGCGGCGAGACTGGCTGCGACCGGGGCGCCGGCGGAGGCGAGCGGGCGCCCGCCGGCGCCGTAGACCGCCATGCCGGCGAGGGGTTCCTGCTGCACGGTGATGTCCAGCGAGCGAGCGACCCTGGCGGCATCGCCGCGGGGAGTGCCGTCGACCACGTTGGGCCGCGCGGCAGCCCCCGGCAGCGATTGCAGCACGGCGTCGAGCCCGTGCGAGACCTCGACGGCGACACCCCTGGCGGTGGCCGTCTCCCCGGCCAGCACCCGGTCCACGACGACTGCGTGCGCCTCGTGCGCCGCCCAGAGCAGCCCGGCGACGGGCAAGGCGATGGCCAGCGACGCGAGCGCGGCCAGGCCTCGGTGCGGGCTGCCTCGGTGCCGGCGATCGCGGCGGCGCGGCGTGGTCGGGTGCTGGATCACCGGCTGGGACCTCCTCGCCGGTGGTCTCGACCGGCGAGGGAGTCCACTGGAGGGGCGGAGGCTCCGGGATTCGAACCCGGGATGGGCTTGAGACCCAAACCGCATTAGCAGTGCGGCGCCATAGACCAGGCTAGGCGAAGCCTCCCCGCGCCCCGGGTGGCCCCGGAGTGCCCGGTCAGCATATCGGCAGGTCAGTGGCCGCGCGTCAGCCATTCCTGCAGGTGCGGGCCCCGAGATGGTCGAGCCGCACGCCGCCGGTCACAGCACCACGACGCTGCGCAGCACGTCCCCGCGCTCCATCGCCCCGAACGCCGCCTCGACGTCGGCAAGGGCGATCCGCTCGCTGACGAAGGCGTCCAGCGGGAAACGGCCCTGCTGCCACAGGTCGACCAGCAGCGGGAAGTCGCGGGAGGGCAGGCAGTCGCCGTACCAGCTGCTCTTGGTAGCCCCGCCGTGGCCGAAGACCTCGATGAGCGGGATCTCCAGCACCATCGTCGGGGTGGGAACGCCCACGAGGACGACCGTCCCGGCGAGGTCGCGCGCGTCGAAGGCCTGCCGGAAGGTCTCCGGCCGACCCACCGCGTCGATGACCACGTCCGGACCGAAGCCGCCGGTCAGCTCGCGCAGCCGCTCGACGACGTCGCCGGCCGAGGCGTCCACGATGTGTGTCGCGCCGAATCCGGTGGCCCACGCCAGCTTGCGCGGATCTCGGTCGACGGCGATGACCTGCCGCGCCCCGGCGTAGCTCGCCCCCGCGATCGCCGCGTCCCCGACACCGCCGCACCCGATCACCGCGACCGTGTCGCCCTTGCCGACCGGGGCGGTGTTGACGGCGGCGCCCCAGCCGGCCATCACGCCGCAGCCGAGCAGTCCGGCGGCAGCGGGGTCCACGCCGGGCGCGACCTTCGTGCACTGGCCGGCGTGCACCAGCGTCTGCTCCGCGAAGGCCCCGATGCCCAGCGCCGGGGACAGCGCGGTGCCGTCCTCCAGCGTCATCGGCTGGGCGGCGTTGTGCGTGTCGAAGCACAGCCAGGGCCGGCCCCTGGCGCAGCTGCGGCAGACCCCGCAGACCGCACGCCAGTTCAGCACGACGAAGTCCCCGGGCTGCACGTCGGTCACGTCGTCCCCCACGGCAGCCACGATCCCGGCCGCCTCGTGGCCGAGCAGGAAGGGGAAGTCGTCGTTGATCCCGCCCTCGCGGTAGTGCAGGTCGGTGTGGCAGACGCCACAGGCCTGGACCTGGACCAGCGCCTCACCGGGACCGGGGTCGGGGACGACGATGGTGGTCAGCTCGACCGGCTGACCCTTGGCGCGGGCGACGACGCCCTGGACGCGGTGCGGCATGCGCCGACGCTATCCGCGGGTCAGCTGAGGATGTCCTTGCGGGCGAAGAAGCGGGCGCCGATCAGGATCGGCACGATCGTCCAGGGCACCTGGACCACGATGCCGCTCACCATGTCCGCGGTCTGCTGCGGCGAGCTGAGCAGGCCGAACCACGCCGAGCCGTAGTGCGTCGGCAGGCCGTAGCGCAGCACGCCGAGCGAGGTGATCGCGTCCAGCACGCTCGACACGATGATGATGAGCACCGCGCCGCCGACGGCACCCAGCGGCGCGTCGGTCATCGTGGAGATCATGAAGGCCAGCGCGCCGACGGCGCCCAGCTGGGTCACGACGTAGGCGGCCGTGAGCCCGTAGATCCGCAGCGACTCGCCGCTGCCCAGGAACGCCCCCAGCGGCGTGGTCAGCCCGCCGGTGCCGAAGAACAGCCAGCCGCAGACGATCGAGCTGACGACGAGCAGGGCGGCAGCGACCAGACCGTACGACGCGCCGACGGCGAGCTTCACCCGCAGCAGCCGCCCCCTGGCGACGGGGCGCACCAGCAGATAGCGCAGCGAGCCCCAGGACGCCTCGCTCGCCACGGTGTCCCCGCAGAACAGCGCCACGATGATCACGAGCAGCAGCTGGGAGACGACGAACAGCGTGAAGAGCGCGAAGTTCACCCCCGAGCCGGTGGCCAGGTCCGGCAGGAAGACCTGGCCGCCGTCACCGCCGGGTGCGCCGACCAGCTCGAGGATCACCGCGATCAGCAGCGGCAGCCCGAGCATGGTGCCCAGGCCGATCCTGGTGCGCCGACGCAGCCACTGCCGCCGGAACTCGGCGTTCACGGTCGGACCGGCATCAGGACACCAGCTCCAGGAACGCCGCCTCGAGCGCGCGGCGTGGCGTCACCGCCGTGACGGGCACGCCGGCGGTGACCAGCGCCGCCACCAGTTCCGGTCGCGGCAGGCCGTCCAGCGCCACCAGCAGGCCGGTCGCGTCGCGGTCGACCGAGAGCACCCCGGCCAACCGGCGTACGAGGTCCTCGGCCTGTCCCACCGACGCAAGCGGCACCTCGACGTGGACAGCGCGGTCGGCGCCGATCACCTCGTCGACCGTGCCCTGCGCGACCAGCCGGCCCTTGCTCATGACGGCGACGTGGCTGCAGACCTGCTCCACCTCTGACAGCTGGTGGGAGCTGACGACGACGGTGGTGCCGCGATCGGCGAGGTCGCGGATGACCCGGCGCATCGCGACGATCTGGGGCGGGTCCAGGCCGTTGGTCGGCTCGTCGAGCACGACCAGGTCGGGGCGCCCGAGCATTGCCTGCGCGATCGCGAGCCGCTGCCGCATGCCCTGGCTGTAGGTCTTGACGCGACGGTGGATCGCGTCCCCGAGCCCCGCGACCTCGATCGCCTCCTCGCTGTGGGCGTCGGCCCAGTCGCTGCCGCTCGCCGTCCACCACAGTCTGAGGTTGTCCAGCCCCGACAGCGTCGGCACGAAGCCCGGTCCCTCCACGAAGGCCCCCACCCGCGCCAGCGCCGGCGACCCCGGCAGCACGCGGGTCCCGAACAGCCGGATCTCCCCCGCGGTCGGGTGGATCAGCCCGAGGACCATCCGCAGCGTGGTGGTCTTGCCGGCGCCATTGGGCCCGAGCAGGCCCAGCACCATCCCGGACTCCACCCGCAGGTCGAGGTCGTCCACGGCGGTGAACCCCCCGGGGTAGGCCTTGGTGAGCCCGGTGAGCACCAGCGGGTCGGTGCGCTCGGCCACGCCGAGCGCCGCGGCGTCGGTGACGACGGCGGTACGCCGACGGGCCCGGCGGGTGACCAGCGCCGCGACCCCGCCGAGCACGAGCAGCACCAGGGCCACCAGGCCGGCGAGCGCCAGGGGGCGCAGGCCACCGCCGGCGGGGGCGGGCGACAGCTGCACGGTGAGGCCCGCGCCGGGGACGGGCGCGATCGTGTAGGACGCTCCGACGCGGTTGCCGAGCCACGCCTGGTCAGTGGTGGCGACGGTGAGGCGCACGTGGTGGCCGGTGGCGAAGCGGTAGGACAGCAGCGGCAGCGCCACGTCGACGGTGCGCCCCGGGCTGCCCGCCGAGGCGGTCGGCAGGCCGGTCAGCCGGAGGGGGGTGAGCTGGCCGAAGGGCAGCCGGGCGGTGCCGTCCGCGTCGACGTCGACGAGCTTGACGAACAGCACGGCGGTCCCGGTGCTGGAGGTGACAGCGAACCGCACGCCGCCGCCACCGCCGACCACCTCCAGCGGAGACCGCAGGGTCGGCCCGTCGAAGGTCACCGTCTGGGGCGGCAGGTCGAGCGTCAGACCGGGGGCGAGCGAGGACAGCGCCCCCAGCCCCGGCAGCGTCGTCAGCGCGGCGGGGGATCCCCCGGGCGGGTTGACCAGGGTCAGCGGCGGGCCGTCCCCGACGGGGCTGGCGGAGACGAGCGTCCCGCGGCCCGCCGCGGACACGAGGCGGTAGCTGAGCGTCGCGGCGGTGGCGTCCGAGCCGGCGGTGAGCACGGGCGCCCCGGCACGGGCGGCCTGGAACGCCGCTCCCGTGGGCGCGCGACGGTCCGCCGCGACGCCCTTGTCCCTGACCCACGCGTCGAACCAGGTCGCAGTGAGGTCACGCACCCGCCGGGTGTCCCCCCCGAATCCGCCGTCGTGCCCGCCGGCCAGCCAGACCTCCTGGTGCGGCACGCCGTTGCGGGCCAGCAGGTCGCTCGTGGCCCGGGCCTCCGACAGGGGGAACAGGGTGTCCCGCTCGCCCTGCATCAGCAGCGTCGGGACCTTCAGCCGGTCCCCGACACTCGCGATCGAGGAGCGGTGCAGCGTCGCCAGCGCGCTCGGCGGCGCGATGCCCACGGCCTGGGTGTCGGCGTACGCGGCGCACACCTCCGGCACGAACCCAGGACAGACCTGCGGCGTACGGCGGGCGGCGCCGCCCGCCTTACCGGCCGGACCGGCGTCGCTGCCGAGCGTGCCGAGGCCGAAGAAGTCGCTCGCCCAGCCCTGCTTGAAGACACCGTTGGGGGCGAAAGCGGTGGCCAGGTCGTTCCAGGTGATCGCGGCGGCGACGGCATCCACCCGGGGGTCGTAGGCAGCGGCCAGCAGGCTGATGCCCCCGCCGTAGCTGCCGCCGGCCAGGCCCACCAGCGGATCGCCCGGCGACTCCTTGCGCACCTGCGGCAGGCCGGCCAGCATGTCGACGAGCTGGTGGACGTCCTTCACCTCGTAGTCGGGACTGTCCAGCCCGACGAGCCCGGTGCTCTTGCCGAAGCCCCTGGCGCTGTAAGTCAACACCACATATCCGCGCCGCGCGGCGTCGAGGGCGTCGCCGCGCACCTCGTCCAGGCTGCCGCCGAAGCCGTGCGAGAGGATCACCGCCGGCGCCGGGTTCGCGGCGTCGACGCCGGCCGGCGTGAACACGTCGGTGTCGATGACGACGTGCTGGTCGCCGGCCGGCCCGTCCGTCACCGGCAGCAGGGCGCGGCGCTCGGCCGGCGCTGGGCTGCCGCCGGCGCTCGCAGCAGCGACCACCCCGCCGGCGGCGGCGAGCAGCAGGACGGTGGCGCCGCCAGCGAGCAGGGTTCGGCGGCGGGGCATCCGCCTATCTCACCCGAGCCGGGCTGTGCCCGTCCTGAGGGAGCCTCAGGCGCCCAGCCCGACCGGGCAGGAGACGCCGGTGCCGCCGAGGCCGCAGTAGCCGTTGGGGACCTTGTCGAGGTACTGCTGGTGGTAGTCCTCGGCCGGGTAGAACTCCCCGGCCGGCAGCACCTCGGTGGTGATGGGGCCGAAGCCGGCCTCCTTGAGCTTCTGCGAGTAGGCGTCCCGGCTGGCTACGGCGTCGGCCTGCTGGGCGTCGCCGACGGTGTAGATGGCCGAGCGGTACTGCGTGCCGACGTCGTTGCCCTGACGCATCCCCTGGGTCGGGTTGTGGCCCTCCCAGAAGACGGCGAGCAGCTGCTGGTAGCTGATGGTCGCCGGGTCGAAGACCACCCGCACCGCCTCGGTGTGGCCGGTGCGGCCACCGCAGACCTCCTCATACGTCGGGTTCGGGGTGGTGCCGCCCTGGTAGCCGACGGACGTGCTGTAGACACCCGGGGTCTGCCAGAAGGCGCGCTCGGCGCCCCAGAAGCAGCCGAGCCCGAAGTAGGCGACCTGCATGCCCTCCTGGTAGGGGCCGTCCAGCGGCGTGCCGAGCACGGTGTGGCGCTCTGCGACCCGCAGACGCTGGGCACGCCCAGGCAGGGCGTCGGCGGGCTCGACGAGCGTGGTCTTGGCGCGGCCGAACAGCACAGGGACCTCCTGGAGGTCGATCGGGGGACTCCACGTCCAACAGCGACGGGCGGTACGACGTTCCCGATCCGGACGTCACGCCCGTGGTCAGTCCGGCCTGACCACGGGCGTGTCCAGGCGTTCCCCGACGATCTGCTCGCTGCGCACCGATGCCGAGACGGCCTCGGTCCCGGGGACGAGATCCACCGTGAGCGTGACGCGCTCGTAGGGCCGGACCTCGGTGCTGACGACCGGCACCTCCTGCAGGAGCACCACGACGAGGGGACTGCTCGCACCGGGCGTCGCACCCGGTGCCGGCGGCACATCGTCCAGCGCCTCCCGGGTGATCACCAGCTCCTCTCGCTGGAGTGTCACCTCCACCTGACGGGTCTCGGTGACCGTCCGTCGGCGGACAGTGATGCGCTCGGTCCCGACCCACCGCGTCCCGGTGCGCAGCACCTCTTCCGACCGGACGAGCTCCCGCGGGCTCGCGGATTCGGGCCGGCTCGAAGGCGGTGCCGGCGGCCCTGCGCGACCGCCGGCGCCCGTGCTGGACCCACTGGTCGGTTGTGACATAAGCACTCCTGGGTCAAGGGCAGGGGGGTGAGACTCAGCCAACGGTGATGGTGGCGCGACGGTTCTGCTGGCGGCCGGTGGCGGTGTCATTGCTCGCCACCGGGTCGGACTCGCCCTTGGCGCTCGCGGTGTAGGTCGAGGTGCCGCTGCCCACGTCGGCCTTCAACGCCGCCACCACTGCGTCCGCGCGCTGCTGGGACAACCTCTCGTTGATGGGCTGACCGGCGATCTTGTCGGTATAGCCCGTGACGGTGACCGCCGAGGGCTTCGTCGCCTTGATACGTGCCGCCGCGTCGCTGATCACCGCTCGGGCCTGGTCGGTCAGCTGCGCGCTGGACTCGGCAAACAGGACCGTGCCGACCGCGTCAGCCCGGGCCAGCGCCCCCGTGGCCGGCACCGGGGCCACCGTCCCCCCTCCCACCAGTCCGCCGGGTGCGCCGGCCGGCGGTACAGCGGACGGGGCTCCCGGCGTGGGCGGGGGTGTCGGTGGCACCGCCGTTGTGCTGTCGGTCGGCGGCACCGGGGCGTCACTGGGGACCGGCGTGTCACTAGGCAGCGGAGTGTCACTGGGCACCGGCGCCTGCGTCGTCTCCAGCGCACCCGTCGTCGCCGTGGTCGTCGCGGGCCCGGGGACCACCGCCGCGGCCGGCTTCTTGTCGTTCCCGCGCAGCAGCAGGTAGAGCAGCAGCGCGAGCAGCAGCAGGGCAAGCAGCCCTAGCAGGGCCCATAGCAAGCCCTTCTTGCGGCGCGGCTCGTCACGAACCGCGCCAGTGCGGCCGGGACGGGAGGGGGTGCTCATGGCTGTCCGATCAGGTTGTGTGCTGCGGGAGGGGAGTGGGCTGGGATTGCTGAGCTGACGTCGCTGGGCGGGTGGTGGGCGGTCGAGGCGATCGCCCACCACCTCGCTGGTTCAGCGCCTGGTGCCGGGCTTGCCGTCGCCGTCGGTCTCGATGACCTCCTTGCGCACGGTCTCGCTCACCTGCTCCTGGTCGGTGACGGTCTCGGTGCCGAGCCGGACCCGCTCCACCGGCACGGTCTCCTTGGCCACGACCGGCTGCTCCGCGTGCAACGTGACCTCGACCTCCTCCTCCGACAGGTCCTTGCCACTCATCGCCTTGCCACGGTTGGCCTCGGTGATCGGCTCCCGCTCGACCCGGACCTCCTCGTGGCTGACCGGGACCGTCGTGCTGACCTGCTCGGTCACGATGTGCTTGTGCAGCCGGGCCTTGCCAGCGACCACGTTCTGCTTGCCGACGCTGAGGCGCTCCTCCGACCGGGTCATCGCGTCGTCGGTGTTCGGCCCGGAGGTGTCCCGCGCACCGGTGCTCGGGGGCGCGGTCCCGGTCTTCGCGGGGGTGCCACCGGTCTCGGCGGTGACGGTCTCCCCGCCGTAGGGCACGCCGTAGTGGGTGAACAGCGCCGCCTCGGCGTCGTTGCTCAGCTCCGCGTCCGGGTCGTGGTGCGGCGCGCCCTTGATCGTGTCCTTGGTGTAGGGCACGGTCAGCTCCGAGCCGGTCGCGGTGGCGTTCACCAGCGGCACGAGGGTCTCGTGGTTGCCGAACATCCCGGTCTTGACGGCTGCCCACTCGGGCTTGTTCGTCTCGACGTCGTTGAACACGCCGCTGACCTTGCCGACCTTCGAGCCCTCGCTGTCCAGGACCTCCAGGCCGTGCAGGCTGTCGGGATTCATCGTGCGGGGCTGCGTCATCGGTGCTCCTTGGGATGGGTGTGTGCGGATGGGTGGGGCGTGCGGGGGTCGAGCTGCTCAGGCGCGGCGGGCGCCGGAGGGGGGCTGCTGACCCTGGACGGCGCCCTGGGCCTTGGCCTTGGCCTGCTGGGCCTGGTCTTTCACGCTGGGGGCATTGCGGAGCTGCTCCTGCATGCGGGGCTTCTCCTGGTCATAGGTGGCAGCAGCGGACTCCCAGCGCTGGCTCATGGTGGAGATGCCGCCACCGCCGACCGCGACGATGACCACGCCGACCACGGCGACCAGGACGGCGTAGAGCAGCGCGTTCACGACGTTCGTGGCGATGTGGAGCTGGTCCAGTGCTGCCACGACGAACAGCGCGATGATCACCGTGCTGGCGACGTTCGCCAGCGTCTTGCCGTAGGAGAGGCCGCCGAGACTGCCCTCGATCAGGGTCTTGGCGGCCGCCGCGACAGCGGTGCCGATGATCACGATCACGATGGCGACGAAGACCAGCGGCAGATACGCGATGACCGCGTGCAGGTAGTCGCTGATGGGGTTCTGCCCGAACACCCCGAAGGCCGTGGACAGGACGAACAGCATGATCGCGTAATAGACGACCTTGGCGAGCAGCGCGGCCGCGTCGTACTGCGACTTCTCCAGCGCCTTCTTGACGCCGCCCCGCTCCACCAGCCCGTCGAAGCCGACCTTCTGCAGCACCTTCGTGACGACCTTCGCGACCGCCTTGGCGATCAGATAGCCGACGATGAGGATGAGCAGGAAGACGACGAGCTTCGGGACGAACGTCGCGATGTTGCTGAAGGCGTTGCTGACGCCGGTCTTGTAGTCGATGGCCAGATCCACGGTGCAGGGCTCCTGTCGAGGGGTGCGCGCAGGCCACGACCGGCCTGCCATCCTCTAAGAGCGGCTCACGCCGCGGCCATGACGCACGTGGCCCCGACGCGCGCAGGAAGGACGACTGTCGTGACTGCTCCCGGCCGCGTCCTCGACGCGACCGCGGCAGCGGAGCTGCACCGGCTGCTCACCCGGGTGGTCGCCAAGCGGGTGGGCGACCCGCAGGACCGGGAGGACATCGTCCAGGAGGCGCTGACCAGGACGCTCGCGGCTAGGTTGCTGCTGGCCGACGACGCGGTGGCGCCGTACGCGGTGGCCGTGGCGCGCAACCTGGTGGCGGCGCACCACTCCCGGCGCGACCTGGAGCGGCGGCACCAGCCGCGGCTGCTCGACCTGACCGAGGCACCACGACCCGACGACATGGTCGTGGGCGCCGAGAACGCGGCGGCCCTGAGCGCCGCCGTGGCCGGTCTGCCCGCCGCCGAGCGCGAGGTGCTGCTCGGCCACGTGACGGAGGGCCACGACACCGCCACGCTCGCGGCCGCGACCGGCACGACCCCCGGTGGGGTGGCGGCCCGGTTGGCCCGCGCCCGGGCGCGAGCTCGCGTCGACTACGTCGTCGCGTTGCGGCGGCGCCAGCTGCCCAGCCCGGAGTGCCGGCCCGTGCTGCTCGCCGTGTCGGCCGCCGACCGCCGCCGCCAGGACGCTCTCGACACGGCCGGGCACCTGCTGCGCTGCAATGTGTGCCGAGCTCGTCGGCCCGCTGGCCGAGCGCCGCTCGGTGCTGGCCGGGCTGGTCCCGATCCCGCTGCTGGTGGCCCTCGCCAGGATCCGCTCGAGTGGTCGACCCGCGCAGGCGACCGCCGCCGCGGGGGTGGCGGTGCTGCTGGCCGGCGCGGCGGGGGCGGCCGTGCTGGCCAACGACTCAGGGCGTCCGCGGGGGAGCGCGGGAACGGGCGAGGCGGCGGGGGCGCGGGGGACGACCGGAGCGGCGGGGGCCGCGGGTCCGGCGGCCGCCCCCCTTGCTTCCCAGCCGTCAGCTGCGGCACCCTCACCGGCGGGCCCGTCGGTGAGGGCGCCCGGCCCGTCCGCCGGGACCGGCACCCCACGCACCGCCGCAAGGGAGCCTGCGGGTGGCGAGGCGGTCGCCGGCGTTCGCACCCTGGTGGGCATCGTCACCGATGTCGCTGCCCCATACGGCTTCTGGATGCGCGCGGGTGATCGCGAGGTCTACGTTTCCTTCACCGGTCTGCCCGCACGGCGGGTGCGGCTGGGCGACAGGGCCACGGTCAGCGGCACCACCCGACCGGTCACCGACACGCTGCTCGCCAACCCCCGCGCCGTCGCCCGCGACGAGCGTGGCCGGGTGCGGGCCGCGGGGGTCGTCCTGCAGGCCGAAGCCCGGGACATCCGGCTGACCCATCCCGCTCCGGGCTAGGCATCGGCTAGTGCCTCGGCGCGGATCGTTTGTCCGCACCGCGCCGAGCCGCGGTCCTGGGCACCCTCGTCCGCGGCACGGAGACGAGCACGCGGGCAGAGGTGGCCGGACCGCTGTCCGGACCCGATGGCGCTGGGCTCGGGTGAGCGGAGGGTCCTGGCGGTGGGTGGCGGCTCGGGCGGGGCGCGGGGAACCTCGGTCCGCTGCCGGTCCGGCGGGAGGCGAGGGGCCGGTCTGCGCGACGTGGCGATCGTGAAGATCGTCGTAAGACTGTTTTCAAGCTTGATTTAGCAGCTCTCGCAAGACCGCTCGCGACGTGTAAGCAGGCACCGGTGATCTGGTCGACTGGTGTGATCGATGTGCAGGTGTCTCCCGGTCGCCGCCGACCGGGCACTAGTGAACCGCCGTCGACAGCTCCTCGACGACCTTGGTCACGGCCACCCCGTCAACTGAACCTGGGTGGCATGCGAAACCCCGCCCGGCTGTGTCACTCGGGCCGATTGGCTACCGATGCGCTTGGCTCGGCGGATTTTTCATCAGGCTGGCAGGGCGAG
>JAABUZ0100006491.1_pt1 | contig 14594 bp, 11 predicted proteins | sample 5562091 | NCBI WGS metagenome assembly JAABUZ01 (sample SAMN12813069, study PRJNA571459) | rock metagenome | isolation source: Antarctica rocks | place: Antarctica: Victoria Land, Linnaeus Terrace sud | collected 2015-12-21 | reverse complement strand
CGGTGTTGGAGCGGGCGGAGGTGGCGGCTGAGGCTTCTAGCGCGGCCGCAGGTCTGCTCGCCCCCGGAGGAGTGCTCACGGGTCTGGAGGCGGGACGCGAGCTTTTTCTGGCGAGCTGGTCCATCACAGCCGACACGATTGCGGACATTGAGGAGGCGAGCGGCATTCAGGTTGAGTATCAGCAGACGGGCGCGCTGCATACAATTACAAATGCAGACGAAGAGGCTCAGGAGCGCGAGTATGCACAGGTTTGGCAGGACTATGGGTTGGCTGTTACATGGTTGAAGGGGGCTGAGGTGCATGAGTATGAGCCTTTGCTGAATCCGTCCATCGATGCCGCCCTCTACATTCCACACGCGACAAGCATTCGGCCGCGTCTGGTAACCCAGGCATATGCGGAAGCTGCCCGCAAGCTGGGTGCCCACATTCGCGAACAGACTGAGGTGACTGGCTTTGAGCATTCCTCTAGCAAGGTTACAGGCGTGCAGACTGCACAGGGCGAGACGATTGGTTGCGATTCTGTTATTGTTGCGACGGGTGCTTGGTCAGAGCAGATTGGGCATTGGCTGGGTTTAAACATTCCTGTCTTTCCGGCGCGTGGGCAGATTCTTTCGCTCAAGCAGCCAGCGACGCCGCTCAAGCATACTGTCTTTGGCGAGGGCCTGTATGTGGTGCCAAAGGTTGATAATACTATTTATGTTGGCGCGACGATTGAGCGCGTGGGCTTTGATAAGGGCAATACAGCGGGTGGGATTACCTGGCTGCTCTCCAGCGCGATCCGTCTGCTGCCAGAGCTTGAGCATGCTACGCTGGAACGAATCTGGGCGGGCCTACGACCATTATCAAAAGATGCTTATCCAATCCTGGGAAAAGCGCCTGGTTGGGAGAATGTGATTCTAGCGACCGGCCACGGCGCGGGCGGCTTTGAGTTGAGCGCAATTACTGGCAAAACTATTACAGAACTGGTCACTACTGGAAATCTGCCAGCCGTGATTCAACCATTCGGTCTTGAGAGATTCTCTTTGTAAAGATTCCTGGAGAGCGGCGAGGCCGCAGGAAAAATGAAAAGGGATCTAAGGAACACTCATTATGCCAGCACTCAAAGCTCTGCTCGTTACACCATTAACTGGTCCGCTGGCGCTGTTTGGACGTGCCAGCGCTCAGGGACTTGCGCTGTGGGCTGACTCCGCTGCCAATCTTCACACACCCTGGCAGACGGTAGAGCTGGATGTGCGTGATAGCGGGAGCGATCCCACAGGGGCTATGCGTGCTGCCCTCGACTCGCAGCCCGATGTGGTGTTCGGTCCCTACGGCAGCGCTCCCATGCGAACAGTTGCTCGCAACAGCGATCGAGTCATCTGGAATCATGGAGGAGCCTCGGCCAGCCTGACACACCCAACATTCCCCAGGATAATTAATGTAATTTCGCCTGCGACGGCGTACTTTATAGGCATTTTGCAAGCAGTGCGCGCCATCGATCCGGCGACCAGTACGGTAACATTTTTGCATACGACAACTGGCTTTGGACGCGATATTGCGACGGGTGTGCGAGCTACGGCGAACGAGCTCAACTTCGCCGTCCACTTCATTCCCTTCGTTCCTGGTCAGGCTATCTCTCAGGTTGAGAATGTTCCGCATGCTGATATCCTACTGGTTGCAGGCAATTTCGCGGATGAACAGACACTTGCACCGATTTTGTTGAGAAGATCATGGCGGGCCGCTGCTTTTGTGGGCGCGGGCGTTGAAGAGGTGCTGGCTGATCTGGACGAACAACGCGAGGGGCTACTCGGTCCAGCTCAATGGCTGGCGACAGTTCCTTTACAACCTGATGAAGGGCCGGATGCGGCCTGGTTTGTCACTCACTACAGGCATCGTTTCGGCACGGAGCCAGCCTATCCAGCCGCCCAATCCTTTGCCGCTGGCGTGCTATTTGCCCACTGCCTGCGTGAAAATAGTGGTAATGTCGATGATGAAGCTCAACTCGCCGCTGCCAACCAGATCGCGTGTACAACACTTTACGGCAAGTTTCGCCTTGATCCTACAACCGGCCTTCAAACAGGGCATCAGGTCTTACTCGTCCAGTGGCAGCAGGGAAAACGCCGCGTTATCTGGCCTCCTGAGTACGCCGAACGCCCTCTACACTATCCCCTATAGGCATATCTGATTCCTATATGCTAGCCTTCTTTTTTTACGCGCTTGCACGCCTTCGGCGTGCGCTTCTTCCTTTTATTGTTATCATGTTTTACATTCCTGTACATTTTTTGCTTTGCAAAAAATGTACAGGAATGTAAAACATGATAACAATAAAGTTAACTACCCCTTCCACTCGTAGCGAGGTGCAGCCATCGCATATTCTCTCAGAAATGAGATCTTTCTATCTTGCAGACGCGCAATCGAGGTTCCCTCAAATCCACTGGTATCTCCCATGTAGATACATTCAAATGTCCATTCAAAGAAACAAGTCTCATCCACGATATAGAGAGAAGTTATGTCCCAACGAGTGACGCGATTGCCAGGGGCGAACCAGGAAGCGATCCATCGGCCTACCATCTCTACTCCTCGATAGGTTGGGCCATAGAACTCTATGACGACACACTCTGGATTGAGGGTGCTCAGAATTTTTTCTCGATCTCCTGTTTTCCACCCTTCAACGTAGCAGTGAACGAGCTGATCGATAGTAGTCTTATCCATCCTAACTCTTTTCCTTACGACCCTGGTAGTATTGATCTCTTGCTCACGATTTATTATCAATCGTTCGATGCCAGAGGACCGCGCCGGAGAAGAGGGCGTAGAGTTCTGAGGTGTATTGCCCACTCATCGCGTCGTTGACGAAGACGACGCCATTTTGGGCGACGGGCGGTTTAAACATATGTCCCGCTCGCTTCATGGCGGTGAGGTCGTTGGGATATTGCCATCTGGTGTGGCCGTTGCTGATATCCAAGGCGACGATGCCGATTGCTTGATAAGACATGGTAGGATCCTGGGCGGCCATGTAGAGAGTGTCGCTGTCGATTTGCGGACCGGTGCTGCCGCTAAAGCTCAAACCGGGAATCGTTTTGCTCCAGACTTGCGCGCCCGTCTTCATATCATAGGCAGTGATGGAGCCGTCGGTTGAGCCATTATAGATCACGCCGTTGGCGATGCTGATGTCGGTGGCGCTACCCTGGATAGTGCTCGATTGCCAGAGGGGATTGCCGCTGTTGGCTTCGAAGGCTTCGATATGGCTGGTGCTTTTGGGATCGACGTAGGGCCAGTTTACATCGCTCGATGCGATTGTGTAGAGGACACCGTTTTGAACGTGTGGAGTGCCCAATACTTGCGACTGATTCGTCTGCCGGTACCAGAGTATCTTTCCATCCGTGAGACGCAATGCACACATATCAAACAGGCCAAAGGCGTAGAGGACGTTCTTCTCAATCGCAATTGAGACGATGTTTGTGTTGAGCCGAGGTTTATAGGTTTGTAGAATCTTTCCGGTGGTAGCATCAAGCTTGTTTACTTCCATGAAGACGACGGAAACATAGATAGCGTTTTGGGATAAGACGGGCCTGGATTTGTTGGTGGGATATGGCGAGATCTGCGACTGAAAGGTATGCGACCAGCGCGGAGCACCCGTTCTGGCGTCGATGGCATAGATGCTATCCTGCGATTCGGCGTAGATAATGCCATTCCCGACGATGGGATTCACCGGAAGGCCCAGGGCGTAGTCTGGAATGGCATACGTCCAGTGTCCACGCCCGGTGCTGGCATCGACGCCCATGACACCCTGATCGTTGCTTAAATAGATACTGTGCGATGCGAGGTCTTGTTGTGCCTGACTCAAATTGGGCGCGCTCGTCTGCTGATAACCTATCCATGCTGGAATGAGGAGCAGGCTGCCGATAATCACAGCGGCGACGAGTTGTGTGAGCAGGAGGCGGAGGCGTCGCCCTGGTGTCTTTTGCGATGGGGAGGACACGGGTTGGCTTTGCTGCTGGTCCTGCAATCTTCGCTGTTGATAATATTGTATATCAATGGGAAGTTTAGCGGTCTGCTCGTCACGCTGAGCTTGTACAGAGAGGCGGTCCCATATATTTTCTAGCCGAGCCTGGTCCGATTGATGGAGAGCGTGTAGATCCTGAAGCAGACGTGCGTCGGGTGACGAGGAGGAAGTGAGGAACGAATCACTCGCAAGCCGGTCGATCTGTTCATCCACGGCTTCGGGCGTAAAATACGTATCCTCGTGATCCATGACTAGTCCCCTTCCTGTTGCTGGTAGACGCGACGTAGAGTATTCAGCGCACGCGAGAGCATGACGCGCACAACGCCATCACTTGTATTGACGATCTGGGCGATCTCTTTCGTTCGTAGATCGTACGCAAAACGCAGACGCACAATTTCCTGTTGCAGCGAACTGAGCGTATCCAGGTGTGCGCGCAGTTGTACGTGATCTTCATTGCGCAGCGCCGTCTGCTCCGGCGAGCGATACTCGTCTTCAAGGAGCAGGTCCAGTGCATCGTCAAGCACGACGCTTGTATGTCGCGAGACGCGCCGAACATGGTCAACCATCTTATTATGCGCAATACGTCGCAGCCATGCCAGTTGCTCTTCCTCCCGCCAGTTGATCCAGACATTGCTGCCCAGAGCAACCAGAAAGACCTCCAGAACTAGATCGTCGGCATCCTCTTTGAGAGGAATATACCGGTGCACATAGCGCAATATGGTATGTGCATGACGTTGATAGAGGACTGCAACTGGCGAATTATCAACGCCCGCTTCGCGCTGCTCTTGATACATCATTGTCCGTCCCCACTCGTCTTGAAGCTTCGTTTTCCGCCCCCTCTACTCCAAAGGAGCTATACGAAGAGAGAATATAGTTCCGTTACTATATGCTCACTCTTTATCACTTATAGTTGCTCATTTTATGGACAGGTATTCCACTCTCCACAAAACTCGCGTTAACCTACGTCCGTTGAAGACTACGAGCTTGCCCACAAACTCAACTGGACGGGAGCTTGGACTACGACCAAGCTGAAGTTCTGCTTCCACTGCTCATGTCTTCTCATGAGCAGCGTTTTGACCTCCTGCCGGTTCTGGCAGGCGTGCACTTCCAGATCACCGAATCGAGACGCGATATTCTCAGCAGCATTTATGTCAGCATGTGCCGTATGACCGCAAACTCGACAACAAAACGTTTGTTGATTGGGTCTGTTTTTCCGGTCTACATAATGGCACACATGACATTGCTGCGAGGAATACGCACTCTCCACCCGCGTCGCCTCCATACCACGCTTCGTCGCGTTCCAGGCAATTTGATCTGGTATGTGCGCTAGATTGGATGCCCGCATATAGGCGTTCATCGCACGAGCCTTAAAGCGCATGGAGGAAACGGAAAGCTGTTCGTACGCGAATTGGCACCCTTCGTGTTCCTCAAAGCAACGATTGACGGCCCGATTGATCTCCTGTCGCACATGCCGCGTGAGCCGTTGTCCGGTGGCACTCCTGGTTGAAGGCAATTTCTCCTTTGGCACGCCTTGCTTCTCCAGACACTTCCTGAGTTTCGCCTTCCTGCGGCGCTTTTCGCGGTCCCGCTTCTGGCGCTCCCTCAGATTCCTATTGAACGATCCATACGTTTTGCCATCTGATGTCGTAAGGAAGTTCGAGATGCCGACATCAATGCCGATGACCGGCGCGTTCGGTTTGGTCTGAACGGCAATGGTCTCATCATAGGTGAGTGTTAACCACCAGCCCTCATCTCGTTTGTTGAGCGTGACGCTGCTGTTGATCTTGCGGCGTTTCCCCGTTTCAGGATCGGTGAGTTGCTCTTTGTGGTAGTCCGCCAGTTTGACAGGCACCTTGAGTTGTTGCCGAAACGCCAGGGTGCTGATCGTCAACCAGTAGTCAAAAGTGCTGTCTGTGGCTTCTTCCAGCTTGATCACATTCTCGTTCGCCTGAATACACCGTTGGCGTAAGGTAGGCACCTGCCATTCACGCCACGCAGGCTCTTTGCCCCCTTCCTCAAGGGTATCATGAGCCTGTTGTTCCTGGGAGTCGGAAAGCTGGTCGAGGTAGTCTTGAGAGGCATTGGCGCGATTGGACCGCCACGATTTGGCAATGCCTGCCGCGTGTTGAATTGCCACGCGATGCCACCGCTCGGAGAGAGTGGTAAGAAAACAGGGAGCACGAAAGCTGTTGGGCACCTCATCGATACAAAACAGGGTGACATACTGCTGCGTCAGCTCAAGATACCCCTCAGCAAGCGCATCCAGGGCGGTCAGTTTCCCCGGGTTGATCGCTTCCAGCCCGATATGCGTGACCGCTTTGGTAATCGTCTGCGGGTCACCCTTCTTTGCTCGTTTCCGGTGCTTCTTCATCGCTTCCCTGTTTCAATTCCTGAACAATCTGTTCCGTTTTCCGTTTCGCCCGACGCTGTCCATACAGCCTGGCACAGAACGAGTAAATACTACTCGTCAAATCAGCCAATACGTCTTCGGTCCCGTTCTCAGCTTGATTGATGACTTCAATCTCGCGCCCCTAGGTTTTCAGTAAGGTCTCGATGTAACGAAAACCGAAACGCGTGCCACGATCTTTGTGTTCAATCACAATGCGCCCGATGCTTGGGTCAGCCAGCAGTGCCAGAAACTTGGGTCGATTGTCATTGACTCCAGAGCCAATTTCTTTGACGACTTTACTTACCTGATAGCCACGCACGGTACAGTAGGCAACCAACCGTTCTGCCTGACTGTCCAAGTTCGATTTGTTTTCCGATGAGGAAACCCGCGTATACACCGCGACTTTGGATGTGGCAGGTCGCTCCTTCACTGGCAATGGTTCTGTCACCAGAATAGTGCCAGTGTCCATCTGTTGGCCAGCAATTTTGCCTGCCTTGTACCATCGCCATGCTGTACGATAGCTGATGCCTTGGAGTCTTGCATAATCGATCAATTTCATGGCACTATTATGACATACGTGGTCATGCTTGTCTCTAGCTGTTCACAGACTGAGTGAACGTTTCACATACTTCGTTGGAAAGACCGGTGCCTGATGGGGAAACTCTCCGTCTGATATGCCTTTGATCTCTTCATTATAGCGGTTCTATCACCAGAATTGCAACTAGCTCGCTACCGTGTCACAACGATCTCCTTATCTCCGCTCCCCTCGAAGCGCGTCTGCGTTTTTAGATACAGGCTCACGTTCTCTCGCGTCACGAAATGCAGCCCGGTATTCGTCGAGGATGGCTGTTGCAGGCCACCAGATAACTTGTAGAGAAAGAGCTGTACGACCGATAGAAATCCTTGTAGATACGGCTGCTGATCGATGGTGAAGTCTAGATTCCCTTTGCTGATCTGGGCGAGGGTAATAGGCTGTAAATCGTAGCCTCCACCATGTATCCCCTTCGCAGCCAGGTGATACTTCTCAATTACCTGGCCGATACTCTGCGTACTGCCACCATCCACGGCGAACATGCCCTTTATCTTAGGATGGGCCTGGTAATAGGACTCGACGGCGGCAAGCTCATCGCTTACGGCAACGCCGGTCGCGATCTCAATAAAGTTGATCGGCTTGCCCGAATTTTTGATGGCGTCATGAATGCCGTCGATGCGCGGTTGCAGGTTGAGCGATCCAGGCGTAGCGATAAAGCCAACCACATCCCCCTCTTTCACCAGGCCCAGGATATGTGCGCCAACCTGTAGTCCCGACTGGTAGAGGTCCTGCCCAATGTAGGCCAGCCGCTTGTTTGGGCTGCCGGGCGGCACATCTCCATTATAGCTGAGCACGCCGATGCCCGCGCTCAGCGCCGCATCCGTCACAGCATTAAATGCTACGGGGTCTACCAGCGAGACGGCGATGCCATCGACCTTGTCGGCGATGGCGGTCTTCATCGCATCCACCATCTCCGACACCTTGTTGATCTCCGATCCCGTCCATTGATAAGTGCAGCCAAGAAGTGCGCAGGCGTCCTCAATGCCATACTTCGTGGGTGTAAAGAATGGATTGGTCATCGCGTGATTCACAAAGACAAATTTCCAAACTGGATGCGCGGGCAGCTTGCTCCCTTCGCTTGCAGCACCAGACATTGGAGGCGGGTTACTGCAAGCTGCTGCCAGGGCCGAGAGGCTGGTAGCACCCAGTGCCATCTGGGCAAGCATCGTACGGCGTTTCATAGTCCGAGACCTGGACAGGGATGAGGCCGGTATCTTGCGCATAGTTCTTCCCTTTCAACGCTTTCAATAACTTTATCTTATCAGATTCATTGAGCAAATACATAAGGTTAGCAATCCGCTTCATTCAATTATATAGATCATAGGCTCAGGTTTCCAGGGGAAATCGCACTCTTCCCGTTTAACTTGCCACAACCTCCTTTTGGGGCCAGATTGATCGTCACCGTGTTCATCCTCTTGCGCCCTACGTTTTCGCAGCTTCGCCGCTCTCCAAAAAGATTTTCATGTTGTCGAATTTTTTACTTTCTGACAAGAGTGCACAGAAAGGTAAACATTCGACAACATGAAAATAAAGCAGACGCGCACATCTCAATTTGCTGCTTTGCGCAGATAGTGGCATAGAAATAATAAAGTTATAACCAACAAATCCCCAGCTTGCTTCTGTATGGAGAATAATGTAACCTATGCAGTGCCATACAAATCTATCTGGCAAACATCCATTGTGTAGTCTTTACTCGCTATAGCCAATCGCTTGCTGTCAGGTGCCCAGGAAACCTCGAGTATCTCATTAGTGTGTTGGTGGTAGCTCAAGATTTGCTTTCTCGTAGAGGGATTCCAGACATAAACTGCATTATCAAGGCCGCCAGATGCAATATATTTTCCGTTCACTGACCAGCGTGCGGTCATCACTGGAGCAGAATGATCGGTGTATGTACCTATAAGAGCTCCACTACGCGCATGCCAAATACGCACAGTAGCGTCCTTAAGAGCAGTAGCTATATACTGTCCATCCGGGGACCAGGAGATTTCGTTGATTTTGCTGCCATAAGGTCCCTGATAGACAAAAGTTGTACTCTTCTTACCTGTCATTGGATTCCAGACTCGCAGTATTCCATCGTCACCACCAGTCGCAATTGTGCGACTATCTGGTGACCAGGCGATGTTCCAGACTGGTTGCGTGTGATCACGATAGGTCGTAACAGGCTTGCCAGTTAAAGCTTCCCATATCTGAATGGTTGTATCCTCGCCACTTGAGGCAAGCCATTTCCCATCATGTGACCACGAGACGCAGTAGACGCCGCCGGTATGACCATGATAGGTCAGAAGACGCTCGCCGGTCAGAGGCTTCCAGACGTGCACAGTTTTATCCCCACCGGCTGAAGCGACATATATTTCATGAGGTTCCCAGGAGACTCCATTGACATAGCCATGATGTCCTTGATACACAAGATTCATATCACCGTTAGTTGCATCTAGCACGCGAACGGTCCTGTCTCCAATCGCACAGGCAATAAATTTTCCGCCAGGCGACCACTCAACATAATTGATGTACACAGGGGGATAGGGCTTGTACGTGTAGAGTGTCGTCATCTTCGATAAAGAAGATGAGGAAGGAGCGCCTGAATGCGTCAATGCTTCTATTAGCCAGAAACCCCCTGCTGCGACCGCTATGCCTCCCCCCAGCAGACCCAACATCACTCTCCTACGAGAGAAGAAGCTTTGCGGGGATAAAGACTCCCTCGTTGTATCAGCAAATGTTGCTTCAGGAGCAGCATGTACTTCGTTCTGAACCAGTGCGGGAACAGCAGAAATGGATTGAGCATCTTCTATAGTAGTAGATGAACTATGCTTTATCAAGCCAAGATCTTCGGCATTCTTATCAAAAAGGTGACAAAGTTTCTGACGATAATATGGGCTTGGGAAAACTTGCCCTGTTTCCCAGCGTGTCACAAGTCGAGGCTGTGCTTCGATTTTCTCCGCAACATATGCCTGTGACCAGCCTTTCAGCTCGCGCTCCCGTCTCAATTTTATGTTAGGTGTAGAAGGAATTTTTCTGTTAGCAGCATTATTTTTCTCTTCGGAGAAGTCTTGCATTCCAATCGCTCCTTATAAAAAGGCGTTTCTTTAAGTTTGCCCTTACTATTATCTCAACGTTGCGGAACGGCATTTCTCTAACACATACCTTACTTTACGATTCAGAAGCGCATTTCTCTCAAATCAACATTACGATATACTTCAGTACTACAAAGACGCAACGAAGAACGTCAAGAGAGAAAAAGTTCTCATGTCCTGCCAAAAGACCGCCAAAAGACGGTGAAAAGGCATGATGTAGGCCAGGGAGAACCTGTATAGTCAATGTTGTCATCAAGATATGAACCTGCATATCTCGTTTCAATGATTGAATAGTTCCAGAACAGTACACTAAAACGAAAGGAAATGGTCACTTATGTTTTACGTAAGAGGACTTTGGCAGAAAGGTACATTCCTCCTGATAGCAATCCTATCAACCTTTCTGTTTGTACCAGCAACAGCTTCCGCGCAACAAGCAGAGGTGCTGAAGCCGATGAGATGTAGTAGCGCGAGCTCGTCGCTCTGTACCGGGCCGACTTCTGCCGCCCGTCAGTTGTATATGGGGGAAGCGGATACCATAGTCGAACCATCGGCGGTCGGTACAGATTCACAAGGACGGCAGTATGAAGACAAATACTTCTGGTTCTTGTGTGGGCCAGGCGCGACGACAGTTGCCCTCTCTTATTGGCAGAACATTTCAGTTCTACATCATGGCTTACAAAAGTTTACAGATCCGTCTCCGTCTCCGCAGAGAACAACCTATTGGAACGATAGTTCTGGGCGTTCCTATCTGATGTACATAGCGGATGTCTCTCAACCGCCAAGCTTTGGCAGTCCAGGTGAGCTTGCATTTGGCACGTATCCCGCCGCAGGTACGAGAACTGATGACATTCGCGACATACTCAACTGGGAGGCATCGGGGCATAATAGCTCTACGTGGAAAAACTTCTTCTTTCAAGTCCAGAACGTGCCGAATGCGACTACTCTGAACCACAATATTGTAGTAGACGTGGCAAACAATGTCGCGCCAGTAGCTATTGTTGACTCTTACGAACTGCCTGATTGGTCCCATACGCATTCTAATGCTCATGTGTCTCACGCAGTTGCCATAACTGGATACGACAATAACGCTGGCACCTATACCTATGAGCAGACATGTGATTCAGATTGCTATACACATCATGGTCACTACACTATTAGCCAGAGTGCCCTTGAACAGGCTATTCAGGCTGATCAAGGAAATAATGGTGTAGTCGGAGCTCTAATCTGGTAGTTCTACATAGCCAGCAACAGATTAGGAACGTAGTAATATACAAGGAGAAATATGTTAAAGCATTTTATGCGCATCTCAAGCATTGCTTGTACGATAGCAATGTTAGCTCTTCTGCTCGCTTCACCGGCAGCTTTTGCTAGCTCGCGGGTAGTTGATAGGCCACAGCTTCCCTGTACCGCTCAAACCGATAATTATGCCTATGGTAGTGCTCAAAAAGGTGATATACCGGGACCCGGTGGAGCTCACCTTGAGATTTCTGACTACTTTGAGGCGCAATGGTGTCAGGACGCTATCGAACACTACCAGTTTCATGGCTATGCTAATGGGTACATCTATACAGAGAATGCAAAGCTGACATTAGGCACCCAGCTTACTATTAATGGTCTCAATGTCTCCTTTAGCCTTCCTGCAGGGGCAAGTTTCTCCGGCAACGGTGGCTCCGTTGCAACCCACACGGTAACGGCTAACGGTTCTTACGTGATATTCAACTACAGCGGTGTAAACGCCTCATCATTCAATAGCTTTGGTGAGACGCAAGAGGATACCTTAACAGCTAACATTGATAACGGCGATTACCAGACTCAATCGCAGATTAACCTACCACCCAATTAAACAACGTGCTCTCGTCAGGTGAAACGAGCGGAGATGCAAATCTCCCGTCTCGTTCGCCTGACGGCCTGCTAGAAAACATGGATAACTCTCCGACAATAAAAAGTCTTTATACATGAACGGAAAGAAGTTGTGTATAAAAGAAGAAAGGAACGCAGACTAGATGCAAGCGATCTCAGGGAAGCAGCGCGAAAAACCTTCTTCTAAAAAGTGTAGAAGTTTGGCAGGCAAACGGATAAATATGCGCATCAAGCTACTTCTCGCTAGCTCAATACTACTGGCCACACTTGCTAGCTTACTTCTCACCTTTTGCGCTAGTGATACTCCAAATACAACGTCTATCATCCAGAATACTCCTCCTACTTCCCCCCTTCCATCTATTAAAAATAGACTCTGGGCAGAACGGACCCTCGCTCTACTTGACAAAACTCATCTTTGGAGTGGCTCTTATACCGGCAGATTCACTCAGGCCACGGGCAGCTATGATCCCTACACCACCTATTATGCCATTCTTACTTATAAGGATTTAGGAGCACAGGTACCGAATAAAAATAGGACTATCAACGCATTAAAGGCTTCGCAAAGATTAGATGGACATTTCACCTGTGAAAGCCAATCAGGTAATCAGAACAACTTACAAATAAATCAAGTAGGATGTATCTACTACATCGTTTCATCACTTCAAGCCCTGAACAGTTCTCCAAATGATGTCCAGGCCATTATAAGAAATTTAAATGAGTTACAATCGAATAGTGGAATTTACGCTTCTGACTCAAGCCTTCTCCAGTCACTAAATACAGGAAGTCCAGGCTCTACACCCAATCTGGTCGCAACACGCGAAGCACTAGCCATTTTCAAGATGCTTGGCGCTACACCTCAACAAAGAACTACTCTTCAAAGCTGGCTCCTTTCTCAATGGGAGCATGGCACGTCTAATAGAATGAACAAAAATAGTCGAGTCTCATTCCTTGCATCTATAGCAGAGTCGCTCAACCTCCTGGGAATCTCTGTACATGATCTTCCTCATGCTTCATCATACCTGAGCTTGACAGAAAATACTTGCCACTCCGCTCTAGATTTAAAACAAGGGAGCCAAAAGGTAGATCCACTCCTTCAGACAAACTTGTTTCTTATTACCGATTGCTTGAGCCTTGAACAGCTACTAATGGGTAGCACTCCGGATAGTGCTCAAAGAACAGATCTTGTTCCTCTCAATTTTTTTACTCAACTCGCTTTGTTTCAACAAACAAGCGGTGGTTTCAACGCGTTTTTTATGGCTCAGCAAGGCCAGCCCGATATTCAGGGAACCTATCAGGCGGTGAGACTTTTCAAGGAAAACGGTCAAAGGGTACCCAGGCCAATAGATATTGTGGCACTACTCAATCGTCAATCTCGCGGTCAGGGAGGATTCCTTCCAGTATTCTTTACACCTCGCACCTCTGCTCCCGATACGTACTTATCGCTCCAGGTGCGAACTTTACTGAGTGCAGAAACTATGAGTCCAGAGGATCAGAAGAGCACCAGGGAAAGCGTTTCGAGGCTTCTACAGAATACCGCAGCACTTCACTCTATAACTACAGAAGAGCTTTTTTATTCTTTCCTTCTCGCCAGGCAGTTCGATTTGAACACGACCGCGCTCATTCCCATGATTGAGCAACGGTCAAAAGCGCTACTAGATAGCCTACAAGATGGTCAACCTCTTACTATCAAACAGCTTCGTGATGCTTACTATCTGTCGCAAGACATACACTTTAACGGCTCTGCCGTAGACAAGCTTACTCACGCGCTTCTCATAACGCACACACAAGATGGGTCTTTTCAGGTAGCTGGTAGTTCCAGGCTAGAATATACATGGGAAATTTTAAGTATCTTAAAGATCGTTGCGCCTGAAAGCCTTTCGAAAGATTTACGTCAGCGGACAACTCTCTGGATCAATCAACATCAAGCGGCTGATGGCGGTTTCACAGAACCAGGAACAACAAACGTCTATTCATGCTATTGGGCGATAGAAAGCTTGCGCGCGCTTTCTGATAAAAGGTCCCCTTCCACTCTGGGAACCTGGTTGAAAGGGTTGGAAGACGCTGACGGCGGGATAAGGGCAGAGGCCAATACTCAGAACGGCTCTACACTTATTGCAACCTACGACACGCTTATAATGGCTCAGCAACTTAACATTGTTCTATAAATTAGATTGCTGTTCACCAACACTATCAAAATTGGGGCGACTCATATTTCATCATTACTTAACAGATACGCGCAGATACTAATAAAAAGAGGTCGCCCTGAACTCTCTGTACTATGTTCAGGGCGACCTTTCAAGCTTTAACGACTACTGGATCATCTGCATGAATTCCATGCGCAGATCGCGGTCGGTGCGGAATGTGCCGCGCATGACGGATGAGGTCATGAGGCCGGGAGTGCGGATGCCGCGGGCGCTCATGCAGAGATGCTCGCCCTTGAGTATTACGGCCACGCTCTGTGAGCCGGTGATGCGACTGATCTCGCTGGCGATATCCTGACCTAACCTCTCCTGTATCTGAAGTTGATGCGCGAATTGATGGGCTATGCGTGCGAACTTTGAGAGTCCCAGCACTTTATCGTTGGGAATATAGCCGATTGAGACATCGCACCACATGGGTAGGAGATGATGTTCGCACAGCGAGAAGACACGCATGCCGGAAACACATACAATCTGGTCGGTTGATACCGCACTAAAGGTG
>JAABUZ0100006485.1_pt1 | contig 14609 bp, 12 predicted proteins | sample 5562091 | NCBI WGS metagenome assembly JAABUZ01 (sample SAMN12813069, study PRJNA571459) | rock metagenome | isolation source: Antarctica rocks | place: Antarctica: Victoria Land, Linnaeus Terrace sud | collected 2015-12-21 | reverse complement strand
GTTGATCCAGGCCACCAACCGGCCGCTGTTCAGCTATCCGCCCAACAGTCCCGACGCGGTGCGTCCGGACCTCGCCACCGAGATGCCGACCACATCCAACGGCGGGATCACCGACGGCGGCAAGACGGTCACCGTTCACATCCGTCCCAACATCCACTACAGCTCGCCGGTCAACCGCACGGTGACCTCCAAGGACGTCGCCTTCGCGATCGAGCGCGGCGGCAATCCCAACGTCGGCAACGCGTACTTCCCCGCCTACTTCGGGGCGGCCTCGCCGGCGCCGCTGCTCGGGACCACGAGCAAGAGCTACAAGGGGGGCCCGATTCCCGGGATCACGACGCCGAACAAGACGACGATCGTCTTCCACATGGCCAAGCCGGGCTCGACCCTGCTGATCACGGCGCTGAGCCTGCCGGTCTCGGCGCCACTGCCCCCCGAGTTCGTCGCCCCGCTGGACAAGAAGAGCCCGACGACCTACGGAACGCAGTTCCTCGTCTCGACCGGCCCTTACATGGTGCAGGCCGACAAGTCCGGCAAGATCGCCGGCGTCGGCTACCAGCCGACCAAGTCAGAGACGCTGGTTCGCAACCCCAACTGGAACGCGTCCACGGACTTCCGTCCGGCGTACGTGGACAGGATCAACGTCAACGTCGGCGGGGATGCGACCGTCGTCGGTCAGCAGGTGCTCAAGGGCTCGGGCGCGCTTCAGCTCGACACGCCCTCGCAGGCGATCGTCAAGCTGGGCTATCAGACGTACCCGAGCCAGATCACGTTCACACCCGGATCCGGCGACCACTACATCGGCATCGACAACGCCGCCGGCCCGTTTAAGAACGTCAACCTGCGCCGAGCCGTGTGGGCCGGTCTCGACCGTGCCGCCGAGGCGAAGGCGCGCGGCGGCTCGCTCGTGTCGGTGCCCGCGACGCACTTCATCTACCCGGGCGTCTCGGGCTTCCAGCAGGCCGGCGGCTACCCGGGTCCCCAGACTGACTTCAACAAGAACGTCAGCGGGGACATGACGGTGGCCAAGAAGTACATGAAGGCCGCCGGCTTCCCGTCCGGCAAGTACACCGGTTCCGCGGCCGTTCAGGTCGTCGGCGCCAACAGCGGCAACAGCCCGGCGATCGTGCAGATCGTCAACTCCGATCTGACCGCGCTGGGCTTCAAGACGCACGTGTCGCTGGTCGACCAGGCGGTCATGTACGGCAAGTACTGCGGCGTGCCCAAGCAGGAGATCGACATCTGCCCGACGGTCGGGTGGATCCGTGACTTCGCCGACCCGCTGTCGGTGATGTACCCGACGTTCTACGGCCCGTCGATCGTGCCGACGAACAACTCCAACTGGAGTCAGGCCAACGATCCGGCGATCAACGCCGCGATGCTGAAGGCCGCGGCGGTCGTGGACCCGGCCGCGCGTGCCCAGGCTTGGGCCAACGTCGACAAGATGCTCGTCGACCAGGCCTCCGCGATCCCGGAGACGTTCGAGAACCAGCCCAACATCGAGAGCAAGAACGTCGCCGGCGTCAACCAGCTCTGGAACGAGGGCACCTGGGACTTCAACTTCACGTCACTGAAGTAGACGGTCCGCAGCTGACGGCTGATCCCGCGGCCGCCGCTCCGGCGGCCGCGGGATCCCCGTTGCTTTTATCGACCACGCGAGAGCCATGACCACCTACATCATCCGACGTCTGCTCTGGGGAATCGTCCTGCTGTTCCTCGTGAGCCTGCTGACGTTCGTGTTCTTCAACGTCTTTCCCGCCGCCGATCCCGCGGTGCTGCGCGCGGGGCGCAACCCCAATCAGGCGGCGATCGCCTTCATCCGGCACGAGCTGGGCCTCGACAAGCCCTTCTACGTGCAGTACTTCGTGTACATGAAGAACATCATCCTGCACTTCGATTTCGGCTACAGCTACTTCTCGGGCGCCTCGGTGCTGAGCCTGGTCAAGGACCGCCTGCCCGCCACCCTGTCCCTGGCCGCCGGGGCCGCCGCGCTGTGGCTGGTCTCCGGCGTGTTGATCGGGATCATCTCGGCGATCAAGCGGGGAACGCTGCTGGACCGCAGCGCGATGGGCGCCGCGCTCGTGTTCGTGTCGATGCCGGTCTTCTGGTTCGGGCTCGTGCTGCTGTTCCTGTTCGCCAAAGACATCGGCCGCTTTCAGGTGTTCCCCGGCGCCGCCAGCTATGTCGGGCTGACGGTCAATCCGGTGCACTGGCTCAGCTCGCTGATCCTGCCCTGGGTCGTGCTCGCGGGCACCGCGACGGCGGTCTACTCGCGGTTGCTGCGCGGGAGCCTGATCGAGGCGATGGGCGAGGACTACATCCGCACCGCGCGGGCCAAGGGCCTGCGCGAGCGGCGGGTGATCTGGCGGCACGGCGTGCGCTCGGCGATCACTCCGGTGGTGACGGTCTTCGGCCTCGACCTCGGCTCGCTGCTGGGAGGGGCGGTGATCACCGAGACCGTGTTCGACATTCCCGGGATCGGCCGGCTGAACTATCAGGCGATCATCAACTCCGACTTCCCGATCGTCCAGGGGACGGTGCTGCTCGCGGCGGTGTTCATCGTCGTGGCCAACATCCTCGTGGATATCTCCTATGCGTATCTCGATCCGCGGGTGCGCTACTCATGAGCGCGACTGCTGCCCAGCGGCAGCCGAGCGCCGATCCCGGCTCGCGGCCGCTGCTCAGCGTGCAGGATCTGCGGGTCTCGTTCCGGACCGACGATGGGGTCGTGCGGGCGGTGGACGGGATCTCGTACGACGTGCAGGCGGGAAAGACGCTGGGGATCGTCGGCGAGTCGGGGTCGGGCAAGACCGTGTCGTCGCTGACCGCGCTGGGTTTGACGCGTGCGCGGGGATCGGATATCAGCGGGAAGATCCTCTTTCAGGGTCAGGATGTGGTCGCGATGTCCGACGAACAGCTGCGCACGATCCGTGGCAATGACGTCGCGATGATCTTCCAGGACCCATTGTCGGCGCTGCACCCGTTCTACAAGGTCGGCTGGCAGCTGGTCGAAGCGATGCAGGCGCACCGTGAGATCAGACGTTCCGCCGCGCGCGCACGAGCGGCGGAGCTGCTCGAGCTGGTCGGGATCCCGGATCCCCGGCGGCGGGTCGATCAGTATCCGCACGAGTTCTCCGGCGGGATGCGCCAACGCGCGATGATCGCGATGGCGCTGGCCAACGAGCCGAAGCTGTTGATCGCCGATGAGCCGACGACCGCGCTGGATGTGACCGTCCAGGCGCAGATCCTCGCCTTGCTGTCAGATCTGCAGCAGCGGCTCGGGATGGCGATCATCATCATCACGCACGATCTCGGGGTGGTCGCCGAGATCGCGGACGAGATCGCGGTGATGTACGCCGGGCGGATCGTCGAGCGCGGCTCGACCCAGGCGATCTTCCGCCGCCCGCAGCACCCCTACACGTGGGGGCTGCTGAAGTCGATCCCGCGCTTGGACGCGCCGCGCGGCGAGGAGCTGGTCCCGATCGCCGGCCGCCCTCCGAGCCTGATCAACCCCCCTTCCGGCTGCCACTTTCACCCCCGCTGCCCCTACGCCCAGGACCGCCACAAGCGGGTCGACCCGCGGCTTGAGTCGATCCCCGGCCAGGATGGGCACGCGGTCGCGTGCCTGCTGTCGCCCAGCGCTCGCGAGCGGATCTGGTCCGGGGTTCAGGAAGGCCGTGATCCCGGCGCGCTGCAACGAATCGCGGCTGCCGGCGAGCCCCCTTCCGCAACCGAGGAGCCGAGACCGTGAGCGTGTTGATGGAGGTGCGCGATCTGGTCAAGCATTTTCCGATCAAGCGGGGGATCGTGGTGCAACGCCAGGTCGGGGCGGTCAAGGCGGTTGACGGGGTGTCGTTTGACGTGATCGAGGGCGAGACGCTCGGGATCGTCGGTGAGACGGGGTGTGGCAAATCCACCACGGCGCGGTTGTTGTGCCGGTTGATGGACCCGACCTCAGGGACGATCACGTTCCAAGACCGCAGCGTGTTCGGGCAGTCGCGTGATCAGCTCAAGGCGATGCACCGCGACATGCAAATGGTCTTCCAGGATCCGTACTCGTCACTGAACCCGCGCAAGACGGTCGGCTCGATCATCGCTGACCCGTTCGTGATCCATGACCTGCACTCCGGTAAGGGAGAACGCAAACGCCGTGTGCAGGAGTTGATGGACCGCGTCGGTCTGAACCCCGAGCATTACAACCGTTACCCGCACGAGTTCTCCGGCGGGCAACGCCAACGGATCGGCGTCGCCCGCGCGATCGCGCTCAAACCCAAGCTGCTGATCGCTGACGAGCCCGTCTCGGCCCTGGATGTCTCAATCCAGGCCCAGGTGCTCAACCTACTGCGCGACCTGCAACGCGAGCTCGGGCTCACCCTGATCTTCATCGCGCACGACCTGTCCGTCGTCAAGCACATGTGCGACCGCGTCGCGGTCATGTACCTCGGCAAGATCGTCGAGCTCGCCCCCTCTGAGGATCTCTACACCCACCCCAACCACCCCTACACCGGCGCGCTGCTGTCCGCCGTCCCCGTCGCTGACCCCGACGGCAACAAGCGCCAACGCCAACTGCTCACCGGAGACGTTCCCTCCCCCGCCGATCCGCCATCAGCCTGCCGGTTTCACACCCGCTGCCCCAAAGTCCGGGACAGATGCTCCCAGGACGAACCACCGCTGGAACCAAAGCGCCATGGCAACGGGATCGCCGCCTGCCACTACCCCCTTACCGACGAGGAAATCCGCACCCAACTTCCGGACGCCCTGACCCGCGGTCAGTCGCCGGCGCCGGCCTCCTCGGGGTCGTCCTCGTCGTCGACGTAGAGCGACTCGACGGCGAGCTCTGAGCCGCGCTTGTCCCACAGCTTGACCTCGAGGTAGTCCGAGCGGTAGTTGTCGGGGGCCAGCAGCGTGAAGCGCTCATCGACAAGTGCGCACTGGTCCACCGCCAGGCCGGCCAGCTCGGCGGTGACGATCGCCCCCTCGGCGATCATCGGCACGCCCCACACGAGCGTCATCTCCGCCGTGCGGCCCTCCTCACCGCGCCAGGTGGCCACCACGTCGTCGTTGAGGTCGAGCTTCCACTCCGGGTTGGACTGCGCCAGCTCGGCGGTGAAGTCCGCGCGGGCCTCGAACTCGCTGGGGCCGCGACCGCCCTCACCCGAGCCGTCCGCGAAGGAGACGAAGCCGAACAGCTCATATCCCGTGCTCGTCCGGGCGACCGCTGGAAGATAGGTGCGCCCGGCGTAGGTCCGGTCCGGAAACCAGGCGACCTCGCCGAAGCTGCCCAGGTCCTCGCCCTCGGTGTCGATCTCCCGGCAGGCGGCGAGGAAGTGCTCGCGCAGCGTGTCGGCCCAGCGACCGTAGGGCAGGGGCTCCTGGGGCGGCTCGGCGGCGAAGGAGATGACGAAGCGATCAGTGGGTGGCATCGAGCGCCTGAGCCTACACGGAGGGTCCGCTGCCGGGGCGCGCCGCGGCTCTGCGCGCGCCGGTGCGGCGGCGGCGAGTCTTCAGAACGCGCCGCGGCGGCTGAACACGGCGGGGATCGTCCTGAGCAGGATCGAGAGATCCAGGAAGATGGACCACCGCTCGAGGTAGAGGAAGTCCAGGCGGACGAGGTCATCGAAGTCCAGCTCGGACCGCCCCGATACCTGCCACAGGCCGGTGATGCCCGGCAGGACGAGGTAGCGCTTCTTGTGCCACTCCTCGAGGCGCTGGAAGTCGCGCATCGGCAGCGGGCGCGGGCCGACGAGCGACATGTCGCCGCGCATCACGTTCCACAGCTGGGGCAGCTCGTCGAGCGAGAAGCGCCGCAGCGGACGCCCGATCGGCGTCAGTCGGGGGTCGTCGCGGATCTTGAACAGCGCACCGGAGAGCTCGTTGAGCGCCTCCAGCGCGTCCTGCGACGCCTCGGCGTCAGCGAACATCGTGCGGAACTTCAGGCAGTCAAACGGCCGGCCGGCCATCCCGGGACGGCTCGAGCGGTAGATGATCGGTCCCTGCGAGCTCAGCCGCACCGCGATCGCGATCGCGATCAGGATCGGTGAGAGGACGATCAGCAGCGCGGAGGCGAGCACGAGGTCGAAGCTGCGCTTGAGCGCGAACTGGGCACCCTCGAACACCGGGGGGCGCAGGGTGAACAGGGGAACCGGGACGCCGGGCACGAACTCGGCCCGGTCAGTCAGGATCTCCATCGTCGACGGAACGACATGGACGCTGATCCCCCGCTGGTGACAGCGGTCCACCAACTCCACCGCCGAGGACGGCGGAAAGTCGGGGTCGGCGATGATCACGTCGTCGATGCGCTCCTGACTGAGCACCTCGCTCAGCTGCTCAAAGCGCCCGAGCGAGCGAAGACCGTTCTCGGGCCGGGGCACCAGCGCGATGAAGCCGATCAGGCTGATCTGCGAGCGGCCGGATGAGCCGTCGAGCGCGTGGGCGACGGCGTCGATGTGATCCCCGGAGCCGACCAGCAGGGCGCGCCGGCGATACCCGGCCTGGGCCAGCAGGTAACCAGTGAACCTCGTGTACAGATGCCGGAGGCCGGCGAGATATACGACCCCGAAGATCAGCGAGCCGTAGAAGATGTAGTAGCTGGAGAAGTGCCGGCCGCTGGCGAGCGCGAACACCAGCGAGATGATCGTGGTCTGAAACAGCGCCGAGGCGATTCGCGCCAAGCCGGGACGGCGCGCGCGCTCCGCGTACAGATCGACGCGGGCGAACATCAGCACCGTCACCAGGTAGGCGAAGGTCATCCAGGGGCGGCTTTCGTTCCACGCCGCCCGCAGGCTGAAGGAGTCCAGCAGCGCGAGCTTGACGACCATCGCCGTGAGCAACGCGGCCAGAACCCCCACGAGGTCCAGGATCAGCAGGCTGATGACCCGCACCGCGCGGCGCAGGACGCCGCGCTGCAGCAGGAACTTGGCCAGCGGCGGCCGCCGCCGTCGCACGTCGAGCTCGGGCAGCTCGTCGTGCGGCGCGCCCTGGCGGCCGGAGCTCGTTCGCGGGATGGCCTCGTGTTGATCGAGCATGCTCGTGCCGGGGCCAGGCTGTGACTGTCCCTCCCCCTTGTAACGGTAGCGTGACCCCGGAGTTCCGCAGATGTCCGCAACGCGGCCGGCGTGGGCGCTGGATGGAGACTGTGGCCCGGCTCAGCGGGGGGCGCCGACGAGCGTCTCGGTGCCCGAGCGCTCCAGCGTCCGCCGCAGTCCCTCGACGAGCGAGACCTCCGGCGCCCAGCCGAGGATCTCGCGGGCCAGGCTGATGTCAGGCTGGCGCACCTGAGGGTCGTCGGTCGGCAGCGCCTCGAAGACGATCTCCGAGCTCGAGCCGGTCGCCTCGATCACCGCACGGGCGAGCTCGAGCAGCGTGAACTCGTCCGGGTTGCCGATGTTCACCGGGTCGTGGTAGCCGGAGTCGGCCAGCGCGATGATGCCGCGGATGAGGTCATCGACGTAACAGAACGAACGGGTCTGCGCACCATCTCCGAACACGGTGATCGGCCGGTCCTGCAAGGCCTGGCGCATGAAGGTCGGGATCGCGCGACCGTCGTGGGGACGCATCCGCGGGCCGTAGGTGTTGAAGATGCGCACGATCGCGGTATCGACACCCTGCTGGCGGTGATAGGCCATGACCAGCGCCTCGGCGTAGCGCTTGGCCTCGTCATAGACGCCGCGGGGGCCGATCGGATTGACGTGGCCCCAGTAGCTCTCAGGCTGCGGGTGCACCTTGGGATCGCCGTAGACCTCGCTGGTCGACGCGGTCAGGAAGCGAGCGCGATGACGCTTGGCCAGGCCGAGCGTGTGGTGGGTCCCGTAGGAGCCGACCTTGAGCGTGTGCAGAGGCAGGCGCAGGTAGTCGATCGGCGAGGCGGGCGAGGCGAGATGGAAGACGAAGTCGATCGGCTCGTCGACGAAGTAGGGCTCGATGATGTCCAGGTTGAGCAGGACGAAGCTGTCGGAGCGGATGTGCTCGACGTTGACCAGCGAACCGGTCTCGAAATTGTCCACGCAGATGACGCGGTGGCCGCGGCGCAGCAGCTCATCGCAGAGATGGGATCCGAGAAAGCCGGCGCCGCCCGTGACGAGGCTGGTGGTCATCGGCTCAATGTACTGGCCGTCCGGCCGGCAGGGCGTCTGGGCCTGGCGGCCGGCGCGCGATCAGCAGCAACGTGTGGCCAAGCTGCGCGAGCCCGGGGCGATCCCCGAAGCGGTCCAGGCGTGCCGTCCAGCGTCCAGCGGCCGGCGGCAGACGGCGCCAGCCGTAGGTGACCGCGTGCAGCTCGGGCTCCAGGCCGGCGGCCCGGGCGGCGCGGATCAGCCGCCGCGGGGAGAGCGGGACGTCGTCAGGGGTTCCGTGCACGGCGACTCCCAGGCCGAGGCGGTTGGCGGCGGCGAGCCCGAGCCCGACCGGATGCCAGAGCCCCGGCTCGATCGCGATCAGCGCACCGCCCGGGGTCAGCAACCGAGCCGCCTCCCCGAAGATCCCGTCGATCGGCTCGTGGTAGACGATGTGGTGCAGGACGAGGCGGTAGAGCACGACGTCGAAGTGCCCCGACGGCAGCTCGTCGAGCCGCCCCGCGAAGCCGGCCTGAGCCGCGTCGGCGCGGCCGGCGGCGAGCACCCCCGCCACCTTGCCGGGGTCCGCATCGACTCCCGTGAGCCGGAAGGCCGGAGCCGGGAACAGGTGGCGCCCCGGGTGCCAGCCGCAGCCAACCGACAGCACCTCGCCCCCGTCCAGCGCCAGCCGAGCGCGGAGAATCGCCGCCTCGCGCTCCATCTCGCGGTCGTAGAAGGCCTCCAGGGTGGACCGGCGGCTGTGACGATCGAAGAAGTTGTCGGGCTCGTAGGGCTCTGATCCGGCCGCCTGCGGTTCGCTGTGGCCAGGGCTGCGCAGCGCGATCCAGCTCTTGGTGATCGGTCCGAGCCGCTCGCGGTGAGCGGGTCCGAACAGAGCCTCGAGCTCGCGCCGGCCCAGCAGGTTGACCTCGTTGACATCACTGCCGGCACCCAGGCGCCAGTAGCGAGCGCGCATTTGCCGCGGTAGCCAGTGCGCGCCGGGCAGCAGCGAATGAGGCTCGATCGGAAAGCTCATCGCCGGCGTCTGCACGTACCAGCCGCGCGCGACACGCCGTAGCTCGGCCGCGAACGCGGGCCGGCGCTCGGGGGCGACGTGCTCGATCACGCTGCTGCAGTAGGCCAGATCGAACGCGTCATCGGCGAACGGCAGGCCCTGGCTGGCATCGGCCTGGACGAAGCGGCCCGGGTAGTCGGGCCGGGGTTCGAGGTCGACCCCGGTGATGTCAAGCTGCGGGGCCTGCGCAATCAGCCCCCGGCTGCCCGAGCCGAGATCGACGATCTTCGTGTCCGGCCCGATTCCCGCCTGGGCGATGAACCGTCGCAGGCGGCGCGCCCGCGCCCACCGCGAAAACGGCTCGGCCAGCCGCGGAAGCGGCCCGCTCGCCCGCCCGAATACTCTCGCCGCGTCGCTCATCGCGATCGATTCTGCCTCGTGGGCCGTGTCCGAGGGGCGCCGGCGCTCGGGCGCGCACCTGTCAGACTCGGAGAGGTTCCCGCCTCATTGCGACTTCCCTCCCCGTTGCCTGCGCGCGCCGCGACCGTGGCGGCCCTCGCGCTCGTGCTCGTGCTCGTGCTCGTCATGCTCAGCAACTCGGCCGCGGGAGCCGTGACCGGGGATCTGGCGCAACCCGGGAACAAGGAGATCGCCATGGAGCTCGTCTCCAGCGCGGAGAACTCGACCCTCGACTGGCGGGCGCAGTATCGCTACATCGAGGACATCGGTGACGGGCGGGGGTACACCGCCGGCATCATCGGCTTCACCTCGGGAACCGGTGACATGCTCGAGCTGGTCCAGGCGTACGTTCGCGCGCGTCACCACAATCCGCTCGAGCCGTTTCTCGCCGCGTTGCGCCGCGTCAACGGAACCTCATCGCACGCGGGTCTGGGGTCGGGCTTTGTCGCCGCCTGGCAGCAGGCGGCCCGCGACCCCCGCTTCCGGCGAGCGCAGAACCAGGAGCGCGACCGCGTCTACTTCAACCCCTCGGTGAGGCTCGCCAGGTCCGACGGACTCGGCCTGCTCGGTCAGTTCGCCTACTACGACGCGTGCGTTGTGCATGGCTACGACGGACTCAACGCGATCCGCCGGCGCGCGCTTCGGCGCGCAGCCACGCCGGCCGCCGGCGGTCGCGAGACCGCGTACCTCGGAGCGTTTCTCGATCAACGCGTCGTCGAGATGAAGAAGGAGGCCGCCCACAGCGACGTGTCGCGCATCCAGACCGAGCAGCGGTGGTTTCTGCGGGCGGGAAGCCTCGACCTTCACCTTCCCCTGCGCTGGCGGACCTACGGAGACCGGTACTCGATCACCCGGCCGTGACCCGATCGATCACCCGGCCGTGACCCGAGGAGCCGCGATTTCAGACGATCACTGGTAGCTGATGTACCGCGGCCGTGGATGAAGGGCCAGAACCTGCTTCGGGGTCAGCAGGACGGGATCGTCGACGCGTCGCAGGAACAGCTTGAAGCCGGGATAGAACCCCGCCGCCCGGGTCATGACCTGGCGGTAGGAGTCAAGCTTGACGGCCGGCGCTCCGAGACCGTCCATCTGGAGCACGGTGGCCAATCCGGCACGGAACTTGATGCGCTGGCGATCGGGTAACTCGGTGGTCCTGAACTCGTGGACGACGAATAGCTTCTGGGGCAGCCGGTGGCTGCGGACGAGCTTGGCGAGGTAGCTCGAGACGGCATTGATGGCCGCCGCGGTCGAGGATCCGATGACCTGATCGGGCACCTGGCCTGCGGTCAGCTTCCACTCGGGATCAAGCGCGACTCCGACCGCCGGGTCGCGCAGGAAGCGGGCGTACCGTCGCACCTCGGGCAGGAACTCTCCCCGCCCCGGCTGAAAGTCAAGGATCAGCAGCAGCCGGTGGCGATGGGCGACGCTCAGATATTGCCTGACCAGGGCGGTGTCGATCGGAGAGCTGTACGTGGCGAACGGTCCGGGATCGGGGGAGGCGATCGTTGTCACCAGCTCGAAGGCCGGTTGAACCCGACGGTCAAGCCGCGCGTAGGCCCGAGCGATCCGCTCGACGCCGGCGGCGTCGGCCTCGGGGTTGTGCGTCTGGCCGAGGATGTTCGATGTGCCGACGATGCCGTAGTAGGCGACCACCAGTCGTCCCGGCAGCACGGTGCGTCCCCCGCGGGGCAGCAGGATCGGCGCTGCCGGCGGGCGCAGCGCAGGGCGCAGGGCATGTCGAAGCTGATCGACCTTCCCGCCGCCGCTGTTCAGCAGCATGAGCGCGAGCGCGCTCAGCGTGATCACGACGACGGCGGCCGTGGCCAGCCGGCGATGGCCCCGCCGCCGGCGATCTGCCCGGCGTCGCTCGAGCCGTCGCTCAAGGCGTTGGTCGGAGCTCAGCCCCACCGGGGCTCGCGCCGGTTCCGAACCCCGCCTCTTTCTCAACGGCATCCAGACACCCTCAGGTGACGCCGTGATCGTTGAAACTGACATCCCCCAACGCTGAGCGGCGCACCACGTGCACGTCTCCGCGGCGGATCGTGACCCGCTCGGAATCGAAATGCTCGAGCAATCCCTGGGCGAACTTGCGCGAGGTCCCGAGCTCGTCGCGCAGCTGGGCGATGGTGATCTCTCCTCCGTGGCGGCCCGCGGTGGCGATCACGATCGCGCGCAGCTCAGCCAGGCGCTGCGGATGGAAATGCAGGTTGCGACCGACCCGGACCGCCCGGCCGGCGGCGCGCAGGGCGTCGAGAGCGGCCGCGTCGAGCTCGGCGTCAAGGGGGGGAGCAAAGCCGGCTGCGTGCAGCCGGGCCTCCAGGGCGAGCGCCGAATCCGGCAGCTGCGGTCCCCCGAGCGCTGGGATGCGCGGCTTCGGCGCCGCCACGGGCTCAGCCGCCGGGGCCGGATCGGACTCGCCCCGTGCCCGCCGCTCCAGCCGCGCCATCAGATCGCGGCTGGGACCATGCCTGCGGGGATGAGCGTCCAGCACGCGTCCGCCGCCGAGGGTGTCCGGCGGCGCGATCTGACGCAGGACGATCCGGTCCGAGACGCAGGCGATCAGCGGCGTCTCGAGCCGCAGCTGCCAGAAGCGACCGCCCAGCCAGGTGATCCGGGCCGGGGCCTCGCGGGTCCCGTGGTGAACCTGGACCCGGATGCCGGTCTCCGGGGGGTCGCGCTCGAAGCTAAGTGCGCAGTCGAGCCGATAGGTCTCGGTCAGATCGCCCTCGATGCCGGTCAGGACATCGCCGCGCTGGGCCTGCGACAGCGCGACTCCGCTGAGGTTGACCGCCACCCGCTGGCCGGCCCGCGCGCTGTCGACCGGCACACCATGCACCTGCACCTCACGGGCGCGGGCGCGCCGGGCGCCCGGCAGCAGCCTGACCGGGTCGCCGCGGGTGATCGCTCCCGACCACAGCGTGCCGGTAAGCACGGTGCCGGCCCCACGGATCGTGAACACCCGATCGACGTGCAGCCGCGCCGGCTCGCGCTCCCGGGCGTCGGCGGGGCACACCGGCCGCCACGCGATCCAGCGCGGTCCGCAGCTCGTCCAGGCCGGCCCCGGTGCGGGCGCTGACCGCAACCACCTCGGCGCCGGGCAGCAGCTCCTCGGCCTCGAGCACGGCCACGTCGGGATCAGCGAGGTCTGACTTGGTCACCGCCACGACGCCGCGGGTAACGGCCAAGCCGCGCAGGACCGCTGCGTGCTCGCGGGTCTGGGGCATGACGCCGTCGTCGGCGGCGATCGCCATCAGATAGAGGTCGACACCGGTCGCCCCGGCGACCATCGTGCGCACGTAGCGCTCGTGACCGGGCACGTCCACGATTGACAGCTTCGCACCCGACGCAAGGGTCAGCTGCGCGTAGCCGAGCTCGATCGAGATCCCGCGGCGGCGCTCCTCGGGCAGGCGATCGGGATCGACGCCGGTCAGGGCGGTGATCAGGGCTGATTTACCGTGGTCGATGTGACCCGCGGTCCCGAGCGTCAGCGGCCCGGCGCTCATCCCGCTCCGGTCGCGGCACGGACCGCCGCAATCACGGTCACGATCTCGGCGTCGGTCAGCGTCCGCGGGTCGAGCACGAGCCGGCCGTCGTGCACCCGGGCGATCACCGGCGGATCGCCCGCTCGCAGGCGTTTCGCGACCACGTCGGGAGCCACCTCGCCCCGCAGGGCGACCGCCGGGCCTTCGAGCTCGGCCAGGGGCAGCGCCCCACCCCCGACCTTGGACCGGACGCGCACCAGCTCCGCGGTGTCGCCGATCCCGTCGCTCAGCCGTCGCGCCCGGAGCGCCAGCTTCGCCTCGGGTTGATCGAGCATCGCCAGCACCGGGATCTCCCGGCGAGCCGTGGCCGGATCGCGGTGCAGCGCGAGGGTTGCCTCCAGCGCGGCCAGGGAGAGCTTGTCGATCCGCAGGGCCCGGGCCAGGGGATGCGATCGCGCCGCGGCGATCGCCGCCTCGGAGCCGACCAGCAGCCCGGCCTGGGGACCGCCGAGCAGCTTGTCGCCCGAGCAGCAGACCAGCGCCGCCCCCGCCGCAACCGAGCGCTTCAGGTCGGGCTCGTCGCCGACGGCGAGGATGCCGGCCGCGCCGGGGAGCACGCCGGAGCCGAGGTCGTCGATCACCGGCACACCGAGCTCGCAGAGCTCTTCGATCGCCACGTCGGCGACAAAGCCCTGTGTGCGGAAGTTTGACTGGTGCACGCGCAGGATCGCCGCCGCCGACGCGCCGCCGTCGAGCGCGCGCTCATAGTCGCGGCGGTGCGTGCGGTTGGTCGTGCCGACCTCGATCAGGGTCGCTCCGGACTGGAGGACCACATCGGGGATCCGGAAACCGCCGCCGATCTCGAGCAGCTGCCCGCGGGAGACGATCACCCCCTGCCCGTCGCCGGCCAGCGCCGCCACCGCCAGCAGCACCGCTCCCGCTCCGTTGCCAACCACCATCGCCGCCGGGGCGCCGGTCAGCTGCGCGAGCAGCCCGGCGACATGGTCGTGGCGCGAGCCGCGCACGCCCGTGTCGAGGTCGAGCTCGAGATTGGAGTAGCCGGCCGCCCGATCCACCGCCTCTCGCGCCGAGCGCGCCAGCGGCGCCCGGCCCAGGTTGGTGTGCAGGATCACGCCGGTGGCGTTGATGACCGGTCGCAGCGACGGGGATGCGAGCGCGGTCAGGTGACCGCGGGCGCGCTGGATGATGCTCACCGAGGCGTCGGCCTTGGCAATCAGAACGCAACGGTGCTCGTCGAGCGCCCGCCGGGCGGCAGCCACCGCGAGCGTGTGCGGCGCGTCGAGCGCGCCCGCCAGCTCGTTCACCGAGGGCAGAGCCCTCAGCTCGGGGTGGTACCCGGCGTGATCCCCGTCGCCCACTCGCCCTCCTCCTTCTTCCAGATCGGCGCAAAGGCCTTGATCTGATCGATGATCTGCCGGGCGCCGGCGAACGCGGCCGCGCGGTGCGGCGCCGACGCCGCGATCGCGACCGATGGCTCGGACAGCGGCACGATTCCCGTGCGGTGCTCGGCCGCCGCCGCGCACAGCCCGTGGTCCTCGATCGCCGTGGTGAGGATCGCCCGCATCTGCTCGAGCGCCATCT
>JAABUZ0100006484.1_pt1 | contig 14611 bp, 13 predicted proteins | sample 5562091 | NCBI WGS metagenome assembly JAABUZ01 (sample SAMN12813069, study PRJNA571459) | rock metagenome | isolation source: Antarctica rocks | place: Antarctica: Victoria Land, Linnaeus Terrace sud | collected 2015-12-21 | reverse complement strand
GGATGCGTTGATCAAGGCCAACAAGGACTTCGATCTCCTCATGATCCCGAATGCGCATCACGGGTACGGTGAGGCGTCGCAGTACATGATGCGGCGACGGTGGGATTACTTTGTGCGGTACCTCGCGGGTGGCACGCCGCCGCAGGGCTATCAAATGACGAGCTTTGCGGCGGCGCAGAAGAAGATCAACGGGCCCGATGCGGAGCTTGCGACCGAGGAAGGAGTCGATCCCTAGAGGCTACCCCAGTCGGTGTGGTCCGAAGCACTTCAAAGGACAAAGGACCAAAGGACAAGCAAAAGCGAGCCTCTACTTGACGATCTGACCGTCGGCGCCGGTTGCGGGGGTGCGGGTGGTGTGGCCCGGGGCGGAGGTGAGCTGCCAGCCGTTGCTGGTATTGGTGAGCGTGGCCTGTGCGGCCTGCGGACCGGCGAGGTCGGCGTGAAGGACGGGAAAGGCGTTCTGCGTCTCAGCGGCTGAGGCCCAGCCGGGAACTCCGTCGATGGTGTAGCGGTAGTCGACCTGTGTGGTCGCGCCTGGGTCGCTGGTGGTAGGAGTGGCGCTGTCGATGGTTGAGACCTTTCGGTGGCCGTAGCAGAAGTTGCCGAAGCCAGGCTGCTGTGGGTCGGCGGTCCAGGCGGAGCGGCCCTTGTCGGAGAGGTCGTAATTGTTGACCTGTTTGGAGGCGATGATGAGGACCTTCTTCTCGGAGGTGGTGCGCGTGAGCAAGCCCTGATCGACGAGGGCGTCGTACTCGGAGGTCTTGCCAGAGCCTGAGGTGTCTGCCTGGGCGGGGAGCTGCTTGGGAGAGTCCCAAAGGCAGGCGGGGTGTGCGCTGTAGTAGGTATTGATGGCGCTGGTGTAGTTGGCGGTGTTGTCGGCTTTCTTGTTGCAGCCGAACGCAGTGGCAAGGGTGATGGAGAGTGCGAGGGAGCGAAAGGGGACGGGCGTGCAGGCGAGCTTCATGAAGTGACTCCTTCACGAGGTCGGATGCGGGCTGGGAGGGCGGGGTCTAAGGAGCGCGTCAGAGACGGCGGTCTCCTACATGTACTCGACACCGTACTGGACGGGGATCTGAGTGAAGGCGATACGAGTCGGGGCGGATTCCCGGGCGGGAAGCATTCCGGCGAAGTGGATGGTGGTGTGGCCGAATTTGAGGTTGAGCTTGTCCATGGTGGCGGAGAGCTGGGCGAGGTGCGGGGGTTCGGGAAAGAGGCTGGGTTGGAGTTCGGACTCGCGGAGCAGAGTGTTGAAGACGATGTCGACGTAGAAGGGGCGTTGGAAGAGGTGGGTCTGAGGGCGCTGGGCCCAGATGCCGCGGAGCGCTTCCATGAGGGTGAAGGTGTCCTGGCAGGGGACGAAGCGGGCCTCCATGGCCCAGCCGAGGGTGCGAACGCCGCTGTAGTGACGGCGGACGCGGGCGGCGGCTTCGGCGGCCTGCTCCTTGGTGAGGGAGAACTTGATGCTGAGGCCGAGGGTGGTGGTGTGGAACTTTTCCATGCGGAGGCGCATGGCGGCCTTGTGGAGGAGCTTGTGGGCGACGGCCCAGGCGCCCTCCTGGGTGCGAAACTCGGGGCCGAGGACATGGGAGTGGCCGAGGGACTTCTGGACGTCGGAGGCGACGGGGGCGCCGTTGTCGCCGGTATCGTATCCGCGGAGCCAATGGTAGATGCGGTCGCCCCAGACGGAGTCCCAGAGCCGGCGCATGCCGGGGAGGTCGAGGGCGAGGAGCTGCTCCATGGTGGTGATGCCTTTGGCGTGGAGGCGCTTTTCCATGCTGGCGCCGACGCCCGGGAGGTCGCGAAGCTCCAGGTGGGCGATGGCCCTGGGGAGCTGCGAGGGCAGAAGTCCAATGAGCCCGTCGGGCTTTTGCATGTCCGAGGCGATCTTGGCGAGGTAGCGGTTGGGAGCCATGCCGACCGAGCAGCGGAGGGTCTCGCCGACGTCGTCGCGAATGGCTTGCTTGATCGCGATCGCGATTTTGCGGGCAGCTGGGGGCTGCTGTTCGCGGCCGATGAGCTGGCATACCATCTCGTCGATGGAGGGGGTGTGGGCGACGGGGCAGCAGCGCTCGACGGCGGCCGAGATCTTATGCGAGAACTCGGCGTAGACGGAATGGTCGCCTTCGACGAGGATGATGCCGGGGCAGAGGCGTTTGGCTTCGCCGACCTGGGTGCCGGTCTTGATCTTGAGGGCCTTCGCCTCGTAGCTGGCGGCGATGCAGCAGGTGGTGTCGGCCATGGTGGGGACGACGGCAAGGGGACGGTTGCGGAACTCCGGGTGCAGCTGCTGCTCGACCGACGCGAAGAAGCTGTTGAGATCGATGTGGAGAAAGCTGAAGCGGTCGGGTTGGGGAGCCGAGGTCATGGCACGTTATCAGGGTACACTTCTTCGCCTTTTGTTTGCCGAGTTTTAGGATGCTAAGATCACGCTTTCGATCTCCAAGGAGGATCTCGGCATGGCGTCTGCGGCATCACCGACGAACTGCGCGAAGGGTGAACACTACACGTGGAGTGGCCTGAACGGGATGCAGAGCGATGGCTGGCATCTGGTACGGGTAGAGGATCTAATCTTCATTGAAGAGCGTATGCCGCCGGGAGCAGCGGAGGTGCGGCACTGCCATCAACGCGCCCGGCAGTTCTTTTACGTGCTTGCAGGCGAGTTGACGATGGAGGTGAGCGGGCAGGAGCATGTACTGGCTGCCGGGAACGGGATCGAGATCTCTCCGGGTACCTGGCACCAGGCGATGAACCTTGTGAGCGAGGATGCACGCTTTCTTGTAGTCAGCCAGCCTCCCAGCCATGGGGACAGGATCGTCGCGGCTTAGGAGGCGAGGGGGAGGAGACACGCCGGGCGGCGCTCCTGGGTGGCATGCGTCAGCCTTCGGTGGGCTCGGGGCCGCGGGTAGGGCCGAGAGGTGGAGAGAGCTTGACGACCCTGCCGGTGCGGGCGGACTCGTAGATGGCGTCAGTGATGCGCTGATCCTGGAGACCTTCTTCGCCGGGGGTGTGCGGCTCTTTGTTGCCCTGGACGCACTGGGCCATGTGGTCCATCTCGGTGGCGAACTGGTCTTTGGATTCGATCTGCGGCTCGGCCGTGACGTTCTGGCCGTCGAGCGTGGTGGAGGTGCGGAGCTTGAGACCGCCATAGGCGAAGGCAGGGCTGAGTTCGGCCCAGGCGCGTTCGCCTTCGAGGCGCAGCATCTGCGACCGGTGTGAGCCATAGCCCGAGCAGGCTACGGCGACCAGGCCCGAGGGGAAGCGCATGCCGAAGGTGCAGGTCTCTTCGACCTCCTTGAAGCGCGGATCGTCTTTCGGTTGGACGGTGGCGCCCCAGACCTCTGTGGGTTCTTCGCCGCTGAGAAAGCGAGCGGCGTTCAGGCAGTAGATGCCGACGTCCGGGAGACAGCCGCCGCCAGCGAGCTTAAGGTTCTGCCGCCACTGGTTGGGGTCCCCCTGATCCTGGCCGTTGGTGGCGATGTAGCTCTTGAGGGGGCCAAGCTTGCCGTCCTTACGCATTTTGACGATGGCGCGGTTCATGGGCTCGTACTGCTGGCGGTAGGCGATCATGAGCTTGACGCCCGCCTGCCTGCAGGCGGCGATCATGCGTTCGCAGTCGCGGGCGTTGGTGGCCATCGGCTTTTCGCAGAGGATGTGCTTGCGGGCCGCTGCGCCTCGGAGCACGTACTCGGCGTGCATGCTGTTGGGGAGGACGATGTAGATAACCTGGACGTCGGGGTTGTCGGCGAGTTTGTCGTAGGTGGTGTAGTCGTAGAGGCCGGAGTCGGGAACGCCGTATTGAGCGGCAAGTTTGCGCGCCTTTTCGCGGTCCCCGCTGACGAGCGCGGTCACCTTGCAATATTTGCTGGTGCCGAAGGCGGGGAGGATCTGGTTGATGGTGAGATGGCCGAGACCGACGACCGCGAAGCCGACGCGCTGGGCGGGAGCCTCGAAGGGAGCGGGCGACTTTTCGGGAGCCTCGGTACTGGCGTGCAGCTGAGGGAGCTCGACGGCATCCTGCTGGTTCGGTTTGGACGCCTGGCCGGCAGCCACAGCACCCAGCCCTGAGGTCGCAAGCAGACCCGTGGCAGCGCGCACAAAGCTGCGCCGGCTTACGCCGGCGGTGCCACCTGCCGCCGGCTTGGTGGAGTCATCCGGGGGCACGGCGCAGGCGAGGTCATCGAGGCTCATGCCCCATGGATGCGATGAAGCGGAACGCAAGATGTACCCCGACGGAGCTGATTGTGGTGGGATGGAAGTTCACTGAGTAGAAGTCACCAGCTTTAGCGGTCTGGCCGGTCTGCCGGTCTATTTGCTGGTGCCCCGCTTACTTGCTGGTGTCAATTTTCAGATTGATGACGATCTCGTTTTTGCTGTCGAAGGAGCTGATGGACTTGACCGCGCTCTTTTTGCCTTCGGCCTCGGCCCAGACCTCGTAATCGGTGGCCTGCGAGAGCTGACCGAAGCGGAATCCGCCGTTGTCATCGGAGATAAAGCTCTTGACCGAAAGCGTGTGATCGTCCTTGAGATAGACGATGGCACCACGGAGCGGAGCGTCGCCTTTATCGGTGACCTTGCCCTGAACGACACGCTGCACAGGACCCCGCTGCTGGGCGGAGGCGGGTATGCCGATCAGGGATGCCGCTGGTACGAGTAGGGGAAGTGCGGAGAGTAGCAGGAGCGCAGTTTTTTGATAGCGAGAGGTCGTTTTTGAGCTCAGCGTCATTGGCTTGAGTATACGCTGCGCTACTCTTCTTCTTCCTCCTCGACGGGCGACACCGCCTCGTCGTCGTAACCGGTATCGTCGACCGGCGCGAGCTCGAGCGGGTCCAGCGAGACGACCTCGAGATCCAGACCGCACTCATCGCACTGCACAGTTTCGCCTTCGTCGACTTCATCGACATTGACGGTGATGGGATTATCGCATTCTGGGCAAACAACAGCCATTACGGGTGCCTCCATGTTTCCGGGTGGGGAGCTGCTTATACGATGTTGTTTGAAGTACCGGATCAGCCCCCGCTAGGCTATTTTCTATCGGCCATACGTTTCGGCGTCAAGCGGACGGCAGAACACGGGTTCCTGGAGGAAAGAATGCAGCGATCATCTCACCTGTTTTGGCACCTTGCCGTGAACTCCACATTTGGGCTTGCCGGGGTCGCTTCGCTTTGCGCGCAGGGACCCGTAGGCCGACCCCTGACGCCGTTGCCGGCCGACCCTGCCATTGTGGGCGCGCTCGAGCAGGTGTCGCCGCGAAGGGTGCAGGCAACTATTGAGAAGCTTGTCAGCTTCAACAACAGGAGCACGCTTTCCAGCATGGAGACGGACCTGAAGGCGGGGACGGGGGTGAACGCGGCGGCGGACTGGATTGCGTCGGAGTTCGAGCGCTACTCGGCGGAGTGTGGCGGCTGCCTGGAGGTGAAGCGGGATGTGTTTACGGAGCCGGGCTCCAACGCGCCGCTTTCGCGCATCCGCAAGCCTACCAAGTTGACCAATGTTTATGCCGTGCTGAAGGGCTCGGACCAGGCGCAGGCTGGGCGACGGGTGCTGGTGACCGGGCACTACGACTCCCGGAATTCGGACAACTTCAACACGCACGATCCGGCACCGGGAGCGAACGATGACGCGAGTGGGGTGGCGGTATCGCTCGAGTGCGCGCGGGTGCTGAGCAAGTTGAAGTTTCCGTCAACGATCGTCTTTGTCGCGGTCGCGGGCGAGGAGCAGGGGCTCAACGGGAGCAGGCACCTGGCGCAGCTGGCCAAGAAAGAGGGATGGCAGCTGGAGGCGGTGCTGAACAACGACATCGTGGGCGGCGACACCACTCCAGGGGACACGATGGCGGACAAGACGGCGATTCGCGTCTTCTCGGAGGGTGTTCCGCCTGCCGCCACGCCGGAGCAGGTCCGGGCGATCGAGCGGCTGGGAGCGGAGAGCGATTCGCCCTCGCGGGAGCTGGCGCGGGCCATTGTCGATATCAGCGGGAGCTACTTCGCCCCAGGATCACAACGGATGCCAAGTGCTGGAAGCGGCAACGCCCGGTCAAATGCGATTCGCTCGGTGCCGGCGTTTCACCCGGTTCTGATCTTCCGCAGCGATCGGTTCCTGCGCGGCGGAGATCACACGAGCTTCAATCTGGAGGGCTTCACGGCCGTTCGCCTAACCGAGTGGCGGGAGAACTTTGATCATCAGCACCAGAATGTGCGAACCGAGAACGGTGTGGAGTACGGCGATCTGCTGAAGTATGTCGACTTCAACTACGTGGCCAATGTTGCGCGGCTGAATGCGGCAACGCTGGGGGACCTTGCGGCAGCGTCCGGAGTTCCGGGGGATGCGCACATCCTGACGCAGGCGCTGGATAACAACACGGAGCTGACCTGGGAGGCACCCCCGGGCGCCCCCCCGGTGACTGCGTACGAGGTTGTCTGGAGGGCAACGGACGAGCCGGTCTGGTCGGCGGTACTCTCCACGGGTGCAGAGAGGCGCGTGAAGCTGCCCATCTCGAAGGACAACGTCGTGTTCGGGGTGCGCTCGGTCGATGCGGCGGGTCACCGCAGCCTGGTGGTGCTTCCGCAGCCGATGGCGCGCACAGGTGCTGCTGCCGCCCCGGCGGCGGCGGCGAAGGAGTAGGCGCGTCGGAGGAGAGCTTTTGGTGGGGGCGTGGTCAAATAGAGGGAGCGGTGATCCGTTGCCGCTCCTTTTGTTCTTATGCGCCGTTCGGATTCCACTACGCTCAGCCTTCCACCGTTTGCCGGCGTGACCCGCAGGCTCATCCTCCTCAATGTCGGCGTCTTCTTCGCAATCGCCATTCTGTCCTGGGTCTCGAAACCGGTGGTGAATGCGATCGTGTCGCATATGGTGCTGGAGCCGAGAGCGCTGCTGCGTGGAGAGATCTGGCAGCTGGCCACCTATTCGCTGTTCGAGCAGGGGATTCTCGGGATGCTGTTCAGCATGCTGACGCTGTGGTTTACCGGATCTCTGCTGGAGGGGTCTTACGGCGGCCGATGGGTGGCGGAGCTCTACGGTGTCTCGGTGATTGGCGGAGCTCTTGTGGCGAGCGCTGTCGCCTTTACCAGGGTCTTTGGCCTGCACCCTGCATCAGCAGCCTACGGTCCCTGGGCGGGTATCTTCGGCATGCTGATCGCGATCGCTGTTCTGTTCGGCGACCAGGAGTTTCTGCTGTGGTTTGTGCTGCGAATCAAGGCGAAGTACATGGTCGCCATCTACATCCTGATCGCGGTTGCCATTTTGCTCAAGCAGGCAGATAGCTTCAATGCGCTGCTGCAGCTGGCGGGAGCGCTCTGCGGTTTCCTCTACATCCGGTTTGCGCCCCGACGCGGCCTGGCGTTCGGGTTCTCCGAGCAGATGTTTGGGATGCGCAACGGCTACTACCGCTGGAAGCGGCGACGGGCGGCGCGGAAGTTCGAGGTGTACATGCGCAAGCAGAATCGCGAGGTGCATTTCGACAAGGATGGTCGCTATGTCGATCCGGATGAGATGGAGAACCGCACGGCCACGACCGAGCGCGAGAAGATGCGGCAGCAGAACGATAAGCGCTGGATGAACTGAGCGTCCGCACCAGCATTGAGCGCCGTCTGCATCTGATAAGCGCAGCAGCCGGGCTGACTCGAGACTTAGGTAATGACGACGTGCGAGCGGCGCACATCAAATCGCTGCGATGGCACTCTGGGAATTGGTCCCGCTGGCGCAAGAGAGCATCACTCCGCCGCTATTTCTCCTGCCGGATAAGGAGCGAGCCGGTTGGACTTGCTCACATCTGTAGCCCCGAAGCTGGCATGTTGCTGCATCATGTTTACGATATATTTGGCAATCGCAAGAGAGGCTGTCGCCGCAGGTGAGGGCACGTTGGCAACGTGCATAACACCTTCTGCGTAAGCGAAGTGGAAATCATCGAGGAGAGAGCCGTCACGCTGCAGAGCTTGCGCGCGCACCCCAGATCCACCTGGAGTTAAATCCTCGGCCGTTATATCCGGGACAAGGTGCTGGAGCGATCGAACGAAGGCAGCTTTGCTCAAAGAGCGGTGGTACTCCCCCAGGGACACCTTCCAGTGTTTCGCCACCATCCTCCAGAAGCCAGGGAAGGCCGCATACCCATAGACGTCACCTGCCCGAAAGGATCCTTTCGAATAACCCTCGCGCTTGAGCGCCAGAACGGCATTCGGCCCTGCTTCGACGCCTCCTCCGACACGCTTAGTGAAATGGGGTCCGAGAAAAGGAAAGCGCGGATCAGGAACTGGATAGATCAACCCCTTTACAAGATGATTCCTTGTAGGCACAAGGTGGTAGTATTCGCCGCGAAACGGCACGATGATTACGTCCAGCTTGGCCTTCGACATCCGACTGATCCGGTCGCTGTGCAGCCCGGCACAGTTCACCACAAGCTGCGCTTCGATGGTGCCGCGCGTCGTTTCCACGATGGTGCAGCCCCCGCAACGCCTCAGCGCGGTTACCTCATGAGAAAGAAGGATGGTCCCACCGGCGGCGACTATCAAATCTGCATATTTCCTCGCAACCTGGCCATAATCCACGATGCCAGTACCGGGTACATGGATGCCGCGGATGCCGGTTGCATAGGGCTCGAGCTCCCGAATTCCTGCTGCTGTCAGCATCCGCAGCCCTTTCAAGCCATTGCCCATGCCACGCCGATACAGCTCTTCCAGTTGAGGGAGTTCGCTCTCAGAAGTTGCGACTATCACCTTCCCGCAGATCTCGTGAGGCAGGGCGTATTTTTGGCAGAAGTGCAAGAGTGACTCCGCCCCCTGGACACACAATTTGGCCTTCAGACTACCCGGCTTATAATAGATTCCTGAGTGGATCACGCCGCTGTTGTGGGTTGACTGGTGGCCGGCGACAGCTGCACCCTTCTCAAGGACGACCACACGCATACTCGGATAGCGCAGCAAAACCTCTAGCCCAGTTGCTAGCCCTATCAGTCCGCCGCCAATGATAGCCAGTTCTGTGTGGTCCAAGATATCCACCTATCACCGGTAATCCGGTCTTCTGGAACTGAGTATTTCCTGCCATTGAAGATCGCCTTTTGCGCCCCTTGGCCTCGACATGGCCCCACTTGTACTGGCGATGCACCTCGTCCCTAATTTCTGCGATAGATCGCAATCCCGGTCGCGGCTTCGAGGATGGCCTCGAGCCCGCGGCGAGTTGCAGATTTGGCAAGACTGTTGGGAACGAAGACAACGTCGTCCGCATGCAGTTCAATATCGGGGGATTTCGCTGCGAGAATCGTATTTAGAGGTATTGGGACCTCATGGGGTCCACGTTCGTTTTTGCGTATGAGCTTGGCCGAACCAAGTGAAGCGGTCGGATTTGTTCCGTGAGCCAAGGCTGTAAGCGCCGGATTCCGATCGTTTATAAACGGGCGTTGTGCTAGGCAGTGCGACACGGACAACGTTACGACCATGATAGATGCGACGATTCTCGCTGTACACATGTCGAACCTCGGTGGAACTCCGCGGTGGCTAAGCGACAGGCCGGCACCGTGGTCTGGAAACATGGCTACCGTGGGTGTTGGACAAAGTGCCGATCGAACCCCTGCTTTGGAACTGGGTGGATTTGCCATTTACGCGGTGAGCAATGAAAGGCCTCTTCATATCAACGCCTCGGTTAGCCGGACGTCTCGAACGTCGTCGCAGTCGGGTGCTCGGATGAGGGTACGCGTGCGTTCCTGACTAGCGCATACAGGGTACCGAGACCATACGCCAGATGTAGCAAGCCGAAGATAAACGGTAGCAAAAGAGCCGCCGGTGCCTTTTCCCGAAAACCGATTTGCAGTGAGGCAATAGCAGCAGTCGTACCGTATGCTCCGACGACGATAAAGAGAGGAGCGCGAAGCCAGAGGCTCATAACCGACGCCATTGAGGCGGCCATAGAAAAAGCCAAGAGACTAGTGAAAAGAGCGAACGCGAACAACCCCGGTGCAAAATGCCGGACCGACATGGACGCCGCATTCTTCTTGATGCTGATGAAATTCCAAAAGCCCGTTCTGAATGCATACACGGCGAGTGCCCGTAGGTTCGGGCTAACACGAAGTTCGCAGTATGTCTTGTCCGTTATGTAGAGCTTATGCCCACGCGCCCGCAGCCTTTGATTTAGATCGTTATCTTGATTTCGGTGCAACTCGTTATCGTAAGCACCGACTTCCAGCACCGTGCTCTTCAGGAAGAGCGGATAAGGAATCGTGTCCCAGAAGCCTGCCCCGCGTGTTCGCGTTGATCCACTGGATGTCCCGAACGGGTGCGACATCGCCCACGCAATCAACAGCGCCTCAAGTCCCCCAGCGCCAGGACGGGTGATTACTCGTCCGCTACATCCCCCGGCACGACGGACCCCTAACTCCTCCAAACACGCTTCTATGTAGTTGTTCGCGTAGGTGGTATGCGCACCGAGGATACAAACATACTCTCCCTGGGCGGCTAGAATTCCCAAGTTGAATGCAAATGGCGTTTTCTTCTTCTTGTTAAGCAGTAGTTTAACTCGAGTGTCCTCGGCGGAGATACACTCAACGATCGCCTGCGTTTTGTCTGAGGAGTCGCCATCGACAACGATGATCTCCAACGTGCAGTTGGAGCACTCTTGAAGCAACAGCGACTTCAACACGGCCCTTATGTAACGTTCCTCGTTGCGAACAGCTAGGATCGCCGAAACCAGAGGCCGCCCTCGATTGTCCGACTCGGTTGTTCGTGCTCTTAGGGTCATACCGTCTTTCAGTTCAGGTCATCGGAAGTGGAACCGACTTGTCGATTTTTTTTCAATTCGAGTTAAGAAGCGAGAAGCGCATCGGAGGCATCAATGTGGAGCACGATGGCGCTCTGGATCAGGTCCAGTGAAACCACAAGCCGCGTCCTCCCGCGGCGCCTCACAATTACACCCTCCAACCCAGCGAAAGGCCCGGATTTGACACGAACCTGCTTACCTGAGACCTCAGACGGGTACGGTTCGGCCCTACATGCGGCCAACGAAGACTGTAGCCGTTCTATTTCGCCATCGGGAATTGCAACAGCAACGCTATTAACGCTTACCAAGCGGATCACACCCGTGCACCTCAGAACCTTCACCTTGTTTCTGATGTGCATGTAGACGAAGACATAGCCAGGGAACAACGGCAGTTCTACCTCAACTCTGCGGTGATTCCAAAGGCGGTTGGCAGAGTACAGCGGCAGATATGACCGTAAGTCGTAGGCGAAGAGTCGATCAGCAACGGTCTTTTCGTGTCTTGGTAACGTGTAAATGGCATACCATCTTGGCTCCGAGTCAGTAGCGCCCTGATGTGCCGTATTGGCGAGATCTCTGCTCATGCTGATGGTCGGTGTGGACGCGGAAGACTTTATGATGTGCTTTGCCACATGCTAAGTGCAATTAGGTTAGCCGTCTTTGAAATGTCACTGATCCCTTGGTAGAACGGCGGTCGTCAACAAGGTCTTGTGTAGCACGATACGTATAAGTGCTTTCGATCGACATAGGCCGTGGTACGCGTGGCTATTCACACTAGATAATGGCCCCATGGTCGTCAGTGTGGTACCGCACATAGATGGCGAAATGTCGGGCAGCTATGACGAGTAACTTCTCAGCGTGATGTAAATGCCTGCCCCACTTCCTGTAGCGTCTGCAAGACGTCGATAACTCTAATATGTGTCCAGGGTGCAAGAGCAGTACGAGTGTACCTTGCGAGCAGCGGTGTGACTGAATTTCCCTTGTGGACCGATTCATTTCAACGGATACGGAAGGCTTATGGCCCGAAAGATCAGATTTCCAACTATCACGGTTCTCGCTTTTACGCGCAGTATGTAGCGCTTGCGTATAAGCGAATCAATCGGTCGTTTTCATCCCTGACAATCCGATAGCACTCGCAGGCTGATGCTTCTAGCCCTTGGCGATTGAGCAGCCTAATGTGACCTCGCGAATAGTGAATCAAGCCGGCATCCTGTAGCCGACCAGCCGCCACGGTTACACTTTCTCGCCGTCCTCCAAGAACGTTGGCGATGTACTCTTGCGTCATCAGGAGTTCCGGGCTCTTGACCAAGTCGTGGCATAACAGCAGCCAACGGCACAGCCGTTGTTCCACCGAATGCAGACGGTTGCAGACCGCAGTTTGAGAAATGTGAGTTATGAGTGCCTGAGTGTATCGCAGCACGGCCCATTGGAAGTTTCCTCCGCGGGCGAACTCAGCTTGTACGATCTTCGCTGGAACCTTCAGAGCACGGCCGCCAACCTGCACCACGGCACGATGGGACGCCGTTTCGCCACCCAGAAGTAAGAAGATACCAACGAGTCCGTCACGCCCGACAAGTGCCATTTCCGCGGTAGGACCATCGTGCATGGTGTAGAGGCATGAAATGACGGACGTAGAGGGGAAGTACACGTGGTGCAGTTGACCTCCCGCCTCATAGAGCACCTGGCCTTGTTCGAGGTCCACGGGCTTCGCGCTAAGGGCGAAACGGGTACGCTCGTCAGTTGCAAGCGTTGCCAAAAGCTGGTTGTCTTGTGCGCATGGGAGTTCAGGAACCTTCAGCATCTCTGCTCCAGAGTGACGATACAGCTTTGGCCCCGGTCTGGTTCTGGCCGGAATATAGCCCGCTTCAGCAAGCAAGGCAACTCTTAATTTGAGGTGCGCGATAACTTCACTGAAATGCAACTAGCAGAGACTTTGTTTATATGTACGCTTCCACACCGACGGCGCATTTGCAAATGGCTAATTTTGGTCGCGGTTCGAAAAGGATCGTAGACGAATGTGCAACACTGTTGAACTGTAGCTGTTGAAATGGTAACGGCGGACTGAGAAGCCGTTCTGCCCCACCTTGGTAGCTCTGGATTCCAAGCTGTACCGCTTCTGCTATTAGCCCTGTGGTCTTCTAGTTTGCTTGTCGACACTTAGGGATCTCTCCACAATTTACTGTAAGTCCAAGGCACTTATGAACTTACCCCGATACCGCAACGCGGTTGAGATTGGCGGAGCTTTGCCCGTCTCGCGCACCACCCCGCCGAGAGAGGTAGGTGCCTACCGCAGTCGGCCACCAGGCGACTGGACGCGAGCACTTAACACTCTGCTGCAGGAGTGGCGCTGGTCAGCACTGTTTGCGCTTGCGGTGATCGCGCTTGCCACCTTCGCCACCTTTGCCATGGAGCCGGTCTATGAGTCAGAAGGTCGCCTGCAAATCGATCCTCCGGGAGCGGAGGTCTTCTCGCTCGACGCATCTGGTGCAGGGCTCATAGATTCGGAATATATCAGTACGGAGGCGCAGAAGCTACAGACTGATGACCTTGCCCTTGCAACTGTTCGAGAGCTCCATCTCGACACGAACCCCGAGATCATCGGCGGGGCACCTAGACGGCCCGCTTCGAGTAGCGTGAATCAACTATCCCCTAGAGAAAACGCTGCGATTCGTGCTTTCCAATCACGCTTGTCAATCCGCCGGGATCCTTCTAGCCGCTTGGTTGGCGTGGCATTCGCCGCCCATGATCCTCGCCTTTCCGCGGACATAGTGAATACTCTGATGAGATTACTTGTGCAGCGCAATTTAGAGGCACGAGCGCGAGCTATTGCAGAATCGTCAGCTTGGCTTTCCCGTCAACTCGACGACATCCGCGAAAGGATGGAAGCTGCGTTGGGTGCGCTGACCGCCTTCGAAACTAAGAGTGGAATAGCTGATATCGACGCCAACTCGAACACTTATGCGGAAAAGATGGTGGACCTAAATAGGCAATTGATTGCGGCGGAATCGGAACGAATCCAGTTTGAGTCGTTCCTCACACCGGCTAGCGTGCCGGAGTCGTTGCCCCAAGTCCGCAGCAATCTCGTAGTGCAAACTATGACGCAAAGGCTTGCAGAGTTAAAGACGCAGCTGGCTCAGGCGAGAGTCATATATGGGCCAAGCCATGCCGAAGTTCGTAAACTTGGGAACCAAGTCACTGAATTAGAGGACAATCTAGCGAAGCAGCGAACCGCAATCGTCTCTGAGCTATGGACCAATTATCACGCCGCAAAATCACGCGAACGGCTGTTGGGGGGAGAGGTAAAGACGGCTACAACGGATCTGACCACCCTGGCGCAATACAATGTGCTGAAAAAGGAAGCTGGCGCCGACCGCGATCTTTACGACAGACTTTACTCCAAAGTCAAGGAGGCTGGAATCGCAGCGGCTTCGAAGTCCAGCAACATACATATAGTAAATGAGGCCCATGTACTTGACCATCCCACACGGCCACGGCGTGCCTTGAATATCAGCGCGGGAGTAATCATTGGATTGATCGGCGGCATAGCTCTGGCCTTTGTAAAAGATCGGATTCACGATCGGATCCACACTGTAGAAGATATCCGAGAATGGGACGGATTCCCATCCGTCACAGTAGTACCCGCAATCCAGCCGGACTCTAGGGCAAGTCTGACGAGGAGAGGAAACCGCGCTCTTTTGGAATTGCAGACTAGCCTACGAATAGATAAGCTTGGACCGAATTGCTTCCTGCTTCGACGGCCTAAGGCACCCGAATCAGAAGCGATTCTGGGCTTGCGGACCATGCTCTTTTTATCTCAGACAAGGAATCCACCCAAGGTTGTCCTCGTTACATCTCCCTTACCTCGAGAAGGCAA
>JAABUZ0100006483.1_pt1 | contig 14613 bp, 13 predicted proteins | sample 5562091 | NCBI WGS metagenome assembly JAABUZ01 (sample SAMN12813069, study PRJNA571459) | rock metagenome | isolation source: Antarctica rocks | place: Antarctica: Victoria Land, Linnaeus Terrace sud | collected 2015-12-21 | reverse complement strand
CGCCGATCAGGTCCCGCGCGACCGACCGCCGATTCTAGGCACACGGTGCGATGCCATCGCATGCCCTAAAGCCCTGGAAAATCACACTATTGCGTGCCCAGGCGCCGACCGAACTGTCGAACTCGGGATGGCGCTACCCCGGGTTTTCCACGACGCAAACGCTTGCATGGGGCACCACAGTGACGCTCGGTCATAACTACTACTTCTCCTCCAGCCCCTACCCGCGCTCGAATCCTGGGCAGGGTTCGGATGGCGATCCGGAAGGCGACGGTTCAGACGTATACGTCGTGCAAGCGACGGTGCTCGAGACCGGCGCACGATCCGGCTACGGCGTCATAGAGCATCTGGGCCCCTTCCCACCGCCACCACCGAGGGCCAATGGCGTCGACGGTGGCTGAGCATCTGGGCCCCTTCCCAGGAGGGCTAGCGAAACGGCTCGCCGAGAGCCGGAGTGCTCGACTAGCAAAGTTGGCAGGCCTCAGCGCGGGAGCCCTCGCGGTGATCTCTTCTCTCGCTGGCTGGAGGGCGGCTTTCTTGCTGCTGCTCGTTCCGGGAGGCCTTCTTCTGCTTCTTGGACTCTGGCTCGACCGTCCAGCCCAGCGCGACGCCACCGAGGTCGCTAACGCGATCATCTGGATAGCTTTCGGTCTCATATGGGGGCTGCAGTGAGGCGGCACGCCCCCCCGCCCGGCACGCTCCCCTAGCGTCCACAGAGCACGACGGACCCTTGTGCCCACAAGCCTCGCAGCGGCCTCTGATGCTTGGCCTCGCTGCGGTGCCCCGTCGTCGTCAGCCTGACCGTTGAGCTGAGCCTGGACGGCAGCGAGGATGCGTTATTAGGACAGGCGGGCGATGACCTCGGTGACGCCCGGGGGCAACTGGTATCGGGTGCGCATCCCCTGCTCCTCATCGACCCAGTCGTAGCCGATCCACACGAGCTGGATCGGCGCCTCTGTGCCTGTCTCGGCCTTCCAGCGCCGCGCTGAGCGTCCGCTGGTGCGGTGGATGCTCAGCGCACTGCCGTACTCGAGGCTGAGGTTGGCAGCGATGTCGCTAAGCGTGTAGCCGGGGCCGCGATGCTGCTCGATGCGAGCCGCGGCTGCATAGAGCTTGCGGCCGTTGTCGCTGAGATAGTGGCGGAAATAACGCTCAACCTCCTCTGGGTCGCGAGGAGCGGGCCACGCGGTCGCGTTGCTGTCGGCCCCCGACGCTCGATCCTCGCGTCGCGCAGTGCGAGTCGTGGAGGCTGTGGCTACGGCCAGTCGATCGCCGCGGCGAGCTCGGCCGCCCCGAGCTCCACCAAGCGGCTGCGCTGGCACGGCGCGGTACCCCTCCTCCTCGAGCGCGAGCCAGTCGACGGCGCGCTTGGCCGGGTCGACGATTAGCAGCTCCTCGACCTGGTGGACGGCGTAGAAGGGCAGCTTGTCCCAGCTCTCGTCGCCGGGCGAGACGATCTCTACCGCCAGCGCGGCGCTGGGATGCCACTGCTCCGCTGCGCCGGGATGGTGAAGCGCCAGGTCGGGCACCCGGTAGTCATCTTCGGTGCCGATACCGACAGCGCCCGTTAGCTCCAAGCCCCGCTTCTCTGCGTAGGGCGTGAGCAGGTAGCCGAGCTTCATCACCAGCCGCTCGTGCTCGTGACTGGCAGGTGGGCTCATGTGCAAGACACCCTTCCACACCTCATCCCGGCGGTCGGCGCCCCAGCGGCGCCGGCGCTCGAGCAGCTCGTCGAACGGGGCCGGGGCCGGGTCGGGAAGCAGCGTGCGCATCGGGTCCATCGTAACCCGAAGATCGCCGAAAGCGCGCGCGGCTCCAACCCACGAATAGTCGCGTTTCTGCACGACCGCGGCGATCGCCGCGTATAGAGTCGCGCTTTGCTAGGAAGGCGTGTCTCGCTACACGGATCCGGCCCGAATCGACTGGTTCGTGCCTGGCCTGGCTGTTCGTTTGGGGATCCTCTAGCGAAGTCCGCCGGGTTGACCGAATACGCCGCGGTCATAGCCCTGCTGGCTACCTGCTCGCTGGTGATTTCCGACGGATCGCGAACAGCGGGGCGCCGCACTCGGGGCAGTAGCCCTGCCAGCCGGGCCGGCCATTGGGGAGGGTGATCTCTCGCGCGTCGGCGATCGTGACCTTCTCCCCGCAGACACATCGACCCTGCGGCTCGGGAGTCGATGCCTCTGGGATGGGGTCAACCATGCCAAGAGCATATTCGCGCTCGGGTGCACCTCATCCGCCGCGTGAGCCAAGCCCAGCTCTGACCGAGGTATTCGGAGCGGAGCGGCGTTCGGGATAGTTCGCGTCGGCCCCGATCTGGCTGGCTGCCGTAGCCGGCACCGAGGATCCATCTCATCCCGGTGCCGTAGGGTGGCGCGATGGGCCAGACCTATTGGCAGAGCGCGGCCGCGGACGAGGCGATGCAGGACGAACACGCGTTCATCTGGAGGGCGATGCTCGAGACGATCGACATCGACCTCGCCGGCCGGCGGGTCCTCGATGCCGGCTGTAACCGGGGCGGGTTCCTGCGGCTGCTCGCCGATCGGTACGCCATTGCCGAGGGCTTCGGCTATGACCCGGCATCTGGGGCGGTCGAGGACGCCAGGCGACTCGCTGGGCAGCGGCCGCTCCAATTCGAGGCCGCCGACACGCTGCCTGCCCGGTGGGATGGCTTTGACGCGGCGTTCAGCCACGAGGTGCTCTACCTGCTCCGCGACCTATCGGCGCACGCGCGAGCGATGTTCGCTGCGCTGGTGCCCGGCGGCGTGTACTACGCAGTCATGGGTGTCCACGCCGCCAGTCCGCTGATGGCTGAGTGGCATCGCGCCAACGCCGAGGCGCTGCACCTGCCCGAGCTGTACGAGATCGACGAGGTGGTCGCCCTCTTCGAGGCGGCAGGGTTTCGCGCAGCGGCCGCCCGACTCGCGATTCGCTTCGTGCCCACCGCTGGCCACGCACATCACGAACGGGGCCGGCTGCTCGACTGGCTTGACTATTACTGCGATCAGAAGCTCCTGCTCCGCTTCAGCAGTTCGGCGGACTCCAGCGCAACCGGAACTCCTTGAGATCCTGGGTCGCGACGCGGGGACGCTGGCGGTTCTACTACGCAACGGCCATCCGGGCCGACAATGGCTGTCACTGAGCCGCTGTCGTGGATTGAAAGGAGAGCCGTGGGCAAGTACGTACTGATCTACACAGGCCGGCCCGACGCGGGCGGCGACCCTGGGGAGGTCACTGCCTCGTGGCAACGGTGGTTCGAAGGCCTCGGCGAGGCCGTGGTTGACGTGGGCAACCCGTTCGTGTCGTGCACGACGGTCGCCATGGACGGCGCCGTCAGCGAAGGCGGCGAGCTAGGGCTAACCGGCTATTCGATCGTGCAGGCCGACAGTCTTGAGGCCGCCGCCGACATGGCCAAGGGGTGTCCCGGTCGTGTCAACGCACAGATCGAGGTCTACGAGACGGTTCCCTTCGGATAGCGGCGGACCGGCGTCGGTGTCCCGCCGAAGAGCAGGGCGCGAGGGGTCCGGTCTCAGCGGCGCGAGCCGTCGAGACCGCCGCTTTTGGCCGTGAGCAGCTGCGTTGAGCACGTGCCGTGACCGCCCGCGAGACTGCTCCGTGTTCGTGGAAGCGGGTGCGAGGAGACCGGGGTCGATCTAGCAGTGGAGCAGGATTGCGGGGGTTCGGTTAGTGGAAGTCAGCGACGATTAGCACTCCGACTGGCCGAGGAACGCGTGACGCTCGACGCCCGGGGCGGTAGCCTTGCCTGATGCCGAGGACCGCATTGACCTCGGCCGAGATCTCGCTCCCCAGCACTCCGGATGCCGTACGCGTGCGGGACCGAATCGCGGCGTTGGCCGACACCGTCGACCTGGTCGGGCTCACCGACAATCACGCCGGACAGCCGCGGATGTCACCGCTGGCCGCCGTGGCCCTCGCTAGGGAGCAGGGCGTGGCGACGGTCGTGCACGTTTCGTGCCGGGATCGCAACCGCCTGGCGCTTCGGTCGCAGGTTGTTGGTGCGGCGGCTCTCGAATCCGAAGGCGTCCTGTGCCTGTACGGCGATCCGGTGGAGGGGGTGCCGCGAGTCAAGGATCTGACTGCGACGGCCCTGATTGGCGAAGTCAAGGGCTGGGCGGAGCCCCGCGAGCTGGCGGTCGGCGCCGTCGTCAACCCGTTCGCGCCCGACCTCGACCGCGAGCTGCGGCTGCTCGAGCGCAAGCTTGCGGCCGGCGCCGAGTTCCTCCAGTCTCAGATGGTGTTCGACCTGCCGGCGCTGCGCGCCTTCCTGCACCGGGCCGCCGACCTGCTCGTCGGGATCCACTTCTATGCGGGCGTGGCGCTGCTGCGCAGCGAGAGGATGGCCGATCACGTCCGGCGCCTCCCGGGCTGCCTCCTATCCGACGCCGCGCATCGCCAGATCAGCCTGGGCGGCGGCATCGAGCTCGCGACCGAACTGGCGACCGAGTTGGCATCCATGCCTGGTGTGGACGCGTTGCACATCTTCCCGCTCGGAGCAGAGACAGAGACGCGTGAGATTGCGGCCGCCTTTCGAAGTGCGCGTGGCGTTCCGGCCCAGCGTCGCTGAAGCTGGGGCTCGCGTCCACTAACACCCGTTGATCGAACATTCCGTCCCGGCCGGGCTTCTATCAATACGCAGATGGAGCATCCGCAAGAGGACCAAGTCGATTCCATCAACAGGCGCGACACGGCCGCGGTGCGCGCGCGGTACGCCGCCTCGCTGGCCGAGCAGCCGCTGTCGGCACGCACCCGCGAGGCGTACCTGGCGGCCGTGACGGCGTTCCTCGCATGGCTCGCCGCGCGCGACGCGGGGCCGGGTGATGCGCTGCTGGCGCCGCGGGCGCGGGATCTGGCGGCCCGCGAGTACAAGCGGTACATGAAGGTCGGCCGGGGCTTGTCGCCGGCGTCGGTCAACCAGGCGCTCGCGGGGATGGATCACCTGTTTCGCTTCCTCGGCCTCGGGGCCGCGATCGTGCGCCGCGAAGAGCTGCCGCGCAGCGCGCCGCGGGCGCTGAATGTCGAGCAGCAACGGGTGCTGCTTCAGGCAGCGGAGGAGTCGACAGCGCGTGACCGCGCGATCGTCGCGCTGCTGTTGTTTACGGGGCTGCGGTTGTCGGAGGCGGCCGCGCTGCGGCTCGCTGACGTGCGGATCTCGGCGCGCAAGGGCCTGGTCGTCGTGCGGTCGGGCAAGGGCGACGCTTACCGGGAGGTCGAGCTCAACGCCCTCGTTCGCGCGATGCTCGACGAGTGGGTCGCGCAGCGCGCCAAGATTGCCCAGGAGGGCGAGACGAGCTTCTTCGTGTCGCGAAGCGGCAGCGCGCTGTCATCGCGATCGGTTGACCTCGCCGTCCGAAGAGTTGCCGCGCGCGCGAGGCTCGAACTATCGGCCCACGTCCTACGTCACACATTCGTGACCGGGCTCGTGCGCGCCGGCAACGACCTCGTGCTCGTCGCCGAGCTCGCCGGGCACCGGCGCTTGGAGACCACGCGGCGCTACAGCCTGCCGTCCAAGGCCGACCGCCAGAAGGCCGTGAGCGACTTGGAGATCGATTTCTGATGCCCGTCGAGATCCTGACCGCCAGTCAGCGCACCGAATGGGAGCGCTTCCCCGAGGAGATCGACGAGGCGTCGCTGACCGCGTTCTTCTCCTACGCAGACGACGAGCTCGAGCAGATCGCGGCACACCGCGATATCCACGGCCGCTTCGCAATCGCCGTCGCCGTCGGCGCGCTGCGCTGGCTCGGGTTCGTGCCCGCAGCTCTGCAGGAGCTGCCCGAGCCCGCTGCCGCCCTGATCGCAAGCCAGCTCGATATCGCGCTGTCGTCGATCGCGCCGGGCCGCCTGAACGCCGAGCGCGACGCTCGCGGTGAGCACATCGCTCAGGCCGTGGCGATCAGCGCTTTCGGGTCCTGCCGGGTCGCCGATCTGGACGCGTTGCGGGCATGGCTGGCCGACCGTGCGCTCGGGCATGATGGGCCGCTGGCGCTGCTGCGCAGCGCCGTCGACCGGCTACGCCGCGACCGGGTGATGCGTCCAGGGCTGACGGTGCTCGAGCGGATCGTCGCCGCAGCACGAAGCGATGCTGAGCAGGAGATCCACCGTCGCGTATCTGCGCTCCTGACGCCCATCCTGCAAGACGGCCTTGACGAGCTGCTTGTGGTCAGCGCGGGCGCGACGGCGGCGCCGGTCAAGCAGCTCGGCCAGGAAACGCGGTCGGTCGGTCGGATCGGCGAGTCGATCGAGAAGCTTGAGCTGCTGCGCTCGCTGCAGGCCGAAGACTGGGATCTGGAGGTGATCCCGGCGAACCGACGGCGCATGCTCGCGCAGTACGTGCGTCACGCGACCAGCCAGGCGATCGGCCGCCGCGACCCGGTGTTTCGCCATCCCGCGTTGCTGGCGTTCTGCGCCGAGGCCGCAGCACGGGTCACCGACGAGATCGTGGATCTCTTCGATGACGGAGTTGGCATCCAACACGCCAAGGCGCGCCGTGCGCTCGTCAAGCTCAAGCTCGACGTCGCCGACAGCGCGAACGCATCGGTGGTGCTGCTCGGCGAGCTGCTCGAGATCCTGTTGGACCCCGAGATCCCCGATCCGCAGGTCCGCCAGGCAGTCTGGCAGCGCGCGACTCCGGAGCAGTTGCAGCTCGCGCTCGACCTCGCGGCCGAGATCAAGCGGCCGCTGGAGGACAACCATGTCGAGCAGCTCGGCGAGCGATATAACGCCGCACGACAGTTCGCGCCACGGCTCCTCGCGACCTTGCGGCTGCGAGCCAACCCCGACGGCGAGGCGCTGCTCGCAGCGGTCGACGTGCTGCGCGATCTCAACCGCCGCGGTGCGCGCAAGGTGCCCGACGACGCGCCAGTCGGGTTCGTCCCGCGCAGTTGGCGGCCGTACGTTCATCCGCCGGAGGGTGGGATCGATCGCCATCACTGGGAGCTGTGCCTGCTGTCGGAGTTGCGCGGCGCGCTGCGGGCCGGCGAGATCTGGGTGCAGGGCAGCCGCCGCTACACCGACCCCGAGCGTTTCCTGATCCCCCGCACCGACTGGCCCACCGCCCGGCCCGGAGTGCTGCACGACCTCGAGCTGCCCGCGTCCGCCGACGAACGGGTCGGCCAGCTGTTGGAGCGCACCGCCCGTCATCGTGATGTGCTCGATCGCGACCTGCAGGCCGACGAGGCTGACGTGACGATCGGCGAGCAGGGCAACCTCAGCGTCAAGCGCCTGCGGGCCGAGCCGCGCGACCCCAACGTCGACGAGCTCGCCAAGGAGATCGCCAATCAACTGCCGGTCATCGACCTGCCCGACCTCCTCATCGAGGTAGACCGCTGGACCGGCTTCACACGCCAACTCACCCACGCCGGCGGATCCGCGCCGCGGCGCGCCGATCACGCCCGCCATCTCTTCGCCGCCCTAATCGCGCAGGCCTGCAATCTCGGGACCGGCCGGATGGCCAGGGCCAGCGACCTGTCGCCGGCGCAGGTCGGCTGGACGAGCGAGTGGTACTTGCGCCACGAGACCCTCGAAGCAGCGACCGGCCGGATCGTCGATCACCAGTCGACGATCACGCTCGCCCAACGAATGGGCACCGGAGAACGATCAAGCAGCGACGGCAAGCGCCGCCGCGTCAGCGCCGAGAGCCAGCAAGCACGGGCGCTGCCACGCTACTTCGGCCGCGAGCGCGGCCTCACGCACTACACCTTCGTCTCAGATCAACACACACACTTCGCGACCCGCGTGATCCGCACCACTGTGCGTGACGCCACCTACGCACTCGACGGCATCCTGGACAACCGCAGCCAGCTGCCGATCCGCATCCACAGCACCGACACCGCCGGCTACAGCGACATCATCTTCGCGCTGTTCGACCTCCTCGGCCTGCAGTTCGCGCCACGCCTCGCCGGCCTTCCGGACACCCGCCTCTGGCTCACCGGCCCCGCGCACGACAGTCCGGCCGGCCGGCTACTCAAGAACCGTCTCAAGCTCGACCTGATCCATCGCCAGTGGGATGAGCTGCTCAGGGTCGCCGGCTCTCTTGACCAAGGAACCGTGACCGCGAGTCTGCTCGTCTCACGCCTGCACGCTCAGCAGCGACGCAGCATGCTCGCCGCCGCACTGCAGGACTACGGCCGTCTGGTCAAGACCGAGTTCGTACTGCGCTACCTCACCGGCCCCGTCGAGCGCCGCGGCATCCACCGACAGCTCAACAAGGGCGAGAGCATCTTCGCGCTCGAGGACGCCGTCTTCTATGGCAACGAAGGCCGCATCCGTCTACAGACCCTGGACCGCCAGAGCACCCAGGCCGCCGCGCTGGCGCTCGTCTCCGCGGCAATCGTCACGTGGAACACCCACCACATGAACGAGATCGTCGATCGTGAGCGAGCGGCCGGCCGGCTGCTCGACGATGTCGACCTCGCGCGTTTGTCGCCGGCGATTCACGCCCACATCAATCTCAACGGTCGCTACCACATCCACCCCGACCAGCCACCCCGCCATCTGTCGCCGGGTCGCGACACGCTGGCGACCTACCGGTAGCGCGACGGACGGAGTCGGCTACTTCCACTAACCGAACTCCCGCGTTTCTGCTCCGATGCTAGGTAGACCCCGAGGGGCGCTTCCCGCGCGGGGAGGGTGAGCTGCCCTCGCCGGCGGTCGAGTACGTCGCCGGCCTGGTCGACGTGCCGGCCGTCGAGCTGGGACGCTACGACTGGTCGGGGCGCACGATCGAGTATCACCGCGCGCAGATCCGGGCGGAGCTTGGATTCCGCGAGGCGACCGGCGATGACGAGCGGCGGATGGCCGGGTGGCTGGCGGGCGAGCTGTGCCCAGTGGAGCTGGATGAGCGGCGGCTGCGCGATGATCTGCTGGCTCGTTTCCGGGAGCAGCGGATCGAGCCGCCGGGCTCCTCCCGGATCGATCGGATCATCGGTTCCGCCCGCGCGCTGTTTGAGCGGCAGTTCACGGCCGGGATCCTGGAACGCCTGCCCGCGGGCGCGATCGAGGCGCTGGAGCGGCTGATCCCGCCCACGGCCAAGGACGCGGTGCCTAGGGCCGGGTTGCTGGCCGAGCTGAAGGGCGATCCGGGACAGGCGAGCTTGAACACGATCCTTGAGGAGATCGACAAGCTCGAGTGCGTCCGCGCGATCGGTCTGCCGGCGGATCTGTTCGCGGACTGCTCGGAGAAGCTGCTGTCCGCCTGGCGGGCCCGCGCGGCGGCGGCGTACCCGTCGGATCTGCGCGCGATGCCCGAGTCGATCAGGCTGACGTTGCTGGGGGCGTTGTGCTGGTCGCGGACCGCGGAGATCACCGACGCGCTCGTGGGGCTGCTGATCGACGTGGTGCACAAGATCCGCGCGCACGCGGAGAACCGGGTCGAGCAGGAGCTCGTCGCCGATCTCAAGCGCGTGCGCGGCAAGCAGGGGCTGCCGTTCGCGCTCGCCGAGGCGGCCGTGGAGCATCCCAACGAGCGCGTCCGGGACGCTCTGTACCCGGTCGTGTCGGAGGCGACGCTGCGCCAGCTGGTCAAGGAGGCCAAGGCCAGCGAGCAGCTGTTTCGCCAGCGGGTGCGCAAGGTCATCCGCGGCTCCTGGCCGGACCCCGTTTCTCGGTCCACCACGAGTGAGAGGGTGGTGGATGTAGTGCCGATGAACGTAGCGGCCTGATCGGACAGACAACGCTCGTGCCCGCGCCCATCGTCGCGAGGGCCGAGCGCGTAGCGCGAGTGCCTGAGAGGTGATGGGCGCGGCGCGCCCGGCGTCGCTACCCCTCGGATCGTGGGCTCGGTCGCACCGCTCCCGACGACCCAACGGTGAGCGCTCAGGCGGCGACCGGCGCCTGCTCGTCAGCTGTGCACTGCGCGGCGAACACCGCCGGGGTGCGCATCTGAAGCGATGAGTGCGGCCTGCGCCAGTTGTAATCCTCGCGCCAATCGCCGATCACCACGCGGGCCTCAGCCAAGCAGGAGAACTCCTCGACGTCCAGCAGCTCGTCACGCACCCGGGAGTGGAAGCTCTCGACGTACGGGTTCTCCCACGGTGAGCCCGGCTCGATGTACGCGGTCGCGACCTTCGAGAACCGGCACCAGTCCTTGAGCGCGTACGCGGTCATCTCCGGGCCGTTGTCCATCCTGAGGTGCTCGGGGGCGCCGCGCTCGGCGACCAGCCGCTCAAGCTCGCTGACGACCCGGTCTGAGTCGATGCTGCGCTCCACCAGCATCACCAGCGACTCCCGGGTGTACTCATCCACGACGTTGAGCAGCTTCAAGACCCAGCCGTCCGCGGTCTGGTCAAACTGAAAATCAAACGCCCACACGTGGTTGGGCCGCTGCGCCCGCAGCCGCTTAGCCGGCACCGTCGACTCGCCCAGCCGCCGGCGCTTACGCCTGCGCTGCGGCACTCTGAGGCCCTCCTCACGCCATAGGCGCTGCACCCGCTTGCGGTTGACCTCCCAGCCCTGCTGGCGCAGATGGTGATGCGCTTGACGGTACCCCCACCGCGGGCGATCCGCCGAGAACCTGCGCAGCTCCGCTCGCAACGCCGCGTCATCCCCGGCCCGCCTGGGCTCGTGACGCTGCGTGGAGCGATGCTGACCGACCACCCGGCAGGCCCAGCGCTCGCTGACGCCGAGACGGTCGCGAACCATCGCGACCGCCTGGCGCCGACGGACCGGGCCTACCAGTTTCCCCGGATATCTCCCTGAGCGCCCGCACCTCGAGCGCCTGATCGGCGACGATCGCCTTCAACCAGCCGTTCTCGCGCTCGAGCTCCTTCAGCCGCTTGGCGTCCTGAGCCTTCATCCCGCCGTACTGGTTACGCCAGCGGTGATACGTCTGCTCTGAGATCTCGATCGCCTTCGCCGCTTCGGGGATCGTCTTGCCCTCGCCGAGCAACCGCTCGGCCTCGCGCAGCTTGCGGATGATCTGCTCCGGCGTGTGCCTGCGTCGCTTCAACGTGATCGTTCCTTCCTCGCCCATTCTCATAGGCGCGAGAAACTCTCACAGGGGTCGGACCGAACTCAGGGGGTCAGGCCACTCCTACTCAAACCACTACCGGCGGATGCTCCCGCGACTGCTCGCAACGCTCGAGTTCCGCTGCTCAAACAGCGCCTACCGACCGGTGATGGACGCCCTGGAGGTCTTGCACCGGCATGTCGGGACGTCGGGGCAGCAGCGGTTCTACCCGCTGGGCGAGCACGTCCCGATCGACGGGGTGATCCCGGATGAGTGGCGCGAGGCGGTCCTCGACGAGCAAGGCAAGATCGAGCGCATCCCGTATGAGCTGTGCGTCCTGCGCGCGTTGCGCGACGCGCTGCGCCGCCGGGAGATCTACGTCTGCGGCGCGCACCGCTGGCGCGATCCTGACGAGGATCTGCCGGCCGATTTTGAAACCAATCGCGATGTGCATTACGCCGCAATCCGCAAGCCCCGAGACGCCACCGCGTTCATCGCCGATCTGAAGGCCCGCCTGCACGACGGGCTCGACCGCCTCGACCAGGCGGTCAGCACGGGGACGGCCGGCGGGGTGAGGATCACCACCCGCCGGGCAAGACCGTGGATCGTTGTCCCGGCCCTGAGCCGCCTGCCCGACCCGCCGAACATCCAGGCGCTGCACGCGGAGATCCAGAAGCGCCACGGGATGCTCGACCTGCTCGCCGTGCTCAAGGACGCAGATCACCTCTCCGACTTCGCCGCGCAGCTGACCTCGGTCGCCTCCCGGGAGATCACCGACCCCGAGACCGCGCGGCGTCGCAAGCTGCTGGTCTCGTTCGGGCTCGGGTCGAACATCGGGATCAAGCGGATCGCCGAGGCGACCGACGCGCACCCCGCCGACACCGAGGCCGCGCTGCGCCGCTTCCGCCGGCTGTACTTCAACCGCGGTGGTCTGCGCGGGGCGATCATCGAGGTCGTCAACAAGACCCTCGAGGTCCGCGACGTGATGCTGTGGGGAGAGGGGACGACCTGCACGTCTGACTCAAAGCAGTTCGGCTCCTGGAACTCGAACCTGATGACCGAATGGCACAACCGCTACGGCGGCCCGGGCGTGATGGTGTACTGGCACGTGGAGCGAAAGCAGCTGTGCATCCACAGCCAGCTGACGACCTGCTCGGCCTCGGAGATCGCCGCGATGCTCCAAGGGCTCCTTCACCACGACACCGACGTCGAGATCGAAGCCAACGTCACCGACACGCACGGCGCGCCGATCGTCGCGTTCGGGTTCTGTGAGCTGCTCGGCTTCAAGCTGATGCCGCGGTTTAAGCAGATCGGCAAGATGCCGCTCTACGGTCCCGGCCCACGGAGCGACCAGCAATGGAGTGCGATCGCCGCGGTGATCTCCAACCGGCCGATCGACTGGGAGCTGATCGCCCAGCACTACGACGAGCTCGTCAAATACGCGACCGCGCTGAAGCTCGGCACCGCCGAAGCCCAGCAGCTCCTGCGCCGCTTCACCCGCGGCGGCCCCAAGCATCCCGCCCACCAAGCGATGGAAGAGCTCGGGCGCGCCGCCCGCACGATCTTCCTCTGCGACTACCTCGCTGATGAGACCGTCCGCCGCGAGGTCCACGAAGGCCGGCAGGTCATCGAGCACTGGAACAGCGGCGTTGACTTCATCTTCTACGGCAAGGACTCAGAGCTCACCGGCGAGGACCGCGAGGACCAAGAGATCTCGATGCTCGCGATGCACCTGCTGCAATCCTCGCTCGTGCTCGTCAACACGCTCATCATCCAACAGATCCTCTCCAAGCCAGAATGGGCCAAGCGGCTGACCGCTCGCGACAAGAAAGCGCTCACCGCCCTGATCTGGGCGCACATCAACCCCTACGGCACCTTCCACATCGACATGAACACCCACCTCGACCTCGGACCCGGTCACCACGACGTCCAAGCAGCCTAAACCCCCGGTTGTGCGACTAGGAATTAGTAGACGCTACTTTGCGGCTCCTGACACCGACCCGAGCACTGGGCCTACGTGAAGGCCACGACGATCGTGCCGCCGCCAGCCTGATCTATATACGAGCCGGCGTAACTTCCTGCTGCGTTTTGCGCCGCCCAGCGTGAGGGTTTGGGTGTTTGGCAAGTCACGATCAGCTTGCTGCCCCGCGGGCACCGGTTGGCGTGACCGCGGCCGTGGCGGCCTCTGGGATAGCGCTTGCCACGGGACGGGGACCGCGCCCTTATCGATTCTACGCTCGATAATCGATCTTATGTAGACCACTGACAGACCAAGCCCTACTTCTTCATCCGGAAAGGCGCAGCGACTGAAAGCCGAAGACGTCGGCCAGTACGTCGAAATGGCGGTCCACATGCAAAATGTCGGCGTTGTGCTGCTGAGCGCAGGCGCCGATGATCAGATCCGGAAGGCTGATCCGTTGCTGGCCGCGCGTCGCAAGCTCATGCTGGGCACTTTCGGCGGCGGCCATCGTCAACGCGTCGACGCGTAGGTCTCGAAACAGCGCAAGCGTCGCCTGCTGCTCGATGTAGTCGGCGCTCGAAGTCGTGCTGAACAGGATCTCGAGCCGCGTGATTGCGCACAGGCATGGCTCGCCGTGGCGCTCGATCTCCTCCGGGTCAGCGCGCACCCACGCCGACTTGTCGATCAGGATCAGGCCCACGGCTGGTCTGAGAGCAGCACGTCGGCGTCCAGGAGCTCCCGGGACCGTAGTAGCGCCTGCCGGCGCGCGGCGCGGGCTGACTCGCCCTCGTGTAGCGCTTGTTCCACGACGCCGGCTCCAGCCTCGGCCAGCCGCAGGAGCAGCTCCTTGCGGTTGCCCACCTCGGGCCATGCGCGCTCGGCGAGGTCAAGCAACTCAGCCGTCTTTCCGGTGTCGGTGACCGAATATCGGGGCCGGGTCGTCGGCACCAATTCAGTGTAGCACTTAGGAAGTTAGGTGCGGCACCTTCAGGGGTAAGCGACGCCCAGGCTGCCACAGCCGGACAAGACCGGTCTGGCTCCGCCGTGTCGTTCTCGTGGGGTAGCCTGCTGCCCTGGGGAGGACTCTCGGCTCATTCGTCACAGTTGCTCTACATCATGCGAAGCCATGTCTATCTACTGAGGAACCCGGATTAGACCTTGAGCGGGAGCGGATTGAACTTGAGACTGGTCTCAACGAAGTCAGCATTCCGCTCTTCGGAGATCCAGACGGGGCACCGTTCGCCCCAAGCCGTTCCTAGAAAGTCTGGCGAGTCTGGGGCCGTGCGCGCGCCGCTATGCTCTCGCTCGCGCTTACGTCTTAACCGTGGCGGGACATTGACGAAGCCCTTCCCAGTTCGCTACCAGCATCAACTGGAACGAGCGACGTTCGATGTCGAGGAGGAATACGGTTCGATCGACGAGTTGGATATCAAGGTAGATCGCCTGATTGAGGTATACCCGTCGCCCGTAAGCGAAGTCGTTCTACGTCAAGTCATTCCATTGACTCCGACTCATCGCCATTTCATGCTCGTATTTGGGTTTTGGACGGAATGGTGGCCAAACACCCACCCGGGTTCGACAGTTCCGTGTGTGTTTTGGCGGGTTGAGCAGCCGTTTCCCCAGTGTTTGCGGGGGTAGGGCGCTGGGGCGGGCTGGTTTTCATAGGTAAACGTTTCTGGCGCTTTGCGGCTTT
>JAABUZ0100006481.1_pt1 | contig 14618 bp, 12 predicted proteins | sample 5562091 | NCBI WGS metagenome assembly JAABUZ01 (sample SAMN12813069, study PRJNA571459) | rock metagenome | isolation source: Antarctica rocks | place: Antarctica: Victoria Land, Linnaeus Terrace sud | collected 2015-12-21 | reverse complement strand
GGGCGGCCCACGCGCCGAGGGGCGCGGCGACGCGCGCGGCCCGCGTCCGCCGCGCGGGGGCGACCGGCCCGACCGCGGCGAGCGCGGCGACCGCCCGGAGCGCGGCGACCGGCCGCGCAGCGGCCCTGGGGTCGGCGGCGGCCGCAGCTTCGACGCGCGCCACGACGGCCCGCGCGGATTCGGCGCCCCCGACGACCGCGGCGTCGGCGAGCGCGCCGAACAGCGCGGCGAGTGGGCCGAGCGCGCCGAGCGCCTGCGCCGCGCCCGGCCTAACGTTGCCGCGCGCGACGACGACGCGCGCGGCGCTGCCGGCCCCAGCGGAGCCGGCCCCGGCGCGGGCCACGCGGCGGACGAGATCACCGAGAGCTGAAGGCGGGCGCGCGCGTGCCAGACGGGTTCCAGACCGCCGGCGGGTGGATCGAGGTCGTCGCCGGCGTGATGTTCAGCGGCAAGAGTGAAGAGTTGATCCGGCGCGTGCGGCGCGCGCTCATCGCCAAGCGGCGCGTCCAGGTGTTCAAGTCGCACCTCGACGCGCGCTACGCCGGCGTGTTCTCCGTGTCGAGTCACGACCAGCGCACGGTCGAGGCGGTGCCGATCGACTCGGCGCGGCAGCTCATGCTCCGCCTCGACCCGGGCGCGCACGTCGTGGCCGTGGACGAGGCGCAGTTCCTCGACGCCGCGATCGTCGACGTCGCCACCGAACTCGCCGCGCGCGGGCGCCGCGTGATCCTCGCCGGCACGGACACCGACTTCCGCGGCGAGCCGTTCGGCGCGATGCCGCAGCTCATGGCGGTGGCCGAGGTCGTCGACAAGCTGCACGCGATCTGCGTGCTCTGCGGGGCGCCGGCGAGCCGCAACCAGCGGCTCATCGCGGGGAGGCCCGCGTCCTACGATTCGCCGACGATCATGGTCGGCGCGGCGGACACGTACGAAGCGCGCTGCCGCGCGTGCCACGAGGTGCCGCGGCGCGACGCCGACCAGGGGCGGCTGCTGTAGCTGCCGTACGCATTCTGATGATGTATCGCGACCGCTGCGGCGTGATCGCGGCACGTGCATCACGCGCATCAAGGGAACGACGCGCGGCCGCGTATTGTCCGACCCGGACACTGGCCGTAGCTTCGCGCATGCTCCTCGTCGGCCTCACGGGCAACATCGCCGCCGGAAAGTCCACGGTCGCGCAGCTCCTCACCGCGCGCGGCGCGACGCTCGTCGACGCGGACCTGCTCGCGCGCGAGGCGGTGCGTCCGGGCTCGCCCGCGCTCGCCGCGATCGCGGAGCGCTGGGGCCGTGACGTGCTCGCGCCCGACGGGACGCTCGACCGCGCGGGACTCCGCGCGCGGGTGTTCGAGACGGCGGACGAGCTCGACGCGCTCAACGCGATCGTGCATCCCGAGGTGGGGCGCCTGCGCGACGCGGCGCTCGACGCCGCGCGGGCCCGCGGCGACCGCGTGGTCATCTACGACGTCCCGCTCCTCTTCGAGCGCGACCTGGCCGACGAGGTGGACGTCGTCGTGCTCGTCGACGCACCGCGCGAGGTGCGCCTCGAACGCATGGTGCGCGACCGCGGGCTGCGCGCGGACGAGGCGATGGCGATGATCGCGGCGCAGATGCCGGCCGAGTTGAAGCGCGCGCGCTCGGACTACGTGATCGAGAACGCGGCCGACCGCGCCGCGCTCGCCGCGCGGGTGGACGAGGTGTGGCGGGCGCTTGAAGCACGCGCGGCCGCGGCCTAGACTGGCGCGCGACGCGCCGCCCCCCGCACACCGATCGCCTCCCGGAGCACGCCGTGGCCAACCTCCCCGAAGGAATGCAGTACACGAAGGAGCACGAGTACGTGAAGGCCACCGACGACCCCGCGGTGTTCGTCGTCGGTATCACGGACTTCGCGCAGGGCGAGCTCGGCGACATCGTCTACCTCGACCTCCCCAAGCCGGGGGCGAGCTTCGGCCCGCACGACACCTTCGGGACGATCGAGGCCGTGAAGGCGGTGAGCGAGCTGTACATGCCGCTCGCGGGCGAGATCGTCGAGGTCAACCCGCGCCTCGACGGCGAGCCGGCGCTCGTCAACAGCGACCCGTACGGCGACGGCTGGATGGTCAAGGTGCGCGTGGCCGCCGACGCGGACCGCTCGGCGCTGATGGACGCGGCGGCGTACGGGCAGCTCGTCGGGGCCTAACGCGGGCGCGCCGGTGTCGCGCGCGGCGGAGCTACGCCTGCTCGAACGGACTGGCACCCTGTTCGCGCAGTTATTCTTCATCGCCGCGGGCGTTTACCTCGGAAATCAGGCGGACGCGTGGAAGGAACAGCGCAACCACCGCGAGGCGGCGCGGGCGACGCTGGCAAACTTCCGCGCCGAGCTGGCGAAGAACCGCGACGCGGTCGCACGCGAGGCGTCGTACCACGCGGACCTCGCCCGCAGTTTCCTCGCGATCACGCGTGATCCGGCGGGCCCGCCGCGTAGCCTCAACGCGCTATTCGAACGCGTCGGTTGGCACGGGTCCGGCCCGATCGGCTTCCGCCACACCGCGTGGGACCTCGCGCTCGCCAACCAGTCACTCGGCTACCTCGACCAGCGCCTCGCGTTCGCGGTCGCAGACGTGTACCTGCAACAACAGAAGTTTGACGAGTATCAGGCGAACACCCAGCGCGCCGCGCTGATTCCGGCCAGCTTACGCCCCGACGCGCTCGGCGGCTTGTCGGTCGTGCTCTGGGTGTTCTACACCGACGCGTCCGGCTCGATCGAGCCCGCGCTGACCCGACAGTACGGCGCACTCCTCCCGAAGCTCGACACCGCGATTGCGCGGCTCTCGAAGTGACGGCGGGGCGGGACCGTTAGCCCCCACCCCGCCGTCACTTCGCCTAACGTTGCCCGTGGTCGGTCAATCCGTATCCTGCGCCAGCGACGCCGCGTAGCCCTCGCCGCCCGCGTACACCTCCGTCGGCACGCACGCGCACACGAGATTCCGGTCGCCGTACGCGCTCTCGACCCGCCCTACCGTCGGCCAGAACTTGTGCTCGCGCACCCATGGGGCCGGGTACGCCGCCCGCTCCCGCGAGTATCCGTGGGACCACGCGTCCGCCAGCAACCGCTGCGCCGGGTGCGGCGCGTTCTTGAGCAGGTTGTCCACGCGGTCCTGCGCCCCCGACTCGACCTCGCGGATCTCCTCGCGAATCCTCAGCATCGCGTCGCAGAACCGGTCCAACTCCGCGCGGTCCTCGCTCTCGGTCGGCTCGATCATCAGCGTGCCCGCCACCGGGAAGCTCACCGTCGGCGCGTGGTAGCCGTAGTCCATGAGCCGCTTCGCGATGTCCTCGACCTCCACGCCGCTCGCCTGCTTCACCACGCGCGTGTCGAGGATGCACTCGTGCGCCACGAGCCCGTTCGCCCCCTTGTAGAGCACCGGGAACGCGTCGCGCAAACGGTGCGCGATGTAGTTCGCGTTGAGGATCGCAACCTTCGTCGCCTCTGTTAGGCCCTCGCCCCCCATGAGCTTGACGTAGACCCACGAGATCGGGAGGATGCTCGCGCTGCCCCACGGCGCGGCGCTCACCGGCCCGTCGATCCGGTCCGACCCGTCGCCCTTCGGGCTCACCACCGGGTGCCCCGGCAGGTGCGGCACCAGCTGCGCGGCCACGCCGATCGGCCCCATCCCCGGCCCACCCCCGCCGTGCGGGATGCAGAACGTCTTGTGCAGGTTGAGATGACACACGTCGGCGCCGATGTCCCCGGGGCGCGCAAGCCCGACCATCGCGTTCATGTTCGCGCCGTCCATGTACACCTGCCCGCCGTGCGCGTGCACCACCTCGCACACCTCGCGCACCGTCTCCTCGAAGACGCCGTGCGTGCTCGGGTAGGTGATCATCAGCGCCGCGAGGTCGTCCGCGTGCTGGTCGGCCTTCTTCCGGAGGTCGCCGACGTCGACGTTCCCGTTCGGCGCCGTGTTCACGACGACCACCTTCATACCGGCCATCACGGCGCTCGCCGGGTTGGTGCCGTGCGCGCTCTGCGGGATGAGGCAGACGTTCCGGTGCTTCTCCCCGCGCGCCTCGTGGTAGCGCTTGATCGTGAGCAGCCCCGCGTACTCGCCCTGGCTCCCCGCGTTCGGCTGCAGACTCACCGCGGCGAAGCCCGTGATCTCCGCGAGGTCGTGCTCCAGCTGCCGGAACAGCTCCGCGTACCCCGCGGCCTGCTCGCGCGGCGCGAACGGGTGCAGCTGCCCGAACTCGGGCCACGTCACCGGCACCATCTCCGCCGTCGCGTTCAGCTTCATCGTGCAGCTGCCTAACGGTATCATCGAGTGCACGAGCGAGAGGTCCTTCGCCTCGAGCGAGTGCATGTAGCGCAGCATCGCCGTCTCGCTGTGGTGCGACGTGAAGACCGGGTGTGTGAGGAAGGCGCTCGTCCGCGCGAAGCGCTCGTCGTAGCGCGGGTCCCCCTCGCGCCGCAGCTCCTCGACGTCGACGTCGGCCGCCAGGGTGTTGGATCCCGAGGTGTCGAAGCAGGCGAGCACGTCCCGCAGGTCGGCGTCCGACACCGTCTCGTCCAGCGCGACCGCGAGCACGCCCGGCTCCAGCACGCGCAGGTTGATGCGCCGCGCGGCCGCGGCCGCGAGCACGTCCTCCTGCCCGTGCGTCCCCACGTCGACCGCGACCGTGTCGAAGAACTCCTCGTGCCGCACGTGCAGCCCGAGCCGCTCCAGCCCGGCCTTGAGCGCGGAGGCCTGCGCGTGCACCCGCCGCGCGATCCGGGTCAGCCCCTCGGGCCCGTGCCACACCGCGTACATCCCCGCCATCACGGCGAGCAGCACCTGCGCGGTGCACACGTTGCTCGTCGCCTTCTCGCGGCGGATGTGCTGCTCTCGCGTCTGCAGGGCCATGCGCAGCGCGGGCTTGCCGTCGGCGTCGCGCGAGACGCCGATGATGCGCCCCGGGATCTGCCGCTTGTATTCGTCCTTCGTGGAGAAGAATGCCGCGTGCGGCCCGCCGTAGCCCATCGGCACGCCGAGGCGCTGCGAGTTGCCGACCGCGACGTCCGCCCCCCACTCGCCCGGCGGCGTGACGAGCGTGAGCGCGAGCAGGTCGCACGCCGCCGTCACGAGCGCCCCCGCGGCGTGCGCGCGCTCGCACACGCCGCGGTAGTCGCCCACGCGGCCGTCGGTCGCGGGATACTGCAGCAACACGCCGAAGTATTCGTTGGACCGCGTGTCAGATCCAAACGTCGCCGCGTCGGCGTCGCCGACGACGACCTTGATGCCGCGCGCCTCGGCGCGCGTGCGCACGACCGCGATCGTCTGCGGGTGGCAGTCGGCCGCGACGAAGTACGTCTCCTTCCCCGGCTTCCCTTTCGCGTTGTAGCTCATCGCCATCGCTTCGCCCGCCGCCGTGCCCTCGTCCAACAGCGACGCATTCGCGATCGGCAGCCCCGTGAGGTCCGCGACCACCGTCTGGAAGTTGAGCAGCGCTTCCAGCCGCCCCTGCGCGATCTCGGCCTGGTACGGCGTGTACGCGGTGTACCAGCCGGGGTTCTCGAGCACGTTCCGCTGGATCACCGGCGGCGTGAGCGTGCCGTGATAGCCCATGCCCAGGTACGAGCGCCACACCTGATTCCGCCCCGCAATCGCGCGCAGCTCCGTCAGCACCTCGTGCTCGCTCCGCCCCGGGCCGATCGCGAGCGCGCCCTGCATGCGGATGTTCGCCGGCACGACCGCGTCGACGAAGGTGTCGAGGTCGGCGAAGCCGAGCGCGCCAAGCATCGCCTGACGGTCGGCCGCGCTCGGGCCGATGTGGCGGTCGTCAAACGAATCGAAGCCGACGGTCGAGGCCGTCTCGGGGCGGGTGGTCGTCATGGGGAGTAAAGCTATCGGCCGCCCTCCCGGTTCGTGGCGCGTGGTCGCGCCGCGCGCGGCCACACCTCCGGCCGGTCATGCGCCGTCACTACCTTGCCCGCACGATGCCCATGCGCCTGCTCCACACGCCGCCGCTCGACGGCGCGACGAACATGGCGCTCGACGACGCCCTGCTCGCGCGCGCCCGCCGCACGCGAGAGGTCGTCGTACGCGTCTACACGTGGGCGCGCCCAACGCTCTCGCTCGGTCGACATCAGACCGCGCGCGGCGTTTACGATGCCGACCGCGCGGCCGCCCACGGCATCGACGTCGTCCGTCGGCCCACCGGCGGACGCGCCGTCCTCCACGCGCGCGAGCTCACCTACAGCGTGACCGCGCCCGCGGACGCGCTCGGCGCCCCGCTCCAGGCCGCCTATGCGCGCATCAACGGCATGCTCGCCGATGCCGTGGGCACGCTCGGCGTCGCCGCGGAGCCCGCGCCCGCCCGCGGCCGCGCGCGTCGCCCGGACGGCACGCCATGCTTCGAGACCCCCGCCGCGGGCGAGTTGGTCGCGGGCGCGGACGCGCGCAAGCTCGTCGGGTCCGCGCAGTGGCGTGAAGATGGCGCCCTCCTACAACACGGCTCGATCCTGATCGACGATGACCAACGGCTCCTCGCCTGCTGCGCGACCGCGCCGTTGCCGCCGTTCACCCCGCCGGCAACCTTGCGCGCGCTGCTCGGACGCGCGCCGAGCAGCGCCGAGGTCGCCCGCGCCGTGTTCGACGCGGCGGGGCGCCTCGCGGCATCGCTCGGCGTCGCGCTCTCGCCCGCCATCGGCAGCACCACGGATGACCTGGCGCTTCGTGACGAGGTCGCACGGTTGCTGCCTCGCTACACGGACGCGGCGTGGACGTGGCGACGCTGACGATCCCGCGCCACCGTCCGCACTCGCGCGCCTTCCCCGTTCTCGCGTCGATGCCCGTCCGTCCTTCCCTGTTCCACCTCGCCACGATCCGGCGCGGCGCGGCCGTCCGCGTCGTCGCCGGCGTGGCGAGCGCGATCGCCACCGCGTGTGCCGTGGCCTGCGGCGGCGCCGCGCCGGCCCGGGCCACGACGGGCGACGACATCGGCGGCACGGTGATCGTCGCGACCGCGGCGGATCCCGGCCTGCTCCTGCCGCCGCTCGCCACGTCCACGCAGGCCAGCGCGGCCATCGACCAGGTCTACGACCGCCTCGCCGACCTCGGCGACTCGCTCAACACCATCGGCGACCGCGGCTTCCGCCGGCGGCTGAGCGATCGCTGGACGTGGGCGAAGGACTCGCTGTCGGTCAGCTTCCACCTCGCGCCCGCGGCGCGCTGGCACGACGGGCAACCGGTGCGCGCGCGCGACGTCGTCTTCAGCTTCGCGCTCTACACCGACCCCGCGACGGCGAGCCCGCTCGCGCCGCTCCTGTCGAACGTGGACTCGGTGACCGCGACCGACTCGCTCACCGCCACGTTCTGGTACAAGCGGCGTCTGCCGACGCAGTTCTACGACGTCACGTACAACCTGTACGTGCTCCCCGAACACCTCCTCGCGAGCGCGCCCCACGACCGCCTCGCCGGCACCGAGTTCGCGCGCCACCCGGTCGGCAGCGGGCGCTTCCGCTTCGCGTCGTGGGCGCCGAACCAGCGGCTCGAGCTCGCCGCCGACGCGAACAACTATCGCGGCCGCCCCAAACTCGACCGCGTCGTGTGGAGCGTCGCGCCCGACTACGGGACCGCGACGATCCAGGTGCTCGCCGGCGACGCGGACTTCTTCGAGAACTTGCGCCCCGAGTCGTTCGGGCAGCCGGCGCGGCTGCGCACGGTGCGGCTCGTGCCCTACCCGTCGCTCGATTACGGCTTTCTGCAGTTCAACCTCCGCGCGGCCGACGGCTCCGCGCGCCCGCACCCGCTGTTCGCCGACCGCGACCTGCGCCGCGCGCTCACCATGGCCGTGGACCGCGCGCGCATCGTGCGCAACGCGTTCGACTCACTCGCCGACGTCGCCGTCGGCCCGGTGCCGCGCGCACTCTTCCCCGACTGGCGCCAGCTCCGCCAACTGCCCTACAACGTCGCGGCCGCCCGCAGCCTGCTCGACACGCTCGGCTGGCGCCCGGGCCCGGACGGCGTGCGTGCAAAGGGCGGCGCCCCGCTCGCCTTCACCGTGCTCGTGCCGACCTCCAGCCTCGTGCGGCAACGGCTCGCCGTGCTCCTGCAGGAGCAACTCCGCTTCGTCGGCGCCCGCGTCACGATCCAGCCGCTCGATCTCAACGCCTTCGGCGAGCGCGAGCGGGCGCGCACCTTCGACGCCGTGGTCGGCGGCTGGCACACCGACCCGAGCCCGGTCAGCGTCCGGCAGACGTGGGGGTCGGCGGGCGCGCGCGTCGCGGGCGGCTCCAACTTCGGCAGCTACGAGAGCCCCGCGTTCGACGCGCAGGTCGACAGCGCGCTCTTCACCAGCGACCCGGCGAAGGCGCGCCCCCACTGGTTGCGGGCCTACCAGACGATCGTCGACGACGCGCCGGCGGTGTGGCTGTTCGAGCCGCGCCTCGTCGCCGGCGTCCACCGGCGCGTGCGCGTCGTGGACCTCCGCGCCGACGGCTGGTGGACGCGCCTCGGCGACTGGTCGATCCCCGCGCGCGAGCGCATCGGCCGCGACCGCGTCGGCCTGCGCTGACCCCTGCCCCGATCCCGTCAGTGTTAGGCCTTGCGCTCCGCCGCCTGCTGCACGCGGCCGGGACCGTGTTCGTCGCGACGACGGCGAGCTTCCTCCTGCTCCACCTCGCGCCCGGCGACCCGGTGTCGGCCATGCTCGACCAGCCGAAGATGAGCGAGGCCACGCGCGCCGCGCTCCGCGCGCGCTTCGGCTTCGACCGCCCCGTGCCGGAGCAGTACGCCCGCTGGATCGGCGCCGCGCTCCACGGCGACCTCGGGTGGTCGGTCACGCAGCAGCGGCCCGTGGCCGCCGTGCTGGCCGACGCGCTCCCGCGCACCGCGCTGCTCGTCGGCACGGCCCTCCTGCTCGCGTTCCTCGTCGGCGTCGCGACGGGCGCGTTCGCCGGCTGGCGCCCCCGGCACCCGCTCGCCCGCGGTCTCGTCGGCGCCGCGGTCGTCCTCCACGCCGCGCCGGAGTTCGTGATCGGGCTCGCGCTCGTCGGCGTGGTCGCGCTCCGCTACGGGCTGCTGCCCGCCGGCGGCTACGCGGACCCGCTCGCCGACGCGCTGTTCTCCGCGCCCGAGCGCGTCGCCGACCGCCTGCGCCACCTCGTCCTGCCGGCGACCGCGCTCGCGTTAGGCTGGACGGCGATCGTCGCGCGCCACCAGCGCGCGGCCGTCGGCGACGCGGCGCGCGCCGACTTCGTCCGCACCGCGCGCGCCAAGGGGCTCGGCGAGCGCGGCGTCCTCATGCGGCACACGCTCCGCACCGCGCTCGCCCCGACCGTCGCGCTGCTCGGCCTCGCGCTCCCCGCCCTCGTCGGCGGCGCGGTGGTGACGGAGAGCGTCTTCGCGTGGCCCGGCATGGGGCTCGTCGCCACGCAGGCGGTCGGAACGCGCGACTATGCGCTCGTCACGGGTGCCGTGGTCGCGGGAAGCGCCGCGGTGGCCGCGGGCGGGCTGCTCGCGGAACTCCTGCAGGCATGGCTCGACCCCCGCTCGCGGGAGCACGCGTGAGCGGGGCGATGGTGACGCCGCCGTTCCCGGTCGCGGCGACGCACGTCGGCATTCCCCCGCTGGCGGCGCCCCCGCGCGCGCTACCATCCTTCGGCATGCGCCTCGCCGGACTCCGACGCCTGCCGTGGAGCGTCCGGCTGGCCGGCGGCACCCTGCTCGCCTTCGGCACCCTCGCCCTCCTCGCGCCCCACCTCGCGCCCTACGACCCGGCGCGCCAGTTCGACCTCATCGCGCTGCAGAACGCGCCGCCGTCCGCCGCACACCCGTTCGGCACCGACGCGTTCTCGCGCGACGTGCTGAGCCGCACGCTCTACGCCGCCCGCGCCTCGCTCGGCGTGGCGGCCCTCGCGGCCGCGGTCGCCACCGCGTTAGGCGTGGCGGTCGGCGGCGTCGGCGGCGCGCTCGGAGGGCGCGCCGAGCGCCTGCTGATGCGCGGCGTCGACGCCGTGCTCGGCGTGCCGCGCGTGCTCCTCCTGCTCGCCGTGGTCGCGCTCTGGGCGCACATCTCCTCGCCCGCGCTCGCCCTCGTCCTCGGCGTCACGGCGTGGCCGGGCACGAGCCGCCTCGTCCGCGCGCGCGTCGCCTCGGTGCGCCGCGCGGAGTTCGTCGAGGCCGCGCGCGCGCTCGGCGCGTCGCCGGCGCGGGTGCTCCTCCGCCACCTGCCGCCCCACGTCGCCGGCACGGTCGGCGTCGCGGCCACGCTGCTCTTCGGCGAGCTGCTCGCCCTCGAGGCCGGGCTCTCCTTCCTCGGCCTCGGCGTTAGGCCGCCCGACGCGAGCTGGGGGAGCATCGTGCAGGACGGCGCGGCGTACGTCGCCGACGCGCCCTGGACCGTCGCCGCCCCGACCGCGTGCGTCGTGCTCTGCGTGCTCGCCGCGAGCGTACTGGGCGACTACGCGGGCGACGCGGCGGGCGGCCGCGCGCGCGGCACGTCGTCCGGCGCCGGCGCGTGACGGGCCCCCACACCGCCGATACACTGCCGGACGTGCCCCCCGTCCTCTCCGTCCGCGACCTGCGCACGTACTTCCACGGCGGCGACGCCCCGGCCCGCTCCGTCGACGGCGTCTCGTTCGACGTCCTGCCGGGCGAGACGCTCGGCGTCGTCGGCGAGAGCGGCTGCGGCAAAAGCGTCACCGCGCTGTCCATCCTTCAACTCATCCGCCCCCCGGGGCGCATCGAGCCCGGGAGCGAGATCCGCTTCGACGGCCGCGACCTGCTCGCGATGCGCGAGCGCGAGCTGCGCGCGATCCGCGGCGACCGGATCGCGATGATCTTCCAGGAGCCGATGACCGCGCTGAACCCCGTGCTCACCGTCGGCGAGCAGATCGCCGAGGTGCCGCGCGTGCACGCGGGGCTGGGGCGGAAGGCGGCGTGGGCGCGCGCGGTCGAGATGCTCGAGGTCGTCGGCATCCCCGACCCCGCACGCCGCGCCGGCGACTACCCGCACCAACTCTCGGGCGGGATGCGCCAGCGCGTGATGATCGCGATGGCGCTCGTGATGAACCCCGCCGTCGTCATCGCCGACGAGCCGACCACGGCGCTCGACGTCACCATTCAGGCGCAGATCCTCGAGCTGCTGGCCGAGATGCAGGCGCGGCTCGGCACGGCGATCATCCTCATCACGCACGACTTAGGGGTGGTGGCCGAGGTCGCGCGGCGCGTGGTCGTGATGTACGCGGGCGAGGTGGTCGAGGAGGCCACGGTCGACGCGCTCTTTGCCGCGCCGCAGCACCCCTACACCGAGGGGCTCCTCGCCGCCGTCCCCCGCCTCGGCCAACGCCGCGAGCGCCTCGCCACGATCCCCGGCACGGTCCCGCCCGCGACCGCGTGGCCCGCGGGCTGCCGGTTCCGCGAGCGGTGCCCGTACGCGTGGGAGCGCTGCGAGCGCGAACACCCGCCGCTCTACACGGCCGGTACGAGCGGGGACGCCGGCGCCGGCCACACCGCGCGCTGCCACCTCGCCGACGAGCCCGCGCGGCGCGCCGGCCGGCACCTCCCGCTGGCCGCCGCGCCATGACGGCGCCTCACGCATCCCCGCACGCGGCCGCCGCGGCGCCCCTGCTCCGCGTCCGCGGCCTCAAGAAGCACTTCCCCATCGCGCGCGGCCTCTTCGGGCGCGGCGGGGGCGCGGTGCGCGCGGTCGACGGCGTGTCGTTCGACCTCGCGGCGGGCGAGACGTTAGGCCTGGTCGGCGAGAGCGGGTGCGGCAAGACCACCACCGGCCGCGCGATCCTCCGCCTCGTCGAGCCGACCGCGGGCGAGGTCGCCTTCGACGGCGCGGACGTGCTCGCGTTGGGCGCGGGCGAGCTGCGCCGGCTGCGGCGCCACATGCAACTCGTCTTCCAGGACCCGTTCTCCTCGCTCAACCCGCGCATGACGATCGGCGCGACCGTGCGCGAGGGCCTCACGATCCACAAGCTCGCCGAGGGCGCCGCGGCCGACCGCCGCGTGCGCGAGCTGCTCGAGGAGGTCGGCCTGCGCCCCGAGTACGCGTCGCGCTACCCGCACGAGTTCTCGGGCGGCCAGCGCCAGCGCGTCGGCATCGCGCGTGCCCTCGCCGTCGAACCCAGACTCGTCGTCTGCGACGAACCCGTCTCCGCACTCGACGTCTCGGTGCAGGCGCAGGTCGTCAACCTCCTCCAAGACCTCCAGCGCCGCCGCGGCCTCGCGTACCTCTTCGTCGCGCACGACCTGAGCGTCGTCGAGCACGTCGCCGACCGCGTCGCCGTCATGTACCTCGGCAAACTCGTCGAGCTCGCGCCGAGCGCGCGCCTGTACGCGGAGCCGATCATGCCCTACACGCAGGCGCTCCTCTCGGCCATCCCGGTGCCGCGCCCGGGGGGCAAGCGCGGCCGCATCGTCCTGACCGGCGACGTGCCCTCGCCCGCCAACCCGCCGAGCGGGTGCGTCTTTCACCCGCGGTGCTTCCATCCGCAGAAAGACGCGGCGTGCGCGGCGATCGAGCCGCCGCTGGAGGAGAAAGCGCCCGGACACTGGGCGGCGTGCATCAAGCAGCCACCGACCGCGGTCGACTGGGCGCGGCAGCAGGCCGCGGGGGGCACGCGGCCGCCGGAGCGATACCTGCCCGTCCTCGGGAGCACGTAACGGGAGCACGTAACGGGGGCGCGTCGCGGGGACTCGTAGCGGCCGCGACAGGGGCGTATCCTATCGCCATGGCCTCTACGCTTCCCCCGCCCGAGATCGTCGACGTCGGCACGACCACCGTCGACACGCCGCCGCCCTGGGTCGACCGCTCCTTCTTCGGGCACCCGCGCGGGCTCGCCACGCTCTTCCTCACCGAGCTGTGGGAGCGTTTCTCGTTCTACGGGCTGCGGCCGCTGCTCGTGCTCTTCATGTCGGCCGCGCTGGCGCAGGGCGGCTTTGGCTTCGCGCGCCCGCAAGCCTCCGCCGTCGTCGGGATCTATGCGGCCTCGGTCTACCTCGCGTCGCTCCCCGGCGGCTGGGTCGCCGACCGCCTGCTCGGCCTGCGACGCGCGGTGCTCTACGGCGCGGTGCTCATCACGCTGGGGCACCTTTCCATCGGGCTCTCGGGCTTCGCGGTCAGCAAGATGCCGTTCTTCCTCGGGCTCGTCCTCATCGTGCTCGGGACGGGCCTGCTCAAGCCGAACGCCTCGGCCATGGTCGGCGACCTGTACCCGGAAGGCGGCGCGCGGCGCGACGCGGGCTTCTCGGTGTTCTACATGGGGATCAACTCGGGCGCGATCGTCGGCCAGATCGTCGCCGGGCAGCTCGGCGAGCAAGTCGGCTGGCACTGGGGGTTCGGCATCGCGGGCGTCGGGATGCTCGCCGGCCTGATCACCTACGCCGTCCGCGCGCCGCGCACGTTAGGCACCCTCGGCATCGCCCCCGCGCAGCACCCCGACCCCGCGGTGGACGCCATCCGACGCGCCGGGGCGGCGCGGGCGCTCGCCGCGGGCGTCCTCGTGCTCGCCGCGGCGTTCGCCCTCGCCGCGGCCGGCGTCGTCGCGCTCGACCCGCAGACCATCGCCAAGAGCATGGCCTACGTGCTCGGCGCGACCACGGTCGCGTACTTCGCCTACCTGTTCACCCTCGGCGGCCTCGCCCCCGACGAGCGCAAACGCGTGCTCGTCATCTTCCTGCTCTTCGTGTTCGCCGCCGTGTTCTGGGCCGCGTTCGAGCAGGCGCCGACGTCGCTCAACCTCTTCGCGAAGGACTTCACCGACCGGCGCTTCTTCGGGCACGAGGTCGCCGCGTCGTCGTTCCAGTCGATCAACTCGATCTTCGTCGTGCTCCTCGCCCCGGTGTTCGCCGCGGTGTGGGAGCGGCTCGGGCGCGCGGGGCGCGACCTGTCGGCGCCGGCCAAGTTCGTCCTCGGCCTGCTCTTCGCCGCGGCCGGCTTCGGGCTGATGATCGTCCCCGCGCGCGCGCTCGTCGCCACCGGCGGCGCGCTCAAGGTGAGCGCGCTCTGGCTCACCGCGAGCTACTTCTTCCAGAGCATCGGCGAGCTCTGCGTGAGCCCCGTCGGCCTGTCGTCGATGACCAAGCTCTCGCCGCGGCGCTACGTCGGGCAGATGATGGGCGTGTGGTTTCTCGCGATCTCGGTCGGCAACCTGATCGCCGGGCTCGTCGGCGGGAGCGTCGACCCGGAGAAGCTCGCGCAGACGCCGACGCTCTTCCTCTGGACGACGGTCGCGCTCGTCGTCGCGGCGGTCGCGCTCGCCGCGCTCGTCGCGCCCGTCCGGCGCATGCTGGCCGGGGCGGAGGACGCCGCGCCACGTTAGGCTGACGCCGCGGTCGGCCGGCGCCGGTCGGTCACGGCCAGTTGTAGAGACTCGCTGGGGCGGAGCGCTCGCGTCCGTTGCTCACGTCGCCCGGCTCGCGCCAGAACGCGCGCGTCAGGTCGCGGTTGTCGAAGATGAGGCGGAACTTCGGGGTCCCCGGTTCCCGCGTGAGCGGCTTGGCGAGGTCGACGCGCCAGAGCCGCCGCGAGCCCGGCGGGAACGCGCCGAGCAGCCCGACCCCGACCGAGGCGCGCGCGGGCGTGGTCACGCCGTACGGCGCGTCGCCGGCCCAGAGGCGCCCCACGTCGGCGAACGCCGCCGCGCCGAACTC
>JAABUZ0100006478.1_pt1 | contig 14621 bp, 19 predicted proteins | sample 5562091 | NCBI WGS metagenome assembly JAABUZ01 (sample SAMN12813069, study PRJNA571459) | rock metagenome | isolation source: Antarctica rocks | place: Antarctica: Victoria Land, Linnaeus Terrace sud | collected 2015-12-21 | reverse complement strand
GGTCGTGCCGCCGGGGGTCGTGCCGCCGGGGGTCGTGCCGCCGGGGGTCGTGCCGCCGGGGGTCGTGCCGCCGGGGGTCGTGCCGGCTGTGCAGTGCGCGGCGGTGATCGTGTCGTTGATCAGGGTGACCGCGCCGTTGCGCGCCAGTGCGCGCCCGTTGAGCGTGACGCCGTCGTTGATCGAGATCGACGAGAGCGCCAGGATGCTGCCGGCAAAGGTAGAGGATGTCCCCAGCGTCGCGGAGCTGCCGATCTGCCAGAAGACGTTGCAGGCCTGCGCGCCGCCGATGAGGTTGACGCGGCTTGCCACCGATGTGGTCAGCGCGGAGCCGACCTGGAAGATAAAGACGGCGTTGGGATCGCCCTGGCCATCGAGCGTCAGAGCCCCGGTCAGCCCGAGGGAGGGATCGGACTTATAGACCCCGGGCGCCAGCGTGCGGCCGCCGACATCCGCAGGCAGCGCGATCGGGGGTGTTCGTCCAGCGGCATCGTTATAGGCGGCCGTCAGGTCAGACTGAGCCTGCTTTGCGACTGGGTCGGTGGCGGTCGCGTGGACTGTCCCGTTGACCTTCCCGGGCGGAAACCCAGTCAGCGCCGACCCCGGGCTCACTCCCAGGTCACCGTTGAGCGTCGAGAAGCCCGTGTTGGTCACCGTCGTGCCCGCCAGGGCAGCGAAGCTGTCGGCCGCTCCAAGGCCGACCGGCAACTGCCCCGCGGACGCGTCGCTCGCAAACAACACCAGCCCCGCCAGGCAGCCGACGACCAGGAGCCCCAGGCGGCGCACCGTGCCGCTCCGTGTCGAGGAGAGCGGCTGGCTGCGTGTCTTGGCAAGCATCGATGGACCTCCCGGGTTCTGGACGCAAGAGGGTCTTCAAGGTCCGCTCACGAAATCGTTGTCGGCATCGCAAAGGCCCCTCAACCCCACGATATTACGAGCACAGTAGCACGACAAAGAAGCCTAGAGTGTCTAGACTGTGAAGATGGCTGAGAACACCGTCCCGATCTGGGGGTTTCTGACCAACTACACCCAGGTGCTCATCTGCATCGCCGACGACCCCGGCACCCGCCTGCGCGACATCGGCGACCGCATCGGGATCACCGAACGCGCCGCGCACCGCATCGTCACCGAGCTCGCCACCGCTGGGTACATCACCCGCCAGCGCAACGGACGCCGCAACCACTACGCCCTCAACGAACACCTCCCGCTCTCAGACCCGATCGCCCGCGACCAGAACATCGGACAGCTCCTCGAAATCCTCACGGCCACCCGCACGCCAAACGGCCAGGTCCATCGCACGCAGACGACCCCGTGATCCCCAGTCCGCTGGCGGCATTTGGGCGCCCTGCGGGCCCTGGCCGCCAGCGCAAGGCCCAGCACCGTCCGACGGAAAATCAGCGCGTCTGGAAGCATGGGCGCTGCGATCAGCACGGTGGCGCAAGGACCGCGCCTTCCACTAATGCCGGCCGCCGATTCCGGCCGATTAGACAGCCGACCCCGATTGAGCCGCGCGGCAAGCTTCCGGCCGTCCAGCCGTGCGGCGGCGTCTTGCTTGCTGGCTTGGGCGGCGTAGCTGCCCGCCGGGTGTGAGCCGCGGTCACTCGGCGACTACGTAGACAACGTCGACACCGAGCGCGGCGTATACGGGCGCCGCGCGACGGTCAGCGCTCAGGAGCGTGTGATCGTGGTGTGCTGCTGTTGCCGCGATCAACGCGTCGTACAGAGCGCCGCCACGGATTCCGTGGTCGATCGCGGCTCGAAGAGCGCTGCGCATTGCGCCGGCTGGCAGCACGAGCCACCGGGCTCGAAAACGGCGGTCGAGCCATTCGAGTACCACCGCCGGCGCGAGGCGTCGACCTTCCGGCATCCTGCTCATCGCTGATGTCGTCTCGTACGCCACGTGAGCGATCAGCGATGAGTGACCGGAAGCGAGCGTCGTGACGGCGGCGTTGTGTGCCACATGCCACGGCGCAGCGGCCGCGATCGTGACGCTCGAGTCAGGCGTGATCACCGACGCCCGCGGTCGATCGCGGCGCGCACATCCTCGACGGTCAGCGGCGGCATCGGCGCGTTGGTCACGATCACCGGATCGTCTCCATGACCGTCGATCCGCGCCGGAACGTCCGCCACCGCCAACTCGATCACGCCATCACGCGCGACGACGTCGAGTTCAGTCGGTCCGGTGATTCCGAGCTCGCTGCGGAGCGCTTTCGGAACTACCAGACGGCCCACCGAGTCGATGGGGATTCTCATGGCAAGAGATTACCAAGAGGCCTAGTCGGGCTGTCCGCGCCGATGGCCACCACCCGTACTCCGTCAGGGCACTCGCGGTCACTCGACGCTTCCCGAAGGGCGGCGTCGAGGGGCGGCGAGGGCGCGACCTGGCGGCCCCGCCGGGTCGCGCCGGCATGCTTGGGGGCTTCCCCCCACCCGCAGGAGCGTGCCCGTGCCCGAAGCCCCCAGCACCGCCGTCCAGCCCTACGGCAACTACCAGTACGGCATCTATCTCGCCGGCCTGCAGGGGCGCCGCCCGCGCCGGCCGCTGGACTGGGACGAGCTCGAGCGCCGCGCCGAGCAGGCGCTGCCCGCCGAGGCGTGGGGCTACATCGCTGGCGCGGCCGGGCGCGAGGAGACGATGCGGGCCAACCGCGCGGCCCTTCAGTCCCGGCAGATCGTCCCGCGCATGCTGCGCGACGTCGCCGAGCGCAGCCTGGCCCGGACCGTGCTCGGCACCGAGCTGCCCGCGCCGGTCATGCTCGCCCCCATCGGGGTCCAGAGCCTGGCCCACCCCGAGGCCGAGCTGGCCAGCGCCCGGGCGGCGGCCTCGGTCGGCCTGCCCTACGTGGCCAGCTCCGCCGCCACCCACACCTGGGAGCAGATCGCCGAGGCCAGCGGCGACGGCCCCCGTTGGTATCAGCTCTACTGGCCACGCGACCGCGAGCTGGCCGCCAGCTTCGTCACCCGCGCCGAGCGGGCGGGCTACACGGCCGTCGTGCTCACCGTCGACACCTGGCAGCTGGGCTGGCGCCCGCGTGACCTGGGCCATGGCTTTTTGCCCTTCCTGTGGGGCGAGGGCAACATCAACTACCTCCAGGACCCGGTCTTCCGCGCCGCCCTGGCCCAGCCCCCCGAGGAGGACATGCAGGCGGCGATCGGGCACTGGGCCTATGAGTTCGCCAACCCGACGATCACCTGGGCCGACCTGGCCTGGCTGCGCGAGCAGACCGATCTGCCCGTGCTGCTCAAGGGCATCGTCCACCCCGACGACGCCCGCCTGGCCGTCGAGCATGGGGCCGACGGGGTCATCGTCTCAAACCACGGCGGCCGCCAGGTCGACGGCGCCATCGGCGCCCTGGACGCCCTGCCGGCGGTTGTCGAGGCGGTCGGCGGCGCCTGCGAGGTGCTCTTTGACTCGGGCATCCGCAGCGGCGCCGACGTGCTCAAGGCCCTGGCCCTGGGCGCCCGGGCCGTCCTGCTGGGCCGCCCCTACGTCTGGGGCCTGGCCCTGGGCGGCGAAGACGGGGTGCGCGACGTGCTGCTGAGCCTGCTCGCCGACCTCGACCTGACCATGGCCCTCAGCGGCCGCGCCCACATCGACGAGATCGACAGCTCGCTGCTGGCCTGAGGGCCTTCAAGAAAGCCCACACCAGTTGCGAAGCCGCTCGCAAGCTGGCGCCAGCCGCGCTGCCCCCGCCGCGGGCAACCACACGCCTTCCCCGTCAGGCCGCGCGCTCGCGGTCACTCGACGCTTCCCGAGGGGCGGCGTCGGGGGACGGCGAGGGCGCGACCTGACTGCCCCGGGCCCGCGCGGTCCTGAGCGTTCTCGCTATAAGCGCGCTGCTCGCAGGCGCAATTGCCGTCGAAGCTGATGTCAGGCGCGTGAGTCCACGCCGCGAGGTCCTTCTGATTGTAGGCAGAAATGACCTGCTATTCTTCCTGCCATCATGGCGTTGAACATCAAGGACGACGGTGCCGACCGGCTGGCCCGCGAGCTCGCGGCCGAAACCGGCGAGAGCATCACGACGGCGGTCACACTCGCCGTCCGTGAGCGTCTGGAACGGCTGCGCGGAGCCGTGCCGTACGAGCGACGCAACCGGGAGCTCACGCAGATCGCCAAACGAAGCGCCGGACGGCGCCTTCGTGACCGGCGCAGCGCCGAGGAGATCCTGGGCTACGGCGCTGACGGGATCCCCTCCTGAAGGCCCGCGTGGTGGTCGATAGCTCAGCGCTGCTGGCGGTGCTCTTCGGTGAGCCCGACTGCGATCGGTTCATTGCGCTGCTGGCCGACGCCGAGGACGCGCTGATCTCCGCGGCGACGCTCGTGGAGGCCTCGATCGTCATGCAGGCCAAGACCGGCGATGACGGGGTCGACGACCTGGATGAGTTGCTGGCGGCTGCGGCGGTGCGCTGCGTAGCGGTCGACGGCGTGCAGGCGCACCTGGCTCGCGATGCTCTTGCGCGGTTTGGGAAGCGGCGCGCGCCCGCCGGGTTGAACTTCGGCGACTGCTTCTCCTACGCGCTGGCGAGCGCGACAGCGCGCCCACTGCTCTTCAAGGGCTCAGACTTCAGCCAGACCGACATCACGCCCGCGCTCGTCTGAGGCGTGGCACGCTCCGGGATCAGGATGCTGACACCAACGCGACGTCTTTCGCAGTGGCACAGAGCCTCGAGATCGATGAGGCGCTGTCCTTGGACCGTCACTTTCGCGAGTAGGCGCCTGCGGGTACTGCCGTAGGCAGGCGAGAAGCTCCGACGCCCGCCGGGTCGGACCCGGCACGCTTCGGCAAACCGGGAGCGGGGCCCTGCCCGAAGCCCCTACGATCGCCGTCGGCCCGGCGCAACTCGACTGCGCCCTTGGGGTTGGCGCGGTCACAACTCCGTATGGCCTCCGATCCGACGACCCGCGCCGTCGCCCAGGCCGCCCGTCGCGGCGTCTCCTCGCGTCGTGGGCGGCGGCGCGCCAGCGACCCGGCCGGCGCGCCGCGTCACCTGGTGGCCCGCGCGCTGTCGGCCGCGACCGTCGAGCTGACCTGGCACCCCCCGCGCCCGGTCCGAACCGCCCACCACCGCCGCCCGGCGCGGCCCCACGTCTACCGGATCTTCCGCGACGGCCGGGTGATCGGCCGGGCCCACACCACGCGCTTCTTCGACACCCGGGCCCTCCCCGGCACCCACTACCGCTACACGGTCAAGGCCTACCCGCGCCACGGGAGTGCCTCGCGGGCCTGCCTCCCGGCCGCTGTGCGCACCGGGGTGACGCTGTGCATGCCGGCCCAGCTGCGCCGGGGGATCCCGGCCATCGGGTTGGGCACGGCGATGACCCAGGAGATGGTCGACCGCGTGCTGTGGCGGGCGGGCTTTGGCGGGTCGGACGCCGACCGGCGCACGTGGCTGGGCCGGCCGGTGGGCCAGCTGCTCCAGTGGCTGCTGAGCACCCCGCAGTCCTACCGGCCGACCAACACCGTCCCGCTGGCCGACAGTGGCGCGGTCATCGACCGACTGGTCACCAACGCCGAGCTCGTGCTCGAGTGGGTCGACCGGATGCAGCGGGCGGTCAATCCGTTGACGGAGCGGCTCACCTTTTTCTGGCACCGGCACTGGGCGTCAGCCGCAACGACGGGGTGCCGGCCGCCTTCCTGGTGGCCTACCGGAATCGCCTGCAGCGCTACGGCGACCTGGCCGCCAACCCGGGCGCCTCGTTCCGGACGCTGGCCGTGGAGATGACCACCCAGGACGCGGCCATGTCCTTGTTCCTCAATCAGAACCAAAACGTCCGCGCCCACCCCAACGAGAACTACGCCCGCGAGTTCATGGAGCTCTTCTGCCTGGGGGTGACCAATGGCGCCGGCCAGCCCAACTACTCCCAGACCGACGTCCAGCAGCTCGCCCGGGCGTTCACCGGCTGGCGCCTTGACAAGAACGCAGGCAGCCCGACCTACGGCCAGGTGACCTTCAACCCGTCCGCCTACGACGGCGGGGTCAAGGCCGTCCTGGGCCGCGCCGGCGCCTTCGATGCGCCCGGGGCCGTCGACGTCGTCCTCTCCCACCCCAGCCACGCTCCCCACCTGATCAACAAGCTGTGGGCGGAGTTCATCGCCACCCCGATCCCCCCGGCCACGCTGGCTGCCCTGACGGCTGCCTACACCGCCGGCGGCGGGCTGCGCCTCGCCCCCGTCCTGGCCGGGATCCTCGGGCACCCCCTGCTGTTCGAGTCGCTGTGTGAGCCCAACCTCGTCAAGCCTCCCATCGTCGCCGCCGTCGGCGCCCTGCGCGCCCTCGACGTGCCGCTGAAGGGATCGGCCATCCCCCAGGCCCTGGCCAACATGCAGCAGCTCCCCTACTCCCCACCCAACGTCGCCGGCTGGGAGGGCGGGATGTCGTGGTTGAACTCGGGGACAGCCGAGGCGCGCTTCGACCTCATCGTGCGCGGCCAGAACCTGCGCTGGGGCGGCTATCCGGGGACAGCGCCGGTGGCCGACGTCGCCCGGGAGTCCGGCGAGCAGGCCCTGGCCCGGGCCTGGGCCGACAGCGGCAGCCCGTGGCTCTCGCCGGCCACCCAGAGCACCCTGCTGGCCTACGCCCGCAGCGCCCCCGCCGGCTCGCCGAGCCAGCGCCGGCAGCGCTACTACGCGCTCCAGGCCAGCCTCATGGGCGGCCCGGACGGGCAGGTGATGTAGGTGAGCGACGAGCCCACCGCGCCGCGGCCGCCGGCCAGCACCCGCTGCATCGAGTGCGAGGAGATCGAGCTGGCCCGGGTGCACGACGCGCGCCCCTCCCAGACCCTGCCCATCCCCGAGGCGGCGCTGCGCGGCTTCCCCGAGGGCCGCAGTCCCCACGAGCTCACCCGCCGGCGGCTGCTCGGCCTCGGCGTGGCCGGGGTTGCCTCGATCTACGGCCCGAAGCTGCTGCGCTGGCAGTCGGTGTGGGAGGCCGCCGCCGCCCAGGCGGCCACGCCCAACCCGGGCAACTGCCTCGTCGTGCTCTACCTGGCCGGTGGCAACGACACCCTCAACGCCCTGGTCCCCCACGCTGCCGCCGACTACTCGGCCTACGCCTCGGCCCGCCCGGCGCTGCACCGCGGCCAGGGCCCGACGACGGGCGGGCGGGTCGGGTCCACGGCGCTGGCCGGGCCGGCCGGAGGCGTGCTGGCCTGGCCCAACGTCGCCGTCTCGAGCGCCGGCGGCGGTGACAACGGCTCGGTCTACGGCCTGGATCAGCTCTACGCCTCCGGCCGGCTCGCCGTCATGCCCGCCGTGGACTACACCCCGCCGAATCTGTCGCACTTCACCTCGTCGGACTACTGGTTCTCCGGGGCCCAGCAGGAGCTGGCCACGGGCTGGCTGGGGCGCTGGATCGACCGCAACGGCTCGGCCACCAACCCCCTGCAGGCCGTCTCCATCGACCAGGCCCTGTCCAAGGACATCCGCACGGCCGACAAGCCGGTGTCGGCCATCCCCACCCTGGGTTCGCTGGGCTTCTCCATGTACGGCTCACCGGGCGGGACGCCCGGCGGCTTCGACGCCAACGGCCAGATGCGCCAGCTCGCCGCCCAAGCCAGCCGCGCGCCCAACCCCTACCTGGGCCGCTCGCGCTCCAGCTACGCCACCGCCGTGGCCGCCTACGACGCCGGCCACGGCCTGAGCCTCCCGGCCCCGCCCCCGGGCGTCGCCTACCCGACCAACCTCAACGATCCCAGCTCGCTGTCGTTCAAGCTGCGCATGGCCTCGCTGCTGGTGGGCGCCAACCTGGGCACCCGGGTGATCACCATCCACTGGGGCTCGTTCGACACCCACGGCAGCCAGGTGAGCCGGCAGGACCCCCAGCTGGCCGAGCTGTCGATCGCCCTGTCTGCCTTCCAGGCCGAGCTGGGCGCGCGGGGCACGGCCGGGCGGGTGGCGACCATGATGTTCTCCGAGTTCGGGCGCCGCGTGCACGAGAACGCCTCGGCCGGCACCGACCACGGCGCGGGCGGGCTGATGATGCTGGCGGGCGCGCCGGTGCGCGGTGGGCTGGCCTCGCCGTTTCCCGGCTGCCAGCCCGGCGAGCTGGACCGGACGGGCAACCTGCTCGTTCCCACCGACTTCCGCTCGGTCTACCAGTCGGTGCTCACCGAGTGGCTGGGCGATGACCCAAGCGCCATCCTGCCCGGGACGCCAGCCGGTGGGTGGCCGGCGGTGGCCCGGACCGACGGCGGCTCGAACCTGTTCTCGTGAGGGGGCTGGCGGTATGGCGGACCCGGCGGGCCGTGGTGGTGCTCGCGGTGGCCTTCGGGCTGGTGGGGGTGGGCGCAGGCGCCGGAGGGCTCGCTGGCGCCCAGCCGAGCAGCGGCCGTGCCGGCGCCCGGGCGAGCGTCGCGGTTGTCGCCCACCCTCGGGTGCGCCGTTGCCACGTCCGCCGCCACGGCCGGCTGGTGCGGGTCCGCTGCCGCGCCCGCGTGGCGCACCGGCCGGGGCCGGCACCGAGGCCGGCCCCGCCGCCGGTGCCCATCCCCGGGCTGCCCGTCCGCACCGGCGTCGACGAGGGCGAGTACTTCCTCAACGCCACCCACCCCACGGTGGCCGCGGGTACCGTCGAGCTCGACCCGGCCAACCTGGGGATGGACGAGCACAACATGACGGTGCGAAACGCCCAGGGCCAGGTCCTCGGAGCGGTCACCGTCGAGCCCGGGCAGACCCAGCAGCTGGCGCTCAGCCTGGCGCCGGGGTCCTACACGGTGTTCTGCTCGCTGTACAACCACGAGGCGCTGGGGATGCACACGACGCTGACCGTGCGGTAGGCCCTCTGCTTGGGTTGGTGTCCCAGCCCGCAAACCACGTCACACCAACGGTGTAACCTCGGCCGTATGGCTACGACCCGCCCGCGCATCGGCGTGACTAAGGATCCCGATCTCGCGGCGGCGCTCGAGATCACACGGCCGTTGCTCGATCCGGAAGAGACGCGCTCGGAGGCCGGGCACGTGCGCCGGCTCGCGCTGATCGGCGCCGGCGCGCTCGGGGCGGGGACCACACAAGCGCGAGCGGCGCTCGATCGTCAGCGACTCCTGGAGCGTCCCGGCGTCCGACCCGCGACGTGCGGTCTCGAGGATCTGCCGTGGTTGGAGGCCGACCCGGTTGACGAGGATCGCCGAGCGAGCCGGACGCTCGAATGGGTCCGCGGCGAGCGGTGATCTCCACCATCGCCTACCTGGACGCCTCGGCCGCTGTCAAGCTGCTGCGCCCCGAGCCCGAGACGTCCGTACTGCGGGCGGCGCTGGCCGCCATCGCCGGGCAGGTCTCCAGTGAGCTGCTCGAGATCGAGCTGCGCTGCGTCGCGCACCGAGAGGGTGGTGGAGAGCTGATCGACCGTGCCGACCGCGTCTGCGCAGCCCTTGACCTGCTGCCCTACACGTCAGCCGTACGCGCCCGTGCCGGCGAGACCTTCGTGCCACCTCAGCGCGCCCTTGACGCGCTGCACCTCGCCACGGCACTCGACCTGCGGCTGGAAGCTCTCGTGCTGGTGACCTACGACACGCGTCAGGCGCAAGGGGCGCGCGCCGCCGGATTGGACGTCGCGGCTCCGACGTAGCGACCAGCCGGCCGGGGCGCGAGCGCGCCAATCGACATGGCGCGCCGGTTCGCGGCCATCCCCCTCGTGCTCGGCTGGAGCGTCGTGCACACGGTGTTCAGCCTGCGCTACGCCGAGCTGTACTACCGGGGCACGCCCCAGGGCATCGACTTCAACGAGGACGACGCGCCCTGCTACACCGATTCACCGCGCTACGACGGCGGCGTACGTGGATCGCTGCGAGCCATCAGGGCGGCAACCTCGTCACACTTCTCGATGATGGCGTAGGAGCCGCGATCCTCGAGGACGCGCTCGATGCCCGCGACGTAATGCCCCGATCGAACGACGAAGTGGGTGGAGTCGCTGCGCAGAGCCTCGTACTCCGCGGCCGTCAGGGAGACCGTGACGTTGCAGTCCAGCCGCGCGCACTCGCAGCGATACTCCTCGGGGCGGTCGCCGGCGTGGCGCTCCTTCCACGCCTTCATGCGCTCGTTGGCCACGCGGAACATCGCCTCGTTCAGCGCGAGACGGTTCGCTCTCTCGGTCGGCACCCGACCATCGTATGGTTCTGAGCCATGCCTGTCGACTCCCTCAGGTGGTCGGCTCCGACGGCCCTCCGCCGTCAACAAACTGATTTCAGAGACGCTCGACTGACCGAGGCGACAAGAACATCAGCCGCCGTGGCGACGAAGGCGAACGATGAGGTAGATGACCACGGCGATGTTCAGGAAAAGCGCGCCGATCTTCAGCGCGGTCGGCGTCTTGGTGATTTCCCAGATCTCAGGGATGAACAGCAGGGAGGTCGCGAAAATCGTCAGCTTCTCGCCCCACCGTCGCCGACGCCATAGACCGTAGCCCTCGGCACCTTCCAGAACGCCGTAGGCGACGGCGACACCACCGAAGATCTCGTACTTGTGGGGGCTGATGGCCTGGACCTTGGCGATGATCTTCTCGATCCCGTTGTGGCTCGGGTCAAACCCGAGATGCCGCGCCAGATCGGAGATCGTCTGGCCCCAGTTCGTGTGGGGGTGGGTGATGAGCACGAGCCCGATACCCACGAGCACGACGGCACGGATGCTGCGCTCGGCGGCAATCCAGGGCAGCAAGCGGTCATGGCGCGCCCCTTCGTCTTTCGGATCAGCTCCTCGCGTCGCTGGCGTCTGCCCAGCGGGGATGGCCGTGTCGGGGTGCCTCGAGGCGTTCATCGGGCGATGCCCCCGGCCCACGGGCTGGGTGTGGCACCGCTCCCATGGCGGACAGCCTCCACGGTGTCGTCAGGGCGGTTGTCGGTCATGAGCTCATGAAGCTAAACGACGATGAAGAACTCCTGCGAGGAGCCCAAGCATGACACCGCCACCGCGCTCGCCGTCGAGGCCCAGCATAAAGACGCGGCGCCGCTGACGCGTGCGCGCCGTCCTGGACCCAACCACCTTGATGTCATCGGAGAGCATGCCTTGAATCACCGGGTGCGCACGATCGTCTGCGCGCGTCGTGGTCGCGTCGGATGATCGTTCAGGGCCACGGGGCTTCGTGGTCGTCTCTGTTGATGATCGGCTTGTTCTCGATGCAGCCCGGGCTGGCGATGTGGAGGCCTTCGCCGAGCTCGTGCGTCGCCACCAGGCCGCGGTTTATCGCGTGGCCCTGCGCCTGTTGGGTTCAGACGCCGACGCCCAGGATGCGGCCCAGGTTAGGGAATGCTCAGGCGGTGTTGGCCTGCGGCGTAGCGCTTGATCTACTGGTGGATCAGGTCGCCGAGCACGCACACCCGCCCGACACGGCCCATCAGGCCTCTTGTCCGCATTGCCAGGCGGCGCTGGCCGCGCTGGGCGAGGCGTGGGGGGAGTTGCAGTTCTTCGCCCGCCAGCCGGTTTCGGTGCCGGCGGGCACTGAGTGAGCGAGTCATGACCCGCGTCAGGGCACTGGTCTCGCGGTGGACTGACCCGGTGGTCCTCAGCAGCACGTTGGGAGAGACCCGCATCAGCGAGCGAGTCCTAGGCCAAGTCGCTTGTCGCGCCGCGCTTGCCCGCGCAAACCGGGATGGCCGTGACTGGCGTGGACATCGCCGGGGAGGACCTTGTCCCGATGCTTGATCCAGCGCAGAACCTTTCGTGCCCGGCGCTGTCCAAGGCATTAGAGATCCCGACGGGGCGGTCGTTTCCGCCCGTCGCCACTCCACCCGGACACCTCAACCACAAAGGAGCCGACCGGATGGCTGACAAGAACGTTGACGAGGGCAAGGGCCGTCTCAAGGAGGCCGCCGGCAGCGTTACCGGCGATGACAGCCTCAAGAACGAAGGCAAGGGCGACCAGGCCAAGGCCTCGGTCAAGGACAAGGTCGACAAGGCGGCCGACAAGGCCAAGGACCCGCTCGACCGCGACAAGTAGCCCGGCTCGAGCGCCGCCATGATTATTGCCGTGCTTGCCGGCATAGTCGCCAAGGGCATCGGCGCCGTGCTCGCCATATTCGGCATCGGCGTCATCGTCGGCGTCATCCTCGTGGCGGCAGTCATGCTGCGCCTCCGGCGCGGTCCGCGCCGTCCGCGCCGACGACGAATCTAACCGGCGGTCTCGCCAGACACCGGCGACCCTGTCCAGGATCGGCATGGCCACGCGTCGCTCGAGAAACGGTTGCTCGGCCCGGGGGCCGACCGGAGCCGCGGAGATGACGGCTAGCTTGCTGATCCCACCGGCGTCCATCGCGTGAAGCACGTTGGCGATCCCCTGGGAGTAGAGGAAGGTTGGCGCTCTGGACGTTCCGACCCCGAGCGTCGAGACGACCGCTGCCGACCCGGCCAGCAAGTCAACGAGCGCAGCGCGGTCAAGCACATCTGCCGCGGAGGTGACCAGACTCTCGTCGCGCTGGGATATGACCTCGGGGCGGCGGGCCAATGCCGTCACGTGGTGTCCCCGGGCCAGGGCCCGCTCTATGACCTGCAGGCCGGTACGTCCCGTCGCTCCCACAACCCCGATCCTCATTGGGCCTCCTCGCAGAACTATGTCATGTCAGTGATTGTCACTGTAGACGACAATCATTCCGGAGTGCCTAGACTCGTCATCTGTGCGCTCGCACCAACCGGCCCACTACGCCGAGTCCCTGGCCTTCCTGTTGTCCCAGGTTGGCGCGCGCTCGGCCCAGATCTTCGCCGAGCGGCTGGCACCGCTGGGCGTGTCCCCGCGCGCCTTCGGGGTCCTGAGCAACCTCGACAGCGCGGGGAGTCAGACCCAGCAGCAGTTAGCGGATGCGCTTGGGATCCATCGCAATAACATGGTGGGCCTGATCGATGACATGGAGGCGGCGGGTTGGGCGCGGCGACACCGAAGCCAGCGCGACAGGCGAGCCTTTGACGTGCGTCTGACCCGCACCGGATCCGCCGTGGTCTCTCGGGTCAACAAGCTCATTCCCGCCCTGGAAGAAGAGGTCGGGCAGGGACTGAGCGAGAGCGAAGCAGAAACCATGGTCGCGCTGCTCCTACGCGTAGCGAGCAGATTGGAACTGAGCCCCGGGGTACACCCCCACCTCCGCGCCCCCTCCCGCTAGAAGCCACCGGCGAGGCAAGCCAGAGGAACCTCTGATCGGCGTGGGACAACCGAAGCCGGTCGAGTCCCGTCCGCCGCCCCGTATCGTCGGTGATGGCCCGTCGCCCCTGGAGGTTCTCAGCGATCGACTCCGGCACGCCGAAAGCGGTTCTCGACGCTGTGGATCGCTGCGCCTTTAGCCGTCAGCGCTCACCACCTCGATGGGCTTGTCGATCGCGGCCGCGAGGAGGTCGGTGGTGCGCTGGGCCGACCAGATGGCCACGCTGGTGTCCGAGCCCAGGTTGCCGTCGGTCACGGCGCGTAGGAGCACGCAGCTTTCGCGGTCCTCGAGCTCCACGCCAACGACCGACCGGTCGCGGCTGCGCTCAAGCTGCTCGGCCAGGCGGATCACGCCGCACAGCAGCGTGAGGCGATTGGCGTCGCCCTTGCCCTTGAGGTCTGCGAGGGCGGAGGGGTCGGGGTCTCCCTTGCGGTGCCAGCGGGCGATCAGGGCGACCAGCTCGCACTCGCGGGGATCAAAGCCCGGCAGTCCACTGCTCTGGATCACGGCGTCCCCGAGCGCGTCGAAGAGCTGGAGGGAGAGGAGTGCCACGTGCTCCACGTGCATATCGTCGGTGCGAAATCGATGGGCTAGGAGCCCGGGTCAGTAATACCGAGTCTCATTAACGAGACGCTGAGAGCCATTCTGCGGCCCTCCGAGCGATCGCCTCTGGTGATTTGACCCCCGGACCCGGGCCAAAACGGGCTCTTGAGTGGATAGTGACCCACGCTCCTAGGTTGATCACCGACTCGCGCCTCACGTCTTGGAGCAGGGGCGGGTCGCGGCCCGGCAGCAGGCGCTCGAAGAAGATCCCCTCGCGTAGACCCGCGCCCGTGACCTCCACGGCGTCGAACCCGCCGTGCTCCATCGCCGCGGCCACCACGACCGCGCCGCCCAGGATCACGTCGCCGCGGTCGGGCTTGATGCCCGGCACCGAGCCCCGTTTGGCCACCGGCTTCGAGGCCAGCAGATCGATCAGCTCCTCGAGCAGCTCGCGCGTCAGCAGGAAGCCCTGCACGTCGACGTCCGGCACGTCGAGCCTCTTCTGAGCCGCCGTCGCCAGGTTTCGGATCGTGCCCCCGATCCCGGCCAGGCGACGACCCTCACCACCAGCCCACCACTCCAACTGCGAGAGGGTGCGACCCACGTGCTTGCGCAGCGTCTTGATCTGCTTGCCCAACGTGTCCTCGCCCTCGAGGAAAGCCTCGCTGACGCGAACCGACCCGAGGCGGACGGACTCGGCCTGCTCCAGCCGCCGGTCTGCGATTCTCATCAGCTGCACGCTGCCGCCGCCCGCGTCGATGCCGAAGCCGTCGCTCAGCGTCAGTGAGTTGACGATCGCCAGGTAGCCATACCAAGCCTCCTCGGCGCCGCTGATCACCCGCACCTTCAGCCCCGTGCGTTTCTGGACCGCGTCGAGCAGCTCGTCCCGGTTGGCGGCGTCGCGGATCGCGCTGGTGGCCACCGCGTCCACGTACTCCACGCCGGAGGCGCGCAAAAACGA
>JAABUZ0100006476.1_pt1 | contig 14623 bp, 14 predicted proteins | sample 5562091 | NCBI WGS metagenome assembly JAABUZ01 (sample SAMN12813069, study PRJNA571459) | rock metagenome | isolation source: Antarctica rocks | place: Antarctica: Victoria Land, Linnaeus Terrace sud | collected 2015-12-21 | reverse complement strand
GGGCCGGAAGCCACGCCTGGAGAGGGCCTAATGCGAGGACTTCAGGGCCGTATCCTCTGCCTGTTGAAGCAGATTGGCCAACTGCGTGGGCGTCAGGCGCTTGGTGAAGAGCCCCTGGCCCTGCGTCGCCCAGATATTGAAGCCGTCCGCTATGGAATCGACTGCGTACCAGACGGGGAAGTCGTTCTGCGAGAATCTGTTGATCTCGGCCAACTGTGGGAACGCGGTCGGTGGATTCACGCCCCTCACCACGGGGGAGAGGTTGATCGCGGCGCTGCACAGCGCGCCGCCCTTGGGCGACGCGCACCAGTTCAGGAACGCGCCCACGGCGTCGGGATACGGCGTCTTGGGGTTCCCGGCCATCGTCTCGTCCAGGCCGGAGAGGGTCACCTGCGTCCCGCCCTTCTTGGGCGGAGGGAAGGGGAAGACGCCGATCTCCAGGTTGGGGTTGATGTTCAGGAAGCCGGGGACGTCCGCCGACCCGGCCTCGAAGTAGACGCACCGCTCGGTGGCGAAGAGAGCCTTCGAGTCGGCGTACCGCGTGGCCAGGAAGCCCGGCTGGTAGTAGGGCTGCAGTTCGATCAGGAAATTCATGGTGTCGAGGATAGGCGCCGAGTTCCACTTGACGGAGCCTTTCACCAGCCCGTTGAAGCCCTGGCGCCCTAACGCGGCGGTGGCCAACTCTGTAAAGAAGAAGGCGTCGATCGTGCCGTCGCCGGCCATGGAGATAGGGGTGGTCCCGGCGGCCAGGATCTTTTTGCATTGGGCGAGCCAATCAGCCCAGTCCACGGGCGGCTGCAGGCCGAACTTGCGCAGCAACCGCTTGTTGTACATCATGACCACGGTGTAGCGGCCCCAGCTGACCTTCCAGAGGTTCTTGCCGATGAAGTCCTGCTGCTGCGCGACCGTCACCAGGTTCCTGGCATTGGGAGCCCTGCTGGTCAGGTTCAGGAACGCGCCGCTCTTGGCCTCGAGCGCGTAGGTCGGGCCGGTGTCCGGCTCGGAAAACAGGTCGGGCAGCGCGCCGCCGGCCATCGCCGTGTGGACGAGCTGCGTGTAGCTGGGGCCGGCGGGCTTGGGCTGCTGCGTGATCGTGATGTCCGGGAAGTCCGCGTGGAAGGCATCCAGCACCTTCTGGTAGTTAGACCGCAGCTCGGGCTTGGCGTGCCACATCGTCAATTGCGCCGGCGCGTTCGCCCGCATCAGCGCCGGCGCGCTTAGGGTGCTGGCCCGCACGGCGTGCGGTACAGCTGCTCCGGCGGCCAGCGCGGCCGTCGTGCCGGCTGCGGCCTTGAGGAAGCTACCCCGGGAGAGCGCGCTCCGCGCTGGCTCCGTTAAATCCGTTGGCTCCGTTGCCGCTAAGGACGTGGTGGTCTCGTCCGCCGGATGCCCTGCGCGCCGCTGCGAGGAATCAGCCATGGTTGTTTCTCCTTTGTTGACCTGTCGATGACAAACAGTGAAAACAGGGCAATTGTACCCCGAACAATCCGCGCTGTCAACAGTATATGGGAGGCGTCGTGGCCATGGCCTTCCTCTATTGACAGACACCCGCCCCGGATGCTACAGTCTACCCAGGCAGGTTAACCCCTTAACCAGAGGGTGATAGCCAGGTGGCGGCGACGATCTACGACGTGGCGCGGCGGGCGGGGGTGACGGCGGCGACGGTCTCTAACGTCGTGCGGGGCAAGGGCTCCGTGGGCGCGCAGACCCGCGCGCGTGCAGCGGGCCATCGCGGACCTCGACTATCGCCCCAATTTGGTGGCGCGCGGCCTGGCCCACCGGCGTAGCTCGACCCTGGCCCTGTTGCTGCCCAACATCGCCAACCCCTTCTACCCCGAGATCGCCCTGGAGGTCGAGCGCATCGCCGCGGAACAGGGCTACCACCTGCTGCTCTGCAACACGCGCGACGACGCCGTGCGCGGGCGCGCCCACCTGGACGCGCTCTCGGGGCGCCGCGTCGACGGGGTGCTGGCCATGGCCGGCGGGCTGCGGCTCTGCGACGTGCGCTCCGTGGCCGCGCGCGGCCTGCCCGTGGTGCTGTGCAACTGGGTCGAGGTGGAGCACGATCCCCTCTTCCCCGGCGTGGACGTCGACTTCCGCCACGGCGGCGAGCTGGCGGCCGGTCACCTGCTGGATCTGGGGCACCGCCGCGTCGCTGTCGTGGTCCAGGAGACGGCCGCGGGCACGCACAGTCCCTCGCACACCTGCCGCCTGGAAGGCTTCCATGCCGCGCTGGCGGCGCGCGCCGTCGCCCTCCGCGGCGACGAGGTCTGCTTCGGCGACGGGACCCTGGAGAGCGGCTACCGGGCGGCACAGGCGTTGATAGCCCGGCCGCGGCGGCCGACCGCGCTCTTCGTGACAAACGACATCATGGCGCTCGGGGCGACGGAGGCCGCGCTCGACGCAGGCCTGCGCGTGCCCGGCGACCTGTCCGTGATCGGGTTCGACGACATCGCGCTCGGCGCGCACGTCCGCCCGACGCTGACCACCATCGCCATCCCCAAGCAGGAGCTGGCGGCCAGGGCCATGGGCATCCTGTTGCGCCGCATCGAGGGCGAGGACACGACACCCACCCGGCTGACCCTGCTCCCGCACCTGGTCGAGCGCCGGTCCACGGCGGCCCCCGCGACGCCGACGGACGCAGAGTGAAAGGAGAAAGGTAGAGGCCCAACCGGCAACTGGCAACTGGCAAGCGGCGGGCGTCGCACCGCAGGGTGCGCGGGCACAGCAGCCCCGCGCCACCGTCAACCTCACCTTCTGGTCCTGGGTGCCCAACCTCAACACCTCGGTCGACCTCTTCAACTCCACCCACCCTGGCATCCACGTGACCTGGAACAAGGTCGTGGCCGGCAACCTGGGCACCTACGCCAAGATGTTCGCCGCGCTGAAGGCCAACAACGCGCCCGACCTCGGTCAGGTGGAGTACCAGTTCCTGCCCACCTTCGAGGCCACCGGCGGTCTGGTGGACATGGCCCCCTACGGCGCGGCCGCCTACAAGAACCAGTTCGTGCCCTGGACCTGGAGCCAGTCCACCCTCGGCAACGCCGTCTACGCCATCCCGCAGGACAGCGGCCCCATGGCCATGTACTACCGCGCCGACCTGTTCAAGAAGTACAACATTCCCGTGCCGACGACGTGGGCGCAGTACGCCGACGCCGCGGTCAGGCTGCACAAGGCCAACCCCAGCCTCTATATCACCGACTTCCCGCCCAAGGACGCCGGCTGGTTCATCGGCCTGCTGTGGCAGCGCGGCGCGCGCCTGTTCCGCATCAACGGCAACGCCTGGAAGGTGGCCATCAACGACCCCAATGCCACGGCCGTGGCGCAGTACTGGCAGAATCTGCTCTCCCAGAAGCTGGTGCGCACCGACCCCGACTTCGAGCAGTCCTGGAACCACGACTTGCAGACGGGCGGCGCCGCCACCTGGATCTCCGCCGTGTGGGGCGCCAACACCATCATCAACAGCGCCACCGGCACCTCCGGCGCCTGGCGCGTGGCCCCCATGCCGCAGTGGACCGCGGGCCAGACCGTCTACGGCAACTGGGGCGGCTCGACCACGGTCGTGTTCAAGAGCACCAAGCACCCCAAGGAGGCGGCCCAGTTCGCGGCGTTCCTCAATAGCAACCTGCACAGCGTCACCAATATGATCGATCCGCTCAAGGGCGCGGCGCTCTACCCCGCCCTCAAGGCCGGCCTCGACCAGCCGGCCGTGGTGCAGCCGGTGGCCTTCTACGGCGGCCAGAAGATCAATCAGGTCTTCAACGCCGCCTCGGCCAAGGTCGACGTCAACTTCCAGTGGGGTCCGACCATGGACCAGGTCTTCGCCGACATGAGCGACGACTTCAGCAACGCCGTCAACGGTAAGATCACCTTGCCTCAGGCGCTCAACCAACTCCAGCAGAGCACCGTCTCGCACATGCAGAAGCTGGGCTTCACCGTCCAGCAGTAGCGGCCCTCACCCTCGGGCAACCCTCACCCCCGGCCCCTCTCCCGTGCGCGGGAGAGGGGAGCAGGACTGGGAGCGCGGGCGGCCCGCCCGCCGGGACTGGACTGGGAGCGCGGGCGGCCCGCCCGCTTGGTTCGCTCGCTGGGGCGCTGGTGACGGCTGAGCCGCGTCAACCCGCGACGGGGCGGGCGGGCCGCCCGCTGCCCCCAGTGGGGCAACAGCGACAGCATTGGGCGAGCCGCCCGTGCTCCCGGTAGCGACGGAGCGGGCGGGCCGCCCGCGCTCCCAGTCCCGGCGCTATGAGCGATGTAGCGTCGAAACAAACGGACTAAGGGAAAGGAGTATCTAGCGATGGCTGTCGGCGCCGCGCCACGCGCCTCGTCCGCGACGGACCGCCGCCCACGAGGACGGCGCCTGGGTCGTGGCTGGGCCACCCCCTATCTGTTTATCCTGCCCTTCGGGGTGCTGTTCGTCTTGTTCTTCCTCGTGCCCATCGCCTACGCGGTCATCCAGAGCCTCTACCATGCCCAGCGCAGCGGGCTCGGGCTGGGCGCGCCGGTGACGGCCTTCAATGGCCTGGGCAACTACGGCGACGCGTTCCAGGACGGCGCCTTTTACGCCGGCGTGGGGCGGGTGCTGCTCTACGGAGTGGTGCAAGTGCCCGTGATGCTGGGCGGCGCGCTGATCCTGGCCTTGCTGATGGACTCCGCCGTGGTGCGCTTCAAGAACTTTTTCCGCCTGGCCTTCTTCGTGCCCTACGCCATCCCCGGCGTGGTCGGCGCGCTGCTGTGGACCTTCCTCTACGACCCGCAGTTCAGCCCCGTGGTCGCCGCCATCCGCGGCGTCGGGCTGCGCACCTTCGACTTCCTGGGCCAGGATACCATCCTGTGGTCCATCGCCAACATCGTGACCTGGGAGTGGATGGGCTACAACATGATCATCATCTTTGCCGCCCTGCAAGCCATCCCCGGCGAGATCTACGAGGCGGCGCGCATGGACGGCTGCACCGGGCTCGGCGTGGCCCGCCACATCAAGATCCCCATGGTGGCGCCGGCCCTGGTGCTGACCTGCGTGCTGTCCATCATCGGCACGCTGCAGACGTTCACCGAGCCGCAGATCCTGTCCGGCATCAGCAACAACATCTCCAGTTCGTATATGCCCAACGTCTACGCCTACAATCAGGCCTTCAACGGCAACAACTACTACTACGCCGCGACCCTGGCCGTGGTGCTGGCCGTGGTCACGTTCGTCTTCTCGTTCGGCTTCCTGCGCCTGACGCAGCGACAATCGGGGGTATAAGACCATGGCGCTCGCTCCGACAACCCTCGACGCGGCCTCCACGCGCGACACCCACGCCTCGATCGCGCGCCGGCGCGTCGGCCTGCCTGGCGCGCTGGGCATGGCCGTGATGCTCCTGGCCACCGTCTACTTCCTGCTGCCGCTGTACTGGCTGATCATCGCCGCGACCAAGAACCGTGGGGACTTGCTGAACACCTTCGGGCTGTGGTTCTCCGGGCGCTTCGACCTCGGCGCGAACCTGCACGACCTCGCCACCCAGGACAACGGCATCTACGTGCGCTGGCTGCTCAACACCGTGCTCTACGCCGGCGTCGCCGCCATCGCGGGCACGGTGCTCTCGTCGATGGCCGGCTACGCGCTGGCCAAGTTCACCTTCCGCGGCCGCAACCTGATCTTCTCCGTGATTCTGGGCGCCATCCTGGTGCCCTCGACCGCCCTGGTGCTGCCCCTCTACCTCCTGATGAGCGCCTGGAACCTGACCAACACCTATTGGTCCGTGCTGCTGCCGAGCATCGTCAGCCCCTTCGGGGTCTACCTCTCGCGCATCTACGCCGCGGGCTCGGTGCCCGACGACCTGCTGGAGGCCGCGCGCCTCGATGGGGCCGGCGAGTTCCGCACCTTTGCCACCGTGGCCGTGCGCATCATGTCCCCGGCGTTGGTCACGGTGTTCCTGTTCCAGCTTGTGGCGGTGTGGACGAACTACTTCCTGCCGCTGGTGATGCTGAGCGACTCCAGCCTCTACCCTGTGACGGTGGGCCTACAGACCTGGTTCACCACCGCCGGCTCGAGCCAGCAGATCCTCTACAATCTGGTGGTGACCGGCGCGCTGATCTCGGTCATCCCGCTGGTGCTGGGTTTCCTGTTCCTGCAGCGCTACTGGCGCAGCGGCCTCACCGCGGGCGGGATGAAGTAACACAAGTGGCTAGTGGCTAGTGGCTAGTGGCTAGTGGCTAGTGGCTAGTGGCTAGTGGGGGCGTATTGCATAGGTCCTTGCATACGCCCGCGTGGCGAACGATGAGTAGGGGCGTCTTGCATACGCCCGCGTGACGAGTGACGGGATAGGGTGACGGGAGTATCGATGAGCGACCCCATGCAACGGCTACCGACGTTCCTCTTCGGCGGCGACTACAATCCCGAGCAGTGGACCCCCGCCTTCGGCTACGACGACGAGGCGGTGTGGCGGGACGACCTGCGCCTGATGCGCGAGGCCGGCGTCAACGTGGCCACTGTCGGCGTCTTTGCCTGGGTCGCGCTGCAGCCCGACGAGCACACCTACACCTTCGACTGGCTCGACCGTGTGCTGGACCTGCTGCACGAGGGTGGCGTGCGCGCCTGCCTGGCCACGGGGACTGCCGCGCAGCCGGCCTGGCTCTCGGCGGCCTACCCCGAGCGCTGCCGGTGGGGCCGGACGGCCTGCGGCGCGGGCAGGGCCTGCGGCAGAACTATTGCCCCACCAGCCCGGACTTTCGGCGGCTGTCGGCGGGTCTGGCCCGGCGGCTGGCCGAGCGCTACCGCGACCATCCCGCCCTGCTCCTGTGGCACGTCAGCAACGAGTACACGGGCGGCGCCGGCGACAACGGCGAGCCCTGCGTCTGCGACCGCTGCGCCGCGCGCTTCCGCGACTGGCTGCGCGCCCGCTACGGTTCGCTCGGGGAGCTGAATAGGCGCTGGAGCACCGCTTTCTGGAGCCACACCTACACGGATTGGGCGCAGGTCGAGGCGCCCAGCTCCATCAGCGAGCGCAGCGTGCAGGGCCTGGCCCTGGACTACCGCCGCTTTATGTCGGACATGCAACTGGAGTGCTACCAGCGGGAGGCCGCGGCCCTGCGCACGGTGACGCCGGATGTGCCGATTACCACCAACATGATGGGCGCGTTCCGAGGGCTTGACTATTTCTCCTGGGCGCCGCACGTCGACGTGGTCTCGTGGGATTCCTACCCGCAGCCGGGCGAGCACCCCTCGGTGGTGGCCTTTCGGCACGACCTGATGCGCGGACTGAAGGGGGGCTAGTCGTGGCTGCTGATGGAACAGACGCCCAGCCAGGTGCAGTGGGCGCCCTACAACCCGCTCAAGCGGCCCGGCGTGATGCGCCTGCAGTCCTACCAGGCGGTGGCGCGCGGGTCGGACGCGGTGATGTTCTTCCAATGGCGGCAGTCGCGCGGCTCCTTCGAGAAGTATCACGGCGCCATTGTGGCCCATTCCGGCCGCGACGACACGCGCGTCTTCCGCGAGGTGGCCGCGCTGGGCGCCGAGGTGCGAGGGCTGGGCGAAGGCATCTTGGGCACGCGCCTGCCGGCGCGCGTGGCCCTGATATTCTCCTGGCCCAACTGGTGGAACGTCGAGTTTCAGCCCGGCCCCAGCGCGGCCCTGCGGTACCTCGACGAGGTACAGCGCTACTACCGCGCCCTATGGGAGCGCAACGTCGCCGTGGACGTCATCCCGCCGGACCACGACCTCCAGGGCTACGACCTCGTGCTGGCGCCGCTGCTCAACATGGTCACAGCCGAGCAGGGCGCGGCGGTTGATCGCTACGTCGAGGGGGGCGGGACATTCCTGACCACCTACTTCAGCGGCGGCGTCGACGAGACGGACCGCGCCTGGCTGGGCGGCTATCCCGGTCCGTTGCGGCGGGCGCTGGGCATCTGGGTCGAGGAGTTCGACCCGCTGACGCCCGACATGCATAATACGGTCGTCGCGCCCACGGGTGGACCCCTACCGCCGGGGGCCTACCCCTGCGACCGGTGGTGCGACCTGTTGCATCTGGAGGGGGCGACCGCGCTGGCCGTCTATGGGGAGGACTTCTATGCCGGTCGCCCCGCCATCACCGAGCACCGGCTGGGGATGGGGTGCGCCCTGTACGTGGCCACACGGCCCGCTCCAGAACTGGTGAGCGCGCTGGTGGGGCGCTTGCTGGATGAGGGAGGCATCGTGGCCCCACTCGACGCGCCGCCCGGCGTGGAGGTCACGCTGCGTACAGGTAACGCGGGCGACGCGGGCGGCGCGGACGAGGCGACGGGAGGGGCATCCTACACCTTCGTGCTCAACCACACCGATGCGCCCGCGTCGATCCCGTTGCCGGCCCCCATGCGCGACCTGCTGACGGGCCGGCGCCACGAGGGCCAGCTGACTTTAGCGGCGAAGGAGGTCGTCATCCTGGCGCCGGACGTGGGCTAGATTTCCCTGCCTGCCAGGTCGGCGCGGGTGGAGCGCAGTTGCGCGTCGGGCGCCATGCGGTCGGTGAATAGGATACCGTCGAGGTGGTCGACCTCGTGCTGGAAGATGCGCGCCAGCCAGTCCCTGGCCTCGATGGTCACGTGTTTGCCGGACAGGTCGAGCGCCTTGACGCGCACGGCGGCGGCCCGCTCGACGTCGCCGTAGAGGGTGGGCAGGCTCAGGCAGCCCTCCTCGCCGCTGGCGGTTTCGTTGGATCGCCAGGCGATCTCGGGGTTGGCCAGGGCATACTGCTCGTCCTCGTATTCCACCACGATCAGACGCTCGGAGCGTCCGATTTGTGGCGCGGCGAGGCCCACACCGGGAGCCTCGCGCATCGTCTCCAGCATGTCGGCGGCCAGCTTGCGCGTCGACGCGTCGACGCGTCGCAGCGGCCTGGCCTTGCGCCGCAACACCGGCGCCGATCCCTCGTAAATCTTCAAGATCCCCATCGTCCGGATAGTATCCCCACTTCATGATTTGCGTGTTACTCGCACGATACGCAAAGTCCGTCACTGTAGGATACCGCGTCGCGGGATGCTCGGAGCCCCATTTGTCGATGGCGCAGAACATGTCCCGACACAAAAACAGAGAGCCGGACCCCAGGTCCGACTCTCTGCCCCCTGCCGAAGATTACGCTCTTTACCGTACCGGCGGTCTCCCGCTTTCCGGGGCCTGGTGTCGGCGCCTGTTCGGCCCCGCTCACCTCAACCACCATCATCTTACGGGACCAGTGTTAAGCCGGCACTAAGAGAGCGTTAAAGCCTTGTTAAAGAAAGCGGGCCTACTGCCTGCTGAGCGCGACGACCGTCTCGATGTGGAACGTTTGCGGGAAGAGGTCGATGGGCAGGATGCTCTCGACCCTGTAGCCCCGGTCGACGAAGCGGCGCAGGTCGCGGGCCAGCGTGGCGGGATCGCACGAGACGTAGACGATACGCGGTACTTTGATGCGGTCGAGCTCGGCGACGATGCGCTCGTCGACGCCGGCGCGCGGCGGGTCGAGCACGGCCGCGTGGGCGGCGCGGACCGGCAGGCCCTCCAACTCGTCCGCCGCGTCGCCGGGCATCACGTGGACGTTGGCCAGGCGGTTGGCGCGCGCGCTGGCCTGGGCGTCGTCGACGGCCAGCGCGTCGTTCTCCATGGCCAGCACCTGCTCGGCATGGGCGGCGATGGGCAGCGTGAAGGTTCCGGCGCCGGCATAGATGTCGAGCACGCTCTTGCCCCTCAGGTCGCCCAGCAGCTCCATGACCAGATCGACCAGCACCGCCGCGGCCGGCTCGTTGACCTGGAAGAAGGTCAGCGGCGACAGGCGGAAGCGAAAGCCGGCGAAGCGCGCGTCGAAGTGATCCACGCCCCACAATCCGCCGCCGCTGCCCGGCTGCGCCCCCGCCGTCAGGGCGGCGGACAGCGTGACGCCGTCGAGCGCGGGCAGCGCCGCCCCCAGGTCGCCGGCGAACATCTTGAGGTCGCGCCGCTTCGCGCCCTGGCGCGCGTGCAGCGCCAGCAGGACAGAGGGCGCCGAGGGGCCCGGGGGCTCGTTGGGGTCGTCGTCCTCCGTCCAGGGGATAGCCGTGCGCGCCGTGATCTCGGAGACCAGGGTGCGCAGGGGCAGGCGCCAGTCCGGGCCCGCCAACTGCCCCAGGATGTCGTCGAGCACCGGTTGCACGATGTGGCACAACGCGACGGGCAGCAGGCGGTCGCTGCTGCTCTGGTGGTAGCAGGGCCGGCCATCGTCGTCGACGATCCAGCGGGCGCGGTTGCGGTAGCGCCAGGGCGTGGGCGAGGCGATCGTTGGCCGCACCTCCACGTCCGGCAGGCGCGCCTGCCGCCGCATCAGGTCGGCCGCGATGTCGCGCTTGAGCGCCAGTTGGGCATCGTAGTCGATGTGCTGGTACTGGCAGCCGCCGCAGGCGCCGCGCTCGCCCGGCAGCCCGTTGCCCGTGGGGACGGCCCCGCGCTGCGCGCCGTTCTCGCCGAAGTACTGGCACGGCGGCGCGACGCGACTCGCGGCGGGGGAGACGATCTGAACCGCGCGGCCCTCGGCAAAGGACTTCTTCTCCACGGTCAACTCGGCGCGCACTGTCTCACCGGGGATGCCGCCGTCCACGAACACCACGCGCCCGGCGCCGCCGGCCGCCTCCATGGCCGCGTCGCCTTGCTGAGCCGCGTCCCGGAGGTTCTGGCGCGCCACCATGCGTCCCTGATAAGCGCCGCCCCGCAACTCCAGTTCCACCGGTTGCCCGCTCGCCCGCCGCTCGCCCGGCGACCGCCGGTATCTGTTCTGCGTCGCCATGATTACCTGGTCCTTCTCGTCACTCTTGTAGGCTGTCATCACTTTGCGTGTCTGCCTTGCGAGACAGTTGAATGTAGCCGCGGGCGCTCAGGTCGCGCAGTACTGCATTGTACACCCTCGTTGCGGTTGTCACGGCGAGCAAGGCTTCGTCCTTACTGGGCGGATCGCGTCTAGGGTCGATGTAACGCGTGCGAACGGCATGAACGCTCAGCGGCCCAAGTTTGCTGGCGAATGTTTTCTTCGTGGACCAGTCGTCCGGAAGGATACGGACGAGATAGTTAAGGTCATGATCCTCGTCAAACGGGATACCGGCGTAGAGTAGGGCCGCTTTGAGGGCCTTCTCGGCAGCCTGCTGTGCGTGGAAGCACGTTGTCTTGGGCTGCCAGTCGGGCAAGGCGGTAGGGAGTTGCTTGGCAACGGAGAGTTCGTAGCGGGCGTCACTCAGCCAGGCACGCCCGAGATTGGGACTACCGGCGCGTTCGCTCATAAATCGTTACTCCATCAAGCAGAGCTTTATACAGGATGCTTCCCGGCATTGCGCCATAGGAGTCGATGCTCTGCTGGGAATAGACGATGACGTCCTTGGGCGCAGGCAGTGAACCTAACGCATCCGTCACGGCTATTTCTAGTTCGGCTTCGTTACAGGCCTGGTCGACGACGACAAGGATGTCGAAATCGCTCGTATCACGCGCGGTCCCTCGCGCGCGCGACCCAAAGAGCACGATACGATAGGGGTCGTACATTGCCGTCACCGTCGAGACAATATCTCGGACGATGCCGTCGGCTGAGATGGCGCTCCCGGCATAGGCGGGGCCAAAGGGGCTAGAGACACCGGTCGTCGTCATGATGGCGCAACTATACCTTGTGCTTTTACTCGGTGGGTGGACATCGGCGCGCAAGCCGATAATCGACCTTTCATCGGCCATGTCTACAGTTATTATGCCACGTGGTACGAATGGAACAATCTTACGTCTATGTCCGCCTGATTCGACTCAGCAGTAACGAGAGGATCAGCGCGATGTTCCAGGCATCGTCGCCGCCGCGATGGTGCGTGCCCTCCAGCGGCATGTCCAGCATCTTGAGGGCCTCGGCCAGGCCGATCTCGCGCGGCAGGGAGTGCGTCAGGGCAAACAGCGTCTTGACGTTGAGGTGGCCGGGGCCAAATGGGTAGGCAACTCCACGGCCGGCGCATTGCCGCTCGAACTGGCGTCGGTCGTAGTCGCCGTAGCTGGCCCAGGCGCGCTTTTGCGTCAGGTATCGCTCGCGTAGCAGCGCGCAGGCGTCGGCGAACGGGATGCCCGCCTCGACCTGCCCTTGCGTCAGCGTCGTCAACGCGGTACAGAACGGGCTCACCGTCGAGGCCGTGGGCCGCACCAGGATGCTCTCCCGCTCCAGACGCCCGCCCGAGGCCACGTCGAGCGTGCAGACGCCGACCTCGATGATTTCGGCTTCCTGTCCGGGGGGAGGTTCACCCTCCCAGCACGTCGACTCGATGTCGATTATCACGACCTGGTCTAATCGCTGCGCCATCTTTCCTACTCCGCCAGGGCCTGCTCCAGCAGGAGGCGCGCCACGTCGGGGTCGGCCTGGCCCCGGGTCTCGCCCATCACCTTGCCGAAGAGGGCCTGCAGGGCGGCCGTCCGGCCGGCGCGATAGTCGGCCACGGGCTTGGGGTTGGCCGAGACGACGCGCCGCACCACCGGCTCGAGTTGCGCGGGATCGCTGATCTTGGCCAGGCCCTTCTCCTTTACGATCTGGGCTGGGGCCGTCCCCGTGGTCAGCGTCTCCTCCAGCACGGACTTGGCCGTCTTGCTGTTGAGCGTCCCGTCGCTCGTCAAGGCGACCAGCGCGCCCAGATTTTGCGGCGTCAGCTTACTCTGCGCCAGTTCCGTCCCTTGCGCGCTCAGGATGCCGCCCACGTCGTTGAGCAGGCGGTTGGCCACGTCGCGCGCCGTGCCCGCGGGCGCCGCCGCGACAGCCTGCTCGTAGAAGTCGGCCAGCGAACGCGCCTCCGTGAGCAGCCGGGCGTCGGCCTCGGGCAGCCCGTACTCCTCCACGAAGCGCGCGCGGCGGGCGGGGGCCAGCTCGGGCAGGGCGGCGCGGATCGGGTCGACGTAGGCCGCGGACAATTCCAGGGGCGGCAGGTCGGGCTCGGGGAAGTAGCGGTAGTCGTGCGCAAACTCCTTGGAGCGTTGCGGCACGGTCACGCCGCGCGCCTCGTCCCAGCCGCGCGTCTCTTGCCCGATCGTCCCGCCGGCCTGCAACACCGCGGTCTGACGCGTGATCTCATAGGCCAGCGCGTCGCGCACGGCGCGGAACGAGTTCATGTTCTTGATCTCGGTCTTGACGCCGAGGCCGCTGCTGCCCCGGGGACGCAGCGAGATGTTGGCGTCGCAGCGCAGCGCGCCCTTCTCCATGTCGCCCTCGCTGACTCCCAGGTATTGCAGCACCTGGCGCAGGGTCTGGAAGTAGGCGCGGGCCTGCTCGGGCGAGTAGATCTCGGGGCTGCTGACGATCTCCATCAGCGGCACGCCGGAACGGTTGACGTCCATCAGGCTGTAGCGCTCGCCGCCCTCGTCGCGATGCACCAGCTTGGCCGTATCCTCCTCCAGGTGGACGCGCACGATGCCCACGCGGCGCGTCTCGCCGTCCGTCTCGACGTCGAGGTAGCCGTCCTCGCTCAGCGGCATGTCGTATTGCGAGATCTGGTAGCCCTTGACCAGATCGGGGTAGGGATAGTTCTTGCGGTCGAACTTGCTGAACTCTGGGATGTGGCAATGCAAGGCTAGCGCCGTCATCACCGTCTTGCGCACGGCCTCGCCGTTGATGGTCGGCATCACGCCGGGCGAGCCCATGCACACCTGGCAGACGTGCGTGTTGGGCGGCGCGTCGGCATAGGCCGCGCTGCAGCTACAAAACATTTTGCTCTGGGTCAGGGGTTGCGCATGCACCTCCAGCCCGATGACCGGCTCGTACTCCACCGGCGACCCTCCTCGTCTCTCTATCTCAACTCGGCGACGCGATCCGTGCTGGCCGTTGGGGGCCTGCGACGGCCCGGCTAGACCGGCAGACCTGCGGCCAGGGTCTGGGGGGCTAATCCACATGTGTTGTATGGCAAACCACGGCCGACCGCAGTCGGGTGTGGGACCTGCTACATCACAATGTCTTGGTCTGATTCAGTACTGGTCCCCTGGCTCCTGGCGAAGCCGCTCTCATGGCGCGATAAAGGCCCACGACATGGGCGCCGAGGCGTCGAGGACGAGCGGCACTGGTCGCGCCCTTGGTTGATCAGCTCACGGATCGAGAGACCGCCCAGCGATGGCGCGGTCCGTTGGCAGCCTTTGAGCGCCTCCACCGCTTTACGCCTGCTGCGAAGACGCTCCTCTCCCATCGCGACCAGCCTGGCAATGGGAGCACCGCGCTTGGTGATCAGGAAGTCATGCCCCTGCGCCACCTCGTCGAGGAGGCGCGGCAGGTGTGTCCTGGCCTCATACGCGCCGATGCTGTCCATGATACCCTCTCCTGGTGACGATCGACCAGTCTACATACCAGTCTATCAGGAGGCGCCGCGGATTGACATGCCGCGCATTGCCTCACAAATAAAGTACGCGAACGGGAGTCGTTGCCTCGCGGCAAGGAGTGCTTTTCAGAGAAGGAGGAGGACATGGGCTAGTGCGAGACGGAGTGCTTCACGTTTACGCGCTGCCGCGCCTACCAACGAAACAGGGGAGGATAGCGTTCCATTACTTGGGTGTACCCCAAAAAAGTGAGGGGTCGGAAAAAGGGGTACCCTCCAAAGGGGCACGGGCGCTGAGACGCCCTTAGCGTGCCCGAGGAGGGTACCGATGGACAGAGTGGACCTGCCCGAGGACAGC